>Ga0207647_10002603_pt1 | contig 13639 bp, 7 predicted proteins | sample KBSCornC2_FD_184295 | JGI IMG/M metagenome (GOLD analysis project Ga0207647, IMG submission 184295) | Corn rhizosphere microbial communities from Kellogg Biological Station, Michigan, USA - C2 (SPAdes) (version 2) | ecosystem: Host-associated > Plants > Roots > Rhizosphere ...
GGCAAGGTCGTGGGGGTGGCGCACGACCGGATCGACGGCCCGCGCAAGGTCTCGGGCCGCGCCCGGTACGCTTACGAACATAATGAAGAAGCGCCCAGCGCGGCCTACGGCTTCATCCTCATGTCGGGGATCGGCAAGGGCCGGATCGCCTCGATCGATACGCGCGATGCAGAGGCTGCGCCTGGCGTGCTGCTGGTGATGACACACCTCAACGCGCCTAAGCAGGGGCCGCAAAAGGGCGATTTCGCGCCGCAACTGACCGGGCCGGAGATCCACCATTATCACCAGGCGGTTGCCTTCGTCGTCGCGGAGACGTTTGAGCAGGCACGAGACGCCGCCAATCTGGTGCACGTCTCTTATACGGCCGAGCCTGGCCGCTTCGATCTCGCACAAGAGAAAGCCAAGGCGTACCCGCCGTCGCGCGAACAGCTCTTCGGCGATGCACCGGATAGCGGCGCCGGCAATTTCGCTGCGGGTTTCGCTGCCGCCCCGGTCAAGCTCGACGTGACCTACACCACGCCCGACCAGAGCCACATGATGATGGAGCCGCACGCGACCATCGCCAAATGGGACGGCGACAAGCTGACCGTCTGGAATTCCAATCAGATGGTGAATTGGGCGGTGCGCGATCTTGCCGGCACCCTCGCGATCCCGAAGGAGAAGGTGCGCGTCATCTCGGCCTTCGTCGGCGGTGGCTTTGGCGCTAAACTTTGGATCCAGGCGGATTGCGTGCTCGCGGCGCTGGGCAGCCGCAAGCTGGGCGGTCGCCCGGTCAAGGTCGTGCTCGCGCGGCCGCAGGTCATGAACAATACCACGCACCGTCCGGCCACGATCCAGCGGGTGCGGCTTGGTGCTGACGCGGAGGGCCGGCTGCTCGCGATCGGCCATGAAAGTTGGAACGGCAACAAGCGCGGCGGCGCGGTCGAGACCGCCACCGGCCAGACGCGCCAGCTCTATGCTGCCAAGGACCGCATGACCGCGCTCCGCATCGCCGACATGGACCTGCCCATCGGTAATGCCATGCGAGCGCCTGGCGAGGCAGTAGGCCTGCTCGCGCTCGAATGCGCGATGGACGAACTGGCCGAGCGATTGGGGATCGACCCCGTCGAGCTGCGCATCCGCAACGACGTTCAATATGATCCGGAGAAGGGACCGGGCACACCCTTCTCCAGCCGCAAGTTTGTCGAATGTCTACGCACCGGTGCCGACAAGTTCGGCTGGGCAAAGCGTAAGCCACAGCCGGGGCAGATGCGCGACGGCAAATGGTTGGTTGGCTACGGAGTGGCGTCCGCCTTCCGTGGCAATCTCGCCATGGATTCGGCGGCGCGCGTGACCTTGCGCCCCGACGGTACCGTGCTGGTCGAGACCGACATGACCGATATCGGCACGGGCAGCTATACGATCATCGCGCAAACCGCGGCTGAGATGATGGGCGTCCCGTTGTATCGGGTCGAGGTGCGGCTGGCGGACTCGAATTTCCCCGTCTCATCCGGATCGGGCGGCTCCTGGGGTGCGAACAGCTCGACCGCCGGGGTTTATGCGGCCTGTGATAATTTGCGCGGGCAGATCGCGCAAAAAGCAGGGTTCAACGTTTCCGACGTTACCTTCGTTGATGGTGTGGTCCGCTCGGGCGGACGATCGGTGCCGCTCGCGCAAGTCGCTGGCCCGCAGGGCCTCACCGCCGAAGGCAAGATCAAGTTCGGCGATCTGACGCAGAAATATGCGCAGGCGAGCTTCGGCGCGCACTTCTGCGAAGTGGCGGTCGATCCCGATACCGCGGAAGTGCGCGTGCGACGCATGCTGACCGTCGCTGCCGCCGGTCGGATCCTCAACCCAAAGACTGCTCGCAACCAGTGCCTCGGCGGGATGACGATGGGTATCGGCGCAGCGCTGATGGAGGAGTGCGTGGTCGACACACGCTTCGGCTATTTCGTGAACCACGATCTCGCCGAATATCAGGTGCCGGTCCACGCCGACATTCCGGACTTGGAGGTGATCTTCCTGGAGGAGCTGGACGACAAATCCTCGCCGATGAAGGCAAAGGGTGTCGGCGAGCTTGGAATTTGCGGGGTCGGCGCCTCGGTGGCCAACGCCGTCTATCACGCGACAGGAGTGCGGATCCGCGATTACCCGCTGACAATGGATAAATTACTTCCGCACATGGTCTGACCATGGCACTCCTGCGGCAACTGGGGAGTTGCCGCTAAGTGGTAGAGCATAGCGCGGGAATCCTGCTGTATCGCCAGGGGGCTGGGGGCCTCCAGGTGCTGCTCGTCCATCCCGGCGGCCCTTATTGGAAGAAGCGAGACGCCGGCGCCTGGCAGATCCCGAAGGGTAAAATCGACGAGGGCGAGCAATTACTCGACGCGGCGCTCCGGGAATTCGAAGAGGAGCTGGGCGTCAGCCTGGAAGGCGAGCCGCGTGCGCTGACGCGCATAAGGCAAGCGGCTGGAAAATGGGTCGACGCGTTCGCGATCGAGGGCGAGCTCGATTGTGATGCCATCGTCAGCAACATGTTCGAAATGGAATGGCCGCCCCGTTCGGGACGGATGGAATCCTTCCCCGAAATCGACCGCGCGCGTTGGTTCACGCTGCGCGAAGCCCGCGACAAGATGCTCGCCAGCCAGCAACCCCTGCTGGACGAGCTTGAGGCGATGCTGGGGTGACATACACCCTCTCTCCCCTTGTGAGAGACAGAGAGAGATGGAGAGAGGGGATCGGCTGAGGCGGCTCGATGCCCCCGAGGGCGATTAGGTCGATGTGTCGGAGGCGGTGAAAGCCCCCTCCTGAAGCAGGCCGAGCTGCTTCTACCGCCCTAATCCAACATCGCGAACGCCCGAACCGGAAAGGTGCCGAAGCCCATCACCTTGGGCGGCACCGCGTGGAAACGCGCGCCCGTTGCCGGCAGCGCGCCGAGGTTCGTCATATGCTCGCAGATCGGAATATTGCGCCCGAGCAGGATTGAATGCGCCGGTCGGGCCCGCCCGCGCGTGTCGTCCATATTATGTGAATCGATCCCCACCAACGCCGCTCCGCTGTCCGCGAGCAAGCACGCCGCCGCCTCGGTCAGGAAGGGGTGATTGTCGAAATAGGCTTCGGTGCGCCAATGTCGGTCCCAGCCGGTATGCAGCAGCACCGCTTTGCCCGCGACATCCAGCCCCGCCAGATCGCCCGGCGTGATCGTCATGCCGTCGTCGAGCCGCGGCCGCACCATCAGTGCGTCGAGATGCGCGAGCTGCTCCAGCCGGAGGCCCGCCAGATCCACGCCATCGGCATAACGATGGAACGGGCTGTCGAGATAGGTCCCAGTATTGCCCACCATCTCGACCCGCTGGATCGCAAATTCGGTGCCCTCGGAATAATGGGCACGCGAATCCTGACGCGACAGATAGTCGCACATGACCGGCGCGGGCAGGCCCTTGTACGTGACCATGCCCGCTTCGATCGGGTGCGACAGATCGATCAGCCTTGGCATGCTACCCGCTTAAGGCGGGGCGCGGCGATCGCCAAGTCGGGCGATTAGGACAATTCAACCACCATCAAGCCGAGCGGGGCGACGTGGATGCCGGTGCCAGCGAGGTTCGCCTTGTTCTGCGCGATGATGCGACCCGCCGTTCCGCCGCCCAGCTGCGCCATCGTCAGATCGGCCGCCTCGCCGCCGAAATTGAGCACGGTCAGCAGCTTCTTCCCACCGCCCGTGCGCACATAAGATAGCACGTTCGGATTGGCCCGATCGACCATCGCCATATCCCCCGCCAGCGCGGGATTGCTGCGCCGCTCGGCGATCAGCGTGCGATAGAAGTTGATCACCGAATTCGAGTCGTTCCGCTGCGCGGTGACGTTGCGCGTGGTGTAATCCGGCGCGACCGGCAGCCAGGGTTTGGCGCCGCTGTTGAAGCCGGCATTCACGCTCGCATTCCACTGCATCGGCGTGCGTTCCCCGTCGCGGCCCTTCTCCTTGGGCCAGCCCTTCTTGCCGATAATGTCCTGCACGTCCTCCACGCGCTTGGGATCGTTGTTCACCATCCCCAGCTCCTCGCCATAATAGAGGATGGGCGTGCCGCGCAGCGTGAGCAGCATCGCGGCGGTGAGCTTGGCCATATCGTCGCCGGTGGTGCCAGCCGGCAGGTCGTAGCGGCTTGGCACGCGGCGCTGATCGTGATTGTTGAGCGCGAAGCAGGGCCAACCGCCGACGGGATTGTTTTCCACTGCCTCGATCTTGGGCCGAAGCTCGCTTGCAGTGAGCGGCTTGATGCCGATCAGGCTCAGGAACATCGGCAGCTGCACCTCGTCATTGTGCGCGCCATAAAATTTGCTGAGCTCGGCCGAGGTGCCGACATAGGTTTCGCCGATTAGGATGCGTCCGGGATAGCGATCGATCACCTGCTGGCGCAGGCGCTGCAGCTCGGTGTGCATCTCCGGCTGTTCGGTGTTGTAGATGCGGTTCTGCTCGGGCAGGCCGAACGCGTCCTTACCGGGCGCGGGCGGATTGTCCTTGAGGTCGGCGCGCTCGAACATCGTGCCGACCGCGTCGAGCCGGTAGCCGTAGACCCCGCGCTTCAGCCACCATTCGGCGGCATCGAACATCGCCTTTTCGACCTTCGGATTACGCCAGTTGAGGTCGGGCTGCTGCGCGTAGAAGAAGTGGTAATAATATTGGCCCGTGTTGGGGTCCTTATCCCACGCCGAGCCGCCGAACAGTGAGGTCCAGTTATTGGGCGGGGCGCCGTTCGCCTTACCGTCGCGCCAGATGTAGAAATCGCGGTACGGATTGGTCTTGCTCGAGCGCGACTGGACGAACCAGGGGTGCTTGTCCGACGAGTGGTTGATCACGAAATCGAGGATGAGCTTGATGCCCTGGCCCTTGCCCTGGGCGATCAGCGCATCGACATCAGCCACCGTCCCGAATTGCGGATCCACGTCGTTATAATCGGCGACGTCATAGCCGAAATCCGCTTGCGGGCTCGGAAACATCGGAGTCATCCAGATCGCATCCACGCCCAGATCGGCGAGATAATCGAGATGCTGGGTGATGCCCTTAATATCGCCGATCCCGTCATTGTTGCTGTCGGCGAAGCTGCGGGGATAGAGCTCGTATACGACAGCGCGCTTCCACCAATCGTCCTGCTGCGCGGTCGCGTTTGCGGGCATCGCCGATGGCGCGGCCATGACCGGCTGGAGCGCGGTTGCCGCGAGGCTGGCCAGCACATAATTCAGAAACGCTCTACGCATCCTCTTCCTCCTGTTGGCCGCTCTGCAAGACCTGGCGACCTGCACGTCAAGTGTCAGGCCCGACCTGTGCAGGCCAGCATGACACATACGTATTCTTGTCTCGGCTGGTGTCGATTTCCGCGCTGCCGGCTGCCGCGTCAGTAATTAGGTTGGGCTGCAGCATATCTGACAGTTCGGCGGTTGCTCGGGCGCATCAACGGGGCGGCCTCGGCGTCGAGCGCACCTTGTGAGCCATATCCGCGAACACACTTTCCCAATTGCCCAGTTGCCGCTGTCGGAACAGGCGCATGGATGGATACCAAGGAGTGTCGTTTCGATGCTCCAGCCACCTCCAATCCGGAGGCTGGGGCACGGCAAGCCACGTCTCGGCGCCTATCGCTCCCGCGAGGTGCGCTGTGCTGGTATCGGCAGTAACGAACAGGTCGCAGCAGGATATGGCCGCGGCAGTGTCAAGGAAGGCGTCTGGCCCGGTGTCGAAGTCGCCCAGCGTCTCGACCGTCGGACACTGATCCAGTTGATCGAGCCCGGCGTGTTTCTGAAGACTGATGAGCCGGACCCGGGGAATCGAGCCCAAGGCATTCACGCACACGGAAAGAGGAAAGAATCTCTCGGGCATGCGATCGCTCCCTTGCCAGACAAGGCCGATCTTGAGCCCTTCAACCCCAATCCTCTGGCGCCATGATACTACGCGATCGGGGTTGGGCTTGAGGTAGGTTCCGGCAGGTACGCGGTCCGGTGTCGTGCCGAACAGCAGCGGAAGCGACATCAGGGCGACGTGGTAATCATAACCAGGTGTCGCATCGGCTTCGACCAAATGAATGGTTGGGCTGAGCGTATGCAAAAGTGCATGCATGGGGGTTGGGGCAGCCAAGATCACCTTGGCACCAAGACGTTCGGCCAGAATCGCATATCGGGAGAACTGAATCAGGTCGCCCTGGTAGAGTTCGGGATAGATGAAGAGGGTCTTCCCGCCCAACTCCTCGCCTCGCCATGGATTGGGCAAGCGATAGCGGGGATCGTCAAAGGAGGGTGTGGCTTTCCGCCACTCATACTCCCGGAAGCCTTCGGTCCACTCACCAAGCTGGAGCAAGGAAAAAGCGCGGTTGAAGCGGGCAGCACTGAAGTTCGGGGCTCGGGCAAGCGCTTTGTCATACGCTGCGACAGCCTCTCGGGTTCGTCCCAATAAGCGCAGCATGTTACCGGCATTGTAGGGCGCGGCTCTGCTTTCTGAATCGGCTTCCGTGGCGGCCAAATACTCCGCTAGGGCAACCTCGAGATCTTCAAGCATCCGTACCGGCTATCATAGGGCGCGGCTGAGGCAAGCTGCATCCGCACGTAAAAAAAGGAGATTGGGCAGCTAGTGCGGTTATCCCATTCACATTCAACCTGCGGGTTCGGTGGTTTCGACCGGGTCAATCGCTCTAGGCGGATGTCGATTTCCGCACCACCAATCTTGGCGTCAGCAATTTATGTTCGGTGGCAAGCCCGTTGATCTGGCCGATCAGCGCGTCGACCAGCAATTCGCCCGCGCGCGCATAATCCTGCGCGATCGTGGTCAGCGGCGGGTGGCTGAGCGCGGCGGCAGGAATGTCGTCAAAGCCGACGATCGAGACATCCTCGGGCACGCGAAGGCCATTTTCCTCCAGCGCGCGCATCGCACCGATCGCGATCAGATCGGATCCGGCGAAGATCGCGTCGAACGGGATGCCTCGACCGATCAATCGCAGCGCGGCCTCATGACCCGCTTCCTCGGTCGTGATCGCATCCACCTGCAGACCGACGTCAGGCACCATCTCGGCTGCTCGCAGCGCTTCGTTCAACCCACGATAGCGATCCTGGAATTCGGGATAGCGGGGTGACGCGTTGCCGAGGAACGCGATCCGCTTTCTGCCAAGCCCGATAAGATGGTCACCGGCCGCGCGCCCACCCGCGGCATTATCGCAGCCCATCGTTGCCCATGTCTGGCCTGCGCGCGGCGAACCCCACATCACGAAGTGCGTGCCCTGCGTCACCAGCTGCTCAAGCCGTTCCTGGTACAGGCCGAAATCGCCATAGCCGAGCAGGATGATGCCGTCGGCCTTGCGGCTATCCTCATATTCGACATGCCAGTTGGACGAGAGCTGCTGGAACGATGTCAGCAGGTCATAGCCGCGCTGGGCGCAGGTACGCAGGATCGACCCCAGCATCGACAGGAAGAAGGGGTTGATCAGCGAATCGTCGGGGGTGGGGTCCTGGAAGAAGAGCAACGCGAGTGTGCGGCTCTGCCCTCGCCGCAGGCTCGAGGCATTTTTGTCGATGCGGTAATTGAGCTGCAGCGCGATCGCCTCGATCCGCTTACGCGTCGCCTCGCTGACCGTCGGGTCGCCGCGCAACGCGCGGCTGACGGTCGGCTGGGATACTCCGGCGAGCTCGGCAATATCGAAGGAAGTCGTCTTGTCCCGCATCGGACGTGGCAATGCCTCTCTGGCGCAGGGCCTTTTTTGCCTTGTAGCGGGCGCATCACGTCAGGGGAAGAAACGCGAATAGCGCTACCATCCTGTTAAGTATGCGCGGCGAATTTCCACTAATCGGTACGGCTCCGTTCCAGCCTTCGCATATGTTCCGAATACGTATGTGACAAACTGGTCGTCCAGGTGTGAGGCGGCTATTCGGATCAACATCGCAGCCGGTCTGCACGTCACAACAAAGGCGCCGTGAAGCGTCTGTCAGGGGAGGTTATTTATGGCTCTTCAGAGCTCGATCACGCGCGTCTCCAATCGTTCGGCTCTGCTCGCCCGTTCGAGCTGGGCGACTTTGTGCATTTCGGCGCTTATCGCAGCGACGCCCGCTTACGGGCAGAGCACCACCGGGCCCAATGCCGATACCGCGGCGACCGGCGCTCCCAATGCGGCAGGCGATACCAGCGGCGCCCAAGCGGCAGCCGCACCGACGGCTGCTGCAGCTCCGGCCGACGATGTGGTCGTGACCGGCATCCGTGCCGGCCTTGCGAGCTCAGCGCGTACTAAGCGCGAAGCGGCCGCTATCCTGGAATCCGTAACTGCGGAAGACATCGGCAAATTGCCTGACGTTTCCATCGCGGACTCGCTCGCTCGCCTGCCCGGTGTGACGGCGCAGCGCCTAGAGGGTCGCGACCAGCGTTTGTCGATCCGCGGCCTCGGCCCGGATTTCGGCACCACTTTGCTGAATGGGCGCGAGCAGGTCACCGTCGGCGACAATCGCGGCGTGGAATATGACCAGTATCCGTCGGAATTCTTTAAGAGCGTCAACGTTTACAAGAGCGCTGACGCCTCGCTAATCGCCGCTGGCGTTTCTGGCACCGTCGATTTGCGCATGTTGCGTCCGCTCGCGCAATCGAAGCGGATCATCTCCGTCCAGGCGCGCGGCGAAATGAACGGTCAAAAGTCGCTCAACCCCGACGTGTCCCGCTACGGCTATCGCGCTTCGGCGACCTATGTCGATCAGTTCGCCGATGACACGTTCGGCATAGCGCTCGGTTTTTCAGCCACTTCGGCGCCCTCGCAGGACGAGCGCTACAATGCCTGGGGCTACCCGACCGATTCCGCCGGCAATCTCATCCTCGGCGGCGCGAAACCCTATGTGCAGTCGAACGTGCTCGACCGCTACGGTGCGGTGGCGACCCTGGAATGGGCGCCGACCGACAATTTCCATTCGACCTTCGATGCGCTTTATTCGCACTTCCGCGAGACGCAGCATCTGCGCGGCATCGAGTTCCCGCTTTTCTGGGGCGGCGGCGTGGTCCCTACGCCAACAGCGCACGCGGACGGGTTCGATACGGCCGCTACCTTCACCAACGTCCATGGCGTCCAGCGCAACGACTATAATCGCCGCCGTGCGGACAATTACTCGCTCGGCTGGAACAACGTGCTCAGCCTGAACGACAAGATGCACCTCACGGTCGATGCCAGCTGGTCGCACGCGAAGCGAACCGATTTCCTACTCGAAACCTATACCGGCACCGGATACGGCGCGACCGGCCCCGCCGACACGGTGAAGGTTACGCAGAACAAGAACGGCACCTTCAATATCGTGCCGACGCTCAACTATGCCGATGCCACGCTGTTCAAGATCACCGATCCGCAAGGCTGGGGCTATAACGGCACCACCCCGGTGGTGCAGGCGGGCTTCCTCAACAAGCCGGATTTCAAGGACGATCTGAAGTCGCTGCGCGCGAGCCTCGATGGCGAGTTCGGCGACGGTCTGATCCACGGTTGGGAAGTCGGCGCCAATTATAGCCGCCGCAAGAAGACCAGCAACTTCCTGTCTTACTTCCTCTGCCCGAAGGGCGGCGGAACCAACTGCACCGTGTCAAGCGGTACGCCCACATCGGCACCGGTGCCGTCCGAGGCGCTCCTTAAACATAATGTGGCGCTCGATTATCTCGGCGTTCCGCAGATGCTGACGCTGAATCCGCTCTATATCTACAAGAACAGTTTGCAGGCGGTGTATGACAACCGCCCGGTCAGCCTGGTGCGTGACAATACCGTCACGGAGAACGTCGTCACCGGCTATGCCAAGCTCAATCTCGACGGCACGCTCGGCGGCAAGCATCTTCACGGAGCGGTCGGCGCCCAGATCGTCCACACTCGCCAGAGCTCGGATGGCAGCATCTCGAACTTTTCGAACGGGACGGTGACTGTCCAGCCCGCGTCGGCGCATGACAGCTATACTGACATTCTGCCAAGCGCCACGCTGTCGCTCGAGGTCGTGGAGCAGGGCTTCATCAAATTGGGTGCGTCCCAGACGATGGTCCGGCCGCGCCTCGATCAGGAGCGCGTGAACCAGGAGTTCAACGTCGACCTCTCCAAGGTTGGCCTCGGCAGCGATCCGCAGAACAGCCCGTTCAGCTCGACCGGCGGCAACACCTCACTCAGGCCCTACAAATCGACCAACTTCGACCTCAGCCTGGAAAAATATTTCGGCAGTGCGGGCTATGTCTCGCTGGCGGGCTATTACAAGAGGCTCACTGACTTCGTCGATCCGGGCAACAATTTTGCCTATGATTTCAGCAGCGTGCTCAACCTGTTGCCGCCCGCTGCGCAAGCGATCGTGACCGCACAGCATGCCACGGTCGGGCTTGTCGCCTCGCCGGCGAATACCGGCAAGGGACATATCGAAGGGTTCGAAGGCACGCTGTCGTTGCCGTTCAGCAACTTCTATCGCGCGCTCGATGGCTTCGGCTTCTACGGCAACGTGTCGTACAACAAGAGCTCGGTCGTCTACGGCAGCAATCCGGGCAACCCGATCACCATTCCGGGTCTGTCCAAATGGGTCGGCAGCGGCGAACTCTATTATGACAAGAAGGGCATCCAGGCCCGCGTGAGCTATCGCTTCCGCTCCAAGTTCTTGGGTGAGGTGGCCGGCCTGTCCGCGGCGCCGACCTTCCGTCAGGTCAAGGCGGAGGGCATCCTCGACGCGCAGATCGGCTATGAATTCCAGTCCGGTCCGCTCAAGGGGTTTTCGATCCTGGCGCAGGCCAAGAACCTCACCGACCGGCCGTTCGTGACCTACCAGAATAACGACCGGCGTCAGGTGATCGATTACCAGCGTTACGGCCGCGATTACTATCTCGGCATCGCCTACAAATTCTGAGGTAAGCCCCCCTGCGGCGCGGCTTCGGCCGCGCCGCTTTTCCCCAGCACATTAAGCGATCAGGAAAAGCGCTGTGCAGGACCAACGCCCTACGATCGTGATCGCCGGAGGCGGCACGGCCGGCTGGATGGCCGCGGCCGCCTTCGCGCGCTTCCTTGGAACACACTATCGGCTCCGCCTGGTCGAATCCGATGAGATCGGCACCGTCGGCGTGGGCGAGGCGACCATCCCTCAGATCCGTCTGTTCAAGGATGCGCTGGGGATGGACGAAGACGCCTTGCTCAAGGCGACCGACGGCACGTTCAAGCTCGGTATCGAATTCGTCGGCTGGCGCGATCCCGACCATCGCTACATGCATGCGTTCGGCGCGATCGGGCGCGATGTCGGGCTGATCAGCTTCCAGCATTATTGGTTGCGCGCGCGTCAGCTCGGCGCGGCCAAGTCGCTGGATGCCTATTCGCTGAACGAGATCGCCGCGCGTAAGGGCAAGATGCACCGTGGCGGCCCGCTCACCGCGCGCACCATCCCCGATCTTCCTTACGCCTATCATTTCGACGCGAGCCTGTTCGCAAAGCAGCTGCGCCTCTTCGCTGAGGCGCAAGGCGTAGAGCGCAGCGAGGGCCGAATTCTCGGCGTCGAGTTGAACGAGCGGGGCGACGTCGCGGCGCTGCAGCTCGAAGGTGAGCGGCGGATTGACGGCGACATTTTCATCGACTGCACCGGGTTCCGCGCGCTGCTGATCGAGCAGACGCTGCAATCTGGCTTTGAAGATTGGTCGCATTGGCTGCCCTGCAATCGCGCGCTCGCGGTGCCGTCCGAACGCACCGATCCGCTCTTGCCTTACACTCAAACCTTCGCGCGCGAGGCCGGTTGGCAATGGCGCATCCCGCTCCAGCACCGCACCGGCAACGGCATAGTCTATTGCAGCAGCTATTGGAGCGATCCGCAGGCGACCGACGCCCTGCTTGCCAATCTCGACGCGCCGCCGCTCGCGGAGCCGCGCCAGCTGCGCTTCACCGCCGGCCGCCGCCGCGAGGCTTGGAGCCGGAATGTGATCGCGATGGGGCTTTCAAGCGGCTTTCTCGAGCCGCTTGAATCGACCAGCATCCACCTCATCCAGTCCGCTATCTCGCGTCTGCTGCAATTGCTGCCCGGGCGCACGATCAGCGATGCGGACCGCCGCGAATATAACCGCCAGACCGACTTTGAGATGGAGCGCATCCGCGATTTCCTCATCCTGCATTATGCGCTCAACGACCGGCCCGAGCTGTTCTGGAAGCAATGCCGCGCCATGGCACTGCCCGACACGCTCAGACACAAGCTCGACCTGTTCGCCGCCAATGGCCGCATCACGCGCGAGCATGAGGAATTGTTCACCGAAGTGGGCTGGCTCCAGGTGCTGATCGGGCAGGGGGCTCAGCCCAGCGGCTATCATCCGATCGCGGACACGATCGATGCCGGTGAACTCGCCGAATATATGCACACGATCGAGCGGCTTTACGCGCGCGAGGCCGACGCCATGCCCGCGCATGCCGACTTCTTGGCGCGCCATTGCAAGGCGGCCGCCTGATGCGTTGGCAGATGACCCGTCGGTCGGCCCGCAACAGACCGTTGAAAAGCTGCCTGTCATTCCCGCGAAGGCGGGAATCCATATTCTCTGACTATGCGCATCCGTCGGAAAGGCGCAACTTATGGATCCCCGCCTGCGCCGGGATGACCATGAATGCCAAGCAAATCGCCCCCTTCAGGAAGCTTGCCAGGGCGATAGCCCTCGCACTGGGAAGCGCAGCGTTGCTCACCGCCCCGACGCCCGCCGCCACCTACCGTGACCGGCTGCCGCAGGACGAGGTGATCTATTTCCTGCTGCCCGACCGGTTCGAGAATGGCGACCCCTCCAACGATCGCGGCGGCCTCAACGGCGGCCGGCTGATCACCGGCTTGGACCCGACCGATGCGGGCTTCTACCATGGCGGTGACCTCAAGGGCCTGCTGTCGCGGCTGGACTATATCCAGAAGCTAGGCGCCACTGCTATTTGGGTCGGTCCGATCTTCAAGAACAAGCCGGTGCAAGGCCCGCCCGGCCAGGAAAGCGCGGGGTATCACGGCTACTGGATAACCGACTTCACTCAAGTCGACCCGCACCTCGGTACCAACGCGGACTTCAAGGCCTTGGTCGATGCCGCACACGCACGCGGCATGAAGGTCTATATGGACATCGTGGTGAACCACACCGCGGACGTGATCCAGTATCGCGACTGTGCCGGCACCGGCTGCGACTATCGTTCGCGCGCGAACTATCCGTATCAGCGCCGCGGCGGTCCCGGCGGCGTTCCGATCAACGCCGGCTTTGCGGGTGACCAGGTCCAGACCACCGCCAACTTCGCCAAGCTGACCAACCCTAACTACGCCTACCAGGTCTTCGTGCCGGAGGCGGAGCGGCATGTGAAGGTGCCCGCCTGGCTCAACGACCCGATCTATTATCACAACCGCGGCAACTCGACCTTCGCTGGCGAGAGCTCGACGATGGGCGACTTCATGGGGCTCGACGACCTCATGACCGAACATCCGCGCGTCGTGCGCGGCTTCATCGACATCTTCGGATCATGGATCGATCGCTTCGGCGTCGACGGCTTCCGCATCGATACCGAGCGCCACGTGAATCCCGAATTCTGGCGCGCCTTCGTGCCCGCGATGCTGGCGCGCGCCAAGGCTAAGGGCATCCCCAACTTCACCATCTTCGGTGAAGTCTCCTCACCCGTGATCGATGTCGCGCAGCAGGCCGAGCATACGCGCACCG
>Ga0207647_10002607_pt1 | contig 13633 bp, 10 predicted proteins | sample KBSCornC2_FD_184295 | JGI IMG/M metagenome (GOLD analysis project Ga0207647, IMG submission 184295) | Corn rhizosphere microbial communities from Kellogg Biological Station, Michigan, USA - C2 (SPAdes) (version 2) | ecosystem: Host-associated > Plants > Roots > Rhizosphere ...
CACCGTCGTGGATTTTGCCAAGCGCGGCGACACCGCCGGCGGGATCGCAGCGCTGCGGCCTGCGGAATCAAGTGAGCCGGCGCGGCGGATCGATGAGATCATGAGCTCCATGCGTTCCGAGGAACAGCGCCTGTTCACGCTGCGCACCGCCAATGCTGACCGAACCGAGAAACTTGCGTCAACGCTTACCGTTGCCGGGTCTGCACTCATCATCTTGCTTGGAGTGATTTCAATATTCTTGTTGCGGCGCTCGGCCCAGGCACGCGACCTCGCGGAAAACCAATTGCGCGACAACAACCTGAATCTTGAAAATGCCATCAATGAGCGAACGTCCGATCTTCTGGAAGCCAACAACGAAATCCAGCGGTTTGCCTATATCGTCAGCCACGATCTCAGGTCTCCGCTGATCAACATCATGGGATTCACCAGTGAACTGCAGCAGCTGCACCATGATATCTTCCGGCGGATCGCTACGCTTCAGGGAGCCCCTTTGATCGAGACCGCTGCGTCATCCGGCGCCGACAATATCGAGCCGGCGCTCGGGGCCGAAGACCGGCAACTGGCGCAGAATTTCACCGAATCCCTTGGGTTCATTCAATCCTCGATCGACAAGATGGATCGTCTTATTACCGCGATCCTGAATCTGACCCGTGAGGGTCGTCGAAATTTTGAACCTGTTCACCTCGATATGCGCAAGCTGATCGAGAGCACGGTGGCAACCCTCGCCCATCAAGCAGCGGAAGCCAACGCCACCATCGACGTAGAAACCCTTCCCGATATTACCAGCGACCGGCTCGCCCTAGAGCAGATATTCTCGAACCTCATCGACAACGCCTTGAAATACGCCAAGCCGGCCCAGGCTGTTCACATTGTCGTGCGAGGACGTACCAAGCTCGGATATGCGATTTACGAAGTCATTGATAACGGGCGAGGCATAGATCCCAAGGACCATCAGAGAATTTTCGACCTGTTTCGGCGCGCGGGCGTGCAAGACCGGCCGGGCCAAGGCATTGGCCTCGCCCACGTTCGGGCGCTTGTCCGGAGGCTCGGAGGAACCATGTCCGTTAGCTCCGATCTTGGCCACGGAAGTACCTTCACGATAACCCTTCCCATCCGGTGGAAGGGTTCCATTGCGGAAAGAAGCCCATGAATAACCCAGTCACCATCATCATGATCGAGGACGATGAAGGTCACGCCCGGTTGATCGAGCGAAATATCCGGCGATCGGGAGTCAACAATGAGATACGGCCGTTCACCAACGGTACAGCTGCGCTTCATTATCTGTTTGGTCCGGACGGCACTGGAATCGCCCATCAGGGAAAGGCGTTGCTGATCCTTCTCGATCTCAATTTACCCGACACGAGTGGCGTCGACATCTTGCGGCGGATAAAGGAGAATCCTCACCTGAAATACTCGCCGGTCGTTGTCTTGACCACGACCGATGACTCCCAAGAAATCAACCGTTGCTACGAGTTGGGCTGCAACGTGTACATCACCAAACCTGTCAATTACGAGAATTTCGCTCACGCCATCCGCCAACTCGGGCTGTTTTTCTCTGTCATCCAGGTTCCCCAAGCTGTCTCATGACCGCCGAAAAACCCACTCTTTTGTTCATTGATGACGATGAGGCGCTCGCCCGGTTGGTGGAACGCGGCTTGGATCGTCTGGGCTTTGAGGTGGTCCATGCAACCACCGGCGAATCGGGGATCGAACACCTCCGGCGCGGAGGTATTGATGTCGTCGCGCTCGATCAACACCTGCCTGGGCTCGATGGGCTTGAAACGCTGGAACGGATCCTGGCCATTCCGGATGCGCCGCCCGTGGTATTCGTTACTGCCTCCCAGGACTCAGCTGTCGCGGTCACGGCTTTGAAGGCCGGCGCCGCCGACTACATCGTCAAGGATGTGCAGGGACAATTCATTCCCCTCCTCCAGGTAGCCGTTGACGGGGCGCTGCGACAGGCCCGACTGCAGCGCGCCCGGGACGAGGCGGAAGCCGAGGTTCACGCCTCGCGCGACCGCTACGCCGCCTTGGCTGCTGAACGTGAAGTTCTGCTCCGCGAGGTCAACCATCGCATAGGCAACAGTCTGCAGATCATCGCCTCCCTCCTTCACCTGCAGGCCAATTCCAGCACGCAGGACGACGTCAAGGCAGCCTTGACCAATGCAATGGGGCGGGTGGCGGCGGTGGCCCAAGTCCATCGGCGCCTTTACACGTCTCACGACCTGAAAAGCGTTCTTCTCAATCAATATCTCGAAGCCTTGCTGGAGGATCTCAGGCGCTCCGCCGAAGGCAACCGGATGTCGCGCCTCACATGCCGATCGGAGCCGGTGCAAGTCGATCCCGATCGGGCGGTAGCAATCGGGATCATCGTCAATGAGCTCGTGATGAACGCCGTCAAATACGCCTATCCCGACGGAGCCGGTCCCATTCACGTCGAACTGACAAGGAAAGACGATCAGGTCGAGCTGGCGATCACCGACGAAGGCGTGGGGCTAAACGTGCAGGCTGATCCGCGCTCCACGGGCATGGGACAGCGCATCGTTGCCGCCATGGCCTCGAAGCTGGAAGCCAGCGTCGAGCGAGACCCTGCGCATTCGGGAACCCGCATGGTGGTGCGCTTTTCGCGTGAACGGTCAAGAACCGGGCTAGCAACATAGCTCACGTTTTCTGCGCTGCCAGACGGCCGTCGCGCTGACGCTGGCGCTCTGCTATCACTAGTCAAATGGCTTCACGGGATTCCTCGTCGTCTGAAATCACTCCGCAGGTATTGTTGCGCGCTTACGCCTGCGGCATCTTCCCGATGGCCGAAAGCGCCGACGACCCGACCTTGTTTTGGGTCGAGCCGGAAATGCGCGGTATTATTCCGCTGGATGGATTTCGCGTTGCCACGCGGCTGGCGCGGACCGTGCGCTCGGATGCATTCACGATCACGGTGGACAAGGCCTTCAAGGCCGTGGTCGCCGGGTGCGCAGCTCCTCAGCCCGGCCGCAACGATACTTGGATCAATCAGCGGATTCGCGATCTGTACGTCGGGCTATACGACATTGGACACGCCCACAGCGTGGAGGTGTGGCAGGAGGGCGATCTCGCCGGCGGACTTTACGGCGTCCATTTGGGGGGCGCCTTCTTCGGCGAGAGCATGTTTCATCGCGCCCGCGACGCTTCCAAGGTCGCGCTTGTGCATTTGGTGGCACGGCTGATCGCGGGCGGATTCCGGTTGCTGGATACGCAATATGTCACCGAACATCTGCGCAGCTTCGGCGCGCTCGAAGTTTCGCGGCGGCGCTACGGCCAGTTGCTGGAAAAGGCGGTCGCCGCGGACGGCGATTTCGACGCCCTGCCGTTGGATCGACCGGTGAACGGCGCTACCGCTCTTGCGATCATCGCTGGCCGCCAACGATGAGAGCTATTGTCGGAAGGGCGGGAACGAGCTCGGCGGCTGAGACGGCGGTGGGGGGACCGGTGGCTGCGGCTGCGCGGTTCGAGGCTGTTTCGGCGCGGCTCGTTTCTGGGCGGGCGCTGGTGCTGTCGGGGTGCTCTGCTTGGGGGAATCCGGCTGCGCGCTGACGACGGTTGTTTCCGGATTTTTGCAGTCGACGAGCCAGATGTCATAGATCGGATGCTCGACCCCGTGCAGGCCGGGGCTAGCCGCAAACATCCAGCCGGAAAAGATCCGCTTTACTTCGCCCTGAAGCGTGATTTCGTCGACCTCGACAAACGCGTCAGTGTTGGCCGACTCCGTTGCCGGGCGTGTATAGCAGGCGTCAGTCTTGACCCGCAGCGCACCGAATTGAACGGTTTCGCCGATATCCTCATCAAAGTTGATGATGCGCCCGGTGATCTTGTCGAGCCCGGAGAAACTGGCCTTCTTGTTGACGATCTTCTGAGCCGGCGGCTCCGTGACTACTTCGTCTCCCGGTTGCAAGGTGGCCGGCACCTGCGGCACGCCCTTTGGCTGACGCAGTCCCGGTGGTAATCCCGGGAGCGGATTGGCGCCAGGTGGCGTCACCACCGCGTTCTGACCGGGCGCGCCGGATGGATTGTCGCGCGGCACGGCGGTCGTGCCGGGCGGCGGGGCCAGCGGCTGGGATTGTATCGAACCCGGCGGCGGAACCGGCTGCCCTGGCGGCAGACGGTTGGGCGTGGGGAGCAGACGCCCCTGCGGCAATTCGGGCACTTCCTCCTCATCATCGGGCGGAGGATTGTTGCCGCGCGGAATGCTACCTGGAGGGCGCGGCGCGGGATCGGAAAAAATCGTGCCGATCTGCGCATGGGCAGGCGCTAACGCAATCGCGGTGGCCGCGATCAGGGACGCACAAATAGTCAGGGCAATAGTTCGAAACATTTTGTGCGGCTTCAACAAGCGAATCGGGCTCGCGACATCCTATATTGATCCGCCGCTCGCGGGCTTATCCGTTAACATGTTGAATGCGGCGGGGAAAGGGCGGCTGGCGCGCTCGATCGACCTCGCCCGGACCGGATCTTTTAGGCCTATGTTTTCCGCCATTCCCCTCGATTTCGTGCTGTTTGCACTGACACTGCTCGGCATCGCCCTGTTTCACCGTCACACGCTCGGCATTGCGCTCGCCGGCCTTGCCGTGATCGTCGTCTACAAGCTGGCATCGACTGGTTTCAAGGAGGGGCCGGGCTTTCCAGGCTTGGGATTTCACCTCATGCACGACTGGGTGGGGCTGGCCAATTTATTCCTGCTAATGACGGGCTTTGCGCTGGTGTCGCGGCATTTTGAGGAAAGCCAAATTCCTGAAGAGATGCCAGCCTACCTGCCGGAGGGTTGGAAGGGTGGCACAGCCTTACTGGCAATGGTGTTCGTGCTCTCGGCTTTTCTCGACAACATCGCCGCCGCCTTGATCGGGGGAACGGTGGCGCGCCACGTGTTTCGCGACAAGGTCCATATCGCCTACATCGCCGCGATCGTCGCAGCAGCGAATGCGGGTGGTTCGGGAAGCGTGATCGGCGACACCACGACCACCATGATGTGGATCGACGGGATCAGCCCGCTTGCTGTCACCAAAGCCTTCGTGGGAGCGCTCGCAGCGACGCTGGTGTTTGCCGTGCCTGCCTCGCTTCAGCAACAATGCTATTCACCAATGCTCAAACGTGTCAGCGGGACGCCGAAAATCGATTCGGCTCGGCTGTTGATCGTGTTGGCGATCCTGAGCGTCACAGTCAGCGCCAATGTTACCGTGAACCTCAAATACCCCGCTCTGCAGGACCGATTGCCGGTGCTTGGGATTGCGTTGTGGAGCGTTCTTCTGCTGACAGCGGGTCTGCGAAAGCCGGACTGGCGAATATTGCCCGAAACCAGCAAAGGCACGTTGTTTCTCCTCGCGCTGGTGATCGCTGCATCCATGATGCCGGTCGAAACCCTGCCTTCGGCATCTTGGCCGACGGCGCTCGGCCTCGGATTTGTCTCGGCCGTTTTCGACAACATCCCGCTGACGGCGCTGACGCTGAAGCAGGGTGGCTATGATTGGGGAATCCTCGCCTTCACCGTGGGCTTCGGCGGCTCCATGGTTTGGTTCGGATCGTCAGCGGGTGTTGCGCTCGCCAGCATGTATCCCGAAGCCAAATCGGTCGGACGCTGGCTTCGCGATGGCTGGCTGATTGCCGTGGCCTACGTGGTCGGGTTTTTCGTAATGCTCGCGGCGACCGGCTGGCATCCCGCCCCGCCGCACTGATGCGGACGTGAAAGCAGCTTTCAGGTGCCGGGCGTCCAGGCCTGATAATCGCCGGTCGCCTGGGGTCGGCGGCCGCTTGCCAGGGTTGAACCGGAGGGACGATACGCCCCCGGCGTTCCCGTCAAGTTGGGAAGGTGGGGCTTCTGCCATTCCCGAGGCGTATAGCTTTGCTCTGTCGGCGCCACATCGACTGTGTGATGCAGCCACCCATGCCAGTCCGGCGGCACGCGGCTCGCTTCGGCATAGCCGTTATAGATGACCCAGCGTCGTTCGAACCCAAGCGCGGGATCGATCTTACGACCCCGTGTCCGAAAGTAGCGGTTGCCCTGCTCGTCTTCGCCCACCAGCTCGCCGAACCGCCAGGTCCACAACTGCGTGCCGAAGGTCTGGCCATTCCACCAGGTAAAAATCTTGAGCAAAAACAGTTTCATCGACCGGGCTCGTTTCAGGATTCCTTTAAGCGTTGATGCCACCCTGCAGGCCAATTGTCCAGTTGCCCCCCGCCTCGAAGTGAGATCGACAGGAGGTTTTTAACGGCCAGTTGCTAGGGTTTTTGGGCCCTTCTCGGAATGCAACACCTGCAAATGACCCCACCTCTACCGATCGCACGCAAATATCAGACTTGGCTGGTGGTCCTCGGCTCGCTTGCCGCGGGCGCCGCATACAGCTGGTATGCCGGCGAGGATGCGAACTGGGATTGGCGAAACTATCACGACTATAACGCCTATGCCTGGATACACGGATTTTGGGATCGCGATGTAGCGCCCGGGGGTATCCAGACCTTCCTCAATCCGCTGCCCTATCTGCCCGCCTATCTGTTGCGCCATCATGTTGGGGCCCCGCTCTGGGGAATGATCCTCGGCGCAATCCATGGTCTCAACCTCGCCCTGATCTACGTCCTGTCGCTGCGGCTTCTTGGTAACGCCGCGACTGCGCTTGCGCTCGCATCGACTCTCATGATTGCTGCCTTCGGGCCAATGACGCTTTCGGAAGTCGGCACCAGTTTCGCCGACATTCTGACCGCGATGCCGGTGATCACGGGACTTGCCTTGATCCTCTGCGCCGAGAGTGGCGACCGTGCGCGATATTTGGTGGCCGGCCTCCTGATCGGCGGGGCGGTCGGCCTCAAGCTCACGAACATGGCCTTCCTGCTCGGCGCGTTTGTGGCCGTGTTGCTCGCGGCCCGCCCGCTATCCGCGCTGCTTTTTTTTGCTCTCGGCGCCATGGTCGGAGGTGTCGCCGCCGGCGGCGGATGGTGCTGGATGCTATGGCGCGAATTCGGCAATCCGGTCTTCCCGTTCTACAACAGCATCTTTCGTTCGCCGGAAGCGGCGCCGCTGGCAAATGCCGATTTGCGCTTTCTGCCGGACGGACTATGGGACGCCTTCCTTTATCCGTTCGATTGGCTGGTCGGTAAGCACCCCTCTTCCGAGGAGCCGTTTCGCGATCCGCGATTTGCGCTCGTCTTCCTGCTGCTGATTGCGACGGCGATGGTGGCTGCGATCCGCAGGACCGCCATTTTGGCCCGACGCGACAAACAATTCCTGGTGTTTTTTGCCGTGGCCTATGAAGCCTGGCTCTTGGAATTCTCCATCCACCGCTACGCCATCGTCCTCGAACTGTTATGCGCCCCGGTGATTGTGCTCCTGATCTGCCACCTGTGGCGTGCATTCCAAGCCGAAGGGCCGCCGCGGCACCGCTACGGTGTTGTAAGCGCTCTGACGATCGTCGTGGCGGTTGGGATTGTCTTATGGTCACAACCAGCCGACTGGACGCGCCGGCCTTGGTCGGCCGCCTATCATCCAGCGGTACCGCCAGCCCTGCGCGAGCCCGCTACTTTCATGCTGATCGAAAAGCCGGTCGGCTATGTGGTGCCGATGTTGTCGCCGGCCTCGCGTGCCTACCAGATCGCCGACATCGTGATGCCGATTGTGCCCGGTGGCATTCTGGATCGCCGGATCAGACAAGGACTGGCTGATCCGCTGCCTGGTGGCTTGTGGGCCGTGCACCTGCGCGACAGCCCTATCCACCAGGGGCTGCTCGACGCCTACCAGTTGCGGCTCGATTCAAGTCGCCATTGCGAGAGGCTCGAAGGCGCGGACCTCGTTGATCTGGAGTTTTGTCCACTGACCCGAACGCCTTAGGAGTTGGCCACGTTTCCGCCACGATTGGTACACCGCCGGTGACCCATTGCGCGCTATCGGTCGGCGTTGTTCATCCAGCGTACATCAGACCGGGCCCAAGCTCCCGCCAAGCCGCGCACAAGGTTGCGAGGCATCGGGAACATCACTCCGTTCCGGCGGTTGTCCACCCAGGCGGTTGAACGAGTCCCACATGGAGCTTACGGCAATGATGAATCTGAAGGTTTTGAGTATTGCGGCAGTTGCGGCTCTGGTCTTGCCGACCGCGAGCTTCGCTCAGCGTCATTTCGACGGTCAAAATGGCGGCCGAGCGACCGCCCGGGTTGGCGGCGGCAGCGGCGGTTTTACCGCCGGTCCTCGCGTCGGCGGCGGCAGCGCCGGGTTTACCGCCGGTCCTCGCGTCGGCGGTGCGCCGACTGGCAGCGTCGCGACTACAGGCAACGTCCGGATGGGAAGCAACTTCAGCGGCGGCAGCAACTGGAGCGGAAACCAAAATTGGAGCGGCGGCAGCGGCAATTGGAACCACAACGGCGGCACTTGGCGTCATCGTGGCGGTGGCGGCGGCTTCTTCCCCGGCGTGGTGGCCGGTGCCGTGGTTGGCGGCGCGCTTGCCTCCTCAGCCTATTATGGGCCGGGCTATTATTACGGTCCCGGCTATTATGACGATAGCTACGCCTATTACGATGCTCCGGTCGCGGTAGCGCCGGTCGGCGATGATGCAGTGGCGTATTGCATGCAGACCTATCGGTCCTACGACCCGGCCTCCGGCACTTATCTCGGGTTTGATGGCTTGCGTCATCCCTGCCCGTAATTGCAACTGAGCGAAATGGAAAAGGGGCGTGGCGAAATGCGCTACGCCCCTTTTCTTTTGGACCTTGCCCGCGATTCAGACGTGCCCGCGATCACAGCCTTGGTCAGGCAGCGTTGGCCCCGACTTTGGCCTGACGCGCGAGTTCTTCGGATTCCTCGAAAACAATCATCAGCCATTCAGCGATGATCGCGGGCTTGCTTTTGCCTTCGACTTCGACGGTGATTTTTGTTCGCACTACGTGTCCCTCGCCACGAGGGGTTGCTTCGACGACTTCTGCAAAGACGCGAATTCGGTCACCGCCGTGAACGACCGAAAGGAAGCGGATTTTGTCATAACCGTAGACGAGATCGACCGCGCCCTGCAATTTGATCAATCTTCCGACGAGCGGCTGAGCGATGGAAAGGACCAGAAGCCCATGAGCGATGGTACCGCCGAATTTTTCCTTGGCTTTGTTGACGTCGACATGGATCCAGAATTCATCGTGAACCGCGTGGGCATATTCGTTGACCATCGCCTGGGTCACTTCGACCCAATCGGACGGGCCAAGGACTTGTCCGGTCGTGTACATCGTCATCGTCTTTTTCCTCCCATGTTGAACGCATGTGTTGTTAGGGGCTGGCATCCCGTCGCTTCTCAGGGCGCGTGGAGAGCGCCACGCCGGCCAAGGTGAAGGCAAGCGCCGCCCATTGTCCTAATCCCAGCGGCTCATGCAAGGTGATGGCCGAAACGATCACGCCGATCACCGGAACGACCAGCGTGCCCATGGCGGCAACCGAGGCAGGCAGTCGCGCCAAAGCGGCAAACCACGTGACATAACAGATGGCGAATTGCACCACCGCGCCGTAACCCATCAAGGCCCAATGGAAGGGCGTAAGACGGGAAATATCGGTCGTTTCCACAAAAAACCCGATCAGAGCTGCTGGCAAACAACCTAACCCAATCTGCCAGGCGGCCGCCGAAAATGGCGGCAAAGCAAGCGGCCTTTTTTTGAACAAGACGGTACCGACAGCAAACGCGATCGCACCGGCAAGCGCCAAGAGAAATCCCGGCAGCTTTGCCATGCTGGCGACGAAACCGTTGCCGCCGAAAATGGCCGCAAGACCGGCGAAAGCCATTACCAAAGCTATAAGCCGCGAAATGCCCGGACGTTCGCCGAGGATCGGCCATGCCAGCAGCGAGGCCCAGGCCGGCATTGTATAGGCAATCAGCGCGGTTTCGCCCGCTGGGAGCCAAAGCAAGGCCAGGCCGAGCAGCATGATCCACCCACCCACGCTAAAGACGCCGCCCGCGATGACCTGAGCCCACATCCGTCGGGGGACACGCAGACTTTCGCCTCTGAGCAGCGCAAGCAGCGCAAGCAGGAGAGCGCCGGCCATCCCGGTCCAACCACGCAGGCTCAAAGGCGGCAGTGCGTTCAGCAGATACTTTGTGATGGGCCAACTAAATCCGCCGCCCAGCGTGGTGATGGCGAGGTAAATGAGGCCAGCCGGGGCGAGCTCCGGGCGGAGCCTAATCGAATCGTTGAGATGCATGGGAAGAGCCGATGAGCGGGAACGGCACCATGCCGTCCTTTCGGACACTTCGCCATGCCCAGGAGGGAATATCAGGCCAGCTTAAGTGGCCTTCCTTCCGTAGGATTACGTGAGTCTGGGAAGAGCAAGCCCCCGGCCGCAATAAATAGTTCTCCTGTGAACAGCGGGACGAACCTCAAAGCAGGCAACCGGACGTGAATTTTTCCTCTTGGGAATAGTTGAGGACTCACTGATACTTGCAGGCAGACAGCCCGGGGCTTGCCCCCTGTTTTCCCCCACTTTCCACCATATTTAGTATTTGATTCAGGAACTCGTACTAGTCCTTGACGGGCTAAACGGAGTCGGCCTAGGTTTGATCCTGTTCGGCGCGAGTATGTTTGGGTCCCGCCGGTCGCTCCCTCCAAGGGTTCCAGACTGACAGCTTCGTGCGCCGGAAGGGGCTAACGGGCAACGGGCTGTTGCGTCTGAATTCTAAGGGCTTCGAACCAAAAAAACGGGGACCAAAACGGTCCTGCCTACCAACTGGGGCGTTAAATCCGGGGCCGGAATCATCACCGGTCGCGGCGGCGGAAAGCCAGAGCCGATCAATGGCGAAGGCATCTCTGCCGAGAGAAAAACAGGCCGGAACCACCGGCAAGAACTGGCGAATGGAAGCGTTCGCTCAAGGAAATAACATCCGAAGCCGCGAGATCGCGGTTTCGGTCAGAAGAATGGGGCACGACCATGCGAATCGAACGGCGCAACACCACCACCGGCCAGTCACCCTATAACGGGATTGATTTCAGATTGACGACGTCGGAGATCCGCAATCCCGATGGCTCGGTGGTGTTTCGCCTGGAAAACGTCGAGGTGCCCGAATTCTGGTCACAGGTCGCCTCCGACGTGCTGGCCCAGAAATATTTCCGTAAAGCCGGCGTCGCGGCGCGGCTGAAGAAGGTCGAGGAAGAGACCGTCCCCTCCTGGCTGTGGCGCTCGGTGCCGGACACCGACGCGCTCGCCGCCCTGCCGGAAAAAGAGCGTTTCGTCAGCGAACGTTCCGCCAAGCAGGTGTTTGATCGCCTCGCCGGCTGCTGGACCTATTGGGGCTGGAAGGGCGGCTATTTCTCCACGGAAGAAGATGCCCTCACCTTCTATGACGAACTGCGCTTCATGCTGGCCAAGCAAATGGTCGCGCCGAACTCACCGCAGTGGTTCAACACTGGCCTGCACTGGGCCTATGGCATCGATGGCCCCGGCCAGGGCCACTATTACGTGGACTGGAAGACCGGCAAGCTGACCCGCTCGAAATCGGCCTATGAGCATCCGCAGCCGCATGCCTGCTTCATCCAGGGCATCGAGGACGATCTCGTCAATGAAGGCGGCATCATGGACCTCTGGGTGCGTGAGGCCCGCTTGTTCAAATACGGCTCGGGCACCGGCTCGAATTTCTCGAGGCTGCGCGGCGAAGGCGAAAAGCTTTCCGGCGGCGGTCGCTCCTCCGGCCTGATGAGCTTCCTCAAGATCGGCGACCGGGCTGCGGGTGCGATCAAATCCGGCGGCACCACCCGCCGCGCCGCCAAGATGGTGGTGGTCGATGCCGATCACCCGGATATCGAGGCCTATATCGACTGGAAGGTGAAGGAAGAGCAGAAGGTCGCCGCTCTCGTCACCGGCTCCAAGCTCAACCAGAAGCACCTCAAGGCGGTGCTGAAGGCCTGCGTCAATTGCGAAGGTTCTGGCGACGATTGCTTCGATCCCGAAAAGAACCCGGCGCTGCGCCGCGAGATCAAGCTGGCGCGCCGCGCCATGGTGACGGATGCCATGATCAAGCGGGTGATCCAGTTCGCCCGCCAGGGCTACAAGGAAATCGATTTCCCGATCTACGACACCGACTGGGATTCGGAAGCCTATCTCACGGTCGCGGGGCAGAACTCCAACAATTCGGTGTCGCTGAAGGATGATTTCCTGCGCGCGGTGGAGACCGATGGCGATTGGAATCTGATCGGCCGCACCAACAAGAAGGTGACCAAGACGCTGAGGGCCAGGGAGCTCTGGGACAAGATCGGCTACGCCGCCTGGGCGTCCGCCGATCCCGGCCTGCACTTCAACACCACGATGAACGATTGGCACACCTGCAAGGCCTCAGGCGACATCCGCGCGTCCAATCCGTGCTCGGAATACATGTTCCTGGACGACACCGCCTGCAACCTGGCTTCCGCCAATCTGCTCACCTTCTACAACACCACCACGACGCGTTTCGATGTCGAGGGTTATGAGCATCTGTGCCGGCTGTGGACCGTGGTGCTCGAGATCTCGGTGATGATGGCGCAATTCCCGTCGAAAGCGATTGCGGAATTGTCCTACGAATTCCGCACGCTCGGCCTCGGCTTCGCCAATATCGGCGGCCTGCTGATGACCATGGGCCTGTCCTATGACTCCAAGGAAGGCCGCGCGCTGTGCGGCGCGCTGACCGCGATCATGACGGGCGTCGCCTATGCGACCTCGGCCGAGATGGCCAGAGAACTCGGCCCCTTCCCCGGCTACAAGAAGAACGCCGCGCACATGCTGCGGGTGATCCGCAACCATCGCCGTGCCGCGCATGGCGAAGCCGCGGGCTATGAGGCCCTCGCGGTCAACCCCGTGCCGCTCGATCATGCCTCCTGCAAGCAGCAGGACCTGATCGCGCATGCGATCGCCGCCTGGGACCAGGCGCTCGAACTTGGCGCAGCCCATGGCTATCGCAATGCCCAGACCACGGTGATCGCGCCGACCGGCACCATTGGTCTCGTGATGGATTGCGACACCACCGGCATCGAGCCTGATTTCGCGCTGGTGAAGTTCAAGAAGCTCGCCGGCGGCGGCTACTTCAAGATCATCAACCGCGCCGTGCCGGAAGCGCTGCGCACGCTCGGCTATTCCGAGAGCCAGATCGCCGAGATCGAGGCCTATGCGGTCGGCCACGGCAATCTCAACCAGGCGCCCGGCATCAACCCCGGCTCGCTCAAGGCCAAGGGTTTCAGCGACGACAAGATCGCCGCGCTCAATGCGGCGCTGAAGTCGGCCTTCGACATCAAGTTCGTCTTCAACCAGTGGACGCTCGGCGCCGACTGGGTGAAGGAGACTTTTGGGTTCACCGACGAGCAGCTTAACGACTTCTCGTTCGAGATGCTGCCGGCGATGGGCTTCTCCAGGAAGGACATCGAGGCCGCCAACATCCATGTCTGCGGTGCCATGACGCTGGAAGGCGCACCCTTCCTCAAAGCCGAACACCTCGCCGTGTTCGACTGCGCCAGCCCCTGCGGCAAGATCGGCAAGCGCTCGCTTTCGATCAACAGCCACATCCAGATGATGGCGGCCGCACAGCCCTTCATCTCGGGCGCCATCTCCAAGACCATCAACATGCCCAACGATGCGACGGTGGAAGACGCCAAGGGCGCCTACATGCTGTCGTGGAAGCTGGCGCTGAAG
>Ga0207647_10002609_pt1 | contig 13623 bp, 21 predicted proteins | sample KBSCornC2_FD_184295 | JGI IMG/M metagenome (GOLD analysis project Ga0207647, IMG submission 184295) | Corn rhizosphere microbial communities from Kellogg Biological Station, Michigan, USA - C2 (SPAdes) (version 2) | ecosystem: Host-associated > Plants > Roots > Rhizosphere ...
GTCCCCCGCCATAGGCTGCGCATCGAGCGTATACCCTTCAGGCGGGTGAGGGACCGGATCGGACGGGATACGCAGGTCCCCAGCTAAGGGCGGAAGTCCGCGAGCCCGCCGAACAATGCTGGTGGCGAACGGCACGACCGCGTCCAGCAGCTTCCCGCCCAGCACGGTGGTCGCGACGCCTTCGCCAGCGCCGACCGTTCCGGAGATGAGTCTTTCCGTCGGGGAGCCAGGACGGCCGGATCCAGAGGCAAAACCGTATAACCCGCCCATCTTGGCGAGGCTGAGCGCCTTGTTCTCGGCTGATAGCGCCGGGACAAACGGCACCAGACCGCCAGCCAGTTCACCAGCGCCCTCGGCATAGGGATGAACGAACTTGTCGAAGCCGGTAATGCTTTCATTCTGGTCTGCATTGTTGGCCCAGATGTCAGCCCAGCGGCGCTTGCTGTTCCAGACGTTCTCACGCCCGGGTGTGGCACCAAGGGTATCAGCGACAGCGCCGGTTTCTTCCAGCCAGCCGGGCAGTACGCCGTTCCCGAAACCGCGCACCGTTGCACCGACCGCTCCATCACCTTGGTCTGTCAGTACCTTTGGCGGCTGGATATAGTTCACCCCGATTGGCTGTTTCGCCCGGTCGGACTGGGTGCGAACGCGAACCACGCTGGCCGGATCGACAACGAACCCGTTGGTCTTGGCAAATGCGGCCACTGCATCCGGCGTGATGCTCCGGTCGTTCAGCATCTGCAGGAAATTGGCCTCTACCTTCGGACGCATGCCCGCCATGGGTGTGGGCGTGTCCCAGAACATCGGGACGGTCGTTGTTTCGGGAGTGAGCTGATCAAGCGGCAGGGGATTGCGGCGGAAGTCGGTGGGCGTCTGGAAGCGGGTGGCGTGGATTCCCAACCGGTTCTGACGCGCAAGCCGTTCCGCTTGCAGGTAATCGAACGTGCGGGCGGGGTCAGCGGTCAGATACTCGGGCGCTGCCATAGCATTGCCGTCCCGAGCCAGCGTGTGGCCCACGTCGAGGCCGCCGGCCGTTAATGGCGCAACAGGGCGGCCGTAACTCTGACCGACGGGCGGGCCAATGGTAACGCCCCCGTCGCGCACCAAGGCTGACAGGCGGTCGCTTGCGTACTGACCAATAGGAACCGGGCGGCCATCGGCGCCCATGCCGAACTGCCGAGCCTCGGGGGCATCGACACCCCACACGCGCAAATGCGCTCCGTTGTCGAGTGAGAGAGTGTCGCCGTCCACCGCTCCCACCACAGAAGCCCCCTCGACTGATGGAGGAGAAGCGGGCCACGGGAGACGAGCGGCCGGCGTGTCAAGCGTGAAGCCCGGCGGCAGCGGCGGATTGCTCACTGCACCGGCACCCACTGGCCGTTCACCAGCTTTATCCTCTGGCCGTTAGGGCCAGTGGCCGTCACCTCGCCCGTACCACCTCCTCCGCTGCGGGAGGGCAGGGGGTGGGTGTCGCGATAGCTCGGCGTACCGCGAAGCGTCAGGCGATTGCCCTGTCGCACCCCCTCCATGGACAGCCTGTTCTTCTGCCTCAGCCCTTCGAGGCTCGCCCTGTTCCCCGTACGGTAGTCATCGAGGGTTTCGCTGTTGTCGAGCGCGGTAGGGCCCGACGAACGGAGCACATAGTCCTGCACAGCCTGGTTGTAGGCGTCCGTGCCGGGCTCAATGCCCTGTGCGGCGGCATAGGCTTCGAAGTCCTGCGGGCCATGAAAGAGCGTGTGTGCCTGTCCCGTCGTGGGATCGTACTGGACGCGGTCCCGCCCGATGGTGAACGGCTTCGATGTGTCCGCGGTAAGGTCGGCGTTTCGAGCGTATTCCTGCTGCTTCCACTTGAGGAGCTGCAACGCTAGCGTCTGACGGTTCAGTTGCGTGTCCCGCCGCTGCTGCGCCAACCGGGCTATGGCGGCATCTGCTCCGGCCTGATTGCCGCCGGCAGCCATCATGGCTGGTCCGAGGATCTGCAACGCCTGGGTGAGGACATGTCCAAGTGTCGCCTTCTGCTTCGGCGGTTCAAGCTGCTGCAGGATGCTGTCGTACTCACCCTTGGCGTCGAAGGTCGGGCCGATCTGAGGCATGCCGGAGACCAGAGTCCGAGGGGCTGGCGGAGCGGTGGGCGTATCCGTCACCTGCGGAGCCGCGTCAGCCGAAGATGCCGCGCCAGAAGCCCACTGCGGGTATTTGCGCGAAGCCGCGAACAGGTTGCCCCCTCCTTGCGGCGGGACGGGCATCCCCGCAAATGCGTCCGGAGCCCGAAGAACTGCAGGCAAGCCGTAGCTCGAAGGCGTCGCGACGCTACCGTCCGGGTTCCACGTTCCGCCTCCATATCCGGAAATGACGCCGGGAAGCCCGGCGGCGAGGTCAGGGGCGCGCTTGGTTCCGAACAGTACCATCAATAGGCCTCCTTCATGCGAAGCGCATACTGCTTGGCGCTCTCCAGGATTTCAGGCGTCGCGCGGTCAGCCAGGTCGTTGAGGCCGCTCGCGGCGATCTCCGCGCTCTCATCGTGCTCGCCGTCAGCCACGAGGGAGGCGAGGCCGATACCTTCGGCGTAGTGGTCATCGGCCGCAGCAGGGTTCCGGCTTTCGCAAACCGACGCGGCAAGGGCTAGCATGCTCAAAACACGGCCGAGATCTCCAGAGTCTCCAGCGGCTGCTGCCAGGCGCGCGAAGATCAGACCCTCCTGTAGCGTCCGGACCGGATCGACGTCCGAATACATGACCATCGCAACGCTGTGGTCTGCGAGCGCGCGAAGGGCGTTCAGATCGCCGGATGCTGCCGCCTTGATTTGGGCGAACGGATTGGAGAGCGGGATGACGAGGCTCGTCACAGCCCGACCTTCTCACGCACGAGAGCGCGGAGGTATTCGGAGGTGGAACAGCCGGCCCTGCGAGCGCGCTCGGCAAGGGCTGCAACCAAAGCTTCGTTCGCCCTGAAGGCGACATGTGAATCCTGCAACTTCAGCACGACAGTCTTCCCGACGTTGTGTGCCACGGTAGAAGCACAAAATACGTGGAAAGTCAAGGAATCCCGCCACTTTGCGTCCTTTCAGCGGGCGAAACTTTCCGTGGGTTCAGCTACCTGCGGACCGCCACTCCGTCATGCTCGACCGGTACGCCTGATCAGCCTTTTCACGGCGACTTTCCAGTTCCTCCCGCCCGGAGGCTATCTCGCGCTCAAGGTCCGCACGTTCCTTCGCAAGACTGGCCTCGCGCTTGCGTAATTTCGCGAGCCGGTCCTCCCCCTGCTGTTCGAACTTGACCAGCGCCGCCTCAGCCTTGTCCAACGCCGCTCGGCTCGGTTTTGACACCTTGTGCTCTCGTTGCGGGGCTTTGTCAGACTGGGCAGCAAAGGTAGCCTTGAGCGCGTCCAGTTGCTGTTCAAGCGACCCGCGCACTTTCTGGATCACTTGGCTTGGATGAGCCAACGGCTCTTCCATCAGTTCAGTATCTGTGACCTCTTCGGCCGCCTCCATCGCGAACAGGTCTTTGGTCGCACCCCACGCCGCTAGTGCGGCCTTACGACTTGGCGCCGCGACGTACGCATCGTGAAACCCGATTGTCGTGCGGAAGACTTTGAGACGTCGCGGCATGCCAGATGAACTAACGTCGGTAGCTTAACGATCCGTCGCATGTCGAAGCGTCGGACACTTGCGAGCGCCGCAGATCTGGGTAATTGGCCGCCGAGGGGGTGTTCCATGGTCCGTTCTGAACTGATTGAGGCTCTGCAGCATAAGAATCGCGACCTGGATCGGACGCATGTCGTGCGGATCGTTGATGTATTCTTCGCGACGATTGCGCGACAGCTGGCGAATGGCGGTCGCGTGGAGGTTCGAGGGTTTGGCACGTTCTTCGTCGGCGAGCGAGACGGCCGCAATTTTCGGAATCCGCAAACGGGTGAGGCGTTGGTGCCCGAGCCCAAGCGCGTTGCTCGGTTCCGGGCCTCGAAGCCGCTGCTTGCGCGATTGAATTAGGGTGCTGCCCGGCATGGGTAGATGCCCCGCCCTGACGCGGCGAGATCGACCAGTAACCAGCCCGTTCTACGCGCCGAGATGATTGGGGCTGGAATTAGCAATGCGAATCAATTTGTTGTGCCTGCTGGGTGTGCATCGCCCGTGGTCAGGCTCAATGCGCAATGATGGGCCATATCGCGTGGGTCGCTGTCGGGGCTGCGAGCGCGACTTGGAGTTGGCGCGGCCTTGTCCTCCCAGCCGGCGGTGCTCCTGCGTTGGGGTGCGGGCGCGCCGTGTAATTTTCTAATGCGGACGCTAACCCCGCAACCGACTTATCGGTGGGTGACGATCCAAACTGCCGCAGCAAACCAGGTCATCGAGCACACAGGGATCAGGACAATTGAGTGCAACCGAATGGATTGGAGCATCGTTTGTCTCCTCGCCTGCCCCCGGTCAGACAATAGCGTGACTGTGTGTCCAAATGGTTGAAATCCGGTTACCGGCCCTCGCCAATCGCCTTCGAGCACCTTGGGCGAGATGGCGCGGTCAGCCTCGTAACCAATTATAAAGCTTCAAAATTTGGACGCTATGCGATTTCTTGGAACGAGCCGCCTGATGCGCGCTTTCGGATGCAATTCTGAAGCGGGCTGCAGATTATGGATGAAGCAGATGTAGGGCGACGAGGCGCGCCCAGGGTCGTGGTCAATCTGCCTGCGGATCTTGAAATAGATGGAAACGCCTGGCGCGTCGCGCTCATAGACGTCTCGCAAACCGGGGCAGCGGTCGGCTGCGCCGTTCCGGTCGAACTAGGCACCGTAATACGCCTGTACTCGGGCGCGCTGGAGATCAGAGGCATCGTGGTGTGGTCCAGCACTAACCGGGTCGGTCTCCAGTTCGAAACGCTTCTGTCTACAGAGAATGTGCGAAGGCTCAGGGACGCCGGCGCGCACTCCTGGAGCGCGGAGCGGTCGATCGTCTATGCAGCAGAGGCCTACCTCCGTGATTTCCGCGAAAATCGTTGGGCAGGCTAACCTACGAAGGCATAGGCCTACAGTCGGCAGGGTTCTGAGGTGTACTATTCTCCGGCAGCGCGCCGGCACTGATAGCACCGAGTCCCGTCACAACCGGGTATGCCAAAGGGGCACCCCTGCCTCTCGCGCCCGCGACTGAAATACAGTGCGAGCACCGCAATGCCCGCCAGAATGCTCACCCCGATGTATAACATTGCGCCCCCAGAACACCGGCTTATCGTCCGGGTTCTCCAAGCGCAACAAGGTTAACCCTCTGGAAACGTTTGCTCATCTGCAAGCGACGGCACCAATTCATTTTGGCACTCGCATCGCCACCATCCGCAGGATGCGCCGCAGCGCCTCGGGGCGGTTGAGGCCGGGCTCAGTAGCCTGGATCCAGAGGTCGAGTAGGTCGAGGTCGTCGGGCTGAAGCCGTACAACCACCTGTTGCCCCTTGCCCGTGGGTGCTGGTCCACGGCGTTTCTTTGCTAGCACAGTTTCTTGACCGCTCATAACAACCGTGCTAGCACAGATGCGAGCCGGAGGGAAGTTGGCGCTTCCACACCGGCTCTGATCGCAACCCTTGGATTGGAAGGGACACGACTATGCATCCGAATAGCACTATTGCGCTTAGCGCGCACGCCCGTACGCGCCGCGCCCTCCTGAAGGCCGCCCCGCTTGCCGTGATGGCCACAGCCTGCCCAACACAGGCCCTCTCCCTATCCCGGTCCGATGCATCGATTGTGGAAGCATGGGATGAGCGCCTCGCAGCCTACATGCGGATCAATGCCGGAGCAGAAGGCTCGGCCGAACGCGAGGCATGGGCGGTAGTCGATGCCTGTGAAAAGGTGATCGAGCAGACCTCCGCGACAACGCCACAAGGTATTGAGATCCAGATCTGGACCGCGCTGCACAACTCATCTGCCTACACGCGAGACGAAGAGGCCGCGATCCTACGCCGCGACATCGAATGGATCGACGCCCGCCCCGGGCAATTTGATTGGGACGCGACCATGATGGTGGCCGCAATCCGGTCCATTCGGATGATGGGAGGGCTCTGACATGGGCTTGCAGAACTTCCCGCACCCGCCGATCGCCGCCGGCCGTCTCGCAGCCCGCCTACTGGGCCACTACAGCCCGCACGAGATTGCCGAAGCCATCGAGGTGCTGGTTGACGTGCTGGACATGCTCGGCGGCGATCCAGATGTGGAAGCCAATGGCGACGTGGCGGGCGGCACACGCGGGGAGGACGACTTCTGCCCGCACAGCACCGGCCCAATTCCGGGGCCGGGATGCCCTCTGTCCGATCCGGACATGGCCGTGGATGATCGCGGCTGCGATGACATCAACGATGATCGGGAGGTCGAGGACTTCGTTTGATCAACGCGTCTGCAGATCGGCAGGCGCCCCGTAGAGCATAGCGCCACCTTACCTCTTGCCCCGCCAGCACCACGCCCCCGGTGCACATGGCGGGGATTTTTTTGAGGGACAAGGCTGTGCGCCGACCTGTGAATTTCGTCCGGGCGGTGGACAGTGGCAAGGTCAAAGATGCAGACGCCGCGAGGCAACCAGGCGGAGATACGCCATGCCCCGCAGAAAGCCTCGGAAAGACGAGAGAGTACGCGCCCTGCGCGCCCTCCATGATGATGGTTGGTCGATGGAAGCAATTGCCCGTGTCCTGCACATGGGAAACAACACCGTAACCCGCTGGATGTCGCAGCTCGGGCTTGAACCGAATGTCACCAAATACGTGGCGAAGATCGAGGAGCGGCAAGCTGTCGAGCTGTATCGCGAGGGCGCGAGCGATGGGGAGATTGCGCGGCACTTCGGCGCCGATCCCAGCGGCGTGTGTAGATGGCGGCACCGCCGAGGGCTGGAGCGGAACTTCGACCCCACGCCTCCCCTTGACCGTCACGTTGCCCGCTCTGCTCGAAAGATGCTCGCGGACGGAGCATCGCGGCGGCAGGTTGCCGAAGCCCACGACATCGCCTGCCTTGGCACTGTGCAGAAGCTCAGGCGCGGCATGGACAAAAACGGGTTACGTCCGACCGGATTGACGAACCTCTCTATTCGGGCTCAGGTCATCAAAGATAAGACCATCCTCGCAAGGATTGCCCGGGCAGTCGGGACGAGCCTGCCACCTGATGTCAAGCATGATGCCGTGTCCGGCCTTTACCTCGCTGTTCTGGAGGGCCTGATCCGCCGAGATCTTATCGAGCAAAAGGCGCCAAAGTTCCGCGCCAAGGCATTCGCTCTCAATGGGGACGGGTTCGGGCATCGCAACCTGAACGATGATGGCGACGGGTGGAACATGTTAGAGCGGCTGGAGGACCCTGACGCCCTCGCACAGTTTGATCAGATTACGTTCTAAACCAGCTTGGAGTACGTCAGTCGGTTTACGCCTCAAGCCCGCATTGATAGCACTCGGACTGAGCAACAGGGGTGAGGCAATGTCCAAAGCGTTTCTCTCATACGTTCGGGACGATGACCGACTGCTCGATTACATTGTTGCGCTGTTCGAATTGAATGGGATACCTTACTGGCGCGACAAGAACGATCTCAATCCAGGGTTAAACTGGAGAGAGCAGCTCCGCCAGGCCATCACCGCCGGATCGTTCTACATCCCATTTTTCAGCGCGTCGTGGTCGACCCGCGAATCTACGATGGCGAATGAGGAGTTGCTGTGGGCTATCGATGAACTACGTCGCCGCCCCACGGATCGAGCTTGGTTTATTCCGTTCGTGCTGCCCGAAGGTAGAGTGCCCGACCGGGAGATTGGGGGCGGCGCACGGCTGACGGATATCCAGTATATATCCGTCGACGCCCTTGGGTGGAATGCAGCCATAGCCCGCCTATTGCGCGCTTTAGGCGTACTGGATCCGAAACTCGATGCAGGTGAACCGCTCGCTCCCGGCTTTCCCAGCAGTGTGGCCCTAAGTTCCGGCTGGTTTACATGTGAAAGACTGGAACCCCAGTTGTCCATGCTCAAGCCCTACCTCGCAGTCATCGAGGGTCTTAAATTCCCATTGGTGAGCGGAAGGATCAGCAGGGGATCTGATGGCAAGATCATAGCTGAACTGGTCGGGGACGCGCCACACTCCAATTTGGCGAACATCAACGCTGCGATGGGGCTCGACCGTGTTATCTGCCACACGGACGACGCCGCGATATCCAGTGATCCGCAGAGCCCGACCCGATTTAGGTCTGACCGGACCTACACGTTCGCAGCCGGAACCCAATTTCCCGCGATGCTGGGCCTTCCACCCAGCGTTGCCCCGCAACAATTTGAATTACGGGTCCAATTTGTCGCAAATGGGACATTAGAAGGAACAGTTTTCTCGGGCAGCGTCGAAGGCCGATATAATGGCATGATCGAGGCAGAAATGTTCGGCCATTTCCAATGCGAGGTTGAGCCCGTGCTGGATGTTGATCCTCGCATCGGATAGCAATCTTGCCCCCCTTAGACCTTTCGCAAGATGCTTCGCAGTTCGGCCTCGGCGGCAAGCACATCACGCGAAAACCGCCCGTGCTTGAACGCGTTGCGGTTACCCTTTGGCGCCCCCGAACCCTTCGCCCCGCCGTGCATCCGGCAGCGCTTCTTGCCGCTGACAGCCGGTGATTGGCACTCCGCTCCCGAGCGGGTCCGCGCCAAGCAGCGCGGGGCTGAATGCATCGGGTTGATGTCGGGTATTTTCATTGAGACCCCCTGAGACTACGGTATCCGTCACGACAGCCTGACCACCGCGATTGTCGATGTGGATGTGCTTGATGACCTGTTCGCCGCCGCGCTGCAGCTTCGCCAGCGTCTCAGCCTGCCGGGTGTACGTGTTGAGGAGCTTGTTCGCGAGGTTGCCGAACAGGTGCACCTGTTCCGCCCATTCAGCTTTGCCGATCCGGGACAGGGCGCGCATCGCGGCATCGTGCGTGGCGGCCATCTGAACCGCCAGGGAGCTTTGCACGGTGTCTTCCGCCTTGGCACCGTGCACGAATGCCACGCTGGCGTTGATCGGCATTGTGGCGAGCCCTGAGCGGCTCTCGTGATAGCTTGCAAGATCCTGCATGCGCTGGTTGAGATAGTCGGCCGATTCCGAGCCCAGGTCCTCAACCTGCCGGAGCGTATTCAGGGTCACGTTCCCGCTGGGCCTTACGGTCGGAAGACCCTGTCCGTCGTCCTCGACTGTGTAGCTTGGTGCGGGCGGCATCTGCCAGAAGACCCGCATCAGCCTGATCGTGTCGGCCTGGCTCTTTGCGCCCATGCTGGACCAATCAGGAATGCTCTCGGCACATCGCTGGCGGATTTCATCATCAGTGCCATCTGCCGAGACAAAGTAGGCTTCGGCGGGTTTCGGCCGGGTGGGCTCAGAAACTGGCCCGTTCCTGTTCGTTTCATTGCGCTTGCGTTCTGCCACTGTGGCCTCCTTCAATGCTGGCCGGACAGCCGTCCAGCCAAGGTCGTTCGTCATGCCGCATCGCTGACCCTTTCCAGATGTGCCGCCCGCCACGTCGCGTACGGCAGCGCTCGCCCGCACGCGTTCTGCAGACTGGTCCGATGTCGGTCAGGCAGGCCCTTGCCAGCGAGGAACCGGGAGAGGGTGGCGGCAGGCACCCCCGATGACCCTGCCAGCGCCCGCTGTCCTCCGGGCTGTGCGCACACCTCCCGCGTCCATTCGCGCAGGTCCGGCTCGTCAGCCCGCAGATCGGCCGCCGCAGGTTTCAGGGAGATTCCAGGATCAGATTTCATCGACCCCAAAACGTCCGCAGACTGGTTACCTATATACCGTGCAGTTACTGCACCGCAGGAATGACCCTCAAACCCGCAGTTTCCCGTCGGCTGCCTTGCTGTAACTGCAACGGAAGATTTCAACTCCGTTGCAGTAACTACAACGGAATGGGGCTTCTGCGTTGCAGTTCTCGCACCGCCGAATTTCTTCCGATCACCGGGCACGGGTCGCCACGCATGATATTCATGGGTCGCCGGCTGGAGCTTCTTGCCTTCGCCCGTCGGGATGAAAGTCAGGCGATAGCTGCGCACCTTCGATTGGTGCCGGCACGCGTCAGAGGTGCATTCCACAAAGCCCTTCTCGATCAGCTCGGCAACGGCGCGGCTGTTCGCGCCATGGTTCTGGTCGCCAACGGCCGCGCCGATGTCATGGATGCTGATCCCGATCCGGCCGTTGTTGAAGCCGTCGTTACGCGCCTGAAAGACCTGCAGGACCACGCGGGCCCGGAGGCTCAGGCAGCGCCATGCAACGCTGTCCTGAACCCTCCTCGGCACCATGTAGAAGTTCCCGCCGCTATCCGGCTTCTGAGGGCCGCTGGCCATCAGGCTGCCACGCCCCACAGCTCGCCCTGATCCCCGACCGGGGCAGGCGGTCCGTACTCTGGCACGACCCAGACCACCTGGTTGCGTCCGGACGCCCCTTTGCGCCGAAGGCCGCTGTCCACGATCTCGCCCCGCGCCTTCAGAGTGGAAAGGCGCGGACGCGACGAGTACCGCTCCCATTCGAACGTATCGGCCACCTCGTCGGCTGTGCAGCCGCTCGGGCCGTTCGTGCGGATCAGGACGAGGGCTTTGGCCTCACGGGTGCTGGCGGCGTCTGCGACGCTTTCAGCCGCTTCAGGAGACGTTTCCGGCGATCCCGCACGAGAGCCGGGGGTGTTCGGGTAATCAGGCATGACGGCCCTCCGGAAGTTCGAGCCCGGCCCGATCCACAAGCTGGGCGAACCAGCCGGACTGGGCTTCGGACATCGGGGTTGGATCAACCACGAGTTGGCCGAGGAAGGAGCCGGAACGCCTCGTGAGGCGCTCACCCTTGGTGAGGATCGCAAGCGCCAGGACGCGACGCTGCTCAAAAGAGAGGTCCATCACTGCACCTCCCCGAGCAGACGGGCGAAGGCACGTTCAGCGCCAGCCTTGTCCAGGCGACCCGGAGCGAACATCCCGGCGCCGCGCCGCCGAACATCATATTCGTTGCGCCACGCCCAGAGATTCTTGCAGGCCCGCCGTGCAGCGGCTACATTGTCATCATCGAGGTTAAGGCCCTTCAGCAAGGCTTCGTAGTGAGGGACGCGGGCGGTGAGAACCTCGCGTCCCTTGCGCTTTTCAGGGGTGCGCGCCCCTTCCAGGCACGGCATGGTTCACGCGGCCCGGGGCTGTTCAGCAACGCGCCGAGCGACGAACGCTTCGATGCTGCTGGTCGTGATGCGAGTGGCCCGGCCGATCTTGAAAGCTTCAAGTTCGCCCGAGTTGATAAGCTCATAACCCTTGGTGACACCGACGCCGAGCAGATCGAAGCCGACCTTCGGCGTAACTGCGATGGGTTTCATTTCTTCGGGGATCACTGCTGCTGCCTCCGTAAAGGCCCGCGAACGCGGGCGGCAGCAGACGAAATGTCACCGAAAATTCAGGCCGTCCAAATGGGGAGATTGTGAGGTGCGGCTGGCTATTCTGCCCATGTCGGCCAGCGGTGTTGGCTCAACGTAGTGGCGATTGCCTCATCAGTGCGCCGTCTTGGCAGTAGGATGTCCGCGACAGCTTTGACAAAACGGAAGTATGGTCCACCGGGCTTTTGTGTCGCCGGATCGCGGGACAGGCCCGGTCGCTCACCCCAAATCTGAAAATAAACGCCGCCGAGGCGATCGATAAGACGGTGCCAGGCCTCGTCGCGATTACGACCCCGACGGGCTGGTTTTCCGCCGGCAACGGAACCAGCGCGGTTCGAAAGGGCCGAAGCCCAACCTTCCAACCTGCAAATTTCCCGAAACGCGCGCTCCACGGCCTCAGCGCCGTTCTTGCCGTCTTCGACCGCTGCGAATGCATGAAGAGCGCCCGAACCTAAGCCGTCAAGCAGATTACCGCCCGCGTCACAGGCCTCGACTCGGATGCGCTTGCACAAGGAAGCGATCATCGCGGCTCGCTTCGCCACCTCGCGAGGCGCTGGCATCGACTGTCTGCGTTCTTCCCATCGGAGGTCCACAGCGCTGCGATTGAGGTGCATGGCTAGAACTGAAGCGACCGCATCGGCATTTCGCGGGTCAATCTCGTCGGGAAGGTCGGCCGGATCGATCCGAGGAGGCATACCTACGATGTCGATTAATCTCGCGGCGTCTGCGACGGTGAAAGCCCAGTTGGCATCAACTATCTCGGCGATCGAGCGGGCGGCCATCAAGCGGGTGTTTTCAAAAGCGGGAGTTGAACAACCTTGCCCGAGTGCCCGGTCGCATAGTGGCCCCACGCATCGAGAAGCTTGCGGCGCATCTCCATGAACTTGGCCCGCTGATAGGCGCGGACGACCTGATCTGGGACGAGATGCGACAGCGCAGCCTCAGCGACGGCCTCCGGAACGTTCGGCATCGTCTCCGCCGCCCAGGTACGGAACGACGAGCGGAAGCCATGGACCGTAACGCCCTTGGGGCGCGCATACTTCGCCATGGTCATGTCGCTCATCTGCCGCCCGGCGGAGCCCGGGAAGATCAGGCAATCAGCCTTTATTGTGCGCAGAGCCTTGGCACGCTCTAACACGGCAATAGCCTCATCCGACAGCGTGACCGTGTGGGCCTGCCCGATCTTTAGCATCAGCTCTGCAGGCCGGCACCATTCCTTCGCTACGAAATCGATGTGCGACCACCGGGCCGAGCGAGTCTCACCCGACCGTGCGGCGGTTAGAATAGTGAAAAGGATTGCTAGCCTCCCGGCAGTGTCGGCGCCTTCGTTCAATTCCGCGACAAAGGCGGGAACGTCCTTGTACGCCATTGACGCAAAGTTGCCCGAACGGGACTGACGCGACAGAAGCGGACGCAGCCCGTCCCTCGGAGCCCCGGTCGCCCGCCAACCGCTACCCTTGGCGAAGTCGAGAACCGTGCCGATCCGCTGGCGCAGCTTGCGCGCTGCGGCAGGCTTTGTCGTCCAGAGCGGCGACAGTGCGGCGACGATGTCCTTCTCATCGACTGAGTCCACCCGCAAGTTACCCATCTTCGGATAGACGTGCAGCTTCAGGGTGGAGAGGAACGCCTTCGCGTGCCGGTCAGTCCAGCCCTTGCTCAGCACCTTGTGGCAGGCGTCAGCAGCTTCCTTGAATGAGGGAGGTGCCTCCTCCTTCTTGTCGCGGGCTGCAATTGGGTCCCCCCCCGCCCTGGCGACCTTGCGGAGTGCGCGCGCCTTGTCCCGCGCCTCTTCCAGAGTGAGGTCATCAAGCGAGCCGAGACCGATGTCGCGACGGCGCCCGTTTACCTGGACACGCAGCACCCATGACTTCGCACCGGTCTTGGAGACGAGCAGGTACAGCCCCCTTGAGTCGCCGTGACGACCGGGCTTCGCGCTCTTGACCTTCAGGGCAGTTAGGCCGGGCATGGTTTCGCTCCCACATCCACTCCCTCAATATGGAGCGGCTTGCAGCGAACGTCAACGAAACCTGGCGAAGAACATGGGGAGAACCTGAACGGATTCCCGCGCCCTCAGAGAAGGGCGGCGAAAACCGGCGAAGGTGTGATTGGATGCCCCGCGAGGATTCGAACCTCGATTGACGGAGTCAGAGTCCGTAGTCTTACCTTTAGACGACGGGGCAGCGTGGAGCGGGCCGTCTAATCTGGTGGGGGTAGGTGGTCAAGGTGATTCGGCCAGCCACCTCGGCGGGGCCTTGCGGTCAG
>Ga0207647_10002611_pt1 | contig 13619 bp, 19 predicted proteins | sample KBSCornC2_FD_184295 | JGI IMG/M metagenome (GOLD analysis project Ga0207647, IMG submission 184295) | Corn rhizosphere microbial communities from Kellogg Biological Station, Michigan, USA - C2 (SPAdes) (version 2) | ecosystem: Host-associated > Plants > Roots > Rhizosphere ...
CGAGAGCGCGGCTCTCCTTGGCTTGTTAGGTCTCGAACGGCAGCATTTGGCGCAAAGTGGATGTCAGGCCAAAGCGCGAGTTCGGCTGTTCAGGCTTGGTCAGGCGCGAGGCAAACGAGGGGTTCGAGTGCCCTACGCCGAGAGCGCTCGGTCGGCATCCTGCAGGCAAAGAAGGAAACTACGGTCCGAACAACGCCAGTGATTTGCGCACCTCGTCACTGCCGTAGTCGGGCACCACGGGTTAGTTGGGTGCTTTACGTTGCGTGACTGAAAAGTTGACGACAACGAAGATCTGCCCGCCGATTCGGGGGCTGTCGGTCACCTCGACGCGCCAGTTAAGGTCTTGCCACAAGGGTCCCTCTGCTCCCTCGTTGAGGATCTTACTGCTCAATTCGATCGCTGCTGCTTGCGCGGCGGCGATGTCCGGAAGCTCCAGTCCGACATCATCGAAGATGGAAATGCCGTCGTGGACATGGAAGAAGAAACGGGTCATCCGCACGCCTCCTCACGACAGAGCGCGCGCTCTGTCCGCCAATGTGCGTAACGCTTGAATATGCCGGCGGTGCAGAGGCGGAGGGGACGCTCTTCTGAGGGAGATGGTATGGCTCTTCGGGGGTAGGTGTCTGGTCAGAGCCCAAGTCAGAGTCCAAGTCGGCGGACTTCGCCTGGTCGAAGCGCATCTGATTTCATGCGCAGGCGGTGCTGCAAGAGCCTAATGTTTTGCCCGTCGCCGACGACCCGCGCGACCGCTTCGGTCGCATTCTCAGGTTCGACCGCCGCAACCCAGTATGATCTATGCCCGTCGGGCGCGATGACCGCGACCATAGGTAATCGGACCATCATCAAAAAATTCCATGCTGAAAATCACGACCTTAAATTTTAGGATTTGCCAAAACAAGACTTGGTCGCGGTTATGGTTAGCGTCGGCGGCCTAAGACGCATGTCTGCAGGGCGCCGCGCTGCCCGCCGCGCCAGCGCAGGTGCTGGAACTCGCGGCTCATGGCCGGGTGAGACCGGTTCTTGACCTTGATCCACTCCTTCGTGCGGACTGCGATATAGCGGCGGTCGCGGTGCTTGGAGACGATGTCTTGGAGCCAGTCAGGTCAGGCCGGGACAGCCCTGGCTGCACTTGGCAGGCAGAACCCGTACGCACGGTGCATGAGAATGAGATGGCCACGCGGCTGCGAATATGCGAATCTCGTTCCGTTTTAGCGTCGGGAATTCGTTAGTGAGGAACCGATGACAATTGCATTGCCGTATCTTGGAATTGCGCTCTGCTGCTCGCTTGCGATCTGGTTGGTGAGCCTGATGCTGTAAGCGCAGTCCTCAGTGTCGCCAACCGTCCTTGTCAACCGCGCCGGCCTTCCCGTGGGTAGTCGGGATGGTTCTCGCAAATCCAGCCGACCTCGTCGCAGGACGTGCACTTCACGGCCGCGTCGCCGTGCGGCTTTCCTCCGGCTGGCATCACGCGGCACCTTGCAGCGGCAGCGCAAGCTGCACGTCGAAGCGCCTGGTGGCATTGGCGGCGATGAAGTCCTGCAGCGCGGACGGGACCTCGGCGTCGCTGTCAGTTACGCGCTGCGCCAGCGCGTCAGCGACGTCGGACGTGGCGTCCCGTGACCAGCCTTCGCCAGGATTGAAGCACACAATCCGGACCGGATAGGCGTATTGGCCGGCGAGGAGATGTCTCAGGACCGTCTCAAGGTCGGTCTCGGTTTCGTCGGTCTCGCGCCAGGCGCAGCCGGCGCGGGCGCCAAAATCCTCGAGGACGAGGTAGATTTCGCGGTCCAGGCGATCGAGCGGCACGATCGAAGGCGAGTGACGCATACGCAACTCCACGCGTCTGACCGGAAGGGAGAACGGCCCCAGCCTTGGGCAAAGCTGGAGCCGCTATTCCAATCTTCCGGCCTCGGGGATTGTTGGGGGCAGGCCGGAAGCGAGTCGGAAACGCGGCACTGAGGCGGCGGTTCCATCCGGTAGGAGATGCTGCATTCTCTCCTTTAAAAGACGCAAACGCGGACTCTGCGACTGGCACGTTTTTACCTTTCTTGGTGCGGGGCTGGCGCGGGAGCTCCCCGCTCGACGGCCTGGACCACCAGACAGGGCGGGGCGCTTGCCGAGGTTGCTTTCAATCCTCCCGCCAACTGAGGCGGTCTTCCCCAGGCAGCGGGGGTCAGCCGGGGCCGGCCAGGAACCAGAGACGGCGGTCATCAATTGTTGTTCCAAGCACCTGTCTGCGACGCAGCATAGATCTCGAATTACGAAATACTCCTGAAACAATGAGGCGCCACAATCACCGGTATTTTTGAAGAGCTTTGCTACCACTCTGTTTCATTGCGATCGGTCTCTTTGAGGCAACCATGGATTTGAAAATGGATAGGATTGCAGTCGGCGCGCGTTTCAAGCTCAGCGAAATCGGAAGAATTCGTTGCCCTGACCTTGCTGACAAGGTTGGCGTCGTTGTCGCCATAGGCCATCGTACGACCGGCATCACCGTTCTGTTCGATGGTGCCCAACGACCAACCGTTTTGCATAGGGATTACATCAAGACCAACCTCTGATTAACGGATCGCTCCGTTCCGGCCCTCGGGCCACCCTAATGAGGTACCCCAAAAGGATCGTCGGGATAGCCGGCGCGTCTTGATTTGCTCCGTGTCCAGTCGCAAACTCCTCGCGCGGCTTGGCAGCCGGTTCTTCCATTTTCCCTGCTTCAGTAGGTTTGTAATCTCCACCAGGTCACCTCGGACGGGGGCGCGACTCATGGAAATATTTCGTGCTGAGAAGATCTGCGTTGTCGAGGACAACTCAATCAGAACCTGCCGCATCTGCGGCAAGAAAATGAAGCTTGTACGAGCGGTGGTGGACTCTGAAAGCGGAGGCATCACGCGCATGTTCGAATGCCCCTGCGGCAAGCGCGTCTGGGACGATTGATGCGTACCTCCGCGTTTGCGCTGCTCCAGATCTCGCTGACGTGTTTCCCGTTTGGCATGACAGGGCCGCCCATCGGGCGGCCTCTGTCTCAACCGTGACTGCCTCGCGCGCATTAGCGCCGAAGGCGGCGGGCAGGGTCCTCTCCGCTGCCGGGCTGAATGGCCGAGCCGCCGGCTCCTGCGCCTGCGCCTCCGGCCTGAGCGTCAGCATCACTTACCGACGCGCCAGCGAGCAACACACACGTGACCATCGAGAGAATTGTTCAGATTATCTTCGCGCAGCTGCCGGCCGTGACACGTGAGCGGCTACGACGTTCGAAGAGCAATGCGAAGATGAGGCAATTGCCTCCTGGAAGCAGCACCCGCTGGCGAGCCTCGGTGACTAAAATCCGAAAAGGTATATCCTTCCAGAGGGGCGGAGCTTGATTCGCCATGCTGGAAGCCATTCTCCTATTGCTGGGAATTGGGGCCGCAGCTCTCCTGCTGATCGCCTTTTGGGGGTTGCATCGCCAAGTATAGGCACAAGAAAACAGCTCAGTGGGATCGGGTGAGCTGGTGCTAGCGAGTGCCCTTGGAGAAGGGCATCGGAAAAGCTTGGCAATACAGCCAACGTTCCTATTCGCCAGAAGGGTTTGGGGGCGCAGCGGCACTCCCGGCGCTCTGATCCGCAATTGAACCGGCAGCCGGGAGGCTTGGGGGCTGCGAGCCGTGCCATGTTCGCGTTCGGACAGCAATGCTGTGGAACATCGCGCTCCGGTAGTTGTACGGAATCCATTTTCGGAACGGGGTGTTCTATAGAAAGAACACCGGCGTGATTTGAGTACCGATTTTTACTTTGTCCGGGATGGCCGCAGTGGGGGCTGGAACCACCCTGCGGCTTTTCCCGTTTGGGCTTAGTCAGCCGTCGCGGCACGGAACGCCGTAATTGTCGCAGGTGAGTGCGAAGGTTTCTTTCGCCTTTGCATCTTCGAAGCAGAAGCGCGTGCCGACATCGGCGTGATCGATCCACCAATCAATTTTATTGTCCCTTGCAATGCGGGAGGCTTCTCCTCGCAGCAGATCCAACTGTCTTCCGGCAACGTGGACGATCAGGCAATTTTCCTTGGTCATGAATGACGTTCCTTATAATTGAAGCAACGGCTCAATTGATTCCGACTAAAAATGATAATCGTGTGGCGTCTACCCAGAGAAAGACGGTCACTGATCCCTGTTCGGCTTGCGTCGACCCCAATACGGCTCCTTTCCCTTGGAATTGAGCTTCGGGACGTCGGTTCAGCGCCCGCATGACGCCGATACGGGCGAACATGGTCGGGCCGCCGCGCGCGACCACCAGAAGCAAGGCTTCCATCGCTGCGCGCCACTCGGGCGCGTCACGCTCTTTCTTCGGAAGCGAAACTTTCAGCTCTTTGGACCTGCGCCCTTCAGCGCGTCCCACGCGGCCTTGTTCGCTTGATCGAACGCCTTCCGGGACTCGGCGAGTCCGGCGCTCAGGACCGACCAGGATTCGCTGCCAGCCTGTTTCAGCTTCTGCAGACGCGCTTCTGCTTCGGACGCATCGGATCTCATTTGCTTGAGCGCGGCATCGACATCAACGGTTCGGGCTGCGGCCACTTTGCCCGCGGCCTCGCGGAATTTGTCCGCTGCTTCGCGCCAGGCCTTGGACTGCGCAGCCGCAACGTCCTTGAACGTGGTCTGCTGCTGCTCGAGCTGTTTGCCAGCGCCCTCGAAGTAGGTCTTCACCTGGGCCTCGAACCCGGCCCATTGCCTTTCAAGCTCCGTCTTGGCGCCCGCCCAGGCGGTTTCGCCCGCCTCGGCCTGGGTCTTGAGCAGGGCCTGAAACTCGTCACGGCGCTTGGTCAGATCGGACAGGAGCTGATCAGTCTTGACCTTGGACTCAGCCTTGGCCTGACCGACTTTGACCTCGAACGAGGCCAATGCAGCGTCCATTTCGTCGATCCGCTCCTTGGCCCAACTGAGGTAGAAATGCATGCTGCTCTGCTGTGACATGGCCGTCTCCATCTGCTTGCCGAAGTCAAGATCCCAGAGCTTGGGCTTGGTCGTATTGACCTGTCTCAATGACGTCGTGTTCCGCAGCTGCCGCGAACTCTCGACGCGCCTCCTCATCCTGCGAAGGAGGAAAAGCGGCTGACGTTTCGTGCCAGCGATTTGCTTGTCGGCCCATTCGCGCGACGGCGCGCCAAGCGTCCGGTATCGATCGCCGCGCGAATTCTGGCGGAGCTTTCAGCTTGGCATCGGTGAACAGCAGTTTGTCCGCGAAAGGCATCGTCGCGTTGGGGGCGGTTGCCGCAGCTCCGCTGGCGGCCGACGCGTCTAACGTCAACCGATCCGGCTGCCCCGATCCGGCGCCGACTCTCATGGCCAACGGATTTTCCGAAGATGGCAGAATGCCACTGTTTTGCCCGACGCGTCAAAGGGCGTTTCGTGGATTCCAAAAACCGTTGCGCCAGCAGGACTTAGCTACTGTGCATGGGGTTGTTTTTCGAGATTTTGTTTTGGGCGGCCTGTCCTGCTGGGAGGGCTGCGGGCGATGTTGAGGTCTTTCCTGCCAGTAACGTCCTGACGATGCGGATATCTCGGTTTGACCTTGGCCGGCCCGCCCGGTTCGGGGTGGAACCGTTGCCCCGCTGCCGCGTTGTCTTGCCATGACCGAAGACCTTTCCTTCCGACGCAAACCCCTGACCCCCGAACAGCGCCAGGCACGCGATGCGGCACGCCGGATCGAGGCCGAGAAGGCCATGCGCGACCATGAGGAGGCGCAGAAGCAGTTCTACGCCAACAAGGAACGGCTGAGGGCCGAGCGGCTTGCACGCGAAGCGGCAACCGCAAAGGGCTGACCGAACGCGGTCGCCGCGCCAAGATCTCCTTGATTGATCCTCCGACGGGGCCGGACGTGGTCCCGTTACGTCGCGCCTAAGGCGAGCTTGAGCGCCTGGACGGCGCCTGCCATTGCGTGGCGGGGCGAATGGGCCCCAGGCAGACCCGTTCAATCCGTCGAAACTCCCGCAGCTCTCTGTTGATGCGTCAGCTCTCGATGTCTCCGGGCCATGCGGCGCCGGGCCTGCCGCGAGCGGCAGGCTTGACGGCGTTTGCCTTCCGCCCGAAGATTCAAATGATCCTCAACTGACGTGAATGACGGAGACGTTCGCTCCCAGCCAGTCCGATCCTCATCAGCGAAAACGCAATGGAGCTGACTATGACCACGTTCGACAAGCGCGAGCAGGGCTTTGAGGCTAAATTCGTCCACGACGAGGAGCTCATGTTCAGGGCCACGGCCCGGTCGAACAAGCTGCTCGGACTCTGGGCCGCAAGCCAGCTCGGACTCAGCGGCGATGCCGCCAGGAGCTATTCCACAGCGCTGGCGACGGACCATCTGGAGAGCCGGACGATGGACGAGGTCGTGGACAAGGTGTCAGGCGATCTCGCCGCCAAGGGCGTGGCGCGCGAGCAGGTCGCCGCGAAGTTCCAGGAATGCCTGCATCAGGCCATTCAACAACTCGAAGCCAAAGAGTGAGCGCGGCGCGGTTTGGTGCTCACAACTCCATGCAAGGTGTGCGGGCGGTCCCTCACTCTGCATGTCTGCGCATTCCGGAGTCGCTGAGCTTGTCGACGTAGGCGATGCCGAGCGCCGAGACGATGAAGGTGATGTGGATCAGCACCTGCCACATCACGCCAGTCTCTGTGAAGCCAGCACGGCTCGAGCCGAGATTGCCGGCCTCGATGAAGGTGCGGAGCAGCGCGATCGAGGAGATGCCGATGATGGCCATGGCGAGCTTGATCTTCAGGACGCTCGCATTGACGTGGCCGAGCCATTCCGGCTCGTCGGGATGGCCCTGGAGATCGAGCCGCGACACGAACGTCTCGTAGCCGCCGACGATGACCATCACCAGCAGGTTGGAGATCATCACGACGTCGATCAGCGCCAGCACGCTCATCATGATCTGCTGTTCGGTGAGATCGAGGGCGTGCCACGACAGATGCCACAGCTCCTTGAGGAACAGCGCGATGTAGACGCACTGCGCCACGATCAGTCCGAGATAGAGCGGCAGTTGCAGCCAGCGCGAGCCGAAGATGATCATCGGCAGCAGGCCGAGGCGCGGCGAGGGCGGGCGGGCTTCGGTCGTGGGGGCAGGCTCAACCGACATTCAGGCAGCATCCTCGCATCGAGATGAATCTCGCTTTCATGTAGCCCGACAAGATGGCCGGCGGAAGACGCGAGCTGCGCTTGCAGGCTTCCAGGGACCATGCCGTTTCGTGCTACCGTGCCGGGCGGCCGTCGCACGACGGCCTGGATCGCGGGAGGCAGGACGTGCAGAGCGGCTTTGGCAACGGGCCCGGGAGGATCGTGCTTGTTGCGGCGATGATGCTTGGCGCCGGCGAGGTGTCGGCCACGCCACTGACGCCGTTTCGCTACGAGGCGCAAGCGCAGCGCCATTGTCCGCGCGATCAGGTGGTCTGGCTGGATTTCAGGAAGGGCGTCTACTACGCGAGGGGCCAGAGGCGGTACGGCCAGGGTTTTGACGGCAGCTACGTCTGCCTCGGCGAGGCCCGCGACAGCTTCTATCGTCGCTCGCTGCTTGGCCTGCGCTGAGCGGCACGTGACGGGAAGCGAAAACGATCCGGTCTATTTCCGGTCGGGCAGCTTCACCGGGACGTGCGGTGAGGTGCTGATGACCCGGGGACTTCCGTCCGGATAGGTCCGGTCGCCGCGGATCAGCGATTCCAGGACCAGGAAGAATTTCTCGGCAAGCATGTGCGTCACCTTCGTTGGTGATGGCCTCTTGAAATGAGTCGAGGCGCCGAACGCGGAAATTCAATCAACTAAACGGGAGCAGGGCGATTCCGGACAAACACCAGTGTTGCGGCGCAGTACGGTCGTGGTTGGAAAGCGAGGAAAGGGTGTCGCGATCAGCCGAAGGCCAGCGCGACAAGGCTCGAGCACAACAGCACCAGACCGCCTGCGGTCAATGCCAGGAAGCCATCGGATACCAGGTCATGATTGCGCATGGGACACCTGCCGCTCTCGTCTGCGATGCTCGGTCGGATCGATTAAAATTGTCCGAACGTGCCGTCTTGAAAGAGGTGATGCTTGCCGTCCGCGCGAGTGCCCTCAGGCCCTCGTACGGTAACCTTCAAACGCATGGGCCAGGAAGATCCCCGCGCTTACCAGACCCATCAGTGCCGAAACCGTCTCGATCATCGTTAAATTCCAAATCCCGCCCTTGCATCCGAGAGAACGCGTGCGGCCTTGCACAGTCAAAAGAATTCCAGTGAGCGGCGCGACAATGGGGGTGGAGTGAGGATTTGGCGCAACAGAATGTCCAGGAGTGGCACAGAGCAGGTGCCTGCGCTCCGTAGAACAACTGGGGAAAGCGAACGCGCCGTTTACCATCTCCGCGCGATCGCCGCAGGCTCCCCATTTCCGCCGTGTTCGGGTTGCGATATCGTCACGACGTCCGAAGCGGTGGTGGGCCGCCTCGGTGCAAAGGACCGGACAGCGCTCCCCGTTGCCAAAGCGGGTTGGGCAGGCCTCCGGCAGAATGGTATTTGGGGCGAATGGGGATCCGACGGTCAGATTCGGTTTTGCGGGCCGCGCGTGGTGTTGCGGCGGCCGCGACCTGCCTCGCGCTCGCCAATTGCGCGTCCTCCAACAAGTTCGCCAGCCGCGTCGATCCGAAATACGGCGTGTCCTCGAGCCCCCGGGTCGTGGCTTTGGGTGACCCGGTCCCCAAGGGCGGCGGCACCTACCGGGTCGGCAAGCCCTATGTCGTCGCCGGCCGGACCTACGTGCCGGAGGAGGACGTCAACTACCGCGCCGAGGGCATGGCGTCCTGGTACGGCGATGACTTCCACGGCCGCCTGACCGCCAATGGCGAGGTATTCGACATGACCTCGCTGACGGCGGCGCATCCGACCCTGCCGATGCCGTCCTATGCGCGGGTGACCAACGTCTCGAACGGCAAGTCGCTGATCGTCCGGGTCAATGACCGCGGTCCCTATCACGGCAACAGGCTCATCGACGTCTCGAACAAAGCCGCCGAACTCCTTGAATTCAAAGGCAATGGCATCGCCAAGGTCCGCGTCGAATATGTCGGTCGGGCGCCGCTGGAAGGCTCTGACGACCGCCAGCTGATGGCTACCTTACGCACCGGGATCCCGGCGCCGTCGCCCTCGATGGTCCGGGTCGCCTCGGCAAGGCCCTTCGTGCCGGAGCTGCCCTCGTCGAACCGTGGCACCATCCGCGGCGAGGTTCCGATGCCGGAGGGGCGGCCCTACAATCTCGGCAATACGTCCGCCGACATGGCCTCGCTCAATGCGACCTCGGAAATGTCGGCCTCGAGCCGCAGCCGGGGCCGGGCGCTCCAGAACGCGCGCGCCGTGTCCTATGACGAGGATGGCCGCTACGCGACCGAGAACGCGCCGTCATCGGCCGACGGCGCCGCCGAGGCCCGCAGCATCCTGAGCGGCCGCGGCCTCTACTAAGCCGCGCTCTCCCGCAAGAACTTCACCAGCGCGGCGTTGACCTCGTCGGGCCGTTCCTGCTGCACCCAGTGGCCCGCGCCCTCGATGATCAGCCTGCGCTTCAGATTGGGCAGCACGCGCTCGAGTTCGTTGACGCGCTTGGCGCCGATCAGGCCGGTGATGACGGCGTCCTTCGAGCCGGCAATGAAGAGGGACGGCTGGTGGATCTGCGCATCCTGCCAGGGCGCCGTCAGCTCCCAATTGCGGTCGAGGTTGCGATACCAGTTCAGCCCGCCGCGGAAGCCGGATTTGCGGAAGGTCTCGGTGAAGTAGGCGAGGTCGGCCTCGCTCAGCCAGTCCGGCAGCGGCTCATCGGCAGTCGCGTGGCCGAGAAATCCCTTGCCCTCCTGCACGAACATGGCCGCGGAGGGATCGGCAAGGCCGCGTCCGCCAAGCACGATGCGCATGGTGCGGGCAACGTCCTGCTCGAACTCGGCCTCGGCGACTCCCGGTGTCTGGAAATACTGCCAGTAGAAGTTGGTCACGCCGCCCTGACGCAGCAGGTCGAGCGGCTTGCCGCGGCCGCGGAATGGCGGCGGCACGCTCAGGCCCGCCACCGCCGTGAAGATGTCGGGGCGGAACAGCGCCGCGTGCCAGGCGACCGGCGCCCCCCAATCGTGGCCGACCACCATCGCCTTCTTCTCGCCAAGCGCCTGCACGAGGCCGACGACGTCACCGACCGTGTCGAAGATCGAATAGGCGCTCACGTCGGACGGCGCCGTGCTCTGGCCGTAGCCGCGCATGTCGGGCGCGACGACGTGAAACCCGGCGGCCGCCAGCGCCGGGATCTGGTGGCGCCAGGAATAGGACAATTCCGGCCAGCCATGGCACAGCACCACCAGCGGTCCCTGGCCGGCCTCGCGGATGAACAGATCGATCCCGTTGGCCTTGATCACGCGGGTGGAAGACATCGCTTTTCCGCCTTGTTTCAGGGGTTTGGTCGAGAAATATGAGGTGCCACGATAGGGGTGTGACGAGAATCGTGCAATCTCGGGTTCCGGCACCAGCCTCATGTTGTTCGCGCCGGTTCCGACTGTTAGAACGCCGCTCTCAGGGCTTGGCCATGGCATTTCGTCTCATTTCGCTCCGTCGCAGCCGCTTCACCTCCGGCATGCTGGTGCGCGCGCTTGTCGCCGGGATGCTGCTCGCGAGCCTCGGTTGGTGCGGAGTGCTCTACGCCGCCAACCAGAGCGTCCAGGGTGCCAAGAAGGCGGAAGATTCCGGCTTTGACGGCGATGCCCCCACCGCGATCCTGATCGAGGCCTCCAGCGGCAGCGTGCTGTTCGAGAAGAACGCCGACGAGCTGCGCGCCCCCTCCAGCATGATGAAGCTGATGACGGCGGAAGTCGTCTTCAACGCCATCAAGAAGGGCGACATGAAGCTGACCGACGAATACCGGATCAGCGAGAACGCCTGGCGCAAGGGCGGGGCGCCGTCGGGCGGCTCGACCATGTTCGCCGCCATCAACAGCAAGGTCTCGGTCGACGATCTCCTGCACGGCGCGATCATCCAGAGCGGCAACGACGCCTGCATCGCGCTGGCCGAAGGCATCGCCGGCAACGAGAAGATCTTTGCCGCCGACTTCATGACCAAGCGCGCCCGCGAGCTCGGCATGACCAAGTCGACCTTCGGCAACTCCAACGGTCTGCCCGACCCCGGCAACAAGATGACGGTGCGCGAGCTCGGCATCCTCGCCCGCCACATCATCCTGGACTTTCCGGAGTTCTACAAACTGTTCGGCGAGAAGGAGTACACCTGGAACAAGATCCGACAGCCCAACCGCAATCCGCTGCTCAATTCGATGGAAGGCGCTGACGGCCTGAAGACCGGCTACACCAAGGAGGGCGGCTATGGCATGGTCGGCTCGGCGGTGCAGAACGGCACGCGGCTGATCGTCGTCGTCAACGGGCTCGAAGACCCCGAGGATCGCGCCACCGAAGCCAAGAAGATGCTGGAATGGGGTTTTCGCAATTTCGAGACCCGCACGCTGATCGCGGCCGACCAGCAGGTCGGCTACGCCAAGGTGTTCGGCGGCGAGAGCCGCTCGGTGAAGCTGGTCGCCAAGACGCCCGTGAAGGTGATGGTGCACAAGAACGGCAGCGACAAGCTGATCGCGCGCGTCGTCTATAGCGGTCCGGTGCGGGCCCCGGTCGAAGCCGGCCAGAGGGTCGGTGTGGTCAAGGTCTGGCGCAGCGGCAACATCGCGGTGGAGACGCCGGTCTATGCCGCCGAGGCAGTCGGCACCGGCTCGACCATGCGCCGCGCCATCGACGGCGCCAGCGAGCTCGTGATCGGCATGTTCCGCGCAGGCGCCGAGAAGCTCTGACCATGAGTGAAAGCGCGACACAGCGGCCGTCCGGACGCGGACGCTTCATCACCTTTGAGGGCGGCGAGGGGACTGGCAAGTCCACCCAGATCAAGAAGCTCGCCGACCGCCTCAAGGCAGCAAGGATGCGCACCCTTGTGACGCGCGAGCCGGGCGGCTCGCCGGGTGCCGAGATCATGCGCCATCTGGTGCTGTCGGGCATGGGCAAGCTGCTCGGGCCCGAAGCCGAGACGCTGCTGTTCGCGGCCGCGCGCGATGACCATGTCCACACCGTGATCGAGCCCGCGCTCAAGCAGGGCATTTGGGTGCTGTGCGACCGCTTCGCCGATTCGACGCGCGCCTATCAGGGCAGCCTCGGCAGCGTTTCGCCGGCTCTGATCAACGCGATGCAGCGCGTCACCATCGGCGATCTCAAGCCGGACCTCACCATCATCCTCGACCTGCCGGTCGAGATCGGCCTCCAGCGCGCCGCCGCCCGCCGCGGCAGCGGCACGCCTGACAGGTTCGAGGGCGAGCAGCTCAGCTTCCACCAGGGCCTGCGCGAGGCCTATCGCAAGATCGCCGCGGACGACCCCGCGCGATGCGTGCTGATCGACGCCAATTCCGACCCCGACACCGTGGCGGGCCGCGTCTGGAACGCACTGCGCGATCGTCTCCTTCCGACGCCAGCCTCGGTGGTGTCGGCATGAGCCCGCGTCAGGCCGAGCGCGAGACCGCCATTCCGCATCCGCGCGAGACGAGCCGTCTGTTTGGCCATCGCGAGGCCGAGACGGCGCTGCTGTCGGCCTATCGCAGCGGGCGCATTCCGCATGCCTGGCTGATCGGCGGGCCGCAGGGGATCGGCAAGGCGACGCTGGCCTACCGCATGGCGCGCTTCGTGCTGGCGCACGGCCAACCGCTGGCGGACGTCGCGCAGCGCGCCGAGGGCCTGGCAGTCGACCCTGATGACGCCGTGGCGCGCCAGGTCGCCGCAGAGTCCCATGGCGGGCTGCTGACACTGGAGCGCACGGCGAACGACCGCGGCGTGATGCGCACCGTGATCACCGTGGACGAGACGCGCGAGACGATTTCGTTCTTCGGCTCGACGGCCGCAGCTGAAGGCTGGCGCGTCTGCATCGTCGACACCGTGGACGAGCTCAATCCGAATGCGGCCAACGCACTTCTGAAGATTTTGGAGGAACCGCCGCAGCAATCGCTGTTCCTGTTGGTGAGCCACGCGCCGGCGCGCGTGCTCGCCACAATTCAGTCACGCTGTCGCAAGCTGCGCCTGCGGCCGCTCGGAACGGACGAGGTGATCAATGCAGCGGCCGAAGCGGCCGGCCTCGCTCCAACCGACCTGGCGTTGCGCGAAGCGGCGGAGGCCTCGGAGGGCAGCGTCGCGCGGGCGCTGACGCTGCTCGGCGGCGATGCGCTGAAACTCCAGCAGCGCACGGCGGCGCTTTTGGCGCGACTTCCCCAGGTCGATCCGCGCGAATTGCACACGCTCGGCGATTCGCTCGGCACCAGCGACCGCGTCGCGCTCGCCGCCTTCATCGACGGCATCGATCGCTGGATCGCGGAACGCCTGCATGCGGACGAGGCCAATGCCAACCAGAACCTGCCGCGCCTTGCGCGCCTAGCCGAGGTATGGGAAAAGATCGTCCGCGCCGCGCGTGACACCGAAACCTACAATCTGGAGCGAAAACCCTTGGTTTTCTCGGTGTTCGGCTGGCTGGCGGACGCAACGCGCTAGGCGCAGGTTTGTTTCCAAATTTCGAGAAGCCGGAAAAAGGAATTCGTCGTGGCAACGCGAGCTAAGAAAACCGTCAAAGCCAAGGGCAGCA
>Ga0207647_10002612_pt1 | contig 13617 bp, 12 predicted proteins | sample KBSCornC2_FD_184295 | JGI IMG/M metagenome (GOLD analysis project Ga0207647, IMG submission 184295) | Corn rhizosphere microbial communities from Kellogg Biological Station, Michigan, USA - C2 (SPAdes) (version 2) | ecosystem: Host-associated > Plants > Roots > Rhizosphere ...
CCACAGTGTTGACCAGCGCCTGCATCTCGATACCAATGATGAAAGCTTGGCGCAACTTCACGCACTCGCCCCTGCTTCGGGGAAGAAACTCAAGAACTATTTGGAAGGACTACCTCGGCGCTATTTGCGTGCCTATTCTCCAGAGGAAATTTTCCGCCACTATGAGATGGCGGGGCACTTGGGGCAGGATTCGGTCCAGCTCGATTTGCGGCGCGGGCGGCACTGGTATGAACTCACCTTGGTGACCACCGATCGTCCATTTCTGTTTGCCAATGTTGCCGGAGCTCTGGCTGCCTGGGGGATGAATATCGTCAAGGCAAATGCGTTCTCCAACCAAGCGGGCGTGGTCGTCGACACCTTCTTTTTTACTGACACCTTCCGCACTTTGGAGCTGAATCTGCCAGAGTGGGAGCGGTTCAAAATCAACATTTCCGATGTCCTGCATGGACAGGCTGATTTGGAACGTATGCTGCGCGACCGCATGCGGTCTTACAAGAGTTCCATTGCCAAGGTCAAAGTCGATACACGGGTTGAATTCGATAACGACTGTTCATCCACCAGCACTCTGATTCAAGTGATCGCACAGGACCGGCCGGGACTTTTGCACCGGATTAGTTCGCGGTTCTCGCATCACAAATGCAATATTGAGATTGCGTTAATTGACACCGAAGGTCAGATGGCGATCGACGTTTTCTACCTGACTTCGGAGGGATCGAAATTGGCGGAAGAACACGAACAACAGTTGAAGTCTGACTTGATGGATGAATTGACTGCTGCTTAAGACGCACTCAGACGCTAAAACACAACTCTTATTCGAATCTTGGCACCGGTGGAACCTGGGGCCCTTTCCTTTTTCTGCCGTCAGCTAGTCGAGATCGACAAGCTTTAAGCGCAGTTCGCCGTTGGCGGATGAAGCCAGGGAGATAGAACCGCAGTCCTTCACCGTCCAGTCAGCTCCAGCGTTTGCGAGTTCGCTTCCAGTGGCAATGGGACCCAAACCGACAACCCGAGCACCGGCAGCTTTGCCGGCGCGAACACCAGCGGGCGCATCTTCCACTACTACACAGTCACTCGCCGGGTATCCGAGCAAGGCCGCGCCTTTCAAATACGGTTCCGGATGGGGCTTGCCGTTCTGGATGTCAGTCGACGTAATGAATTTGGGGGGGAGTGGCAATCCAGCTGCGCCAATGCGCACCTCGGCCAGCGCTCGCGTGCAGGAGGTGACGATGGTCCACTGCGCTGCAGGCAGGGATTGCAGCAGTGCCAATGCACCCGGAGCGGCCACCACACCTTCGAGGTCTTCAATTTCGCATCGTTCCACAATGCGGTTTTCCGCCTCGTGATCGGCCTCAGGTAGGAGTTCGCGGATGGTGGTCAGGCTTGGCCGCCCATGTGCCCGACGTACCACGTCTTCGGGGTCAAATCCACGCTGCCGGGCCCAATTTGCCCAGACTCGCTCCACTGCAGGGGTTGAATCCACCAAGACTCCATCTAAATCGAAAAGCAGTGCGCGGCAGGAAATTTGGGTCACGTATTAACATAGCAAACTAAGCGTACAATGCGCCTATAGTAGGATTGCTATTTGAAATGGAAGCGTTTACAGTGCTTCAGTTTGCCTATTGGTTAAACGCTTAGGTGGGCTATTTTACTTAGAAAATCTACTCCGCCGAGGGACATAAAACCGTGACACTTGCGCCGATTGACTGGCTCATCATGTTGCTTTATTTTGCCTTCGTTTTAGGGATTGGTTTCGCCCTGAAGCGTCATGTGAAGACCAGTTCGGACTTCTTTCTGGCGGGACGATCATTGCCAGCCTGGATTTGCGGCCTGGCTTTTATTTCAGCGAATTTGGGCGCCCAGGAAGTCATCGGCATGGCGGCTTCGGGGGCAAAGTATGGAATCGCCACCAGCCACTTCTACTGGGTGGGTGCGATCCCGGCAATGGTGTTTGTCGGGCTGTTCATGATGCCGTTTTATTACGGCTCACGGGCGCGCTCGGTGCCGGAGTATTTGCGTCTGCGCTTTGATGAAAAGACCCGCGGGTTCAATGCGATTTCTTTTGCGGTCATGACGGTGTTTTCGTCGGGCATCTCCATGTATGCCATGGCCAAGCTGATCCAGATCATGCACCTGTTTGACAGGACCCTGGTCAAACTGAATCTACCGGTTTCCTGGAGCTTCCACGTCAGCATTTTTGCTTCGGCCGTGATCGTGTTGGTCTACATCTTCCTCGGCGGACTTACCAGCGCGATTTACAACGAGGTTCTTCAGTTCTTCCTGATCGTGGCGGGATTTTTTCCGCTGGTGATGTTGGGACTGAAAAACGTCGGCGGCTGGAGCGGGTTAAAGCAGCAACTGCCTGCCGCGTATGCGCATTCATGGCAAGGATTGGGCAGCGCCCACACCAATCCACTGGGCGTGGAGTGGTTTGCTTTGGTGATGGGATTGGGGTTCGTACTCTCGTTCGGTTACTGGTGCACTGACTTTTTGGTGGTACAGCGGGCGATGGCTGCAGACTCAATGATCGCGGCACGACGGACTCCTCTTATCGCGGCGTTGCCCAAGATGGTGTTCCCGGTGCTTGTGATTCTGCCTGGACTCATTGCGATCGCACTGCCGACGCCTGGCGCGCAAAGCGTAAACGCAAATAGCTCGGCGCCAATCCTGGCAAGTGCCCCGGGCAAGGGCCTGATTCCTGCCAAAGTAGATGAGACCACCGGCGCAGTTAAACTCGACGCCGATGGCAAGCCCGTCCTCGACTACGACTTGGCCATCCCCAACATGTTGATCCACTACTTCCCTACCGGGATTTTGGGCCTCGGCCTTACCGCGCTGCTGGCAAGTTTCATGTCCGGCATGGCGGGCAATGTGACCGCCTTTAACACAGTCTGGACCTACGATATCTATCAGTCCTACATCAACAAAAAAGCCAGCGACGAACACTATTTGTGGATGGGAAGGATGGCCACCGTGTTCGGTATTCTGATTTCCATCGCTGCGGCATATGCTGCCACCCGCTTCAACAACATCATGGACTTCCTCCAACTGGTGTTTGCGTTTGTGAACGCGCCATTGTTTGCGACATTTTTGCTAGGCATGTTCTGGAAACGCACGACCGGGCATGGAGCGTTCTTTGGGCTCCTTCTGGGCACGACTGGGGCCGCCATCCATCATGGGCTGACTCTACCTGTGGGCGCGGTTCCGGGAATAAAAGGTGGATGGCTCGGCAGCATCCACACCTATCCGAGCGAGATGGCGCAAAACTTCTGGACCGCGATTTGGGCATGGTCGACCTGTTTCGTGATCACAATTCTGATCAGTCTTGTTACCAAGCCGCGGGAAGAAACCGAACTGAAAGGCCTGGTGTACTCGCTCACCGAACGTCCGAGCGAGGGGCATCTGCCCTTTTACCAGCGGCCACTCACGTTGGGTCTGGTGGTTCTGGCGCTGGTGTTGTTGTTAAATTTCATCTTCTGGTAGGGAGGAATCTTGGGACTCGATATCCGGTTACCCATTGGCGCATTCTTTGCCCTCATCGGGCTGGTGCTATCAGGCTACGGCTTGCTGGGAGACAAGACGATTTATCAGCAATCGCTCGGCCTGAACGTGAACCTGGAGTGGGGCATCGTGTTATTAATCTTCGGGTTGATCATGGCTTTTATGGGACGCAAAACTGCCAAGCAATAATCTGATTCTGTTCCTTTGATACGGGCCCAATGAGTACTCAAATCACCCTCATAGAAAAGTTTATACGGCGTTATAAAACTGCGCCCAGGCTTTTCCGTGCGCCGGGCAGAGTCAATCTCATTGGAGAGCACACCGATTACAACGATGGATTTGTATTTCCAGCAGCCATTGACTTTTACACACAGGTGGCCGCTGCACCCCGGACTGACCGCAAACTGGCGGTCTGTTCAGAAAACTATGACGAAGAAGTAGAGCTTGATTTAGAAAGTTCTGATCCCGAGCCAAGGAAGCATTGGAGCGATTACGTTTTTGGCGTGGCGCTGATGCTGTTGGGTGCGGGCCATGCAATTTCAGGCGCGGACCTGCTGATTGAAAGCAATGTGCCGTTAGGTGCGGGATTGAGTTCCTCGGCGGCTGTGGAAGTAGCCGTGGCATCCGCTTTGCTCGGAATTTCAGGACTGGTAATCGACCGACTGCAACTTGCCCTGCTTTGCCAGCGTGCCGAAAACGAGTTCGTGGGCGCGCGCTGCGGCATCATGGACCAGTTCATCAGCAGTCACGCTAAAGCCGACACGGCCCTGTTGCTGGACTGCCGATCGTTGGAATATCAGGCTTTTCCCATCGATTCCGGCATCACCTTGGTTGCCTGCAACACCATGGTGAAACACGATCTGGCCAGCGGCGCCTATAACGAGCGCCGTGCAGAGTGTGAAGAGGGCGTAAAGCGCTTGAACAAATTTTTGCCCCAAATCCGCGCGCTGCGTGATGTGACCCACGAGGAACTGGATCGTTATGCCGGCGAATTACCGGATATTGTTTTAAAGCGATGCCGCCACGTGGTCACGGAAAACGAACGCGTCACCAAAGCTGCCATTTGCCTGCGGAATCATGATCCGCTCGGATTCGGCCGCCTGATGGCGGAATCCCATCGCAGCCTCCGCGATGACTATGAAGTTAGTTGCGCCGAACTGGATTTAATGGTTGGAATCGCCGGCCGCGCCGAAGGTGTTTTGGGATCACGGATGACCGGCGGAGGATTTGGCGGTTGCACCATCAATCTGGTGCGCTCGGAACATGTCCCTCAATTTCGCGATTTGATTTCGACCGAATACAAAAACAAAACCGGCCGCACTCCGGAAATCTATGTTTCCCGTCCGGCCGCTGGTGCGGAAGAAATCTCTACATCGAACGTCGCCCAGGAAGCATAGATGGCCAAGCTCGATCTGCAGCAGCAACCTCACCGCCGGTTTAATCCTTTAACCCGGGAATGGATCTTGGTTTCCCCCCACAGGACGCAACGCCCCTGGCAGGGACAGACCGAGGCGACAGGTTTCACGCCAGAAGTCCAATATGATCCGCAGTGCTACATGTGCCCGGGAAATTTGCGGGCTAGCGGAGAGCGCACCCCGAAATACCAACACGTTTTTGTCTTTGACAACGACTATCCGGCCCTGCTGGCCGATACGCCGCAGCTCGATTTCAACCATGGTGAGTTGCTGGTGGCACGCGGTGAGCCGGGCATTTGTCGGGTGATGTGCTTTTCTGCGCGTCATGACTTGACGATCGCGCGTATGGAGACGCAGGAAATTCAACTGGTTGTTGATGCCTGGACTGAGGAGTATCAGAAACTAAGCGGCAATCCTTTGATCAACTACGTCCAGATTTTTGAGAACCGCGGGGCAATGATGGGCTGCAGCAACCCTCATCCGCATTGCCAGATTTGGTCTACATCCAGCATTCCAACCTACCCCAAGCTTGAGCAGGCATCATTTCAAGACTACTCTCAGGCACATCATTCTTGCCTTTTGTGTGATTACTTGAAGCTGGAAACCGATTTGAAGGAACGGATGGTTTGCGAAAACAGTGGGTTTCTGGCAGTTGTTCCCTTCTGGGCTACTTGGCCTTTCGAAACGTTGATCCTAAGCAAGCGGCATGTAAGCGATATGGGGACACTGGAAGCCAGTGAGCGCTTGGCTTTGGCAGATATTCTGAAACGAATTACGGTTCGCTACGACAATCTATTTCAGACGTCATTCCCCTATTCGATGGGCTTTCATCAACGCCCCAGTGATTCCGCGCATCCTGAATGGCACTTTCATGCGCACTTTTACCCACCGCTGTTACGGTCGGCGACGGTGAGGAAATTTATCGTGGGGTACGAGTTGCTGGCTGCGGCGCAACGGGATATCACACCGGAAAGCGCCGCGGAGAGACTACGACATTCCCCGGAAAACCACTATGCCGAGTGAGACTGAAGCCTAGTAGCAGCAGACGATAGCTTTATGGTTGACCTTGTTTACCTCCTAGGCTAATGTTTTCAGTCATTTGGGAATTCGCGAGTGTTTGTATTCATAACGCTGCGATCTTTGCAATTGCGTCGGGAGAAATTTCCCGTCTGTGGGATTCCGCTACCTACGGTAGAGTCATTAGCTTGGGATTTGAATACAACGGCCTTATGGTATACGCGTTCTATGCGCATTTATCAGCACGATTCGTTCGCACTGGACAAAAAGTTAAAGAAGGTGAATGGATCGGCCTTACCGGAAACACAGGGAATGCGGAGGGAGAAAAACCTCACCTACACTTTGAAATCCGCTATGTTCCTTTTTGCCACATGGTTTAGGTACCCAAGGAAGGATTGATCCAGCTCTGATTTTTGGTCAGTATTTAGTTTGTCTCTGAAGTGGCGAAATTTCCCAAGCCTGGGGTATGAACAGTTATAAGCCGGAGCCGGAAAAGCAACACCCTCACCGCTTCCCTTTTTCGTCCAGCTTAAAAACGAACTCCATCCCGCAATGTTTGCAGCGCACTAGGTCGAATTCTGTTCCGGTGACGTCGGTTCCACGGTCAACCTATCCGTTTAGTGCCAACAATCAAAAACGGATCTGTGATGGGGGAGGCGGGGGACGGCTCTACAAGACTTTACGCCTGCGCTGTTACCGTCAAGAGAAAATCGTGCAGGCGTTCCAAAAACCAAACATAGGCCCAGATTCCCCGCTGGTGTTAAGGTGCACGGCACTCTTGTGGTGAACAATTGTCCCGATTGTGTCGACATTCAACAAAGGCTAAATTTTCAAACGAATGACGGGGGAACCTGCCGTCAAGGGCTGCTCAGACTCGGGGGAGGGCTGGCAGCCCAACTTTTCTCATGAAGGTTAAGGATTCCCACTCTGTTACGGAGTTAATACCAAATTCGGATGAGTGCACACGGAAACTCTCATACGGCGCAGTCGTAGAAGCCGAGAATCAACCACGCTAGATCCTGTTCTTGGGAACTGGATAGTGAATGATTTCCTGAACTAGCTTCAGCAATTTCTCGTGGTCTTGCTCCCTGGACGCGCTCTCGCACAACAGACGCCAACGCTGGTCGGTTTCGATCTCGCTCACCTTGCTGTGTATTGGTAGGTCAGACATAATCCAATCATGCTCCAACGACCGGGAAGGAAATTGAAACTGTCATTTCTTACAGGGAATGCTGTAGGGCACCCTTAGCTCTCCGGCCACCTCTCTAAAGCCAACTCGTCCCGGGTCAATGGCCTATTGAATCTCGGCAAGCTTCAACCAACGTTGAAGCAATTCTGCAGGCTCTCGACCCTGCGCTCTAAACACTTTTCTGTCAATTTGGACAGTATGACGCAGCCTTCTCCGGCGTTATGGTGGCAGAGTGATCCCCTGTCGCCCGCTCAAGTCGGGCGGACACCCTGGTGGATTCAGCGAAAACCGAGACAGCGGGACCGCACAAAGGAGGCCTATCTGTGAACCACCTCAAAACCTCAAGCGCATCCCTTGTCAAAGTGGGAAAAGGTTTGCTGCTGACCTCATTGTTACTTTGTCTTTGTCTACATGTAGCCGCCGCGACGGGCGACACCGAGCGCGACCGGCTAAAAGAATCGGGCCAGGTTATGAAAGAAATTTTGGGCACGCCCGAAGATATTCCTCAGGATCTACTGAACAAGGCAGAATGCGTTATCGTTCTTCCTTCCGTGAAAAAGGTTGCCGTCGGCATTGGCGCAAGCTATGGACGTGGAGTCATGACGTGCCGGGGAGGAGAGAACTTCGATGGTGCGTGGAGCACTCCAACGATGATGGAGTCTACGGGCGGGAATTTTGGCCTCCAGATTGGCGGACAAGCGACAGACTTCGTGATTCTAGTGATGAATCCTAAGGGTGCGCGAAATATGTTGCATAGCAAGGTGAAACTGGGTGCTGATGCAAGTGTCGCTGCCGGACCCAAGGGTCGGGACGCCTCCGCCGCGACGACTGGATCGATGCAAGCGGAAATGTTGTCCTATTCCCGCGCGCGTGGCGTATTCGGAGGGGTGTCGCTCGAAGGATCAACCCTCAAGCCCGATGGCGGGGCAAATGAGAATCTGTACGGAAAAAAAGTCAGCGCGGAGGACATCATCGTGAAGGGTACTGTGCCCAAACCTGAAGAGGCTTCCCTGCTGCTCTCAACGCTGAATGAGCACTCACCGAAGAACGTGTCCGCCAGCAAGTAGACGCGTGGCTTACGTGAGCAGGGTGGGGTACACGGCATGAGCCGAAGCCGTAACTGTTGGAATCAGACCCTCGCAACCATAGAGAGTCATCAGGGCTAACAAGAGAACAGCAAGGCTCGCTGGGTTGAATCGGCACATAGTAGTTTTTTTTAATTTTGCTGATCATCTTAGTGCGCACTGCTCGAGTGCCACCATGGTGCATCGGACTCTGGAGGTTGGACTATGCGGAGATGGATCGCAGTGCTGTTCTTGACAATCGTCGGCGCTCTCAATGCAAGTGCTGCCAAGAAGGATGCAGGCGCGACAACCCTTAAGGATGTTCAGCCAGCGGGCACTACCGATACCAAGGAGAAAAAGAACCAGCAGTACGATTTTATTTTCGAGGCTTCGGGGCACCATTACACGTGCCGGACCAGTCCGAAAAACTCAGTGAAGGTGATTGACTTCGTCGTGGGCACCGATCTGAAGTATGAGCTCGACGGTGACAAGGGCAAATTGAAAACCCCTGGCGGGAAAGAGGTGAAATGTACCGTGGTACGCGTCGAGAAGGGATTGGCACCTAAGCCGTAGGCCTATCCCTACGCGAGTCAAGCTACCACGCAAGTGAGTCATCACAAGTCAGAGAGATAAGGCTTCAGTGCGTTTTCAGCAGCCACAGGCGATTTCACTCAGAACTTGTTGTTGAGCGATAGGGCGATTTATCGCCAACGAAGTCGCCCGCTCGGAACTAACGTGCGCGATCACTGCGATCTCAAAGCTTAACTGATAGTTTTGCTAGTTTGCTGCCTAGATCGCTGGAGTTAAAACTGTCTCTCCGATCTTAGGATCCGCCTGCACGAAAAAGGATACGGATTGCAGATTACACGCAAAAAGTGCTTTGCGATTTCGACGAAGAGGTAGATCCGAACCTGGAGGGACCCATTATGCGGATCCACAAGCTATTCACTTCAGTTGTGCTCTTAACTGCGTTACTTGGGCTCTCGATCGCATGTTCAAAACATCCAAGTGACGACGCAATCGCAAAAGACATCCAGAGCAAGGTCGCAGCTGATCCCGACACCAAAGACTCCGATGTAAACGTGACTGTTAAGGACGGCAAAGTCACTTTAACCGGTACAGTGAAGACCCCGGCGGCGCAACAAGAAGTAGAACAGATCGCGAAAGATGCACCGGGAGCGACTGGCATCGATGATCAGACCGCGGTCGACACGAGTGCCATGGCGAGCGAACCAATGCCAGCGGCAGCGCCTCCGCCGACAGCAGCGCCTCCGCCGACAGTTGAGAAGCCCAAGCCTCAACCGACCGTGATTCCCGCAGGAACGGTTCTGACGGTCAGAGTGAATCAGGCGCTCGGGTCCAAGACTAGTCAGACTGGCGACACTTTTCTTGCCACCTTGGCACAGCCCGTGTCGGGCATTCCAGCAGCATCCACAGCTCAGGGCGAAGTCTTGAATGCCAAGCCGAAGGGCAAGTTCAAGGGTCAGGGTGAGCTGAGCCTTACACTCACGAGCATTTCCGTGAAGGGACACACCTATTCAATTCAGACCAGTCCGCTCGACAGCACAGTCAAAGGCAAAGGCAAAAGGACGGCTGCTACTACAGGCGGCGGCGCGGCCGGTGGTGCGTTAATAGGCGGCATCGCTGGTGGAGGTAAAGGCGCAGCCATCGGCGCAGCCGTCGGCGCAGGCGCTGGACTCATCGGAGGTACGCTCACCGGAAATAAACAGATCGAAATTCCGGCTGAGTCAGCCCTCAGCTTCACCTTATCAGCGCCTCTGACGATCAAGCCAGCGGCCGAATGAGCAAAACTCGAAGAGTCTGGGGTGAAGTAGGCTGACAGCTCCGCCGCAAACGCAGTTTTCGCGACATTTACAGGCCGAAAAGAGAGTAGGATTAAGGCGTCTCTTCTAGCAGTCCCGCCATAGGGCGACGGTTCCTTGCAAAATCTGACAGCGTCTCCGCTGCGCAAAGAGCCGTTATGGTGAGTCAATTCGCTCGTAACAGTCCCCAACCGGAGTTGTTGATGATTCATCCGTGCGCGGGCGCAACGACCGGAATTGTGGAACAAGGGATTATGAATACAACCAGCAACTAGACTCTCAGAGTCGGGTTTGGACCTTGCTGGAAGGTGGCGCCTTGGCTATATCATCATTCCGGGTTCTTGTGGTCGAGGATTCGGAGCCTTTTCGGAATTTCATTTGTTCGACGCTTAGGGAAAAACCGGAATTGCAGATCCTCGATCAGGTTCCAGACGGACTTCAAGCGGTGCGGAGAGCGGAAGAACTGCAACCGGACTTAATCGTGATCGACATTGGGCTTCCCTCGTTGAATGGCATCGAAGCCTCCCGACGAATCCGCAGGTTATCCCCAAAATCCAGAATACTTTTCTTAAGCCAAGAATCGTCAGGCGATGTGGTCCGGGAAGTGCTGGCTACGGGAGCTTTTGGCTATGTTTACAAGCCGGATGCCGGAAGGGAGCTACTGAAAGCTGTGAGCGCCGTGCTTCGGGGCGAGCGCTTCGTTGGTGAAAGATTTTCTGGGTATGATTTGGTCCGAGGTTCGGAGGCGGTAGCCTCCCGAGAACGTCCAACCAAGGATACTTTCGCTCCACTTCCGCGGAATATGGAAATCACTCACCGCCACGAGGTGGGTTTCTATTCTGACGATGCAAGTCTTCTGGATGGCTTCACTCAGTTCATCGGGGCCGCTCTCAACCGTGGGAGTGCAGCGATTGTTGTCGCGACCGAGTCACATCGGGACGGCATTCTGTTTAGATTGCAGGCTCATGGCTTGGATATCGGTACCGCGATTGAGCAGGGGAGATATATCTCCTTGGATGCGGCCGAAACGCTCTCGACATTCATGGTGAACGATCAACCTGATCCGGTTCGATTCCTAAAAGCCGTGGAAAATACTATTATGGCAGCGGCGAAGGCTGCAAAGGGAGAACGTCCCCGCGTTATCGCCTGCGGAGAATGTGCGCCTCTGCTCTGGGCGCAGGGCAATGCAGAGGCGGCGATTCGTGTCGAGCACCTCTGGGACGAAATAGCAAAAATATACGATGTGGACATTCTGTGCGGATATCCACTCGGCGGCCTTCAAGCCGAGCCAGACAGCCTCATCTTCCAACGAATCTGCGCACAGCATTCAGCTGTTCATTCCATTGAAATAGACTATTAGCAAGCTTAGAACACCAAATTCGCGGTGGATACTGCTATATCGTCTCGCAATGCGGGATGTTTCACCAATTGACAGCGTGCTGGCAATGATGGGGGCCTACGATCATTTGTTTTCAGCTGCCTAGGCACAGGATTCAGTTTTCCTCTACTTGCCTCGGCGCACAAGTCGGAGGATACTAAGCGGAACCTTCCGCGTCACTCGAATACTTTCTGGCAAACGGATGTGCCTCATGTCACAATTTTTCACCAAGCTCCGTCAGACTGCCATAGCCGGGTTCTTTTTTCTTTTCCCTCTTTATGTTGTCTTCATCGTGATCTCCAAAGCTTGGACATCCCTGACTTCCATTGGCTCAAAGCTAGCGTCGATGTTCGGGGTGAAATCGGTGATCGGCGTCGGCGGCACCACACTTTTTACGAGCTTGGCCATCCTCGCCATCTGGCTTCTTTGTGGACTACTAGTGCGTGTTTCATTCGTCAGCGCATTCAGCAGGACCCTGGAGCGGACGATTTCTGGCCTTATTCCGGGGTATGCGACTTACCGGGCCATAGCTGAGGAGAAGGTCGCAAACAAGACTAAACTTCTTCCCTACGCCAGCGCGTTGTTGAGTCACGGCGCCTGCCAGCAGCCCGCGTTTGTAATCGATAAGGACGATCAGGGCAACTTCGTCCTCTTCCTCCCCGACATTCCGGAAACCAACCACGGAAGAGTGCTCGTTGCCCATGGGGACAAAGTGCGGCTAGTGCCATCACTCTCCGCCAATGAATTCGACGTTCTGCTCAAGAAGTTGGGCAAGGGATTGTTAAGCGAATGCGCTATCAACAGAGAAGTGGCGTAAATCGTCAGCGCATCTTCCGCAACTGGAGCGATGATGAGTGTAATGGGGATTTATCAACAGTTACCCCGGGCACGAAGCACCTGCGACCTGACCGACACCGCTCGGTCATCTCCTGCAGACAAAGTACAACCTCTCCGATTGTGATGAAGGACGTTTGCGGTCGGGATCGATAACGTTGACATGCCGGAAGTGCACGTTCAATGCGTTGATGATCTTTCTCGTTGTGAATGAAGCCTCGCCGATATTCTCCTCATGCAGCAGGTAACGGTTGCCGTTAACGTGCTCGAACACCTTGATATTCCAATTGGAGGCACGCTTTGGGGCAGGCGTGACCTTCATAATCAGGAGATTGTTTCCGAACGAGTGAACCCAGGCGGGTTCTCCGATGTGGCGATCCAGTTTTCTCTGCGTGTTGATGTCAAAAATGAAGCAGCCGTCATCGACTAGATGCCGCTCCACATGGGAAAAAAGCGTCTTCCAGTCGGAGAATCGCAAAATGTGGTTGATCGAGTCGAACACACAACAGATCACGTCGAATCGCTTATTCAAGCGAAATCTGACCATATCCTGCCGGAACAACTTGGCCTGTGGCACTTTTCTTGCCGCAATTGACAACATTCTGCTAGAAAGGTCCACGCCCGAAACATCGTAGCTACTCGCCAAATGCTTCAAGACCGAGCCTGTGCCGCAACCAAGTTCCAAGACGATTTTCGCCCTTGGGCTCGCATTGCGGATGTAACTGCTAAGGCGCTCTGCCGCTCCCGCACGATCGCCCATCACCGCGTCATAGAATTTGCCGAAAATGTCATAGCTTGACATTGCCCATTATTCCGCCGCCGACCCATCAGAATTCGGGAGTCCCATTGTCGGCGATTGCTTGATTAGATCACAGCAAAGATTATCGGTGACCAGCGGGGAGGCTCGCTCTCGCGTCGATAATTGGCGAAACCGCATTATAAGAGGGCGCCCCTTTTGAGGTAGGTTGTCATGGTTGGCATGATCACCTACGAAAGGAGCACCCTCAATGAGCAACGAAAAGTATACAGGCGTTAGCACAAGCTTGCGCCGTTTGTTCGCCAAAAATCCGGGTCACTGAGTGCTATGGCGATTTTTCGCCAACTGGCGACCGATGTTTCACTCTTGGAGCAGTCGACGCGATTTTAGGCAGTTTGTCGCAGACCCATCCGGGTCAAACCAGAGCAAACCAGAATCATCAGTACAGAATGCACGAAAGCCCGTCTTGCCGCGCTGAACAGGTACGGCTGTGGCTTCGAAATGAACAACCATTCCCTTTGCGTCAGTACGGCAGTTGCCGAGCACGAACTTGTACCCTGCATATGTTCCGGTTATGAGAAAGAGTGGTGGGTCATACTCAACACGGCTCTCCTCCTTTCCGCTTTTGAGTGGCGGTACTTC
>Ga0207647_10002613_pt1 | contig 13617 bp, 6 predicted proteins | sample KBSCornC2_FD_184295 | JGI IMG/M metagenome (GOLD analysis project Ga0207647, IMG submission 184295) | Corn rhizosphere microbial communities from Kellogg Biological Station, Michigan, USA - C2 (SPAdes) (version 2) | ecosystem: Host-associated > Plants > Roots > Rhizosphere ...
GCATAATAATACCTGCCATAAATGCACCAAACAGTGCATGAATGCCTATAAGCTCGCAAAAGTAGGCGCTTAACAGAAGTACAATAAATATTATTGCCAGTGTAGAACGCTCGATAAGCTCATTCTTTACCCTGCGGGCCACCAGTTTTTTTAACAACGGTTTTAATACGCCCAGCATAATTCCAATGTATATTAAAGCAAAGATTGTTGTATAAATAGCGTTAGTAGAAGTGCCTGCCTTAGCTATAGCAATAACAAAGGCTAAAACACACCACACTGTAATATCACCTGCTGCTGCTGCGGTAAGCGCTATAATACCGGTTTTTGTATTTGTCATTTTCCGCTCCTGTATAATGCGCGCAAGAACCGGGAATGCTGTTATACTCATTGAAATGCCCACAAACAAAGAAAACGCGTAGAAAGGAATGTTAGCAGGCGCATAATGACTATATAAATAATAGGAAAGCAACATACCTAACCCAAATGGGAATATAATGCTTGCATAACTAATGACAAATGCAGAGCCAGCCTTTCTTTTTATAATATTTAGGTCCAGCTCCATACCAATGACAAACATGAACAAGATAAGCCCTACCTGGCTAAGCATCTGCAGATTATTGAGCGAACTGGGAGGAAAAACAAAGCTCGTGAAACCGGGTATAAGGGTACCAAAAAAAGAAGGCCCCAATAAAATACCCGCGATTATCTCGCCCATCACCGCCGGCTGTCCTATTTTCTTAAATAGATATGCGCAAACTCTGGATACGGCTATAATAATGATGAGCTGAAGAATAAATATAGCTAAAGGATGAGAAAAGGCCTGCATAATACTATCCTTACTTACAGGTGCTTTTACAATATTTGCAGAAATCGGCCTAATAGCATTGCCTGCGTTTAACACAAAATATATAAGCAGCGACAAAGCCATAAGTGTAAGGGAGTAAAACAATATGCTTTTACCTCGTTTCATCATTTATTCTCAATCAAAGTTTTCGTAGTTATACTTTTCTTTCCTGCAGGCGTAACTACTGTTGTTTGCAGGATTAATTGTTCGCCTTGCGGAATATCAAACAAAACAGGCTTTTCATACAATTTTTCACTGTCATGGCTAACACTGTCGCCGCTAATATTGTAAAATATCTTTGAACCTTCAACAGGTGGCGTAACGCTCAATTGATAATGGCTGGTATGAACTAAAGTATCATCTGCATTTACGGCAGTAGGCACCCGGTAATTGTAACCAAGCGTTTCTAATGCCGTAAGATGATGCGCCATCCTTACTTCAGAAAAATCTTTGAAATTTTTATTCGCAACCGGAGTCCATGCTATCTCTGCTAATGCCAGCATGCGGGGAAGCAGCATATATTCCACACGCTCTGAGGTAGGAATATATTCCGTCCAGAGGTTTGCCTGTACTCCCTGTATGTATTTTTGCTCCTGGGTATTTAGCTTAGACGAGACAGGGTCATAAGCATACACTTTTTGTAGCGGTGCATAGCCACCTATTGCTAATGGCTCCTGTTTAGATTTACTTTGAAGATGGTCAAAATACAGGCCGCCACTACCCGGTGTCATTATTACATTATGATGTTGATGCGCTGCTGCTATACCTCCTTTCTCCCCCCTCCAGCTCATCACAGTTGCATTTGGTGCCAAACCGCCCTCTAATATTTCATCCCAGCCTATTATACTTCTGCCATTTTCATTCAGGAATTTTTCTATGCGCTGCACAAAATAACTTTGCAGTTCTTCTTCATCTTTCAGGTTCAATTTCTTCATTAAGTCCTGGCAAAAAGCAGAATGTTTCCACATTGTTTTATCACACTCATCGCCGCCAATGTGAATATATTTGCTTGGAAAAAGCTCCATTATCTCTTTCAATACATCTTCAAGGAAATTGAAAGTATATTCTGTGGGACAATACACATCTTTATAGCCGCCCCATGTTTCGCCAACTTTAAATGTTTTATTAGTATCGCAGGTCAAGGCAGGATAAGATGCAATAGCGGCCAGGGAGTGGCCGGGCATTTCTATTTCGGGTATTACATTTATATAGCGCGCATGGGCATATGCCACTACATCTTTTATCTGCTCCTGTGTATAATAGCCTCCGTATGGCGTATTATCATACCCGGCTGCACTATCTGCATATTTTCCTATTTTAGTTTGTGCTCTCTTACTGCCTATTGATACCAGTTTAGGATACTTCTTTATCTCTATGCGCCAGCCCTGGTCATCGGTTAAATGCCAATGAAAATTATTAAGCTTATACATAGCCATTACATCCAGGTATTTTTTGACAAAGTCTACAGAAAAGAAATGCCTCGACACATCAAGATGCATACCACGATAAGGAAACCTTGGATAATCTTCTATAGTAACACAAGGGATACTTGTATAAATAGATTCCTCATAAGGCAGCATCTGTATAAAAGTCTGTACGCCATAGAACAAGCCTGCCCCTCTGCCTGCTATTATTATTTGTTGAGGGGTAATGGTCAGCCGGTATCCGTCAGGTGGTAAGCTGGATGTATTATCGTCTGTAAGAATAATTTCTGTAGCAGATGGTTTTTTCATCTTCCCCGTAGCTACCAGTTTATTCTTCACCTGATGTTGTTCAAGAAATGCGGATAGAAATACTGCAGCTCTGTTATCAGGTGAATCTGCAATAAACAATGTACGTTTACTAAATTGAAAAGTGCCATTATCTCTTTGTATAGATACAGGCGCAGGTATAATATTCAAATTAGGATTCTTATCCTGTGCAAAGCTTTGCACACTATGCAAAACTATAAAGGCAAACAACAGTATTTTTCTTATCATCTCTATATCTTTTTAGCAAGCAATAACTTACTTCTGTATTTTAATAGTTTGCTCTGGCACATTCCAGCCTTCAATATGAATTGCCGGTGTTACTTTCTTTTGCGGTTTATATCCTAATATAATGGTTTGGCGTTCACCCGGCAAAATTGAAATATAATTATCGCTGAAATAAACAGGCAATATTCTTTGTCCGTCCTTTAAATTTACCAGCGAAAGCCTGTTAAAAAATGCCACGGTATTGTCCGGATCATTTATTAATGTTACCGCTACACTATCTTTCGATATAAACCTGGCATCCGCCTCCACCCTTGCAGCAGATAGTTTTGACAACAAAGGATAAGCATCATTACTATCTACCATCCAGTAGAAATTCGTGCTGATAGTATGTTCAGATGCATCAGATAGTTTAAGTGAAAGAAATACCAGTCCCATTTTCCCTAATTGCTTCAGTGGCTTTGCAATAGTAAGGCATTTCTTTACACCACTTGCTTTCACTGCTGCAAATGATTCACCTGCCATTATTATTTTCCCATTTGTATCATAGCAACTAACTGACAGCTTTAAATCCCTTTGGTCATCAAATTTGTTATTTACTATAACAATGCTGCTGTCCACAGGGTCAAACATTACATGCAATGGCTCATTACCTTTCTTCAATCCATACAAACCTGCATTAGGGTCAAGGTAATAATCGTACATCTGCCCGCGTAGTGTGGGCCAGCATGTCTGTGTTTTCCATATAAAAACACCGGTGTACCAATCCCACATATGTGCACCGAAGCCTTCTGCAATTGCCCTATACTGATTATAGTTAACCAATTGTGCTTTCAATAAAAAATCTTTTAACCCCCTGGGCTTTCCATACGATGCAATAGAAGAATCATAACCAAGATAATCATGGTACCGCCATACCGAATCTATTTTTGATTTCCCTGTTTTTAATTCATATTCCGGCATTACAAGGTTTTCTTTGGGAATATATTTCTCCAGAGATTCGATATCGCCTATTCCTACCGAACCTACTTCAGAATTGAAAGCAAAATTTCTATCTGTCCAAAAGCTTTTTACATGCTGCACGTCATAGGGTCCATCCCATCCATTGAGGCATATGCTATCATCGTTGGAATAAGGTAAAAAGTAGCGGCTTTCGTCTATATCTGCAGTAATATCAAATAAAGAATCCAGTATATCATCCGGTGGCGTGGTTTCGTTCCCTCCTGACCATATAGCCAATGATGGATGGTTGCGTAACATCTTTATCTGGTCACGGCATGACGCAAGAAATAAATGATGGTCATCCGGATAGTTCCTTCTTGCAAGTGTATCTTCTGCTTTTAGAGAATCATCCCATTTCCCGTTACAATCCCCCGACACCCAGAAATCCTGCATCACCAACAAACCATACTTATCGCAGGCATCATAAAATTCAGGCCGTTCTGTAATGCCCCCACCCCATACGCGCAGAAAGTTTAAATTCATATCACGCTGCATACGCACTTCCGCATCATAACGCTCATTCGACAAGCGCAGCATGGCATCAGATACTATCCAGTTCCCACCTTTTACAAATATTCGCTGCCCATTTATTAATACTTCCCTGCTCTGTGTTGAGTCATTCCATTTTGTCTTTATTTCTCTAATACCAAATGTTACAGGAAATTCATCAGACACTTTATCATCCAATAAGAATTGCAGCTTAATACTATATAGCGGATGGTTCCCATACCCATTAGGCCACCACAATTCAGGATTGTTAAGGTTTAGCTCAGGAAGTAGTACTATTTTTTTTTCATATGGCAGCATACTAACTTCCTCCTTTATATCGTTTCCTTTCAAGTTATATTGCAGTACACCATGCACTGTATCTGCTGATGCATTTTCCAGCATTGCTGAAACCTTTATTACTGCTGCATTCTGCACTCCTTCAACATTCCTCTTACCGGGCACTACAGTTATTACTTGCGGGTCGTTTATGTTTACGACTCCCGTATTCTTAATGCTTACTTTATCCCAAATACCCGTGTTTCTATCTCTTACAGGACATACCCAGTCCCAGCCCAGCACATACTGGTTAGTAACGCAGTGTGCTATCATTCCATCACCTCCCTGCCCGCCATTAGCCTGCCCCACAGGCATAGGAGGATGCACTATTATAGCAAGCCTGTTATGCCCATTCTTCGCAAGAAATTTTGTGATGTTATACTTATAACGCAGAAACATCCCCGCTTGTGGCTTTTCGTTTAGCTTATGGCCATTTAAAAACACATCGCAACTGTAATTTACGCCCCTGAAGTTTAGCCATGTCTGCTTCCCATTCTCCGGCTTTTCTTTAAAATCAGTAACAAACCAATAAGTATAGTAGTCAGGCCCCGTCTTATAAATATCAGGTATCCGTTCATTGTTCGTACCATAGTAGGGGTCCGGTATTTGCTTATTTGCCAGCAGCGTAGTAAGCACAGTACCCGGCACCACAGCCGTCATCCATGACGATACTGAATATGCAGTCTTTGATATTTCCTCACCGGGTACATTCACCTGGGATACTTGCCTGCATTTCCAATCTGCATTTAATTCATAACTATCCTGCGCGTACGAAGAGTGAAATACAAACAATAATAAGGCAAGAGATGCAGCGTACTTATAAAACATTTTCAAAAAACAATAGTTATTAATTCCCTCAAACCTTACCTTACTAATTAGTTGCTGACGATGGCCAGTTCTCTTTTTTCACACCCCATTTCTTATTAGGCACCGAAGACATTTCAAAATCCAGCTCTCCACCTTTCATTAAAGTATTATGGTCTATATAGGTTTTAGTATATGGTTTGCCATTTAGCATTACGCTTTGTATATACGGATGGTCCTTAGCATTGTTACTTGTTTTTATAGTCATTTGCCTACCGTTAGGTAGTGCTATTGTAGCCTCATCCAGCATAGGGCTGCCAAACACATATTCACCGCTTGCCGCATTAGCCGGGTAAAGGCCCAACATGCTCCATACGGCCCAGGCGCTCATTTGTCCGCAGTCTTCATTGCCTGCATACCCTTCAGGTTGGTCGTGGTACATCGAATCAACAATCATCCTTACCCTCGCCTGTGTCTTCCATGGCTGCCCTACAAAGTTGTACATATAGGCTATATGATGACTTGGCTCATTGCCATGTGCATATTGCCCTATCAATCCACTCACATCAGGCGGGCCATCATTGCTCTTTACTTCAGAGCTCACTGTAAACAATGAATCAAGCTTCTGAATAAATTTAGCATTGCTGCCATACAGCTTCGCAAGCCCTCTTACATCTTCCGGTACGAAGAATGTGTACTGCCATGCATTACCCTCTTCATACATAGAGCTCCTTGCGATAGAAGTCAGATATGGGTCGAAAGGTCTTACCCAACTGCTATCTGAGTTCTTACCTCTTATAAATCCCGTCTTCTTATCAAATAAACGCTGGTATGCCCGCGATCTATCCATAAAAAGATTATAGTCGTCTAATTTGTTTAGTTTCTTTGCTACCTGCGCTATACACCAGTCATCATATGCATACTCAAGAGTTACGCTTGCGCTATTGCCTGCTTTGTCCTGCGGCAGGAATCCATATTTTATATATTCCTTTGTACCTCTCCTATCCTGGAAGCCAGTCTTTCTCATTTGCGCATAAGCTCTTTGCGCATCCAGCCCGGGGTAGTTAGTTAATACGGCATCAGCAAGTGTTGGTATAGCATGGTAGCCACTCATGCATCCAGTCTCCCATGTGCTCAAATCCCATATGGGCAGGTATCCATTCTCATCACCAAAAGCCAGCATACTGTTCAGTATATCCAGGTATCTTTCAGGCTGCGTCAATGCCAGCAGTGGATTTTCAGCCCTGAAGGTATCCCACAGTGAGAATACTGTATATCGTTGTCCACTTTTCATTTTTAGCACATCTCCATTTGCATTTTGGTATTGACCATCTGCATCAGAATAAAGCACCGGGGCCATGCAGCTATGATAAACCGCTGTGTAAAAAATACGTTTCAATTGATTATTATCTGTTTCAATACGCATTTTTTCAAGCTCATGCTCCCATTTCTGCTCTGCGGCCATGCGTGCATCTTCAAAATCCCAACCTTGTATTTCATTAAGTGCTTCCAACGCTTTGGAAGTGCTTGTTGTAGATAGCGCTACCTTCATCATAATAGGCCTGCCTGCTGCATCAGCAAATGCCAGTTCGCCGTTTACCGCTTTCCCTTTCAGTTCGTCTTCAGCCGTGTACCTGCTTCCTTCATACATATAGCAGCGCTCGAAAGGCACAGACGTGCGTGCCGCAAAATATACACGTTGCACATGCGCCCAGCCTGAGGAATAGCGATAACCTACTATAGTGGAATCATTTACCTTGTGTATATATGTTTCTTCTGTTCGGTCATAGTTAATACTAAAGCCCAGGTTAAATCTTATTACAGGTGTACTATATCTCGGGAAAGTGTACTTATGAAGTCCGCACCGTTCAGATGCAGTAAGCGCTACTTTAATACCGTTGTCCAAAGCAACGCCATAATATCCCGGGTGAGCTTCTTCGTTTGCATGGCTGAATGTAACCCTGTAATTCCTTGCTGTATCAGGTATCAGCCCCACGCTCGGCATTACAGAGATATCGCACCAATCTCCCACTCCCGTCCCGCTTAAATGCATATGGCTAAAACCCGCAATAGTATTGCTGCTGTAATTATAGCCGCTGCACCAGTCCCATCCCTGTGTCCCATTGTCAGGACTCAGTTGCACCATGCCAAACGGCACCGTAGCACCCGGATATGTATGCCCGTGGCCACCAGTGCCTATAAATGGGTCCACATACTGCGTTAGGTCCTGTGCTTGCGCAGCATTTAATGTAAACAGCAGAAGTATGGTAAGAATGCAATAATTTTTATGAACACGTATCATATAGATGATATTATCTTAAGGATATCAATTAAAAATAGAAATTAGTTCTTCTTTACAAAAGTATAATTATCATTTACATTTAATGTATGAATCGACGCCGTTTTGTAAAGCAGGCTTCTTTTGCTGCCGGGGCATTATTACTTGCACGCTACACAGCGCTCGCTGGCAATAATACTATGTTTCCAACCGTCCGCACAACAGAAAAGAAACGGAAGTTCAAAAGTGAAGCGGTAGAAAACATAATAAAAGAGATAAAACAAAATATTGGCAATAAAGAACTGGCTTGGCTATTTGAGAATTGCTTTCCTAATACCCTCGACACAACCGTAGATTACAGTCAAATAAACGGCAAGCCGGATACCTACGTAATAACAGGCGATATAAATGCCATGTGGCTAAGAGATTCCGCAGCACAGGTATGGCCTTATATACCGCTTTGCACTAAAGACAAGGCACTGCAACAACTTATTGCTGGCGTTATAAACAGGCAAACCAAATGTATCCTTAAAGACCCCTACGCCAATGCATTCTATAAAGATGACCACAAAATAAGTCCCTGGCACACAGACCATACAGACATGAAGCCTGGCGTGCATGAGCGTAAATGGGAAATAGATAGTCTTTGCTATCCTATACGCCTGGCATATAGCTATTGGAAAACAACGAATGACACCAGTGTATTTACCCAAGAGTGGCTATTGGCAATGAAACTGGTCATTAAAACTTTTAAAGAGCAGCAACGGTTTAATGATGCTAGGCCGTATTCTTTTCAGCGGGAAACAGGCAACCCGTCTGATAGCCTGCCAATGAATGGCTATGGCTACCCGGTAAAGCCTAATGGTCTTATCTGCTCCTCTTTTCGTCCAAGTGATGACGCAACTGTATATGCATATCTTATCCCTTCCAACTTCTTCGCGCTGTCTGCATTAAAGCAATTAAAAGAGCTCTTACTACTGCACCCTGCTGAAAACGACATAATTGCTAACATTGAAATACTAATAAAGCAGGTATCCATTGCGCTCCACGAATACGCAACAATAAAGCACGATTTATTTGGCGAAATATATGCTTATGAAATAAACGGCTATGGCAGTTACAACTTAATGGACGACGCAAACATACCATCCTTGCTTTCGCTCAGCTATCTTATACCTGAGCTGCAGGCAGATGAGATTTATCAACACACCCGCAAATATGCTTTAAGTAACGAAAATCCATTCTTTTATAAAAGCAGGGCTGCAGAAGGCATTGGCGGGCCACACGTAGGCAAGGATATGATATGGCCCATTAGTATCATTATGCGTGGCATTACAAGTAGCGATGATGACGAAATAAAGTATTGTTTGCAGATGTTGCAGCGTACCCATGCCGGCACCGGCTTTATGCATGAGTCATTTCATAAAGACAACCCGGCAGAATATACGCGCTCATGGTTCGCCTGGGCCAATAGCTTGTTTGGTGAATTTATTCTTAAGGTTTATCATGAGAAACCGCATTTACTAAATGCATAAACACTACTGTGCTCATAAATTTTTGCCTGCCTTTACCATTCATCTTTATTCACCTTTATCTTTAGTAGGCCCTTAGGTTGATAGCCAATTCTGAATGCAGTATTATGATGATTATAGTTATCCCATGATTGTACAAGATCTACCCTGAAGCCTCTTATGGTTTTCACACCAATATTATCTATACCTACGAATGCTTCCGTATAATAATCACTTGCAGAAACAAAGAACGTGTTAGTGCCCACTACCGCATGCCACTCTGCCTGGCGCAGCAGTGGTATTTTATTGGTTAGCAATCCCTGTAGATTATACTCCAGGTGCAGTTCGCCATATAGCGGTGCAATATTGCTATACAGGTAATAGGGTGCAAGTTCAAAGCCATTCAGGTAAAATCCCAATGGCACCGCCGCAACTTCATTACCATTCAGGTGCATCATGTCCGGAATGCTAACGTATTTATTATTCAAAAATCCTCCGGCGGCTACGTTGTACGAAAAGGTACCTAACAACCTTAACCGTACGTCCTGTACAATACCAAAACGCCATTTATCAAAATCTACTTTGCTATTTAATATATCCGGTATTCCCTTTTCATAATTCAAGGTAAATCGTGGCCACCTGCTGCCAATAGGCATCTTGCTATCCGGCAACTGTATGTACGTATATCCGGGCTTGTACGATAATGACAATTTCACAAGCGCAGCATCATGCTTTTCCCAGTTTATATTGTCTGCTGCTTCCGGGTTCAGATTAGGCGTATTACTTGTCAATTTATCTTTACCGCCACCGGCAATGGTATAATACTCAGTATTATCCAATGGCGTACGCTCTTGCCATGCGGCATGAAGGCTCCAGCTAAATCCATTTGCATAGTCCCTGTTTAAGAATATGCCGCCTGTCCAGCGCTCATATATCTTTAGGTAGTTCTGGTTATAGAATAAGGTAGATATACTATTATATAATTCAGGGATAGGATTTTGAGGGTTGAATTGAAATACATATCTGCCACCTTCGAGTCCCAATTCCCATTTCCTGCCCTGCCATGTTTTCGATTCGCTCGTATAGGTAGTTCGCAGCATTGTATTAAACTGCGTGTTTGAAAACCCGTAACGTACGCCTACTTTAGTTTCTATTGTTTTTTGCGAATCTATTGTATGCGTCCATAGTACCTTCGGTGCCACATTCAGGCCTTCTACTGTATTATAATTTATTATTCCCGATAGTATAGAGTTCGTTTTAAATACATCCTTACTTCCTCTGGCAGTTTGCTCCAGTCCAGATATAAATATTTGCCCCGCAGTTATCCTGTTTCCCACCTTTCGCATCGAATCAATGTATTTAGGGTCCTGCTCTCTTAGGCGAATGCTGTCTTTAATAATATAATCATGCTTTTCATCACTTTCCAATGGTATAGGCCTGTTGCTTACCCAGTAGCTTGAATCAGTCTGGTTCGCAGTTTTATCATATACGCTTACTACTTTACTTTCAAATAGCGTATCTGCTATTGGTTCATTTACTTTTTGTTTATCATATACAGTTACAATGTTTCCTGTCACATTAAAGCCTAAAATACTGGCAGTAACATACAGCACCTGGCTCTTCACCACCCATGTATCTTTCTTCAGGGGCAGGAATAGCTGGTCAATTCGCGCAGTATCGAAAACATTGAGATTGGCCTTCCCTGTCAGTGTCATACTAAGGCCCTGAATGGCCCAGTCTTCATCCACTATGTATAGCGTACCTGTAAATAATGGCTCGTATAGTCTTTTAGGCTTTACACTTATTTTATAAATAGTATGCCCATTTTCAGAAAATTCGCCCGCAAGTTTATACTTATAGTAGTGTAAGGCATTATCGCTTATGGGAGATACAAAGCCTCGCGGATTAAATATGGCTATATTGTTTTCATAAAAGGTAATTACTGATGGTATCTTCGCAAAGCCTAATCCCTTGGGGTCGCCGCTTTGATGAACAGAGTGAATGATTGTCCTATTTTTATCAGGCGCCTTCGAATAATAATCTGCCTGTTCTTCACATAAATAAAGAATACCTTTCCCTGCAGTATCAAGCCCCAGCTCGGCTTTATCCACCTTGTCGCCAAGTAGTTTAGATGGTGTTTGCCTCGTGCGTACCACTCCCTTTAGATAAATGCCTGTTTGAAATGAACGAACCTGCTGCAGGTGGAATTTGCGTTTTGCTATTGCCTTCCTTATATATTCATAAGCTGGGTCTTCACTATTTGCATGCACTACCGCTTCCTTCATTTCGTAGCTCTGCCCTTGCAATGTGAAATCATGCACTATAGTTTCATCTCCCTTTATTGAAATATTGAATTCCGACTGCTTAAACCCTATATACTGGCAGATTACTTTATAGGTCCCTGGCTTTATTGTTATCAGGTATTCTCCATTGGCGTTTGCATTTACACCATTCGTAGTACCACTTATATACACAGTTGCAAATGGCAATACTATGCCACCCGCATCGGTTATTTTTCCTTTTAGTACCCCCGCAATACTACTATAGGATATTAATTGCAAAAGCAATACTGCAAAATACCGGAGCGGCTTCTTCATTGATAAGGCAATTTGCTATGAGGATAATTTAGGTATTACAGAAAAATACAAAAAAACAGGTTGGATGATTGCAATTTTTAAAAAAGACCATGCAGCTGTGCATCAATCCTTCTCACTACATCAGCAAGGTCTTCTTCTTTTTCCGCAAAGTTTGTTTTATCAATATCTATCACCAGCAGGGGGCCGTCTTTATAATTCTCTATCCATTTATTGTAGAATTCATTCAGGCGTTTCAGGTAGTCAAGCCTTATATTTTCTTCATATTCTCTGCCGCGCTTTTGTATCTGGTCCACCAGCGCAGGAATCGATGCTTTTAAATAAATAAGCAGGTCAGGTGGCTTTACTAATGTCTTAAGATTTTGAAAAAACGACTCATAATTTTCAAAATCACGTTTCGTCATTAACCCCATCTCATAAAGATTCGGAGCGAAAATATATGCATCCTCATATATCGTTCTGTCCTGTATTACCGTTTCCTTACCATTGTGTATCTCTATAAGGTGTTTTAAACGATTATTCAGGAAGTATATCTGAAGGTTAAAAGACCAGCGGGGCATATCTTCATAAAAATCTACCAGGTATGGATTGTGCTCCACATCCTCAAAATGAGGCGTCCATTTATAATGCTTTGCCAGCTTAGCGGCTAAAGTAGTCTTGCCGGAACCAATATTTCCCGCAACGGCAATGTGTTTAGTAACAGACTTAGGAGGCATACATTATATAATATGACGTTAAACAAAAGCACACAATATAATGCGCTCTTTCAAAAAAAATCACTTTGCTCAGGGCTGCCGCTAAAGTTTTAATAATAATTTATTCCTATCAGCTTTCTTGCCCCCGCTATTGTTTCTGCTGCACTCGCACGGGCTTTGTCTGCTCCATTTCTTAATATTCTTTTTATCTGGGCTTCATCTTTTTGTAGCTCAGCTGCTTTTTCCCTTATCGGTTTCACAAATGCTGCCATATCTTCTGCCAGTTGCTTTTTCATATCACCATAGCGTATATGGCAATTATTAAATGCACTTCGAAAAGTATCTGTCACTTCAGGCTTTGATACCATGTGCATCAGCAAAAACAAATTCTGAATATATTCAGGCATTTCACTATCCGGTGCAGTGGGCCCTGCATCCGTCTTTGCCTTCATTATTTTTTTGCGTATCGTATCATCGTCATCAGAGAGAAATATGGTTGCATTTGTGTTTTCACTCTTACTCATTTTCCCCTCACCATCCAGGCTCATTATCTTCACAGTGTTCTGGTTAAATCGGAACACATTTGGCTCCGGGAAAAAATCTCCGTATCGCGAATTAAAGCGTACTGCAAAATTTCTTGCCATTTCCAGGTGCTGCTCCTGGTCTTTTCCCACAGGCACTTTTGCAGCTCTGTGTATCAGTATATCCGCAGCCATCAGTACCGGGTAAGTTAGCAACCCGGCATTTACATTATTAGGGGAGAGGCGTACCTTATCCTTAAATGTAGGCACTTTTTCAAGCTCGCCCTTATAGGCAAGCATATTCAGTATCAGGTACAGTTCAGGTATTTCAGGCACATCACTTTGTGCATACAGCGCAGCCTTCTCAGGATCAATGCCGCATGCTATATTTTCCGCTACTACCCTGTACACATTTTCTTTCAGGTCTTTAGGGTCCGGGTGCGTAGTAAGTGAATGGTAATCTGCCACAAAAAAGTAGCAATTATAATCTTCCTGCATCTTCACATAATTGTGAATAGCACCAAAATAATTTCCTAAATGTAAAAAGCCGGTAGAGCGAATGCCGCTTAC
>Ga0207647_10002614_pt1 | contig 13617 bp, 12 predicted proteins | sample KBSCornC2_FD_184295 | JGI IMG/M metagenome (GOLD analysis project Ga0207647, IMG submission 184295) | Corn rhizosphere microbial communities from Kellogg Biological Station, Michigan, USA - C2 (SPAdes) (version 2) | ecosystem: Host-associated > Plants > Roots > Rhizosphere ...
AACGAGCAGGACGACGAGGACCAGCAGCCCCCAGTTGACCAGCGGCACATAGATCTGCCCCGCCGCGGTCTCGCTCGTGTGGTCGATCCGCATGCGCGGGAGAAACCCAAGCTGGATCGCCTGTTGGGTGACCGAATAGGCGCCCGAGATGACCGCCTGGCTGGCAATGATCGTGGCGATCGTCGCCAGGATCACGAGCGGAAGCCTCGCCCATTCCGGCGCCATCAGGAAGAAGGGGTTTTCGACTGCATGCGGCTGCGCGAGCAGCAGCGCGCCCTGGCCCATATAGTTGAGCATCAGGCACGGAAAGGCGATGGCGAGCCAGGACAGGCTGATCGCCCGACGCCCGAAATGCCCCATGTCGGCGTACAGGGCTTCCGCGCCGGTCACGGCCAGAACGACGGAGCCAAGCGCCAGGAAAGCCAGCGGGGGGTTGAGCGCGAAGAAGCGGAACGCCCAGGCGGGATTGACGATTCCCAGGATTTCAGGGTGCTGCATCAGCGGGCCGAGCCCCAGCACAGCCAGCACCAGAAAATAGACCACCATGATCGGACCGAAGAGCACGCCGACCCGCGCCGTCCCATGAAACTGGATTGCGAACAGGCCGACGAGGATCAGAACCGAAATGGGGATCACGAAGTGGCCAAAACCTTGCTCGACCACGGTCAAGCCCTCGACCGCGGACAGAACCGAGATGGCCGGGGTGATGATCGCATCGCCATAAAATAGAGCGGTCGCGAGTACGCCGAGCATGACCAGCCCGCCGCTCCATCGCAGCTTCACCGATCGCGTGATGAGCGCCAGCAGCGCCAAGCTGCCACCTTCGCCACGATTGTCCGCACGCAGGATGATCAGGACATATTTGATCGTAACCACGATCGTCATCGTCCAGAAAATGAGCGAGAGGACGCCGAACACGTGCAGCCTGTCCACGGGCAGCCGGTGATGCCCGATGAAGCTCTCCTTCAGCGCGTAAAGCGGGGAGGTGCCGATATCGCCGAAGACGACGCCCAGCGCGCCGAGCGCCAGCACCGGAAGGCGTTCGTGTGGGTGAGCCACGGCATCCCCGTTTGCCTCGGCCGATGAAGATGAGACTTTGATGTCCAGATCGAATGGCCCTATGCAGCGCTAGCCACGCGATGCGCCCCTAGATGATATGTTTTCGAGATGCAAAGCATCGCCCACGCATATGTTTTCCATATGTCGATCAAAAATGGCGCGGTGCGTGCTTCAACGCCTCGTTCTCCAGCGGCTGGAAACTGCAACCTCGTCGAATATGTGTGCGCCCAAACACAGCATCACGCTTCCGGCACTGGCAGTCACGAACACCACGACCGCAAGGAAGCAATCGAGCAATCCAGCTATATGACCCGGCATATGGACCAGCCGGGATAGGGCGTAGGTCCCCGCCGCGCTGAGCGCGATCAGCAGCAGGCCGATCGATCTAAGGCCCATGCTGGACGCTTGGTACTTGCGATGGCGGGATGAATGCGCGTGGCGGCAATCATGCTCGTCGCTCGCCCAAACATCTTCGGCTTTCCCCTCGCGCGGCGCCGCCGTGTCATTGGCGCTGGCCATGACATAGTCGCCGAAAGGATCCTGGCGGCCCGATGCCGTCAGTGCGCGGAGCAAGGAGGTGCCATATCCTCTCGCGCCATCGACTTGAAATTTCATTTCCATCTGACACGTCCTGATTGGGACGTCCGGGAATCTATGGGCGGCGGGATATGGAATCGAGATGACCAAATTGGACGCCACATAGTTTTGACGTAATGTTCGAGGCAGGCGCAGGCCGGACAACGGCTGTTCAATGCCATCCGGGACATCCCCGAGGGACGGATCCTTTCATCATCGGCTATCGCTGCTCGCCAGTGATTGCGAGGACATTGAATTGAAGCCGAACATCCTGGCCCGCTACGCCGATCGGCCACTGCCGCGTTACACCAGTTACCCGACCGCCCCGCATTTTATGCCGGTCGCCCAGCCTGATCTATATAAGGAGTGGCTGGGCCAGCTTGCAGCGGACGTGCCGGTGTCGCTTTACCTGCATGTGCCGTTTTGCCGATCAATGTGCTGGTATTGCGGCTGTCACACTACGGTTACCGCGCGAGAGTCTCCAGTGACGCGCTATTTGCAATCGCTGCGCGCGGAGATTGCGTGGGTCCGCCAGGCGACAGGCAAGCAATTGCCCGTGCGCCACGTTCACTTTGGCGGCGGCACCCCGAGCCTGATGCAGCCTGCCGAGTTCGTGGCGCTGATGGCTTGCCTTCGCTCCGCCTATGTCTTTGACGAAGAAACTGAAATAGCCGTCGAGCTGGACCCACGCACGCTCGACGAGGGCAGGGTCGCCGCGCTCGCTGCTGCCGGTGTAAATCGCGCCAGCCTCGGCGTGCAAAGTTTCGATCCGGTCGTGCAGCGGGCGATCAACCGGGTCCAAAGCTTTGAGCAAACTGAGGCCGCAACAGAGCGCCTGCGGCGCGCCGGAGTAGCCGGCGTGAACTTCGATCTGATTTATGGGCTTCCGCACCAATCGGTGCAGTCGTGCCTCGACACGGCGGCGCAGGCATTGACTCTGTTGCCCGACCGCTTTGCGATTTTCGGTTATGCGCATGTACCGGGGTTCAAGCTGCACCAGCGCAAGATCGACGAGGCGCGTCTGCCAGATGGTCACGAGCGCCACGCCCAGGCCGAAGCGATCGGCGCGATGCTGGGCGCGGCGGGATATGTTCGGATCGGGCTCGATCATTATGCCCGGCCGCAGGACAGCCTCGCCCGAGCCCTTGTCGACGGCCGGCTTCATCGCAATTTCCAGGGCTATACGACGGATGGGTGCCAAACGCTTATCGGCTTCGGAGCCTCGTCGATCGGCCGCATGCCGCAAGGCTATGTTCAAAACGCTGTTCAGATCGGCGACTATCAAAAGCGGATCGCGGCTGGAGGCAGCGCCATCGTCAAAGCCTGCGCCTTTCGGGGCGAGGACCGGCTGCGCGCCGCGATCATCGAGCGCTTGATGTGCGACTATCGCGCCGATCTCGGGCGGCTCTGCGATGCATATGGATCGGACGCCGCATCCATTCTCGGCGGCGCGAAGGGGCTCGAACAGCTCATCGAGGACGGGCTTGCACGGGTCGAGGGCAGCCGGATCGAGGTACCAGAGGAGGCGCGACCGCTCGTGCGGGTGGTGGCGGCTGTGTTCGACGAATATCTTGGGGAAAGCCAGACGCGGCATTCGCGTGCGCTGTAACTTTCCGCGAAGCTGCTGACCAATGCGGAAAGAGGTGATTTTCTTCCCATAGCCACTGCTCGCGTAGCGCAGATAATATTGCCTCAATGCCCAGCCGCAGTTCAGCAATGCTGCCCTGCTCCGGGCCTTCTTCACAGTTTTTGGCTTCACGGGTTTTTGGGATCATCCCGAGTAAACTCAATGATCATCCCATCATCAATAGCCACATCGCCTCTTCTGGGGGGAATGCGTCCGCCTGACCAGCGGAACCTAGACTGGTCAGGCGGACGCCCGGATCAGATTTATGACACGCATCTGTTGGCATGAACGAGACAGATCCAAGTCCCGATACAGTAATAACGAACGATTATCCCGCTATTTTAGCTAAATAGTTCATTACGTTTAGCATACGTAATTTTACGTAGTCGAAGTAATAATACAGGTTTAGCGAGAGTTATCTGTAACGCGGTCATCATCAATTAACTAAGCTCAACTATAATGTGCGGGTATCCGGAGAAGGACTGATGACTATTCGTGTTTTGGTGGTTGATGACTCCCTCACCATAAGGGCCATGGTCGAACAGGTACTCAAGGGTGAGCGCGAGCTCGAAGTTGTCGGCATGGCCAGCAACGCGCAGGAGGCGGAAGCCTGTATTGCCCGTTTCCATCCCGACGTGATCACGCTCGACATCGCAATGCCTGGAATGGATGGGCTCCAATTTCTGACGGACGTGATGGAGCGCCACCCCCGGCCGGTCGTGATGGTCTCTTCCTTAACGGGAGCGGGCGCCGCAGCCTGTGACGACGCCTTGGCTCGCGGAGCGGTTTCCTGCTTTCACAAATCGCATATCGTGTCGAAAGCCAAGGAGTTCATCAAGACGATCAAGGCCGCTTATCGGGTAAAGCAGACGCAACCAGAGCGCTTTTATCATAAGAGCTGCCTGAGCTGATCACCGCTATTCGAGCGAGGAATTCCGCATCTTGCAAAACCCCGCCAGCCGAACCGGCGGGGCGTTTGGCAAAATGAGAAATGCCATAAACCATCTCGCTACATCGCCTATGATCAGCCGGCGCAATGGCTTTTTCAAATCATCCAAATTAGCTTCGCGGCGAAGAAGAGCGTCCTTGAACAATCCGCGTGGATTTCATGTTTGTCGCTGGCTTGACATGTTGTCTGGCGAAAGCTCTAATCCTTGGGCCGTCAAATCTCACGGATTGTTGGTCCCGTTCAACCGCTGCAGGTGTGCTCATGTACAAGATCGTGGAGGACCGAGAGCGCGGGCTCCTGCTGATAACTTTGACCGGCTTCTGGGATGATGACGAGGTCGATCGATATGCGGTTGATCTGGCGAAGGTCGCACGCGGGATGGGCGCTCTGTTTCGCGGAAGGCTGGTAGATTGTTGCGCCGTCAGCGTTCAGTCGCCATCCGTAATGGAACGGCTTCGATCCACGGTTTCGACGCTCGATGGCGTATCAACGTCGTATACGGCCCTCGTAATGCCAATCGGTCTGGCCCGGATGCAAGGGCAGCGGGTCTTCGCAAATAGGGACAAGACCGCATGGTTTTCAGACGCGGCAGAAGCACTCGAATGGTTGCTCGCTGAGTGCGGGCGCTAAGGGCTGCGCGAGCCCGGTCGTCCATCGATATCCTCTTTCGAGGGTGCAATTGCCGAGCATTGGCGCGCGCTTCAGTCGCGCCTCCCTACTCAAACGCGCGGAAGCCGATCGGTCGCTACGGCTTGACTTCGGCCAGCGTCAGGCCGTTGTGCCTGTAGGCTGCGGCCTCGGTTAGCACGAAGACGATCCGGCAGACGTCGGTGGCGCTGCGATTGCGCCACAAATGGATCGTGCCGCGCTGGACGACGACGTCGCCCGGGCCAAGCAATGTCGTCGCGCCGTCGTCCAGTTCGAGTTCGACCTCTCCCGACAGCACGATTCCGTAATCGATGCTGTTGGTACGATGCATCGGCGAGACGCCACCGGGCATCATATCGACGATCCGGATCACCGATCCGCGCTCGAGCGTCAGCCCGGCGTCGCGCAAGCGGCCGTCAGTCTCGTCATTATTGTCCGCAGGCACTTTTTCAGTGGTCCACAGCAGCGCGAACGCGGCATCCCCGCTCGGGATGATCTGCGTTTCGAAGCGGTCGTCGGATCGCAGGACGGCACGTCCGTCACGATCATGGCCGGTCACGACGCGGCGTACCGGCGGCAGCTCAGTCATGGGACGCCTCCGCGCGCACGACGCGCTGATCGATCGCGCCGAACGCGAGCGCGCCGTCCGGCAGCCGCGCCTCCATCCGCACCCGTTCCCCGAACCGCATGAACCCCGTGCGCGGCGCGCCATGATCGACGATCTCGATGCCGCGCCGCTCGGCGATGCAGGACGAGCCGACCTCCCGATAGCCCGGATTCGAGACGGTGCCCGATCCGATGATTGTTCCCGCGGGCAAGCTTCGGGTCCGTGCGGCATGGGCGATCAATTCGTGGAAACCGAATGCCATCGGCGCCCCATTGGGGTTGCCGAAGCGCATGCCGTTCCAGTCCACTGCCAGATCGAGGCAGACCCTTCCGTCGCGCCATGCCCCGCCCAGTTCATCGGGGGTGAGCGCGAAAGGAGCGACGCTGCAGGCGGGTTTGGCCTGGATCCAGCCGAAACCGGTCTTCATCTCGACGGGCGCGATTACGCGGAGCGACCAGTCGTTGAGCTGCACGATCAGCTTGATGCGAGCGAGCGCGTCCGCAGGGGTGATGCCCATCGGCACGACGTCGGTGATGACCCCAAACTCGCCCTCGAAATCGATTCCATCGGCTTCTGACGGCAGCGGGACATCCTCATAAGGGCCGATGAATTGATGCGACAGGCCCTGATACATCAGCGGAAGGTCGGTCTCGATCGGCGGCAGATCGAAGGCCTTCTGCATCAGCGCGCCGTGGCTCGTATAGGCCGAGCCGTCCAGCCATTGCCAGGCGCGCGGCAGCGGCGCCGCCAGCCGAGCAAGATCGAGCGGCGCCCCTTCACCGGCGACGAGCCGTGCCGTGAGGCTTGCGAGGGGCTCCTGAATATCGTCCCAACGTTCGAGCGCCGCCTGCAAGGTTGGCGCGGTTTCCGACGCGTCGAGGTATAGTTTGCCGTCGATCGATACGATCACAAGTTTGCCGTCGGCCGAGCCATTGGCGATCGTCGCGAGCTTCATTGCAGTCCTTCCGTTGAAGCGAGGGTGGCGAGTGCGGAGCGCGTCGGGTAGGGCGCTCTCCGCGCCGCAACCGGGTTACGGCGGTGGCTTACCGGCGGCGAGCTGGCGATGGCTCCAGAGGACTCCGAAAGGCTGTCCATCCGCCTAATCCTCGAAGATCGCGACCGCGCGCGTCCAACCGGCCGAGGCACCCCTGATCTTGTGGGGGAAGCAGCTGACAGTGAAGCCGTTAGCCGGCAGCGTTTCGAGATTGTGCAGCTTCTCCAGATGGCAATAGCCGATGTCACGCCCGGCCTTGTGGCCTTCCCAGATGAGCGACGTGTCGCCTGTCTCCTTCACCCGCTCGGCGGTGTAGCTGAACGGCGCGTCCCAGCTCCACGCGTCCGTGCCCGTCACCCGCACGCCGCGCTGCGTCAGGTAGAGCGTCGCCTCATAGCCCATGCCGCATCCGATATTGACGAAGTCGGGATTGCCGACCGCGCCGCCGGCAGCGGTGTTGACCAGCACGATATCGAGCGGCTGGAGCGCATGGCCGATACGCGCGAGTTCCGCTTCGACGTCGGCGGCGGTCACGACATAGCCATCGGGAAAGTGGCGGAAATCGAGCTTCACGCCGGGCCGAAAGCACCAGTCGAGCGGCACTTCGTCGATCGTGATCGCGCGCTTGCCGCCATCCATTGTTGGATGGAAATGCCATGGCGCGTCGAGGTGCGTGCCGTTGTGCGTGGTCAAGGTCACCCATTCGGCGGCGGCGAATCCCGCCTGGTCGGGCAGGTCCTCCTTGGTCACGCCCGGGAAGAAATGGCCGAGCTCGGCCACCGTATCGGCATGCTGCTGGTAGGTAATCTTGGGCCGCATGAAGGGCGGATCGGTGATCACGTCATTTTCGAGCGTGATCGACAGGTCGACGAAACGGCGGGACATGCTTTGCTCTCTTCTCCTGTCGCCGGGCTTCCGGCTATGCCTTGGGGGTGTCGCGGCGGGCGAGGGCGGCGCGCAACCCGATCGGCGTGACGATGCTTCCGAGCAGCCCGCCATAGGCCACCTTGAACCCGAGCGCCGGTTCCCAGGCGATCCCGTCCACGGCTGCCAATTCGAGCAAGGCCGCCATGGCGGCGCCTCCGGCCAGCGCCGCCGGCACCGCCAGGACCAGCGCGCGCAGCCCCGGATTGCGCGGGAGGCGGGTGCCGTCGGCATATGGCACTACCTGCCCCGCGCGCAGCTTACGCTCGGTCGCGAGGCCCGGCATCAGCACGCTCATCAGCGTGATCATGAAGCTTTGCGGCACGAAGTCGACGGCATAGCCCCGCGCGCCCCACACCGACACGAACTCCTGCCCGCCGAACAGGAGCAGGAAGAAGGCCGCACTCAGCGCCATGTTGATGACGATGCTGATCGCGGTTTGCGCGGCGATGTGGCGCGCCGCAGTCATGCCGTCCGTCCGCCCAGCGTCTCGGCGAACCAGTCGGCGATATAGTCGCGCCCGAACGCCATATTGTCCGCGCCGACATGCTCGACCCCGCCTTCACGGTCGGTGAAGATCTTGAGCTCGCGTCTGGGGCTGTTGACCAGCTGGTCATAGCTTTGATGCGCGTAATCGAGCGCGATCTGGCGATCCTTCTCACCATGTGTGACGAGGAAGGGGACGCGGATCCGCTCCATGACGCCATTCAGATGCATGTCGGCCGCCTTGGCGAAGAAATCGTCCATGTCGCGAGCGCCGAACACCCACATCACATGCGCCCAATAGTGGGGCACCGGATTCTCGCCCTCCCGCTTCAGCCTTTTCTGCTGCACCTCGGCCCAATTGTGGTTGGCGCCCCAGACCGCGCCGCTGGCGAAGCGCGGTTCGAACGCGACCGCGCGCGGGGCGAAGTGGCCGCCGAGCGAAATGCCCGTCATGCCGATCCGCGCGGAATCGACGTCGGGCCGCGCCTCGAGCCAGTCGACCGCGCGCGACGCCCATAACTCGCTGTGGGGCGTCGCCGGCAGATTGTTGAGCCGCAACGCCTCGCCTGTTCCCGGCTGGTCGACGCACAGACAGGATATGCCTCGGCGGGCGAGCGCCTGGGGCAGCTTCGACCAGTAGAGCAGCTCCTTGGAGCTATCGAGCCCGTTGCAATAGACCACGACCGGCTTCGGTCCGTCACCGGGCGCACGGCAATAGAGCGCGGGATATAGGCCCTCGCCATAAGGGATTTCGACGCGCTCGACCGGCTGCCGGCCGAGTGTCATCGCTTTGGCGAAGCAATGCTGGGCCCGGGCGAAGGTCTCGGCGCGTCCAGGATGGCCGTGGCCCTGCATCCGCTCGGCGACCAGAAGGTACAGCGCCGCGCGCTCGAGCTTGGCGGCCGCGGAAAAGGCGCGGCCGCGCGCCTCGTCCTCGTCGGCGAGGCCGATCAACTTGTCGGCCATCGCGACCCATTGTGCGAGGAATTGAGGCGTGCCCGCATCCGAACCGCTCGCCGCGGCGTCGCGGATCGGTTGGCACATGTCGATGATCTCGCCGATCTGCGCGCCGCTTTCAACCGCGATCGCGACCGACAGGTTCCAGATATAATTGGGGAAATATTCGAACAGCGCCATGATTCAGGCCTCGGCGGGGACGAACAGGCCCGGATCGGCATCAGGATGCGGCAAGGTCTGTGGGCCCCCCGTGCCGATGCCCCACTGGTCCATGACCCTCGGTGCAGGCGTGTGCACCTGCGGGACCCAGGTCGCGTCGTCCACTTCCTCCAGCTCGGACGTATATTCGGCGACGAAGCCGTTCGGCGTGACGAAATAACTGAATGTGTTGTTGCCGGCCGTATGGCGACCAGGCCCCCAGCCGATCTCGACCCCCTTCTGCTTGAGCCGGCTGATGCCGCGCATCATGTCGTCGATCCCCAGCATATCGTAGGCGACGTGGTTCAGACATGGCGCGCCCGGCAGGATGGCGACGCGGTGATGCGCGCTGTTGCAGCGCAGGAAGCACATGAAATCGCCGAGCCAGTCGCTCACCTTGAAGCCCAGTACCTCGGTGAAGAACCCAGCCAGCGCATTATGGTCGGGCGAGTGCAGCACGATATGGCTGATCCTGACAGGTATCCCCTCCCACCGATCGAGCACACGCGACGTCCCGTGCTCGACGTCCGCCGAAATCTCGAAGGGCAGGCCGTCGGGGCTGAAGAAGCGGAAGCCATAGCCTCCGCCGAGCGTGGTGAGCGCGCGGGGCGCGAAGATGATGCGGCAGCCGCTGGCGACGACGCGCTCATGCAGCACATCGACATCGGCGACGGACGCCGCCGCCAGCGCGATCACGTCGACCCTGCGCTGCTCCGACTGACGCAGGCGCACCACGTAGAGTTCGTCATGGCCCTCGGTCGCGAAATGGCGCATGCCCTGATGCTCGCCGACATCGCGCAGGCCCCAGACGTCGCCATAGAAATGGGCCTCGGCATCCAGATCAGGAACGCCATAGCCGACGAAGCGAATTTCAGTAACTCGGGTCATTCCAGTCTCCTGTGGAGCACAGCTCCACGCCGGTTCAGATCGGTTCGGCCACCTTTGCGAACATCTCACGCGTGGCGGTTGCATTTTCGACGAGCGGCCCGCGGCCGATCTGGCCGAGGCAGATGGCGCGCGATGCTTCGACGATGTAGCGGCAGCGCTCGAAGCGCCGGTCGCGATAGGCGCTGAGCGCAGCTTCGAGGTCGGCGGACCGGTCGAGTTCCTCCGCGAGCACCATCGCATCTTCGATCGCCATGCCCGCGCCCTGGCCCAGATGCGGCGTGGTCGCGTGGACCGCGTCGCCGAGCAGCACCACGCGCCCCTTGTGCCACTGACCGGTCAGGAACAGCCATTCGAGCGGCTTGTAGACGACCCCGTCATCGTCGTTGATCTGCTCGGCCAGCGCGCGGATTGCGGGCGCGGGAATGGCCGCGAGCTTGTCGCGCATCGCGGCCGCCATGCTCTCTCGCGGATAGCGCGGGTTGCCCGGCTCCGGCGTGGTCAGATACATGTACATCAGGTCGTGCGACAGCGGGACGAGGCCGACGCCGGTCGGCCCCTCATAGGCGTGGAGACCGGTCAGGTCGGGAAGCCGGGTGAAATTGTAGCGCCAGACCGATTGGCCGGTGAATTCGGGCAGCGGCGCATCGGGGAAGATGGTCTGGCGCGTCTGCGAATAGAGGCCGTCGGCACCGATTACGAGGTCGTAGCTGACCTCCGCGCCGTCGCTGAATCGCACTGCGACCTTGGTACCGTCATCCTCGATCGCCTGGGCGGTGACGCCCAGACGGATCTCCGCGCCTGCACCCAGCGCGCGGTCTCCCAGCACCTTGTGCAGAGCGGGCCGCGAAATGCCGACATTGGCGGGCTTGTCGGGGACCAAGCGGGGGGTCGGGATCTTCGCGACCGACTGTCCGGTCGGAATGAACACCTCGACATGGTCGAAGCCGAACCCCGCCTCCAGATAATCGTCGATCAGGCCAAGCTCGGTCATCGCGCGGACGACATTGCCCTGTTGGATGATGCCGACGCCGTAGACGGACCAGGTCGGATCGCGCTCGATCATCTGGACGTCGTGGCCGCGGGCCCGCAGCGCGATCGCCGCGGTCAGCCCGCCGATACCGGCACCGATCACCAGGATGGACAAAGGCTGCAAAATCTCTCCTCCGTCGCTCCAGCGACGTTCCTCAAGAACGTACCGGGAGAGAAAGAAAGATGAAGCTGATAATATTTATGCCATGCTATTGATGAAATCTATTGATTGGCTGCCGCGCGATCGCATGGAGCTCTCCCCGCAACCAGTTCAACCCTTCGTCGGTCGAGCGCGCGCGATGATATTGGACCATCTCGCGCATCACCGGAAAATCGAAGGGAAGCGGTGCCGAGCGGATCGGGAACAGCTCCTTCATTCGGATCGCCAGCCGTTCCTGCATGACCGCAAGGCGCATCGTGTCACGCAGCAGCCAGGGGATGGTCGTGAAGGAGGAGGTGGCGACTTCCACTTTGCGTACCTTGCCGAGCAGTTCGAGCTGCCGGTCGGCGAATGAGGATGTCTGCTGGTTGCCGAGTTGCACCACCACATGGCCGGCCGCGAGCACCGCCTCCTCGGTGACGCCTTGATCGAACATTGGGTTCTGGTCCCAGCCGACCACCACATGCCGTTCCTCGAACAGGAGTTCAGAGGGCTGATCGCGCGAGATGAAGTTTTCCGGGGTGATCAGCAGGTCGGCGCGCCCATGGGCCACCTGATCGGGGCTGCTCTCGCTGGGCAAGATTAATTCCAGCCGCACGTTGGGGGCGATTTCGGCGAGGCGTGCGACCAGCGGCACGACGATCGCGGCGATGATATAATCCGAGGTAATGATACGGAATACGCGGTGCGATGTCGCCGGTTCGAAGATGGTCGAGGTGCCGATCAGCGTTTCGACCTGTTGCAGGCACTCCCGCACGCGAGGGACGAGGCTTTCCGCATAGGCGGTCGGATACATGCGCTTGCCGTTCGCGACGAGAATGTCGTCGCCGAAATAGTCGCGGAGCCGCCCGAGCGCGGCGCTCATTGCGGGCTGGCTGAGATGCATCTGGCGCGCCGCCGCGGACACGCTGCGCAGCGCAATCAGCGTATCGAACGCAACGAGCAGATTCAGGTCGAGTCCACGGAATCGCATACCATCCATCCCTCGCTGATGGTTCGGCGCACCCGGGCCAAAGATCCTAGAGCGCCGAACGTATCACTAAAACAGATGACGATCGATCAAAACAAAAGATTTTGTTGATGATGTTACTGCTGCGACAATGCGCGGACAGCGAAAAGCATCTGCGGGAGGATAGAATGGGCTCGAAAGGACCGTTTCACGCATCTGTTGGGCTGGCGGCGCTGGCCATTGCGGGCCCGCTCGCCGCGCAGCAAACAAGCGAGACTTCAGCGGCGTCCGCTCCAGCCGACAAGGGCCTTGCCGACATCGTCGTCACCGCACAGCGGCGCGCTTCGCGGAGATCCTCACAATGAACGGACGGGAAACCTCTGAATTCAGCATCAACCGCCGCGCGATCCTCAAGGCGGGCAGCGCCACTCTGACCGGAATGGCGGCGGCGGGCGTCGCCAAGGCCGCGCCCCCGCCAATGCGCCTGATCGCGGTCGAGGAGGCCTGGGCCTGTCCCGAATGGATGGACGCAATGGCCTCCGTGCCCGCGCAGGGTCTGGAGGAGGACGAAGTCCACGCGTTCCGGATGCTCGCGCATATCGGGGACATTCACGCGCGCTTGCTCGACATGCAGCTTCGCCAGTCGACGATGGACCAGAATGCGGTCGACATGCACGTGCTGAGCCTGACCGCGCCGGGCGTGCAGTCGTTCGATGGCGCGACCGCGCTCCGGCTGGCGCGGCTGACCAACGACCGGCTGGCGCGGATCGTCGCGGATCAGCCGCGCCGATATGCCGCCTTGGCCTCGGTGCCGCCGCAGGACGTTCCGGGTGCGATCGCCGAAATCCGGCGCGCGCGGCGCGAGCTGGGGCTGAACGGCATCATCATCAATTCCCACACGCGCGGGGAATATCTCGATGATCGAAAATATTGGCCGTTATTCGAAGCGGCGGCGGAGACGGGGGCGCCGGTCTATATCCATCCGCGCACGCCAAACCCCGCAATGGCGCCGCTGTTCCGCGACTATAATCTGTGGGGCGCCATTTATGGCTATGGCGCTGAGACGGGACTGCACCTGATCCGGCTCATCTCGAGCGGGCTGTTCGACGCGCTTCCCGATCTGAAGGTCGTCGTCGGGCATATGGGCGAGGGGCTCCCTTACTGGTTCTATCGCATCGACCATATGCACCGGAACATGGTGACGCTCGCCAAGCCGCCGCTCCGGCCGGTGCTGAAGAAAATGCCGAGTGACTATTTCAGGTCGAACATCTCGATCACAACCAGCGGCGTGAACTGGCACCAGGCGCTGCAATTCGCCGATCAGGTGGTCGGCGCCGACAATATCATGTTCGCGATCGACTATCCTTACGAGCGTACCGAAGAGGCGGTTTCGTTCATCCGATCCGCCCCGTTGCCGGCTGACAAGCTGGAGCGGATCGCCTTCCGCAACGCGGAACGCGTCTTCGGCATCAAACCGGCAGCCTGACAGGAGTTTCGAACAGTGCCCAATTGGAAGGGTCGGATCGCCGTCATCGGCGCGTGACCCTGGTCGGCGATGCAGCGCAT
>Ga0207647_10002615_pt1 | contig 13617 bp, 12 predicted proteins | sample KBSCornC2_FD_184295 | JGI IMG/M metagenome (GOLD analysis project Ga0207647, IMG submission 184295) | Corn rhizosphere microbial communities from Kellogg Biological Station, Michigan, USA - C2 (SPAdes) (version 2) | ecosystem: Host-associated > Plants > Roots > Rhizosphere ...
CGTGCAGCTAATGAGCTTTCAACACTCCGTGAACGGGTTGAGCCGTCGCTTGTCACAGGCAGGAAGGTACAGTTTTACGCGCCTCGTCAGGTTGAGGATACCGCCTACAACCCTGAACTTGTTAACGAAATCGCTCGTCTTACTAATGGAATGGGTGTTGATAATAATGCACTCGATTATTCAACTACACCGTATCGTCAGGCAATTAGGCGGTATGCTAATCAGGCTGACGCTACGATCAGTCATCTTAGTAATGCAGCTGAGAACCGTGTCGTACGAGACGTTAGTGGTAGCGCAGATCAGTTAGTCCCAACTGGTACGAAGATATCAGATCAGACTAAACAGGCTATCAGGCCAGACGTTGAGGAATATCATGCGGCACAAAATGATGCAGCGCGGGCCATTCAGGGTGGTGACTTAAATACATTCAACGATGCTATTAGTAGATCAGACGATGCAATTAACCGTGCAATCAACCGTATGGCTGAAGACATCGGTAGTAACCGGCAGGCAGTTGACAGTCTTACTGATACACGCAAGGCTTATTTGCAGAGTACAATGCGCACTAATATGTTTCTCAACATCGCTAACCGTATCTATGACCAGTTTGGTAAGCTTGAGGCTAACATTGGCGATACACTACTCCCTATCGCTAATAAGGTGTCTAATTCCATGCTTAGCGGTAAGGGTGGGCTTGCCACTGGTGGTGCTGCCCGCAGTGTAGCCCGTCAATATGCTAAAGGCGCGCTCACCAACCAGCTTAATCGAAACTTAAAGACGAATATTCAATTAGCTGGAGCGGGTAGCCGTAATCCACTCACAAAGGGCATCGCGAAGCTTGATGCCGCATATCGCGGGATTGGTACTTATGCTACATCGCTTGGGGACCTGCAAAAAAACGCCGTAAAGGCAGCTAACATGAAGTTCCTTGGCGACGCGCAGGCCACTGGCATTACTGACAAGGCTGGGCTAGAGAAGTATCTCGCTGACAAAGTAAACACGCCTGAATATAATGATGTCGTCCATGAAATGAGCAACATTTATGGTGGCTATGTTGGTATGCCTAACTCTATTTCTGGTCTTAACGATGGCGACAACAAGGTGTCTCAGTTCCTATCTCGTGCCGACAACTTGGTACGCAACTCTACCGATAGGCTTCCTATCCCTGCGCGTGCTAAGCAAGAGCTCAATGACCTGATTATGCCTTCGCTTACAGGTTTCGCTGGTGCTACGAGCCGTATCGCCTCACGAGGTCTTAACGCCATGGCGCTTGGCATTCCTCAAATCCGTAAGGGACTTGAGCTTGCTTCGTCTGATCTTCCGAATGCTAAGGCAGTAGGTCAGATGATGATATCTCGCTCACTTATCGACGCCGCGTCTGCCGGAGGCGCTACTGCTGCCGGATTATTGCTCGGTTCTACTGGCCACTGGGTAGGCAGCTATCCATCAGACCCTAATGAGCAGGCCCGATGGGCGCGCGACGGTATTACGCCAGATAGCTTTGAGTTTGATATTGGTGGTAAAAAAGTTTATGTTCAGCCTGGGCGCGTACTTGGTGCACTCGCATTACCGGCGGTTCTCCCTGCGGTTGCCGCTAATGCTATTCAAAACGGGGATAGTCCTTCTGATGCTGTTGGCCAGGTACTCGATGGAACGCTAGGGCAGCTTATGAATAACTTAGGTGTTGATGCTCTCGGTCAGCATATTTCTGACATTGTTAAGCTCACTAGTGGTAACGAAACTGATAAAGCTAATGCCAGCAGAGACCTTATCAACGCTTTAGGATTCTCGCTCTCCAATGTAGTACCTGCGGCTGGTCTTCAGAATAACGTCGCCAACGCACTCGATCCATATAAACGTGATACAAGCGGTAATATTGCTAATACTATCGAGTCTCGCAACCCATTTACTCGAGGCAATGTACCAGTTAAAAAAGATGCTTTCGGCAACCCTATTGCTAACAATACTCAAGCGACGCTCGGTTCAAGTGCAATTACCATAGGTGCCGATAATACTGCTCCTCAGACTGACCCACTTAATGCTGAGATTGAGCGTTTAGCTAAAGCAGGATCAGAGGTAACGCCAACGAAGCAGAACACTAATGCTGATAATGGTATCAGCCAGGAGTTAGGCAAGTTGCTTCTCGATGATCCTATCTACACTCAGGCAGATGATAAAACTAAGGGCGACATACTAAAAGGTGTGCTTGCAGGTACATCTACCAAGGATTTCAATACTAATCTTGATAACACTTCTAAGCAGGCGTTGCTTGATTACAAGATTCTCGGCAAGAAAAAAGGTGACGTATGGCTTCAAGATAATGACAATGCAGCTAACTACTATAAAGCTGTGTATGATAATGCTGATGCTAATGGCACATTGACCACTAAGGACAACAATCTCAATAATAAGAGTGGTAAGCGCTATCAGATGATTCAGGCGCAGGTTAACCAGCAGTTCCAAGCCGACCAGGATTTGCAACAGCTCTATAATGATACCGATGTCACCGAATGGCGTGCGATGGGTGATCCTGAGAGTGATTCTTACGATCCAATCACCTATAACAAGCTTATGACATACGACGATGCTCGTACTAAGGCTGGGGTATCTGGAGCGAGCAGCGATAGCGGAAAAAACAAGTATGTCCCTAAGAAATCTGGCAAGGGTGGTAAAGGAGGCCGCGCAGGGAGTGGTTCTAAGAACTTTACATTTGCCTCAAACCCTTCATCACTCGTTGGGACGGCTAAGGGAGGCGGTTATGCTGAGGCGACGAGTTTGTTTAAACCTATACCTGATTTGCAAGCCCCAGCGAGTGCTCAGTCTCCGAAGGCAAGAACCATTAGCATAAAGAAGGGTGTGAGTTTATAATGGAGGTACCATATGAATAACGATCGAATCGAAGCACTAGGTCAGTCCGTTTACATAGCTCGCCATGGTCAGAAAAATGATGTCACGGGCACTGATCTTAGCGACTTTATTGACCAGACAGTAGAGTGGGCAAACCAGCTCACTCCAGAGATTGAATCTGCTACTGACTGGAATTTTATGCGCACTAATGATTCATCCCTTGGTACTGTGACTAATGCTAACAGTATTACTTATAGCCTTCCTGATGACGTTAAGAAGGTAGTGGTTAACGCTATGCGTGATTTGACCATTCGACAGGATGGTACGGTGGTATCTTCGTTCAAAATGGTCAATGCAAATCAGATCACTGATCCTACCGATACATGGGATATTCGCGACCGTGCGACTACTATAGGTCGTAACATTGTTTTGTCGCGCCCTCTACGTGATACAGAGATTGGCGGAACTGTGACGGCCGATATTATTGGCGCTATTCCTGCTTTATCGACTACTGATGTGAGTCTGCTTGATATTCTTGATACCTACCCAGATATTCGCCAGCTATACGTCCTTGGTATACTTAAGAATCAGATTCTACCTGATATTGTTCAGGGTGGTCTTACTCCAAGCTTCTCTCAGAAGTTTGATGATCTGCTACAGCGGCTCGTCAATGACAACAATGCTTCAGCTGATGCTTACGACCAAGATCATGAGAACTTTTCTAGTATTACAGGGGTATGGTAGTGGCTACGCCAACTAAATATCCTAAGGTTCCTCAGGCAAAGATTAGTTCGCTTGATTTAGTGACGTCAGACGGCGGTCTTGACCAGCGCGGACAGTTTGATATTAAGCCTAACTCATTCTCAGTTGGGCGTAATATTATGGTAGACGCTCAGGGTCTGGCTACTTACCGTCTTGCGCAGCGCCGATGGCTTCCCGATGTGGTAGGTACTGCCTATCAAGTATTTCCTGTGATATGGGAAGACGACGTATACTACTTTACTGCTGATAACGGTAAGATCAAATATTGCATGGAGGGTAGCTCGTCATGGACAAACTGTACTGGTGACAATACTATTACTACCGGTACTGGCATACCTAATACCTTTGAGCGGTTTGAAGATCAAGTAGTGATCGTTAACGGCGCGGACAAACTCGGATATGTTGACCTCAATACTTTTGATGTTGTTCACTTCACTCATGTGAATGATCCCGCCTCGGCTCCTACCGGCGCTCCTACTGGTATTACTACTGGTTCATACAAGGTGTACTACTGTATTTCTTATAACTCTGTAGTTGGTAAGACTAAATCAAGTCCTATCCTCACTCAGACAGTAAGCAAAATCCGTGAACAGTGGAAGACTGATGGTAGCGAATATGTCACGATCACTGACCCTAACACTCGTCCTAGCGGTGCTGTAAGCTGGAACGTATACCTGGCAACCGCTCCGGCTGGTGGTACTATTCAGTTCAGCGATATGCTTCCAATCGCTCTTGGGCTAGATATTAACGCTACGACGTTTGTAGACAACGGCTCTATTACACAGATTACTAACGCCGGTACTGCTCCAGACTCCAATACTACCGACGGTCCTATTGCTAAGCATGTTATTAACCTCGATGGCCGTCCGTTCTTATACGGTATCGACGGTGATGATTACGCAGTTCTTATTGGGGGTAACACCGGTCACGCGCTTGACTTTGGTGAGCAGAATGGCGGCTATAAGCTAGTGCTTAATGAAGGCTCAAACTACTATCCTAAGTCGATCGTAGGCTTCCGTAACGGACAAGGTATCCCGAGCGTTACAGTTATGTTTAGTAACACCGAAGGATTATCGAAGCAGTCGATTGTTGAGCAGAGTACAGTGTCCCTCGGCACTTTCTCAGCTGTGGTTTGGACCTCTACTGAGCAGAATTACGGTGCAGCAGGTGTGGCGAGTCCATACGGTACCGTTAACTATCGTGGTCTACTCACAATGTTCACTACTGATGGTATTACCGCTATGGACACAAGTGCCAATGCTCAGAACGTACTTACAGTCACTCGTATCTCTGACCCAGTTATTGATGAGGTAAGTAGTATCAGGGGAAATCTATTAGGGCAAATCGTCGGTACTGCATGGAGCAATCGGTTTATTTACAGCATTCCTGCGCGCGGGTTTACCAATAATAATCTATTGCTATTCTACGATGTCACTCGTAAGGGTAATGAGTGCTGGTACACAAGTGAGATTGATTCTCAATGGGTTGGTACTATTGCTCCTCAGAATGACTCTGGGTTTGTGTATATTGCTCAGGATAACCACTTCTTTAGGCTTGATACGGCGTACGTCGCTCAAGACGAATTAGCTGACGGAACGACTCAGCCCTTCCCGTTCCAGCTGAAGAGCGGTTTTATAGGCTCTAACACTGCTCACAATGGATTCTTCGCCATAGTACAGGTAGTATTCTATCTACTTGATTTCGTTGGTACCGCTGATCTAACAGTTACGTGGCGTGATTACCAATCAGGTAAAATGAAGTCTAGAACTAAGACTGTCACTAACGGAGAGTACAAACAGTCATCATCAGGCGGCTGGAGCTCTTCAGGGTATGAATATAACGGCCATGTATCTACTACTGTATTGAGGTGGGGAGAGGCTGATATTATTAACGATACCCAGAGTGCTCAGAAGTCTGACTTCCGATACCGAATACCGCTCAATAACGTCGTCACCGATGAGCTACAGGCTACCATTGATGTTGGTCTTACCAATTCTGGTCTGCGCCACAGGTCGGTATCATTTGAAGGTCAACCTCTTGGAATTAGCCCGGATATACGGGGATAGGATTGTGGTATTATAAGCTTATGGATATTGGATCAGTAAGAGACGAGTGGATGACAGGTAAGCAGTGGATCGACAACTTCACTCGCGATTTCGTCACTCTCGATAATTTAGCAGACGGTGTTTCAAATCAGAATGCCAAGGATGCACCAGTTATCGGTGATGTCACGTTGCCGAACGCTGTACGTCAGATTCCTCGCGAAAGTGCGCCTAACATGCCGACTTTCTCGGTACAGGTAAACGGTACAAAGCTATCTGTAGATGCGATTGTTGCCAACTTCTTGCTCAGGAGCGTTGTGTTTAGCGAAGATACATTTGGTACAAGCGCGCTATCGACAATTCAGACTTCTGCACAGGCTGCGTTGACTCGCGGTTTCCAGGCATTACGCCCTAATACTGGTAAGATTTTTAATGACTTCGGTACTACGCTTGAAATGATCCACTATAACGACATCGTTATTGAGCCAGGTGTGTTTGACGCATCTGATAGTTCTTACTACCATGTACGCACTCGCGTTACTAAAGGTGCTCTCAAGAGTCTTATAGATAGGGCTAAGAAGAATAAGAAGACTAAGTGGAATGTACCAGCTCTTCAGAAGTTATATGACGCTGGCCCGCAGCCGCAGGACTACAATAGGTGGCTTTCGACTCCTCGACAGAATGCCGGCATGAACGGCGAAAATCAGTTCGACATCATTACTCGGTATGGAGTTGGTCCTTACTACAGTATTGATGTGTATTCTCCTCAGATGCAGGATGACTTTTTGTTTCAAGACAAGTCTAAGTCTAAGTTCGGTTATCCACGTATCTCGTTCCTTGTAATCGACCCAGCACCGCTCACACCATTCGGACTATCTCGTGCGCGTCTTGCAAGTCCTATGGCTAACTATGCTAACGTATACCTTCAGTCAACAGCTAAAATGCAGCTACTCAATTCTGACGCGCCAGTGTTCAAGCGCGGTCTCTTTACTGGTGCTACACCGCTTCGCCGCGGCGCGGTATGGGAGTCACTTGATACTAACGCCGATATTCAAATTAAAGAGCTATCTAACTCTACATTGCAGCAGTTTGAAACAGTCCTCGGTTTTGCCCAGCAGCAGATTCTTACTACTATGGGCGTCACAGGACTTAGTTCTCCCGTACAGTCATCTCAATACCAGAACAGCGATGCAGTTCAGGCGCAAAACCAACAACGAAGCCTATCATCTGGTCAGGTAGCGCAGATTATTGAAAATGCTTTGAGACAATGCGGTATGACAGAACTTGATTTGTTTATATCTGAGCAGACCGGTACGTCCGATCTTATCGTCGATGATGAAGCTAAAGATGCTATCAACCAATTAAACGACCCAATGGTACAGGTTGGTGACGACAACATTGTTACAGTTGACTGGGAGAAGTACTATAAACGCATTCATACATGGACACTTGATGTCGACCTTTCGCTCAACAAAGACTCTCTTGATGCTAAAAAACGAGCTGACCTCCAAGACACATTTACTGTGATGAAGCAGACAGCTGGCAACGACCCAGTTGCTAATGCACAAGCTAATGCACTCGGTACTGAACTTGTACGTGATACCGCACCTGAGGTTAGTAAGCAGGTAGATAACCAGCAGCAACCAGCTACTATTCAGCCAGTCGGCGGTGCAGTAGGTCAGTAATGGGTGAAGCATACTGGAACGAAGTATGCCGCATACTGAATGAAGAATTTGTAAGCAATGGACAGGAATTAACACCTGTCCTGCTTAGACAGCTTATGCAGGCAGTGAAGGAAGTGTTGACAGACTAATTTACTAGTGCTTAAATAACGACATGGAAACAGAACTCGGGTATGTGTCTTCGTCACCTAACTTTATTGACGTTGACCCAAAACAAGAGATAAACGCTAGCGACGAAGCCGATACACCGGCACTTATTAAGATTATCGAACTGATAGAGGCTCGCAAGGCATATTATAGTGATATAGCTTCACTTGTTGCGCTTGAAGACGAAGTCACGTTAAAAGAGCAATTGTTAATCAATCAGAAAGTTATCCGTCACCTCGATGAACTTGAGGTGCAGATTACTGGTGCAATAAATAAAGTAAAGGAAGCCCAATATGGTAGACGATAACACCGATTTCGGTGCGGTTTTAGCTGAAGAGCTCAATCAAGATGCTCCGCAAGAAGAAGTGACTAAGCCTGAACCTGAAGCAGAGACACCGCCAGAGCCTAACAAACCCGAGTCGGAGGAAAAGCCAGTAGACGGTGATCCTACCGAAGAAGAGCCTACTCCTCCAGCGGATGGTGATGACCCAGTCAAAGAAGATGAGAAGCCTGTTGAGGAAGAAGCTCCTAAGTTTGCTACTAAATCAGATGTTATCGACGCAATGCGCGAATACAATCAGCAGACTACTGAGCGTGTCAGTACTATCAATAATGCGCGCGATGAGATTATTAAGGTTATCCATCCTGAAGGTATTGATAAAAACATTTATGACACTAATGGCAATGTTATTAAAACGGCTCAGGACATTGTTGACCGCGAACTGCTTAACCCTAAGACTAATGAACCATTCACATACGAGCAGGCAGCCTCGTGGCTCATGGATTCTCAGCGTCAAATGAACGAGAACGTCGAGGAGCTTATGTCATTTGCTGAAAATCTCGCAGAGACGAACATATCTCTATCAGAAAGTAACCACCAGGTTATGGAGAAGTGGGGCGACGTGCTCAACGCTATGCCTAACGTTGCCAAAGAACTTGCGGAAAACTATGTTAAGACAATCGAGTTCGATAAGACAGGTAGTTACGTAGTTAAAGCGCCTATTGATCCAATGACATTCTACAGTATGGCACTTGCACCATATATGCAACTAGCGGAGACTATGGGGGAGTTAGAGAATATGAAGGCGAGCACCGTTCAACAAGAGCAAGAAGCTGAGCGTGATGAGCGTATTAGCTTGCCACAGCGCGGCACAAGTAAAGTCAAGGCGAATACTGGCGATCCAATGCTCGACGCTTTAATGGATGAATTAGAAAGTTAAGGAGGTATATTATGATTATCTTTGAGAATATCGACACAGGCGAAACAATGGGCATCGACCGACAGACTGGTGGTGCTAACTACGAAGCTAAGTTATCAGCGCTTATTAATAGTAGTAATATGGGTATTAACGCTGATCGTGGTCAGGACTACGGGTGGAGGCTATCTGCTGAACAGCAAGCGCTCATTGAGAAATGGGAAGGGCAGCCAGAGATGATTGAGAAGGTATCTGATTTTACTCATACTGTACAAGATGATCTTACACACGCCAACTTCCTCTCATACCTCCTTTACCAGCAAGAGCTTGGTAAGTCACCTGAGCAGGCAGCAGTAGCTGAGCGTCGCAACAAAGAGCTTGACTACGAGAAGCGTGTTGCTAAGCTTAAAGCTAAGCAACCTGACACTAAAGAGGAATAGCAATGCTAGAGGTACCAGCCCACTACAGTCCGCGTGATTATCAGGCTGAGTTCCTCTCTAGTATCCGTAACCGATGGTTTGTCGTCATGGAGTGGGCGCGACGTGGTGGGAAGGGTCTCACCACGTTTGTGTATGCTGCTCAGCGCATGGTTGAAGAGCCTATGGGGGTAGTGATTATCTACCCTACTGCTGAGCAGGGGTATCGCTCATTCTGGAATAACATGGAGAACGACGGGTTCCGCACTATTGAGCATATACCTCCTGTGTTGCGCGAGAAGTTTACTGATACCAAAGACAGTATGTCGCTTATGCTCAAGAACGGCTCTACGCTAGACCTTATTGGCGCGAATGCCGACCCTGAGAAACTACGTGGTAACAACGTCAAATTATATATCCTGTCTGAGTTCGTAGATATTGACTCAGGAGTACTCGACATTATTGAACCTATTGTTATCGCCAATGGTGGGCAGATTATTATTGAATCTACTCCTAAAATTGACGGTATATCAGGTGCAACCTTTGTAAAGCTACTTAAATCTGCCGAAAACAATCCTGATATGTACGCGAGCCGTATCCCAGCTACCCGGTATATGTCTCCAGAGCAATTGGAACGTGCGCGTCAGAGTTGTATTGCTAAGTGGGGTAACGACTTCATGTATCGTCAGGAATATCTGCTCGATGAAGGTCAGGCGCTTGAGACAAGCTATTACGGCAACATACTCACTAATAAGGAACGTTCAGGTCTTATCGGTATACATCCATATAATCCGGCGTATCCAGTCTATACGTCCTGGGACTTAGGCGGCGGTAGTGATGCTACAGCTGGAGTATTTTGGCAGTACCATGACTTTAAACTTAATATCATAGATTTCTACGAGACTGCTGTGATTGACGATGAGGTGCTAGTAGGGTACATCAGGTCAAAGCCCTACAACTACGCATGGCATTTCTTCCCACATGACGGTAGTAAGCGCGATTCAGATGGTATTCAGCGTATATCTAAGCTGCACCGACTCGGATTACCTAATTCCAGTCTCCTTACGCGTAGGTCAAAGGAAGCTGGTTTAGCCGATGCAGTGCAGCTCATGCGGCAGAAAACAGTTACGATGCATAGCCCATTTACTGAGCGATTACGTGAGAAGCTTAACTTATATAAGCGTAAATTTAATCCCCACACCGGCGACTATATGGGTGCCGAGCACAAAACTGAGTCTCACGCTGCCGACGCTATTCGATATATGTCTGATGCCATTAAACAGGCATTTAGGCACGATGGCTCGTTTATGATTGGATCATCTATTGAAGACCGTAGTGTGCCTGCGTGGCAGCCTGAATGGGAAGTAAACATGGATAACTTTTAGAAGACACTAAATATGGTGGTATAGTACTTGCATTTGACGCTACATAAGCTCTATACTATGAGTGTAGTTAAGGCTACAACTTAATTAATCAAAGAAAGATTACAATTATGGCTCAAAATTACGGTACTCGTACCGATGGCCTAATGGATACTCCTCTTGCCCTTAAGTCAGTCTTTGCACCATATGTTGGTGACAATGGCTACAAATGGACAGGCGTGGCAACCGTTCAGGTTATCAGCACTCCAAATGGTACTCTTAGTGACTACACTGAGACAAGTACCAGCCCTGTTACAGTCGGTCTTGTAGGTAACAACCTTCAAAGCCTTACCCTTGCATACAATAAGGCGATGTTCCAGCGCATTCAGAAGACGCTTATCCAAGACACTCCTGTTGCTAACTTTGCAGCACAGTGGGCTAAGCAGCAAATTAACAGTGTGTTCATTCCGGCCCACGACGTTTACTCAATCAACAAGGTTGAGGCAGGTCGTGATGTAGCTAATGATGTGACGGTAACTCTATCGAGTGGTGCTCTTCCTAGCTCAGGTCTTAGCGCACTGTTCGGTCAAGCTTTCATCAACATCCACGCTAAGGGTGCTGACGTAAACGAGACTGTTGCATGGGTAGCAGACAGCTACGCAAACGCTCTTGCAGATCAGATCACCTTTACCGGTTCTGACGCAGGTTACAACCAAGCTCACAACAGCGCATTCCTTGGTAAGCATAAGGGTGTTATGTGTGTGGCTGTACCTGACAGCTACTTCACTAAGCTTGGTGCAACAAGCCAGCTTTCTGTGTACGTACTTATGGCTGACAAACGCGCGATTGTAAACGTCACTCCTAAGATGAGCCCAAGCGACTACGTTGTTCTTACAACTATGTCAGGTTTCTCTGGTGTTGAGGTTCAGATTCGCGACCGTTCAGACACGTTTATTCTTACGAACAAAGCAAGTAACATTGCAGTTGTTCGCCAGTCTGGTACAATTAGCTAGTTTGCTATACACCGTTATTACCCCTTACAAGCCTCCACTTGTAAGGGGTTTAGCTTGCTCTGCGAAAACAAAACAAAGTGTTGTATTTTTTACAACATCTATAGCATAAACATATTATGATACAATGAAAATACAGGAGATTTTTATGGCTATTAACAGACAATATATTCAGGGGAGTAATGGCTCCGGAGAGGCAGTCCGATCGACCGTCACAAGTACTCGCACTGCTGGTTCTACGATCATAGCTGTAAACTCACTTACTAACTGGTCTACCAATTTTATCGCTACAACAGGTTCTATAAACGCCGACAACACTCTTAATATTAAGTTGGTGTTTAAAGGACATATAGACGGTACGACATTAATTATTGATGAAATTGCACCAGGATATACTGATCCAGGCAGTGTCATTGGCGATGTAGTAGTATTGAAACCAAGTACATTTTGGGCAGATAACTTAGCGGCGTTCCTTGATGTCGCTCATAACGACGACGGCAGTATAGCTTCAGGGTATGTGGCTACCGGCATGCTCGCTGATGGGTCTGTCACTACCGCCAAGATAGCTACCGGGGCGGTTACGGCTGCCAAGACAGACGGTACATTGGGTTGGCAAGAAATCGGAAGAAGCACAAATATTACTACACCTACATCAACAATGGTGGCGAGTAGTTTACCTAATTTTAAGTATCTTAAATTTGAGATTATAAGCATAGCTACCGGTGGTACCACTGGGGTGTCCTTACGGTTTAATAGTGATTCAGGGTCTAACTATACATACCGTACTAGTGGTAATGGTGGAGCTGATATTACTGCCTCGTCTCAATCAAGTATAAATGTATCAAATGGTGTAGCAACTTATCCATCGTTTTCTGAGGGTACGATTATAAACGTAGCGACACTAGAGAAGACTCTTTATGTATGGTCTGTAGCAAGTAATACCGCCGGCGCTACAAATACACCAGGACGAAATGAAACGGCCGCCAAGTGGACTAATACGTCAACAGTCATTAACTCTATATCTGCTGTTAATACGGGTACGGGAAATTATGATGCTGGTTCACAGCTCATAGTCTACGGAAGGAACTAAGGTGACAGATAAGAATCCTCTTATTCAGCGAGTAACTGATAACCAGGGTAATAAGACTGTAGTATTCTCGCAGAATACAGCGGTAACGATCAGCGTATCGTTTATCCTTGCTATTGTGACATTCGTTGTCTATGTCGTAAACGGAGTCGACACAATGTCCAGTAGAGTAAGTATGTTGGAACGGAGTGATGCTACGCATACACAGCAGATTACACTGCTTCAAACCGACAACGTGACTGCTAAGGTGCAGTTATCAGAGATACAAGCTGAATTAAAGTCGATTGATGCCAACATTCTTGACATCAAACAGTCCATGCTTAAGTAGGTGTATAATAGAATTGTAACAAGGAGGACGCTTATGGCTAAGAACGAAAAAGCTGAACAAGAAGATCAATTTGCAGATATCCGCGAGGAAGCTACACGGAATGCAGCTCGCGACGCTGAAAACCGATCAGTTGGTAAAACTGACGAGGAAGAGAAGCGTGAAAGCGAAGAAAAACCAACTGAATTGCCTAATAACGGCAAATAGGGAGTAGATTTTATGGAAGGCGGAGAACTTTTTGTGGCACCTGACAACACAACAGAACCTACCGAAGGTGGTATGTAATGAGTGTTGCACAGGTAAAATATCCAAATATCAATGTACCAGCGGTGCGGGGGTACTGTTTAAAGTACGTTGATGATGGCGTTTCTGCGCCTTCTCGTAAACCTACTGCCACATCATCATGGCAGTCAAACCCTAGTAAACAGTTTGGCGACCTTCCAGTGGGTGTATGGGTGCCTATCTTTTTCTCACTACCTAAATACCCACAAGGTGATCTCGGTCATGTTGCGTGGGCGTTCAAACATGACGCGAACTGGACTGAGATTCACGACTCAGAGACTCAGCCAGGAGCTCGGCCAGTATATCGAAGTATCGCCGAAGTAGAAAAATGGTTTGGAGTATATGGATGTAAGTATCTTGGCTGGTCTACAGAGGTAGATGGGGCGGCAGTGGCTAAACTCGTGGATGATCCTGCCCCTGCACCTAGCGGCCAGCGAGTTCCCGCTAAAGGAACCTTCAC
>Ga0207647_10002616_pt1 | contig 13611 bp, 14 predicted proteins | sample KBSCornC2_FD_184295 | JGI IMG/M metagenome (GOLD analysis project Ga0207647, IMG submission 184295) | Corn rhizosphere microbial communities from Kellogg Biological Station, Michigan, USA - C2 (SPAdes) (version 2) | ecosystem: Host-associated > Plants > Roots > Rhizosphere ...
GCGAAGGACGGCCGGCGCCGGCCGCGGATCAGCCGACTCGGCCAACCCCTCGGACATGACAAAATCAGTCACGCACAGTCACCCCCCACAGGTGAAAACCGAAACCCGTGACCAACCCACACCCCGTCACGGACCTCGTCCAAACGCCGCCCCCACAACGGCGTGAACCAGAGAGTACTACGTGGACGCGAACATAAGAAGCACTGACAGCAGAGACCCCCGGGTTCCCAATTTCCGGGTTCCCAGGGGTCTCTGGTGACTACTTGAAGTGATCAATCGCCGGGTCGGGGCACTGATCAGGGGGTGTTGCGTCAGCCGGCGATCAGACCGTCGCCGCTGATCAGCTCACGCATCTCGGCCAGCGAGCTGTCCGACGGGGGCAGGATGGCGTCGGAGTCGTGCAGCTCGTCGTCCGGCACCTTCTCACCGGAGCGGACGAAGTCCAGCAGCGCCGCGAACGCGGCCTGGTACGTCGTCTCGTCGCCGGACGACACGGCCTTTTCCAGGTCGCCGTCGACCGCGTTGAGCGCATCGAGCTTCTCGTCGGCCAGTCGCCACTGGCCTTCACCCATGATCCGAACGATCACCGAACATCTCCGTCCTGAGGTCGCGCCGGCTCGGCTGCCGGCTGCTGGGCGGTCTGGGGGGCGGACTGCTGCGCCTCACCGGAGAGCTCCTTGGGCGTGCTGCTGCCGCCGGACAGCTGCGCCTTCATGGCGGCCAGCTCGTTCTCGACGTCGGAGCCGGACGACATCCGCTCGAGCTCGAGCGTGATGTTGTCCTTGTTGGTCCCGGTGGCGTCGTCGAGCGCGCCGGAGGCGAGCAGCTCGTCGATCGCACCGGCCCGGGCCTGCATCTGCTGCGTGCGGTCCTCGGCGCGCTGCACCGCGAGGCCGACGTCGCTCATCTCCTCGGAGATGCCGGAGAAGGCCTCGTTGATCCGGGTCTGCGCCTCGGCCGCGGTGTAGGTGGCCTTGATGGTCTCCTTGCGGGTCCGGAACGACTCGACCTTGGCCTGCAGCCGCTGGGAGGCGAGCGTCAGCTTCTCCTCCTCACCCTGCAACTGGGCGTGCTGGGTGGTCAGGTCGTCGATCTGGCCCTGCAGCCCGGACTTGCGGGTCAGAGCCTCCCGGGCCAGGTCCTCACGGCCCATCGAGAGCGCCTTCTGGGCCTGCTCCTGCAGCTTCGCCGACTGGGACTGCAGCTGGGAGGCCTGCAACTCCACCCGCTTGCGACTGGTGGCCACGTCGGCCACACCCCGGCGTACCTTCTGGAGCAGCTCGAGCTGCTTCTGATACGAGTAGTCAAGGGTTTCGCGAGGATCCTCGGCCTTGTCCAGGGCGGAGTTCGCCTTGGCCTTGAAGATCGTCGACATCCGCTTGAAGATGCTCATCGATATCCGTACCCCTTCTGTGCCGGACTGACGACCCGGCGTGCGTGCCTTCCACCCTATGTCCCACCGGGTCACGACACCATCAGGACGGGCCCGGATAAAGTAGTGGGAAGGTCCGGGGACCACCCCGAGTCGCGACCTTGCCCTGCGAATGAGGTTCTGACCCCGTGTTCCGTCGTACCAAGTCTGAGACAGCTACCACCGTACCCGCCGAACCCCAGGGCAAGCCGGGCGGCAAGGGCCGTCCGACGCCGAGCCGCAAGGAGGCGGAGGCGGCCCGCAAGGCTGCCTTCAAGAAGCCGCGCAACCGCAAGGAGGCCTCGGCGATCCGGCGGGACAAGGTCCGGACCGAGCGCGCCAAGATGCAGTCGGCCATGCAGACCGGCGACGATCGGTACCTGCCGGCCGCCGACAAGGGCCCGGTCCGGCGGTTCGCCCGGGACTACGTCGACGCCCGCTATTCGGTGATGGAGTTCGCGCTGCCGGTGCTGCTGGTGGTGTCGCTGATCGGCGTGGTGTTCTCGCCGCAGTTCCCGTGGCTGGCCGGGATGGTGAACCTGTTGTTCCTGTTCATGATCCTGCTGATCGCGGCGGACTGGTTCCTGCTCACCTCGGGCCTGAAGAAGCAGGTGGGGATCAAGTTCCCGAAGGAGTCCACCAAGGGCCTCGGGTTCTACGCCGTCCGGCGGACCATGCAGATGCGCCGCTGGCGGCTGCCCAAGCCCATGGTGAAGCGCGGCGAGAAGCCGAGCTGACCGGGGCGAAGTAGGGTCTGGGGTATGGACTTCCGCTATCTGGGCAACAGTGGTCTCAAGGTCAGCGAGATCTCGTACGGCAACTGGCTGACGCACGGCTCACAGGTGGAGAACGAGCAGGCGAAGGCCTGTGTGCGGGCTGCCCTGGACGCCGGCATCACGACGTTCGACACCGCCGACACCTACGCCAACACCAAGGCCGAGTCGGTGCTCGGCGAGGCGCTGGCCGGCGAGCGCCGCGAGTCGCTGGAGATCTTCACCAAGGTGTACTGGCCGACCGGTCCCGGCGGACCGAACGACACCGGCCTGTCCCGCAAGCACATCCACGAGTCGATCAACGGCTCGCTGCGGCGGCTCGGCACCGACTACGTCGACCTCTACCAGGCGCACCGGTTCGACACCGAGACGCCGCTCGAGGAGACGATGGAGGCGTTCGCCGACGTCGTCCGGCAGGGCAAGGCGCTCTACATCGGCGTGTCGGAGTGGACCGCGGAGCAGCTCCAGGAGGGCCACCGGCTCGCCCGCGAGCTGCGCATCCCGTTCGTCTCGAACCAGCCGCAGTACAGCATGCTCTGGCGGGTGATCGAGGCCGAGGTGGTGCCGGCATCGGAGGAGCTCGGCATCGGCCAGGTGGTCTTCTCGCCGATCGCGCAGGGCGTGCTCACCGGCAAGTACCTGCCCGGGCAGCAGCCGCCGGAGGGGTCCCGGGCGACCGACGCCAACGGCTCGAACTTCATCAAGCGGTTCCTCACCGACGACGTCCTGACCCGGGTCCAGGAGCTGAAGCCGCTCGCCGAGCAGGCGGGGTTGTCGCTGTCCCAGCTCGCGATCGCGTGGGTGCTGCAGAACAGCAACGTCTCGTCGGCCATCATCGGCGCGTCCCGGCCGGAGCAGGTCACCGAGAACGTCAAGGCCGCCGGCGTCACGCTGGACGAGGGCCTGCTGAAGGGTATCGACGAGGTGCTCGGCCACATCGTCGAGAAGGACCCGGCCAAGACCGCGCAGAACGCCCCGCAGAAGCGGCCGAACTCGTGAGCTGGAACTGGCGGTTCGAGACCGCGAGCGGCGCGCTGGTCGACCCGGGCGAGGTCGGCGGGGCCGAGTTCTCCGCCCAGGGCGACGCCGAGAGCTGGCTGGGTGAGGTCTGGCGCGACCTGGCCGACCGCGGCGTCGGCCAGGTGTACCTGCTGGAGGACGGCCGCGAGGTCTACGGCCCGATGAGCCTGTCCTCGGCCGAATGACCGCAGAGTAGGATTCGGTCGAACCACACGCCTGCGTCACAGGGAAGCCGGTCCGAGTCCGGCGCTGACCCGCAACCGTAGGCCACCGCAGCGCATCGGCGCCGGGGTGGCGAGCCGGAACACTGTGACGCAGGCGGTCAGGCTCGACTACCCGCCGTGGTCCGCGGGTGGAGCCCCTACCCTGCCGGTGCAGGCGGGACCTCCTCCACCGGGCTGCGGCCCGACCGAGGAACGACAATGACTGCACATCGGACCGTACGACTGGTCCTCAGCCTGCTGGCGGGTCTCCTGCTGGCGGGGACCGTCGCAACCACCGCCCAGGCCGAGGACGGCTACCGGTTCTGGGGCTACTACCAATGGACGAACGGCCAGTGGGCCTTCTCCCAGAAGGGCGCCGACGCCTACGTCCCGGCCGACGGGGCCGTCGAAGGCTGGCGGTTCGCGCTCGGCGGCGCCAAGCCCCGGGTGCCGCGCGCCGCGGGCGACTTCGAGGCGATCTGCGGGAAGACCCCGGCCGAGACCGGCAAGAAGCGTGTCGCGGTGGTCGTCGACCCCGGGACGCCGGAGGACGCGGCCGCCGGGGAGACGCCCGGGCAGGCCACCGGCACCTGCGTGGTGACCGACCCGGCGTCGAACGGCGCGAAGATCCTCGCGGCGGTCGGCCCTGTCCGGATCGAGAAGGGTTTGACCTGCGGCGTCGCCGGCTACCCGGCCAAGGGCTGCGGCGACCAGGTGAAGAACATCAACGTCCCGGCCACCGACGCCCCGGTCACGCTGCAGCTCGGTGCAAGCGTGGGGTCCTCGGCCAAGCCGTCCCCGGCCGCCTCTTCGGAAGAAGACAGCGGCACGCCGTGGACCGGCATCATCATCGCGATCGTCGTGGTCGCCCTGCTGGCCGGTGGCGGGCTCGTCCTGAGCCGCCGCCGTACCGCGGCCAAGTAAGGTGCGCGCCGTCCATCGCCTGACACTCCCCCGGGCACTCCACCCGGGGGCCTGGTGGTTGTGGGCGCTGTGCATGGCCGTTGCGGCCAGCAGGACCCGCAACCCGGTTCTGCTGGCCCTCATTCTCGCCGTGACCGGATTCGTGGTGGCGGCCCGCCGGAGCGACGCACCGTGGGCGCACAGCTTCACCGCGTTCCTGAAGCTGGGCCTGCTGGTCATCGGCGTCCGCGTGGTGCTGCAGGCGCTGCTCTCGACTCGCTCGCAGGGCAACACGGTGCTGTTCACGCTGCCGCTGATCCCGCTGCCCGGCTGGGCCGCGGGCGTCAAGCTCGGCGGTGAGGTCACAGCGGAGGCACTGGTGACAGCTCTGTACGACGGTGCACAGCTGGCCGTCATGCTCTGCTGCGTCGGCGCCGCGAACGCTCTGGCCAGTCCGCGGCGGCTGCTGAAGTCGTTGCCGGGGGCGCTCTACGAGATGGGCGTCGCCTGTGTCGTAGCACTCACCTTCGCGCCGCAACTGGTGACCGACGGCCGCCGTGTCCGGGCAGCACGCCGGCTGCGCGGCCGTACGCGCGCTTCCTTCCGTACGACGGCCATGCCGGTCCTGGAGGGTGCGTTGGACCGGTCGGTCGAGCTGGCAGCCGCCATGGACTCACGCGGCTACGGTCGTACGGCGCAAGCTTCAAAGGTCCACCGTCGACTGACAGCGTTGTGCGTTTTGCTGGGGCTGCTCGGCATGCTGCTCGGTGTATATGCGTTGTTGACAGACTCCATGGCGTTCCCGTTGGCGGCCGGCGCACTGGCGGCCGGTGTGCTCCTGGCGGTCGCCGCCATGGCGATCGGGCGGCAGCGGGTCTCCCGAACGCGTTACCGCCCTGATCCCTGGGCGCTGCCCGAGTGGCTCGTCGTCACGGCCGGTGCGGCAGCGGCAGGAGCCATGGTGTTCGCAGCGGTCCGTGGCGTGAACGGTCTGTTGCTGGCAGGCCCGTTGGTCGTCCCACCAGTGCCGGTGCTGCCGGTTGTCGGCGTTCTGGTCGGACTGGTCCCCGCACTGGCTGCACCACCCGTGAAGAAGGCGGCGGCATGATCGAGTTCGACCACGTGACCATGACGTACGACGGTGCGCGTGAACCGGCGCTGCGTGACGTCAGCTTCACCGTGCCCGAGGGCGAGCTCGCGCTGGTGATCGGGCGGACCGGCTCCGGCAAGTCCACGCTGCTCCGGGCGATCAACGGCCTGGTGCCGCACTTCACCGGCGGCACGCTGGCCGGGCGGGTGCTGGTCGACGGGCGGGACACCCGCGAGTACCGGCCGCGCGATCTCGCGGATGTGGTCGGGATGGTCGGGCAGGACCCGATGGCGGGGTTCGTCACCGACACGGTCGAGGACGAGCTCGCGTACAGCATGGAGTCGCTCGGCGTGGCGCCGGACGTCATGCGGCGGCGCGTCGAAGAGACACTCGACCTGCTCGGGCTGGCGGACGTACGGGACCGGGCGCTGACGTCTCTGTCGGGTGGCCAGCGACAGCGGACGGCTATCGGAGCAGCGCTGACGTCACACCCCGCCATACTGGTGCTGGACGAGCCCACCTCCGCGCTGGACCCGCAGGCGGCCGAGGAGGTGCTGGCCGCGCTGCAGCGGCTGGTGCACGACCTGGGCGTCACGGTGGTGATGGCCGAGCATCGGTTGGAGCGCGTGATCCAGTACGCCGACCGCGTGATCGAAGTGCCTGGTCGCGCGGCGGCTGTGTCGACAGGGCTCCCGGCCGAGCGCATGGTGACCGCACCGGTTGCACCTCCAGTTGTCGAGCTGGGACGGCTGGCCGGATGGTCACCACTCCCCCTGTCGGTACGAGACGCGCGACGCGCCGCCGTCGTACTGCGAAGCGAGTTGGGCTCCACCGCCCCGGCACGTACCGCGGCCGCACTCGGTGCGGAGCTGGCGCGCTGCACCGACCTTGTCGTCGGGTACGGCGCCGTGACCGCGCTGCGTGGCGTGTCGCTGAGCCTCAAGGCCGGTGAGATCGTCGCGCTGATGGGCCGCAACGGCGCAGGCAAGTCGACGCTGCTCAACGCACTGGTCGGCATCCTGCCGGCTCGGTCAGGTAGTGCGACAGCATCTGGAGCAGACCCGCGACGCACCAAGCCGAGCGACCTGGTCAAGGCGGTCGGACTGGTCCCGCAGGAGCCGGCAGACCTGCTGTACGCCGCTACCGTCGCGGACGAGTGCGCCACGGCGGACTCCGACTTCGGTGTGCCCGCAGGTAGTTGCCGCGCGCTCCTGGAACGGCTGGCGCCGGACGTACCGCTGGACGCCCACCCACGCGACCTGTCCGAGGGACAGCGGCTGTGTCTGGCGCTGGCCGTCGTACTGTGCGGGGCGCCCCCGTTGCTGCTGCTGGACGAGCCGACGCGCGGGCTCGACTACGGCGCCAAACGCCGGCTGGTCGCGATCTTGCGGGAACTGTCTGCCGCCGGACACGCGGTGGTGCTGTCGACGCACGACGTGGAAATGGTGGCCGAGGTCGCGACGCGGGTCATGGTGCTCGCCGACGGCGAACTGGTCAGCGACGGCGGCACCGCCGAAGTGATCGCCGGGTCACCGGCCTTCGCTCCGCAGGTCGCGAAGATCCTGGCACCGCTGCCGTTCCTGACGGTCGGCGAGGTCGCCGACGCGCTGGATCGGGCATCGTGAAGCTGATCCTGCTCAGGCCGCGGAGCACGGTCATGTTGCTGATCGCCTCGGCGGTCGGTGTGCTGGCGTTCGGATGGCCGTTGTTCTTCCGGACCTCACAGGCTGGCGAGTCGGCGATCGGCCATACAACGGATGCGCCCTGGCTGTTCGTGTTGCTGCTGCCGTTGCTGGTCGCCGTTGTGCTCGCGGAGCTGTCCGAGGCGGGCATCGACGCGAAGGTGATCTCACTGCTCGGCATGCTCGCCGCGATCGGCGCGGCGCTGCGGGCGCTGGGACCGGGGACCGCGGGGCTCGAGCCGGGGTTCTTCCTGCTGGTGCTGGCGGGCCGGGCGTTCGGGGCCGGGTTCGGGTTCGTGCTCGGGGCGGTGTCGCTGCTCGGCGGGGCGATGATCAGCGGCGGGGTCGGGCCGTGGATGCCGTTCCAGATGTTCGCGTGCGCGTGGGTCGGGTGCCTTGCCGGGCTGCTGCCGCGGGTCGGCGGGCGGCTCGAGGTGCTGCTGCTGGCGGCGTACTCGCTGGTCTCGGGTGTGCTGTACGGCGTGATCATGAACCTGTGGTTCTGGCCGTACGCGACGTTCGGCAGCGACTTCTCGTTCGTCCCCGGCGATGTGCTCGCGGCGAACCTGCACCGGTACTTCCTGTTCGTGGTGGCGACGTCGCTCGGATGGGACATCCCGCGCGGCATCCTGTCCGCGGCGCTGGTCCTGGCACTCGGGCGGCCGATGCTGAACGCGTTCCGGCGGACCGCCCGCAAGGCGGCCTTCGAGGCGCCGGTGGTTTTCGAGTCCGGGAGGACGCATGGCTGACCGGATCCTGGTACTCGGCGGCGCCCGCTCGGGCAAGTCGATCGCCGCGGAGCGGCTGCTGGCCGACGTACCGGACGTCGTGTACGTCGCCACTGGCGGAGACGACTCGGGGAGTTCCGAGTGGGCCGAGCGGGTCGCCAAGCACCGGGCCCGCCGGCCCGCGACGTGGGGTCTGGCCGAGACGATCGATCTGGTCCCGTTGCTCGAGTCCGCCGGGCCGCCGCTGTTGATCGACTGCCTGACGCTGTGGCTGTCGCGCACGATGGACAGGCTCGACGTGTGGTCCGACCTGTCCCGTGCGGGCGAGGCCGAAACCCACATCGCCGCGCTCGCCGAGGCCTGGTCCGCCACCCCGCGCCACGTAGTTGCCGTCAGCAATGACGTGGGCTCCGGCATCGTCCCCGCGGACGCCGGCACGCGCCTGTTCCGCGATCTCATGGGCCGCCTCAACACCACGGTTTCGCTGGCCTCGGACCAGGTCCTCTGGACCATCGCCGGCCGAATCCTCCCCCTCACATGAGCTGGACCGACGCCGCGCGGCTGTCGCTCGGCACGCTCAGCGTGCTGCCCGCCGGCATGCCCTCGCGGGTGGATCGCACGGTGGGCGGGCGGGCGATGGCGCTCGCCCCGATGGTCGGGGCGCTGGTCGGTGGGATCGCGGCCGCGGTCGTGGTGCTGGCGCAACTGGTGAATCCGGACGCGGACCTGCTCGCGGCCGTGCTCGGCGTCCTCGTCGTCGCGGGACTGTCCGGCGGCCTGCATCTCGACGGGCTCGCCGACTTCGCCGACGCGCTCGGCAGCCGGCGGGATCGAGAGACGATGCTGCGGATCATGAAGCAGAGCGACATCGGCCCCTTCGGTGTGGTCGCCATCGTCGCCGTCCTGCTGCTCGACATCGCCGCCCTCACCGCCTGTGTGCAGGCCGGCTTCGGCTGGCAGGCGATCCTGATCGGGGCCACCGCGAGCCGCCTCACGCTCCCGTGGTCCTGCCTGAGATCCATCCCCGCGGCGCGGCCGGACGGATTGGGCAGCATGGTCGCCGCGACCGTCCGGCCAGTGACGGCTGTGACGGCGACAGTCGTCGTCCTGGCCGCGGCCGCCAGCCTCGCGTGGTCCGTGCCGCCCCGGACGATCGGCGCCGCGGCCGCGGTCCTGCTCGCCGTCGCGACCAGCCTGCTCACGAGCCGTCGAGCCCGCCTGGCACTCGGCGGAACCACCGGCGACGTCCTCGGCGCGACCGTCGAGCTGGCCCTCCCGGTGGCCCTGGTGACACTCGCTCTGACCGTGTGAGCGCTCCCCTCCCTCGCACGGCCGCCACGGTGGTCTACTGTCGCGCTCGTGAGTGCACCGCTATCCGTTATCTTTATGTAATGAACGCAACCCGCCCGGCCCCGGGCTCGCAGGCTTCGCTGCGCGAAGCCAACCGTGCGCGCGTTCTCGGCGTGGTCCGCCAGCACGGCCCGCTCACCCAGGTCGAGATCGCGGCCGCCTCCGGACTCTCCGCCGCCACCGTCTCGAACATGGTCCGCGAGCTGGACCAGGCCGGCATGGTCGGCCTGTCCCGCAGCATCCGCAACGGCCGCCGCGCGGTCCTGGTCTCACTGGCGTCCGGCGGCGGACTGCTGGCCGGGGTCGCGTTCGGCGAGCGCGACGTCCGCGTCGCGGTCGCGAACGGCTCCCGCGAGATCCTCGCCCAGCAACTGATGCCGCTGCAGGCCGACCATGTCGCCGACGAAGGGATGGAACGCGCCGCCCGCCTCCTCGCGGACCTGGCCGAAACCGTCAGCTCCGGCGTCGAGGACATCTCCGCGATCGGATTCGGGCTACCGATGCCCGTCGACGCGATCAGCGGCGAGGCGGGCTCGGACGCAGTACTTCCCGGCTGGCGCGGCGTCAACGTGACCGAGGCGATGTCCGGCTACCTGCGCGCCCCGGTCGCACTCGACAACACCGCGAACCTCGCCGCACTGGGCGAACTCCACGCCGGCGCGCTGCGCGGGGTCCGCAACGGCTGCTACCTGAAGTTCTCGTACGGCGTCGGCGCGGGCATCGTGATCAACGGCGACGTGTTCCGCGGCTCGGCCGGTACGGCGGGCGAGATCGGGCACGTCACGATCGACGAGAACGGGCCGATCTGCCGCTGCGGCAACCGCGGCTGCCTGGACACGTTCGTCGGCTCCCGGGCGCTGATCACCAGCCTGGCCGCGTCGCACGGACCGCTGCGACTGAAGGACATCGTGACCCGGGCGCTCGGCGGCGACCTGGGCTGCCGCCGGGTGATCGAGGACGCCGGCCGGCGCGTCGGCGTCGCTGTCGCCGGCGTCGTGAACCTGCTGAACCCGGAAGTGATCGTGGTCGGCGGCCTGATGGCCGAGGCCGGTGAACTCATCCTCGGCCCGCTCCGCGAGGCCCTGGACCGGTGCGCGATCCCGAGTGCCGCGGCGACCGTCGACCTGCGGCCCGCCGAGCTCGGCGACGAGGCGGACATCGTCGGCGCGATCCATCGCGCGTCGATGCTGAGTCATACCGATATCTCCATTTCTTGAATTCAAGTCTTGACGCCAAGACGCCGGAGAGCTTGACTTCGGGCAGGCCAATCAGGGCCTGTTCCGTCAAGGAGTCGCCATATGTCCCTCTCCGCAACACGTCTCGTCGGGCTCGGCATCGCCGTCTCGGCCCTCGCCGTCTCCTTGGTGGCCTGTGGCTCCGACGACGACTCCGGCAGCGGCTCAGGCAGCGCGAAGAAGATCGCGCTGTTGCTGCCCGAGTCGAAGACCACTCGGTACGAAGCGCTCGACCGCCCGCTGTTCACCGAGGCGCTGAAGGCGGCCTGCGGGAACTGTGAGCTGATCTACAGCAACGCCGACCAGGACGCCGCGAAGCAGCAACAGCAGGCCGAGGCCGCGCTCACCCAGGGCGCGAACGTGCTCGTCCTCGACCCGGTCGACGGCAAGGCCGCCGCCGCGGTGGTCAACTCCGCCAAGGGCCAGAACGTCCCGGTGGTCGCGTACGACCGGTTCATCGACAACGCCAACTACTACGTGTCGTTCGAGAACGAGGCGGTCGGCAAGCTGCAGGCCCAGACCCTGGTCGACGCCCTCAAGGCGGCCGGCAAGACCTCCGGCAACCTGGCCATGATCAACGGCTCGCCGACCGACCCGAACGCCGCCGACTTCAAGAAGGGCGCGCACAGCGTGCTCGACTCCAGCGGCTACAAGGTCGCCGCCGAGTTCGACACTCCGGACTGGAGCCCGGACAAGGCGCAGGCCTGGATGGAAGGCCAGCTCAGCGCGATCAAGAACGGCTTGGTCGGTGTGTACGCCGCCAACGACGGCACCGCGGGCGGCGCGATCGCGGCGCTCAAGGGCGGTGGCGTGACGCCGCTGCCGCCGGTCACCGGGCAGGACTCCGAACTGGCCGCGATCCAGCGGATCGTCGCCGGCGACCAGGCGATGACCATCTACAAGGCGGTCAAGCCGCAGGCCGAGGCCGCCGCCAAGGGCGCCGTGGCGCTGGCGAACGGCGGCAAGCCGGAGTCCACCACCGAGAAGAACGGCGTACCGTCGACGATTCTCGACCCGGTCGCGGTGACCAAGGACAACATCAAGGACACCGTGGTCAAGGACAACATCTACAAGGTCACCGACATCTGCACCGCGTCCTTCGCGGCCGCCTGCAGCGCCGCAGGCCTGAGCACCAACTGACCCGCCCCCTCGTCGCAGTCCTCCCCGCAGTGAGGTGCGGGGAGGGCTGCGCCGGGCCTCTCCCCAACCGCGCCCCCGGCGAGGATCATGGCCTGAAATAAGCCCAGGAGGCTGATCGAGTGACTGTGACTCCACCTGCTACACCCGCTCCCCTGGACGTCGGCGCCGGCACGGTGCTGACGCTGCAGGGGATCTCCAAACGGTTCGGCGCCGTCCAGGCCCTGAAGAACATCGAGCTCGACGTCCGGGCCGGCGAGGTGCTGGCGCTGGTCGGCGACAACGGCGCCGGCAAGTCCACGCTGGTCAAGACCATCGCGGGCGTCTACACCGCCGACGACGGGTCGATGGTGTTCGACGGCAGGCCGGTCCGGGTCGGCAGCCCGGCCGAGGCGCAGCAACTCGGCATCGCGACCGTGTTCCAGGACCTCGCGCTGTGCGACAACCTGGATGTCGTCGCGAACCTGTACCTGGGCCGCGAGCTCCGCAAGGGACGGGTGCTCGACGAGGTCGAGATGGAGCGGCAGTCCTGGGAACTGCTCCGCCAGCTCTCCGCCAAGATCCCGTCGGTCCGGATCCCGGTCGCCAGCCTGTCCGGCGGCCAGCGGCAGACCGTCGCGATCGCCCGCAGCCTGCTCGGCCGGCCCAAGGTCGTGATGCTGGACGAACCGACCGCGGCCCTCGGCGTCGCTCAGACCGCCGAGGTCCTCAACCTGGTCGAGCGGCTGCGCGAACGCGGCCTGGCCGTGATCCTGATCAGCCACAACATGGCCGACGTGATGGCGGTCGCCGACCGGGTCGCCGTACTCCGTCTCGGCCGCAACAACGGCGTCTTCGTGGTCAGCGAGACCAGGACGCAGGACATCATCGCCGCCATCACCGGCGCCACCGACAATGCGGTCTCGGAGCGTGCAGCGCGCCGAAGCCGGGAGGAGGGTCCCGCATCATGAGCCTGCACGGATCGGGCACCCGTACCCAGGACGTCACCGGTACGCCGGCCACATCGGAAGCGAACGGGATCGACCAGCTTCCGGCCGACCTGCAGGACGAACGGCTGATCGCGACCAGCGGGATCAGCGGCGCCGTCTCCGCCTTCACCGCCCGGCTCCGCTCCGGCGACCTGGGTTCGGTACCGGTGGTCGTCGGTCTGATCATCATCTGGGCGGTCTTCCAGATCGCGAACGGCTCCTTCCTCTCCAGCCGGAACCTGGTGAACCTGACCCTGCAGACCACCTCGGTCGGAGTAATTGCCCTAGGCATCGTCCTGGTCCTGCTCCTCGGCGAGATCGACCTCTCCGTGGGCTCGGTCAGTGGCCTGTCGGCCGCGGTACTCGGAGTCACTTTCGTCAACAAGGGCTGGCCGCTCGTGCTCTCGCTGCTGGTCGGTGTCGCGCTCGGCCTGGTGATCGGCATGTTCTACGGCGCGCTCTACACACGCTTCGGCGTGCCGAGCTTCGTGATCACGCTTGCCGGTCTGCTGGGATTCCTGGGTCTGCAGTTGCTGGTGCTCGGCAAGGAAGGTTCGCTCAACCTTCCCTACGACTCGGCGCTGGTCGGCTTCGCGACGAGAAGCTTCCTCTCGCCGGCGCTCGCCTACGCCCTGATCGCGGTCGTCGTCGCGCTCTACGTGCTGACCCGGCTCCGCACCCGCAGCGCCCGGGCCACGGCCGGTCTCTCGACGGCGCCGACCTCGATGATCGCGATCAAGGCTGCCGCGCTGGCGCTCGTGCTGCTGATCCCCGTGCTGATCCTCAACGGTGACCGCGGTGTCTCGTCGATGTTCCTGCTCTTCCTCGCGCTCGTGGTCGCGACCGATCTGATGGTGCGGCGTACCCGGTGGGGCCGCTCCGTCGTCGCGGTCGGCGGCAACGTGGAGGCCGCCCGGCGCGCCGGCATCAACGTGCGGATGATCTACCTGTCCGTGTTCGCGGCCTGTTCGACGTTCGCCGCCGTCGGCGGTCTGCTCGCCGCGGCCCGGTTGGTCGCGGTTAATCAGAGCAGTGGTGGCGCGGACACCAACCTGAATGCGATCGCGGCAGCCGTCATCGGTGGCACGAGCCTGTTCGGGGGCCGCGGCTC
>Ga0207647_10002618_pt1 | contig 13604 bp, 16 predicted proteins | sample KBSCornC2_FD_184295 | JGI IMG/M metagenome (GOLD analysis project Ga0207647, IMG submission 184295) | Corn rhizosphere microbial communities from Kellogg Biological Station, Michigan, USA - C2 (SPAdes) (version 2) | ecosystem: Host-associated > Plants > Roots > Rhizosphere ...
CACGCAGGCGTGAGAATTGCCGTGTCTTCGACGAACGTTGAATCGGGATGTTCTGTGTCCGCCGGCAGTCGCGTCAGCTTCACGCCGCATTGTTCCAGCGCCGCACAATAGTTTGCGTGCTGCTCCGACGCTTTGGATAGATCCGGCCGGCCGAGGCCGGCACTGGTGAGGCCCTGCGCAAACGATGCGGCAGGCGGGCGGACGATCGCACGTGTGTACATGGAAATTCCCCGAAGCGGTCAATTGCAATTCTCGCAGTTCCCGCGTCACTTTGATCACAACGTTGCGCACAAAAAAACGAGCCCCGCGAACGGGGCTCGTGCGCCGTCGGTTTTTTTAGTGGTTTTGATGCAAGCAAGCTGCGTCGTACTGCGACACGCTGGCCGTATTGCGCGAGTTTTGCGGTTGCTCGCCGGCGTATTTCGAACCTGCCACGCCGTCCGGGTTGAACGCCGAACCTGGCGCCATTGAGGAATTTCCCGGGGTGTTCGGCGCCGTCGCGCTACCGCACTCGGCGCCCGGCTGCCCGGTGGCATGCGCCGGGCTGCGTGTCGTGGTCGACTGCGTTGACCGGGCTGTCATTGTTTGGCGGGCCGCGGTTGTCTGGGTCGGCTTTGTCGGCTGTGTGGTCATGCGCGACGTTGCCGTTGTGCGGTCAGCGCGATCGCCGCCGCTGCCGGCAGCGATCGCTGCGCCCGAGAGGGCGAGGGCCATCGCTGCGATCGTAATGCGAGTGAGCTTCATAGTGACCTCCTGCAAATCGTCAGCACCTTTCGTGTCACAGGTGCACACCGGATTTGTGCGGCGATTTCGCCAGAAGTTTCGCAGCATGAGAAAATTGGCCGATCGAGTTATTGGCACTTCAGCTTAAGACACCTGACCTTGGTTAGAAGTTTGCAATTTTTACACTCCACGCAAACGGCGCCCGTCCGGCCTGGACATTTTCTCTAATGTGTCAGTTGCACATGTTTTGGTTTTACCAAGCGCTCGAATTCGCGATACGACATACGCAACACATCGGTATGCGTGCCGGCATTGAACGCGATCTTGGCGTCGGCGGTCGGAGCCACGCTGTCGTCGACGTAAACGTCGATGTCATACAGATTGCCGAACGGCGGCATCGCACCGACTTCGCAGTCGGGGAAGCGATCGGAAAACTCCGCTTCAGTCGCAAGTTCTGCATTGTCGACCGCGACGGCCTTGCGCAGCAGACCCAGATGCACGCGATGATCGGCGGGAACGACGACCATGGCGAGGCGGCCGTCGAGCTTCACCATCACCGTTTTGGCGAGCTGGCTGCCGCGGATATGCGCGCTCGCGGCCGTCTCCTGCGCCGTGAGTGCTCGCGCGTGGTGGATCGTCTCGAACGGGACGTGCTGGTCCTCGAGATAATGCTGTAATCGTGGTTCGGTCATGACCTGGGCCTCCACGAGCCGCAGCTTTCCTGCGACGCGGCCCGATTCGTTGCGCCGGCGCGGTGCGATCCTTGCGACCGCGACCGGAACCGCTTTGCGCGGTTCCACCAACAGATTACTCCGCTGAGCGCGCGGCGCAAGCTCTCAGCTTTTCAGAACGGCAAGCTTCTTGCCGACCTTGATGAACGCCTCGACCGCGCGATCGATCTGTGCGCGCGTGTGAGCGGCGCTCATCTGCGTGCGAATGCGCGCCTGGCCTTGCGGAACCACCGGATAAAAAAATCCAATCACGTAGATGCCTTCATCGAGCAACTGCTTGGCAAATTGCTGCGCAAGCTTGGCGTCATGCAGCATTACTGGCGCAATCGGATGCGTGCCGGGTCTGATCTCGAATCCGGCGTCGCTCATGCGCTTGCGGAAATACAGCGCGTTGTCGTTGACCTTGTCGCGCAATGCGGTGCTCGACGACAGCATTTCGAATACCTTGATCGATGCGGCAACCAGGGGTGGCGGCAGCGTGTTCGAGAACAGATACGGCCGCGAGCGCTGCCGCAGCAGGTCGATGATTTCCTTGCGTCCCGTGGTGAAGCCGCCGGAACCCCCGCCGAGCGCCTTGCCGAGTGTAGAAGTGAAAATATCCACTTTGTCCATCACGCCGTGCAGCTCTGCCGAGCCACGTCCGCTCGGGCCGACGAAACCGGTCGCGTGCGAATCGTCCACCATCAGCATCGCCCCGTACTTTTCCTTGAGCTTGACGATCTCGTCGAGCTTGGCGATGTAGCCGTCCATCGAAAACACGCCATCGGTGGCGATCAGGCGCGTGCGCTTGGTCTGCGTTTCCTTCAGCTGCGTTTCCAGATCGGCCATGTTGCCATTGGCGTAGCGGCGGCGCTCCGCCTTGCACAGGCGAATGCCGTCGATGATCGACGCATGATTGAGCGCGTCGGAAATCACCGCGTCCTGTTCGTTGAGGATTGTCTCGAACAGACCGCCGTTGGCATCGAAACAACTTGTATACAAAATCGTGTCTTCGGTTCCGAAGAACTTCGAGATCGTGGCTTCGAGCTGCTTGTGCAAATCCTGCGTGCCGCAGATGAAACGCACGGAAGCCAGACCGAAGCCGTGCGTGTCGAGCGCATCCTTCGCGGCCTTGATGACTTCGGCGTTGTCGGCAAGGCCGAGATAATTGTTCGCGCAGAAGTTGAGCACTTCGCGTCCGTTCGTCTCGATCGACGCGGATTGCGGCGTGGTGATCACGCGCTCGGTCTTGTACAGCCCCTGTTCGCGGATCGTTTCGAGTTCGGCAGCAAGGCGCTCGCGGGCGGCGTAGTTCATGATGGAATTCCGTGGGATAGCGCCGCCTATCTTATCGGCTTGGCGGCAAGGCGTGCATAATCAGCAGGGGAGGGGCTGATGCGCAAGAAGCCAGCGAAGAACATGCCGCAGATCGCGGCGCTGCAACCGGAGAGCGGAGCGCTCGGCTTTCGCGCGATGCTGCTGCGGCAGCTGGCTGGCTTTGCCGCGGCGCCGGTCATCGGCCTGTTCTCGGGATTTCTGCTGCTGTTCGGCGGCATTTTTCTCGCCGTCGCCTGGACGGTCGGCCCGCAACCTTTGATCGACTCATATACCTATCGTCCGTTCACGGCACAGGTGAACGGACGCATCGTCGAGAGCTGGGCGGCGCTGGATTTCGATCCGACGGCATTGCCGAATGGCAAGTTGCGCTGGCAACCGTACAGCCACATCGAGCCGTGCGTCGTCGTGGAATACGCCGGCGACTGGGGCGACAACCGCCGCGGATTTTGCGGCAACCGTTTCACGTTCGCTGACAGCTTCCAGCTCGACGATTGGCACACGCTGGCGCCCGACGTGCCGTTCGATTTTGCGCGCGACGGCTCCGGTTTCGCGGTTCCGGAAATCCGCATGAGCAAGGCGGCGCTGGACTGGCTGTCGAGCCATCCGCCGGCCGACACCTTCATGTCGCCGAAGCCGCCGCCGACCACGGCGCTTGCGGCATTGCAGGATCAGCTCGATGCGCCGCTCGAAGTCGCGGTCGCCAGCTGGACGACGCGCGTTCCCGGATTCCCGCTCGCCTACGATCCACGGCATGCGGATCAGGCACTGCCCAAAGGCATCGTCGACGCGCGGCGTGGCGCATTCCAGCCGGTCGGGCTGTTCTTCGTGCTGTTGTTCGGTGCGATCGGATTCTACGTCTGGCGGCTCGGCGTGGGTTTGCTGACGGGGCAGGGAGGTGCGCTGCTGTGGGTACTGAGTCTGCTGCCGCTGCTCGCATTGCCGTGGTGGAGCGACGTGCTGCCGCAGATCGTACGGCACGCGGACAAGGATTGGGCTGACGTCGTTACCGGCATGCTTGACGACATCAATCGCGTCACGCGCTTCACGGCGAGTGCTCCGGGCGAGGCTTCGTTGACGAGTGGTGAGCGGCTGCAATGGCGCGCGAATCAGGGGCGCTACGCCGACACGTTCGGGCGCATGCATTTCGTGTCAGCACAGTCGCCGCTCGCGTCGGCAGAAGCGGCGAGAGACGCGTTAAGCGCGCAAATCACCGCGCAAGTGCATCAGTTCGATTCGAGCGAACGCGCGAATCTGTTCACGCGCCTGCGCGAACTGTACGAAGGCAACGCGCGCGATGTGCAAAGCGTGTTTCGCGCGGCCGCGGAAGACACCCTGCGCGACGCGAACGCCGACCCGAGTGCCCACAAGGCGGCGCGGAATTTCCTGGTGCTTGCAGCTGGCTCGACTTATTACGAGGATCAGCTCGACAAGATCGAAGTGCCGTCGCACTGAGCGTGGTCACTCGACATTCTTGCGGAATTCCCCTTCGCGCGCATAGGCCGGCGCGCCATCGAACGGTTCGCGCAGGACGATGTTCCAGCCGCGTTCGGTGAGTTTGCGCTGCGCCAGCATCGATGCTTCGCCGCCAATCAGTGCACTTTTTTCAGGTGCGGCGAAAGCCGGTTGCGCGAAGAATTCCTCGATGTCGCCGTTCCATGTCAGATAGTCAACCGGCAATGGCAGCAACAGGCGGCCGCCCGGCGTTTGCCAAGCGATCGCCGCGCCGGCGACGAATAGTTTTCCGCCGATCGCATCCGCTTGGCGTGCGATCAACTTGAGTCCGTCGACCAGATAACGCGCCTCGACTTCACCGCGCGTGGTCGCGCCGAGCTCGACGAGCGCATCGCAACCGCTTTGTGGCTTGAGCTTTTCCAGCGTCTCGACGAGCGACGTACGCAATGTGTCGGTAAAGCCGCCGCGGCGCAGGAACTGGCGCACGCTGAATTCGTCGCTGCAGAAAGCGAGCAAGCGCTTGCGGTTGATTTCGCGCAATTCCTCGGACGTTTTTTCCAGCACGTAGGTATTGAGTTTACCGCTCCAGGAAACCACGTCCGCCGCGGTGCCGGTGATTTCGCCGAGCGCCTTGCCGGCGGAAAAATTGCCCCACACCGCAGCCCAGGCCAGCGTGTCGAGCTTGTCGTCGAGAATCGGATTGGACGAATACGGATCCACGCCGAGCACCTTGGCTATTTCTCGCCGCTGCTCGCCATACTTGAGATAGCGCTTGGCTTCGCGCCCGGTTTCACTGCCGGCGCGCGCGTACCAGGCGCGATTCTTTTTGTCTTCGACGATGGCCGGATCGCGCGGCTCGTCGCGCGCCGCGGTCATCGGCCCGGGCGGTGCGCGGAACGGATCGCCATTGTTTTCGAATTCGCGCGAGGCACGGTCGCTGACCGACTGCGCGCGACCGCTCCACGTGTCGATCTGCTTGCGGAAGTAGCGCACCACGCCTTCTGGCAAGCCGGTGACCGTATCGACCGGATGTTCGACGACGTGCGCGATCGCCGCGCCGGTCTTGCGCGCGCGTGTGGCGATCGCGTGCGCGAACGCCTGCGAGCGGCTGGCGCGGTCGAGCGCCTCCAGCGCGGGCATTTCCGACTCACGCACCGCGAGCATCTGCACGCTGTCGGCACGCAGCGGCCCGAATTTCGTGTCGATAAGAAAATGCGCCATGTAACCGCGCACCTGCACTTCGGGAACGACGTGGAAGTCCGGGCCGCTCAGCAGTGCCGGCTGCACCAGGGCCGGTGCTTGCAGATAGGGCTCGGGTTCGCTGTCCTGCGCGTGGGCGTGGGCGTGCGCGGGCGTGCAGGCGATGGCGAGAATTGCTACGGAACAACGCATCGGCGCTTTTTTGCCAGAGCAGGGTGGAATCGCAGGTGAACGCTTTTGCTCGTCATTCCGGCAGGGACTGCCGGAATCCAGTCACAGGGACGTGATGTTGGAGCTCGGTGTGAGCCGCCATCCATGGGGTCTGGATTCCGGCAATCCTTGCCGGAATGACGGACTCAGAAGTGTTGGTTAATTCCAGCTGCAAACCACCTTGCCGCAATTGCCCGAATCCATCAGGTCGAAACCCTTCTGGAAATCGTCGATGTGGATCTGGTGCGTGAGCACTTTCTGCAGCGGGAACCCGGTCAGCAGCATCTGTGTCATCTTGTACCAGGTCTCGTACATGCGCCGGCCATAGATGCCGTGCAGCACGAGGCCTTTGAAGATGACCTTGTCCCAGTCGATGCCGGCGCCGTTTGGCAGAATGCCGAGCAGGGCAATCTTGCCGCCGTGGTACATGCAATCGAGCATGTCGTTGAAGGCGCGTGGATTGCCCGACATTTCAAGACCGATGTCGAAGCCTTCCATGTGCAGGTCTTTTACGACTTCCTTGACGGATTGCTTGGAAACATTGACCACGCGCGTCGCGCCCATGTCCGCGGCAAGTTTCAAACGATAATCGTTGACGTCGGTGACGACCACGTTGCGCGCGCCGACATGCTTGGCGATGCCCGCGGCGATGATGCCGATCGGACCGGCGCCGGTGATCAGCACGTCTTCGCCGATCAGGTCGAACTCGAGCGCGCAATGCGCGGCGTTGCCGTACGGATCGAAAAACGCGGCGAGTTCGGATGGAATCTGGTCCGGAATCGGCCACAGGTTCGACGACGGCATCGCGACGTATTCGGCGAACGCGCCGTTGCGCGTGACGCCGATGCCGACTGTGTTCGGACACAGGTGCTGTTTGCCGGCGCGACAGTTGCGGCATACGCCGCAGACGATGTGACCTTCCGCGGAGACGCGTTGTCCCAATGTATACCCGCGTACACCGGGCCCCATGTCGACGATGCGGCCGACGAATTCGTGGCCGATGACGAGCCCGGGCTTGATCGTGCGCTGCGACCACTCGTCCCACTTGTAGATGTGCAGGTCGGTGCCGCAGATCGCGGTCTTCTCGAGCTTGATCAGTACCTCGTTCGGACCGATCTCGGGCACCGGCACCTGTTCCATCCAGATGCCTTTGGCGGCTTCGCGCTTGACCAGCGCCTTCATCATCGACTGCGACATGGACTTCTCCTTTGCGGCGCGAATTATACCGGCGAGGGCCGATAAATAACCGCTGGCTGAAGCGTTTTCCGGGTACAGAGTCGGTTCATCCGCATACGGCTACGTTGCGCTGAGGAAGGCGCTGAACAAGGAGAAGGAAATGTTGGAAGCTATTGCTGTCGTCTTGCTGGTACTCTGGCTGCTCGGCCTGGTAAGTTCCTACACGCTGGGCGGTTTCATCCACGTACTGCTGGTGCTCGCGATCGTCGTGATCCTGTTGCGGGTGATCCAGGGACGGCGCGCCATCTAGGGCCGCGAAATGAATCCCGTACGCGTCATCGCGCTCGTGCTGGTCATCGGCGGCGTGCTGGGGCTGGCCTACGGCGGCTTCAGTTACACCAAGGAAGATCATGAGGCGAAGATCGGGCCTCTGAATATTTCGGTGCAGGAGAAACAGACCGTCAACATCCCCCTGTGGGTCGGCATCGGTGCGATCGTGGTCGGCGGCGCCTTGCTGCTGAGCCCGCGCAATTGACGATCAGCGTTTGGGCTTGTACCAGTAACGGTCGGTGAAGGTCGTGCCGTCGCGATGCCATAGCATCGGCAGACCTTCCTTGATGATCCGGAAATAGTGCCAGTCGCCGAACTCGTCGAATTTGCGCGTTGAGCCCAGGGCTTTCGCGCGCGTGGTGCGCATGAGGCGTTGGCCGCGGGTTTTGCCGAGTCTGCGCAGCGCCCAGAGGAATGCGACGTCTTCGGCGACTGGCCGCGATTCGTCATAGCCACCGACCGCATCGAAATCGGCTTTGCGGCAGAACACCACGCCGGTATCCATGCGCATCAGCCAGACGAAAGGGACGATCAGAGCATACGTCACCGCGATGCCGAGCGACCAGCGCTCCATGCGCACGCCGCTGGCACCGCCAATGCAGCGCCCCGTTGCGAGTGCCTTGTCGATCTCGATGAAAGTCTGCGGGTGCAACTGCGAGTCGGCGTCGAGAAAGCAGACGATTTCGCCTTGCGCCGCCTGCGCGCCGCCGTTGCGCGCCGCGGCGATGACGCGTTTCTCGACGGCGACGACGCGGCAACCATGCATTGCGGCGATCTGCGCGGTATGGTCGGTGGATTGGTTGTCCGCAACAATCACCTCGATCGCGTCGGCTTCACCGTATGCACGGCGCGCCGTGCCGACTGAATCAAGCAGTCTCGGCAGCAGACGTTCCTCGTTGTATGCGGGAATCACCAGCGAGAATCGCGACATTGCAAGTCCCCTCTGTAGTGGATATAGCACCTATTGCAAGCCGCCGCATCGTGCATCGCATCCCTTACACTGCCGCGCATGCTCGCCGACGAACGCCCGCTCGCGATTTTCCTCATGGGTCCGACCGCGTCCGGCAAGACTGCCCTGGCCTGTGCGCTCGCCGACCGATTTGCGCTGGACCTGATCAGCGTCGATTCGGCGCTCGTCTATCGCGGATTGAATATTGGCGCTGCCAAACCCGACGCGGCGACACTCGACGAATATCCACATCGCCTGATCGACATTCGCGATCCGGCGCAGCCGTATTCGGCGGCGGATTTCCGCGCCGATGCGTGGCGCGAGATGCGGGCGATCACGCGCGATGGACGCATTCCGTTACTGGTCGGCGGCACCGGTTTGTATTTTCGTGCGCTGCAAAGCGGACTATCCGACCTGCCCGAGGCGAATCCCGAATTACGGCAGCGCCTTGCTTCGGAGGCCGCCGCACAGGGCTGGGCGGTACTGCACGCGCGGCTCGCGCAGCTGGATCCCGTCGCCGCATCGCGTATTCGCGCAGGCGATGCGCAGCGCATCCAGCGCGCACTCGAAGTCATCGAGCTCACCGGCAAGCCGCTCTCGCTGCAGCAGGGAGCAATGCCGGCGCGTTTTGGCTATCGCGTGCTCAAGCTGGCGTTGATTCCGCAGGATCGCGCGTTGCTGCATTCGCGCATTGCCCAGCGCATGGACGCGATGATCGCGCAGGGTTTTCTCGAGGAAATTCGTGTTTTGCGTGCCCGCGCCGATTTGCATGTCGACTTGCCGGCGCTGCGGGCAGTCGGCTATCGCCAGGGCTGGCAGCATCTGGACGGCCAATTCGCTGCCGGAGAATTTCGCGATCGTGCAATTTTCGCGACGCGTCAACTCGCCAAGCGTCAATTGACGTGGCTGCGCGCAGAACTGGATGCACGCGGGCTGGAGCCATTTGCGCCTGCCCATCAGCAAATGGCGATGAACGCAGTCGCTGATTTCGTTGGCGAAAGTCGATGATCTGTCGGAAACGGAGATTTCCCGGCGCCTTCGTACTACCGCCAAGTGCGCAAAAAGCGTATAGTTTCAGCACATTGAATCGGAGCGTTCGGGCCATATTTGTTTAACGCCTACGTTCATTTTTCCGATTCCAGAATAACAAGGCAGGAGAAGAACCATGTCCAAAGGTCAGTCGCTGCAGGATCCTTTTCTCAACGCATTGCGCCGCGAGCGCGTTCCGGTCTCCATCTATCTCGTCAACGGCATCAAGTTGCAGGGTACGGTTGAATCGTTCGACCAGTTCGTCGTGTTGTTGCGCAACACAGTGAGTCAGATGGTATACAAGCACGCCATTTCCACGATCGTGCCTAGCCGCAACGTGCGCGTGGGCGTCGAACATGCTGATCATGCCGAAGCGGCTGTCGAAGCCGAGACGGAAGGCTAAATCACTCATTGTTTGAACGGTCTCGCAAAGGTGAACGCGCGCTGCTGCTGCAGCCGCAATGGCTGGGACGCAACGACCCAGAGGCCTTGTCCGAATTCCGCGAACTTGCGCGTTCCGCCGGCGCCAGCGTGGTCGGCACCCTGAGCGCGCGCATCGAGCGCCCGAATCCCAAATTCTTCGTCGGCAGCGGCAAGGCCGAGGAACTCAAGTCGCAGAAACAGGCGACCGACGCCGACTTGATCCTGGTCAATCACGCGCTGTCGCCGGTCCAGGAGCGCAACCTCGAGCAGTTCACGCAATGTCGGGTCGTTGATCGCACCGGATTGATCCTCGACATCTTCGCGCAACGCGCACGCTCGCACGAAGGCAAATTGCAAGTCGAACTGGCGCAGCTCAAACACATGTCCACGCGTCTCGTGCGCGGCTGGACGCACTTGGAGCGTCAGCGTGGCGGTGCGATCGGGCTGCGCGGACCGGGCGAAACCCAGCTTGAGCTTGATCGCCGACTGCTCGCCGGACGCGTCAAGCAGCTCGAGCAACGCCTGGAAAAAGTGGAAACGCAGCGCACGACCGCGCGTCGCGCACGCGAGCGCAGCGCAATGCCGCTGGTCTCGCTGGTCGGCTATACCAATGCCGGCAAGTCGACGCTTTTCAACGCACTGACAGGCGCCGGTGTCTACGTCGCCGACCAGTTGTTCGCGACTCTGGATCCGACGCTGCGCCGTATCGATGGACTCAGCTGCGGGCCGATCGTGCTTGCCGACACCGTCGGTTTCATCCGCGATTTGCCGCACGATCTGGTCGCCGCGTTCAAATCCACGCTCGCCGAAACGCGCGATGCGGACCTGTTGCTGCACGTCGTCGATGCGGCTGATGCCGAACATGCACAGCGCATCGAAGAAGTGCAGCAGGTGCTCACCGAGATCGGCGCCGAAGACGTGCCGCAAATCCTGGTGTTCAACAAACTCGACAAGCTTGCCGATGGCGAAGAAGGCGCGCCGCAACCGCGCGCCGAATTCGTCGATGGCGGACGCACGCCGCGCGTGTGGGTATCGGCCACGCATTCGATCGGCTTGGATCTGCTGCGCGACGTGATCGCGCGCACGCTGCAGCGCGAACGCGTGCACTGCTGGGTGCAGGTGCCGGAATCCGCAGGCCGACTGCGCGCGCGCCTGTTCGCACAGGGCTTGGTCGCCAGCGAACGTCAGGCCGAGAGTGGCTGGGAGCTGGAAATCGATGCTCCGCGCGCGCTGCTGGAACCGCTGTTCGGGCTGCCGGGCGGAGAAGGCGAGTGGCTGCGTCACGAATTGACTGGTCCGTAGCGGCGCAATGAATTGCACCCCCACCGCTACATCTCTACAATTCCGCAGCAACCCTTGACCTGATTTGAACGGTGGTTGCGCAACGCGACTGCCTGGTGGCGGCGTGTCCGCGATCGAGCAACGGAGACATAGACGATGGCCTGGAACGAACCCGGTGGCGGCAAGCGCGATCCCTGGGGTGGCAAGCAGCCGCCAGCGGACCTGGAAGCGATCCTGCGCCGTCTGCGCGATGGCGTGACCCGGCTGTTCGGCGGCGGCGGTGGTGGCGGTGGTGGCGGTGCGCACGGACTCGTGCCACTGATCATCGCTTTAATCTTTTTTTTGTGGATTGCCCTCACCTCGTGGCAATCGATCGACGCGCGACAGATCGGCGTGGTGTTGCGCTTCGGTCAGTTCAATCGCGTGATGAGCAGCGGCTTCAATCTGAAATGGCCGGCGCCGATCGAGCACGTGTTCCCTGTCGATGCGACGAACGTGCGTTCGGTTTCCGATGAAGTGCGCATGCTGACCAAGGATGAGAACATCGTGCTGATCGACTTCAACGTGCAGTACTCGGTGACCGATGCGCGCGAATATCTGTTCGCGATGAATCAACCCGACCAGACCCTGAAGCAAGCCGCGGAAAGCGCACTGCGCCAGGTCATCGGCCGCAGCGAAATGGATACGATCCTGTCCGGTCAAGGCACGGCGCTCGTGCAGCAGACCGAAGACGCGCTGCGCACGATACTGGACGGGCCGAAAGATCATCCGGAACTGGGCTATCGCATTGGCTTGCAGGTCAAGGCCGTGAATTTCCAGAAGATATTGCCACCGCTGGAAGTGAAAGAGGCATTCGACGATGCGAATAACGCCGGCAACAATCAGCAGGAAGTGATCAACAAGGCGATCGCCTACAAGGCCCAGGTGGTGCCGGTTGCCGAGGGCGAAGCGGCGCGCGTGCGCGCCGAGGCGGAAGGCTACAAGGCCGCGCAAATCGCGATCGCCACTGGTGACGCCGCACGTTTCTCCAAAGTCGAAGAACAATATCGCGCGGCACCCGAAGTCACGCGCAAGCGCCTGTACCTGGAAACGATGCAAGGTGCGATCGGCAACAGCGTGAAAGTGCTCGATTCCAGCAATGGCAAGAACCTGATTTATCTGCCGCTCGACAAATTGAGAGGCGACGCTGCGCTCAACGCTGCGGCAGCCGACGCGGCGAAGAAGGAGGGCGGCCAATGAAACTCGCAGCTCCGATCCTTGCGTTCATTCTCATCGTGCTGATCGCCAACAGCGCATTCATCGTGCAGGAAGGCCAGAGTGCGCTCGTACTGCAGTTTGGCCGCATCGAGGGTGCCGGCACCGAAAGCGCGGACCTCAAACCCGGGTTGCATTTCAAGTTGCCGCTGGTCCAGCAGGTGGTGCGCTACGATCGCCGTATCCTGAACTTCGAAGCGCAGCCGGAACGCTATTTCACGCAGGAAAAGAAGGCGGTGACGCTGGATTTCTACGTGAAGTGGCGCATCGAGAACCCGGTCACGTACTACCAGTCCAACGGCAGCGACGAGTTGCAGACGCAAGCGAACAATCGCCTTGCGCCGATTATCAAGGACGGCCTGCGTTTCGAATTCAACTCGCGTTCGCTCAACGATCTCATCGCCGCCGCACGTTCCGACATCACCGAACATGCGATCGAGCAGGCCAACAAGCAGACATTGAGTTCGCTCGGCATTCGCGTCGTTGACGTGCGCATCAAGCGCATCGAGTTTCCGGATGAAGTTGTCGGTTCCGTGTACAAGCGCATGAGCGCCGAACGCAACCGGCTGGCCAACGAGCAGCGTTCGAACGGTTCGAAGGAAGCCGCGAAGATTGAAGCCGACGCCGACCGCCAGGTGCAAGTGATCAAGGCCGAAGCCGAACGCGACGCACAAACATTGCGCGGTGAAGGCGACGGCAAGGCCGCGGAAATCTACGCCGCGGCGTACGGCAAGAGCCCGGAGTTCTATGCGTTCTACCGCAGCCTGCAGGCCTATCGCGAGGCGTTCAAGAACGGCGGCGTGCTTGTGCTCGATCCGAAATCCGAATTCATGCGCTACTTCGAATCGAGCAAAGGCGACGCTACGAAGCCCTGATGCATCACGAGTTTGCCGCTGCGCTTTGTCTGGTGCTCGTGTTCGAAGGATTGTTTTTGTTCGCCGCGCCAAACGTGTGGCAACGCATGGCCGAGCAGATGCGCCAACTCGAGCCGCGTCAGTTGCGTGTGATCGGCGGCGTGATGGTGGCGATCGGCATGGCGATGTTGAAGCTGGTGATGTAGATCGTCATTCCGGCAGGGATTGCCGGAATCCAGACTGCAGGATGCCGGAGCGCCAATGCCCGAAAAGCAACCATGTGTTTATCTGCTGGCGAGCCATCGAAACGGAACATTGTATTTGGGTGTCACTTCGAATCTGGTGAAGCGTACTCACGAACATCGGAGCGAAGCGATCGAGGGATTTTCTAAACAGCATGGCGTTCATCATCTCGTCTGGTTTGAACAGCACACAGATATGTCAGGTGCAATTCTGCGGGAAAAGCAGATCAAGAAATGGACACGGGTTGCGAAGATTCGACTGATCGAGTCAGCCAATCCGAGTTGGAACGACTTGTGGTTGAAAATTTTGTGAGTTTGCCATCCGTGGCAACTGGATTCCGGCAGTCCCTGCCGGAATGACGAGCTAAAGGCAAAATAATCATGGGCAAATCAGTAGTCATTCTCGGAGCCCAATGGGGCGACGAAGGCAAAG
>Ga0207647_10002622_pt1 | contig 13595 bp, 10 predicted proteins | sample KBSCornC2_FD_184295 | JGI IMG/M metagenome (GOLD analysis project Ga0207647, IMG submission 184295) | Corn rhizosphere microbial communities from Kellogg Biological Station, Michigan, USA - C2 (SPAdes) (version 2) | ecosystem: Host-associated > Plants > Roots > Rhizosphere ...
TCGGACGACGACAAGATCGATTCGGCCGGACGGCGCTTCGCGCCGCAATTCAAGCCGGACTGGTCGCCGGAGCTGCTGCTCGGCTACATGTATTTCAGCCACGTCTTCGCGGTACGGCGCGACCTGTACAAGCGAGTCGGCGGCATGCGCCTCGGGTTCGAAGGCTCGCAGGACTACGATTTTGCGTTGCGCGCGACCGAAAGCGCGCGCGCGATCGCCCACGTGCCGCAGGTGCTGTACCACTGGCGCGTGCTGCCGGGTTCGACTGCCTCCTCGGGTGCGGCCAAGCCGGCGAGCTTCGAGGCCGGCCGACGCGCCGTGCACGATGCGCTCCTCCGCCGCGGCATCATCGGTGACGTGCAACAACCGGAGTGGGCACGCAAAGCCGCGGTCGGCATTTTCGGCATCGTCTTTCCCGACGACGGTCCGCGCGTCAGCATCATCATTCCGACACGCAACGGCGTGGACATCCTCAAGCGCTGCATCGATTCGCTGCGCCTGACAACGTACCGCAATTATGAAGTGCTGATCGTCGACAACGACAGCGACGACCCGGCGACGCTAGCGTATCTGCACACCCTTTCGCATCGTGTGGAACGGATCAGCAACCCGCATGGCCGCTTCAATTACGCTTACATCAACAATCGCGCGGCCGAGCGGGCGACCGGCGATCTGTTGCTGTTCCTCAACAACGACACCGAGGTGGTCGAACCGCGTTGGCTGAGCCAGATGGTCGGCTATGCCGGGCTCGCCGGCGTCGGCGCGGTCGGCGCACGCCTTCTGTATCCGGACAAGCGCATCCAGCATGCCGGTATTGTGCACGGCTACTATCGCGGCTTGGCGGGTCCGGCGTTCAAACTCGCGCCGGCGTGGGACAATGGCTACCTTTCGTATGCACGGGTGACGCGCGACTATTCGGCGGTGACGGCCGCCTGCATGATGACACCGCGCAGGACTTTCCTCGAACTCGGCGGCTTCGACGAGGTGAATTTCGAAGTAGCGTACAACGACGTCGACTATTGCTATCGACTCGGCGAACGCGGCCTGCGCAGCGTGTATTGCGCGGACGCGGAGCTGCTGCACCACGAGGGCCACTCGCGCGGCTTCCTCGACCGCCCGCAGGAAGTCGCGACCTTCCGCCACAAATACGCGGACAAGCGTGATTCTTATTACAACCCGCACTTGTCGCTCGACGACGAGCGCTTCGCGATCAAGCCGCGGCGATTCCGCGATGGGCGCGGCAAACCCGTGCGCGCCTTGATGTGCGCGTTCAACCTCAACTGGGAAGGTGCGCCTTACAGCCAGCTCGAACTGACGCTGGGTCTGCGCCGCGCCGGCTTCGTCGATCCGGTCGTCTATGCACCACAGGACGGCCCGTTGCGCAAAGCCTACGAAGATGCCGGGATTCCCGTGCACGTGTTCCAGCACCCGCTTGCCGGCGTGTTCGACGAAGCCGCGTACGATCTGGCGCTCGATGGTTTCGCTGCGTTCATCCGCGAACTCGGCGTCGAGGTCGTCTACGGCAATACCATGCAGACGTTCTACGCGATCGACGCCGCACGCCGGGCGAATCTGCCGGCGTTGTGGAATCCACGCGAAAGCGAGCCTTGGCAGACGTATTTCAATTTTCTGCCGCCACCGCTCGCAGCGCGCGCGCTGCGCTGTTTCGAGTATCCGTACCGGATCATTTTCGTCGCCGACGCCACGCGCAAGGTCTGGGAGCCGCTGGACAGTCGCAGCAACTTCACCGTGATCCACAATGGACTCAACCTGGATCGCCTGCGCGAAGAAGCAATCCGCTATCCGCGTGACGCCGCGCGCCGCGAACTCGGCCTCGCTGACAGCGATGTCGCCGTCCTCCTTCCGGGCACCGTCTGCGAACGCAAAGGTCAACAGGATTTGATCGACGCGCTGGCGATCCTGCCCGCATCGGCGACCGAACGTCTGCGCTGCTTCATCGTCGGCGACCGGCCGAGCGGCTACAGCGTCGACCTGCATCGCCGTGTTGCCGCGCTGCCGGCAGCGGTGCGCGAGCATGTGGCGATCGTCGGCGAGACCAACGAAATCGTCCGCTACTATCAGGCCGCCGACATTTTCGTGTGCACGTCGCGCATCGAGAGCTTCCCGCGCGTCGTCCTCGAAGCGATGACCTTCCGCCTGCCGATCGTCAGCACGCGCGTGTTTGGCATTGCCGAGCAGGTCGGCGAAAATGTCAACGCGCTGTTGTACGATCCGGGCGATACCTCGCGTCTGGCACAACATCTGGCAACACTCGCCGCGGACGACGAATTGCGCAGGCGCTTCGCGAGCAACTCGGAGCACGTTTTGGCTACGCTCAATACTTTCGATGAAATGGTCAATGCGTACGGCACGATCTTCCGCGAAGCGGCACTCGGCCGCTGAGGCGCCGCCCCGGACAATCTGGCCTTGGCGGAAATCCATGGCGCAGGTCCGAGCGGCATTGGCGACCAGATTCCTTAGCGGCCACGGCATTGAAATCGGGGCGCTCGATTGCCCGTTGCCGCTGCCGCCTGGCGTGTCGGCGCGTTACGTCGACCGCGCCAGCGTCACCGAACTGCACCGGCTTTATCCGGAGCTGGCGGAAAGCAAACTCGTTGAACCGGACTTGATTGAAGATGGCGAGAGGCTTCCCGGCGTCGCCTCCGGCTCTCTCGACTTCATCGTCGCCAACCACATGCTCGAACACTGCGAGAACCCGCTCGGCACGATGCGCACGCACCTTGATCGCGTGCGCCCGGGCGGGGTGCTGTTTTATGCAGTTCCGAACAAACGCCACTGTTTCGACGTGCAACGGCCGCTGACAGAATTTGCCCACCTTCGTGCTGATGATCTGGATGGTGGTGTCGCTTCACGCTGGAACCATTATCTCGAATGGGCGAGACTCGTGAATGCGATCACCGACCCGTCAGCGGCTGAACGCAATGCATGGGAGAATCTGCACAATGGCTACAGCATCCACTTTCATGTGTGGGATGGGCGCACCTTTCGTCAGTTTCTGAATTCAGCGCGCGATTACCTCCAGCGAACATTTGCAGTGCGGCACTTCCGTGCGAGCGGCAGCGAAATCATCGCGATCCTGCAACGCGAAGTCTGAGGAACAAGAACAGTCATGTGCGGAATCGCGGGAATCATCGACCACCACGCCGGCGACGCTTTGCCATCACAGCTGGAGCGCATGCTGACGTGGATGGAAAAGCGCGGGCCCGACGGCGCCGGCACGTACGTCGAACTCGCGCTGGCCATGGGCATGCGGCGGTTGTCGATCATCGACCTCGACCATGGCTGGCAGCCGTTGTATTCGCTCGATCGGCAGATCGTCGCTTTCCAGAATGGCGAGATTTACAACTACCGCGAACTGCGCCGTGAACTCGAACAGCGCGGTTTCACGTTCGCGACCGCGAGCGATACCGAGGTGCTGGCGCACGGCTATGCCGCATGGGGCATCGAAGGACTGCTGCAGCGAATCGACGGCATGTTCGCGCTGGCAATCCTGGACAAGCGCAGCGGTGAGTTGCATCTGGCGCGCGACCGCTTCGGCGAAAAGCCGCTGTTCTACGCCACCGCGCCGGGCCGCTTTGCCTGGTGCTCGAATCTTCTTGCCGTTGCCGCATTGCCATGGGTGGATACCGATACCGACCTGCAAGCGCTCGATGATTATCTGGCCGCGCACTATGTCGCCGGTCCGCGTACGTTCTACAGCGGCGTGCGGCGTCTGCTGCCCGGCCATCGCCTGCGCTTGAGGGTGACCGACCCGGCACCGCTGATCGAACGCTACTATCGTCCGCAACTCGATGTCACGCGGCCGGCGTCCGACGAAGAACTTGCCGAGGCGCTCGAAGCTGCCGTGCGCTCGCGCCTCGTCGCCGACGTACCGGTCGGAATTTTCCTGTCCGGCGGCCTCGACAGCTCGATCGTCACCGCGATCGCCGCGCGCGCGCAGCCGGGCATCATGACGTTTTCGATGGGCTTCGATTCAGCCGCGCACGACGAAGCCGCGCATGCGCAGCGCGTCGCCGAATACTGTGGCACACGCCATCACCGTTTCCATTTCGACGCCGATAGTTTCGTGAGCCTGCTGCCGCAGGTCGCGGCCGCGCTCGACGAGCCGCTCGGCGATCAGGCTGCGTTGCCGCTGCACTGGCTGTGCCGCGAAGCGCGACAGCATGTGACCGTCGCCCTTTCCGGCGAAGGTGCGGACGAACTGTTTGGCGGTTACGGTTATTACCGACAATTTCTCGGCGCCGGCGGTTGGCTGCAGCGCCTGCGCGACCGTGCCCGTGGCCGCAAACCGACCTCGATTCAGGACCTGCGCCGATTCACGCGCAATCCGACACCGGTCACGCCATCGGGTTTCCCGCTGCTGACCGACGCGGCGAATCGCGAGCAGCTCACCGGACGCACCGGGCATGCCGACGATGCCTGGGAAAACGAACTGATCGCCTGGCTCGACAGCGCGAGCGATCCGCTCAAACGCGCGATGGCCGCCGATCTGGCGACCTGGCTGTCCGACGATCTACTCGTGAAGTTCGACCGCATGAGCATGGCGCATAGCCTGGAAGGCCGGGCACCGTACCTGTCGCCGCGCCTGGCCGAACTCGCGCTGCGCGGATCGCGGCCGTGGTCGCGCATGAGCCTCACCGACAGCAAACGTGCTCTGCGCCGCGTCGCGCACCACTGGCTGCCGAGCGACATTCTGCAACGCCCGAAACAAGGTTTCGTGCTGCCGATGCGGCGCTGGCTGAAACAATGGTTCGACAGCCATGGCGGGGTGCGCGCCTATTTTTCCGGGCGCGCGTTGCCCGGTGTGGACGCGGCTGTCGCTATCGCCATTGTGGAGCAGGACGTGGCGCGCGATATCCAGCGCGAACGCCTGCTGTTCTCGCTGGTGATGCTGGCGGAGTGGCAAGCAGCGAGCAATGGACAATTGGTGCGGGCTCGCAACGCTCGCGCGCCACACATGCCCGTCGCAATGTCGTAGGATGCCGCGTTCTGCATCCGTCCGAACCTCTACCGGAGTTTCCCGTTTGAACACCATGGCCGTGCGCAGTTTCAGCGAATCGTTGGACCCTTCCCCGCCGCTGGCACAGGATGCCCCACGCTATTATCAGGTTCAGGCTTTGCGTTTCTTCGCCGCATTCGCCGTCGTGGTCGGACATGCTTTCATCTTCACCGCGCAAAAATTTCCGCTGTCAGCTGACATCGTCGAACTCGCTGGTTGGACCGGAGGCTGGTCGGTGGCGCTGTTCTTCTGCATTTCCGGGTTCGTGATCACGCATGGCGCGCAAGGTTTGGGAGCAAGCAGATTTCTAGTGCACCGGCTCGCACGCATCTACCCAGCCTACTGGTTGGCAGTAGTGGTCGTATGCGCAGTGAAACTAGTGCTTTTTCACGGCCTGCCTACGCAAGAGCTTTCGCTGATTTCGGCCACGTTGTTGCCCGCTGGTGAGCGCGGTTATCCGTTATGGATCGAATGGTCTCTCGTATACGAAGTGTTCTTCTACTCACTGTTCGCACTGCTCTGGATCTATCGGTCCAATCGCGCGCTGCTGACCTTCATGACGTTTTGGTTGGCCGTGATCGCCGTCGTAGCCGTGCTGCGCCCCGGCTGGGCCAGTGCGCGTTATCCCACGGCGGCTCAGATCTTCTTTTCGACACGCAATCTGCCGTTCATCCTCGGCGTGTATTGCTACTTCCTGCGCCCGCATTTCAATCCGAGTATCCGCGCGGTCCTGCTGCTGCTGTTTCCCGCGGGCCTCGCGGGAATCGTCGCCCTACCCGGCGACTTGAAGGCCATGTCCGAAGCCATCGCTGCATTCGGCCTGTTAGGGTATTTTGCCAGCGCGCAATCGACCCTCAAGCGTGACGCGCTGCTGGTGAAGCTCGGCGATTTTTCGTACGGCATCTACCTGATCCACATTTCGGCCATTACCGTGCTGCTCAGTATCGGGTTCAAGGAGTACCAGAACCCATGGCTTGCCACTGCCGCCGCGACCGCCTTTGGAACAGCCTGCGGAGCCATTTTCGGTTTCGTGGAACTGGCAATGTACAAGCGCATCAAATCCTTCCTCGATCAACGGTTCGCTGCTCGGGCGCTGCCATCGCTGGCACAAGCGGACGTTCCAGGATAAGGGCTTGTGTCGATGGTGAGCGATCGCCAGCCGCGAGATGGCAACGGAAGATGCTGGCCATACTGATCATCAATCACAAAACCGCGCCCGTCACTTTGGCCTGCCTGGAGCGTTTGCTGCAGTTCGCCCCGGGTGACGCCGAGATCCATGTACTCGAGAATGGATCTTCCGGGCAAGACGCGCAGGAACTTTCCCGTTTTGCCGATGCGAATGCTCAAGTCCGACTTGCGCTGAGCGACGTCAACCTCGGCTTTGCCGCCGGCATGAACCGGCTGCTCGAAATCGCACTCGGCGATACGTGTGTCGACCAGGTACTGCTGTTGAACAGTGACACCCTGCCCGGTGCCGGTTTCATCGAAGCCATGCAACGGGCGCTCGATGTAAGCACGCAAACCGAGATGATCGCCGCGCGCATGCCGCATGCCGACGGCAGCATCGATAGTCTCGGCATCACGTTGTATCGCTCAACACTCGCTTCGAATCGCAAGCGCGAAGACGAAGTACTTCTCGGCCCGACTGGCGGGTGCGCGTTGTTCACGCGACGCGTTCTCGAGGATCTGCACGCAAGTCATGGCGAATGGTTTGATGAGAGTTTCTTCTGCTACGCGGAAGATACCGATCTCATAATCCGCGCACGTTGGCTCGGCTACCTTCCAGCGTATGCGGCTGAAGCGATCGTCCTCCATGAGGGTTCGCTATCTTCGGGCGGACCGGACAACGACTTCGTGCTCTACCATGGCATCCGCAATTCGCTGTGGTGGTTGGTGAAAGATGCCCCGAGCGGCTGGCTGCTGCGCTCGCTGCCGTGGTTCGTCGCATTGCATTGCGGAATCGTCGCGCGCCATCTGCGCCGCGGGCGCATGCGCGTGTTGTGGCGTCTTTATTGCGATGCCGTTCGTGGCGTTCCGGCGATGCTCAGAAAGCGCAAACTGATCCGCGCGACGCGACGCGTACCCGCAAGCGAGTTCGCGCGCTGGGTCGAGCCGCACTTTTACGAGCGCGACTACCTGCGGCGCGCGTGGCGAGAATTGTGGCGCGCGGCGCCGAAGCCGTCAGGCTAGCGCGTTTTCCAGCTCTGCACGCAAATCGCGCACGTCTTCGACGCCGACCGACAGGCGGACCAACCCGTCGCTGATGCCGAGCTTGCGGCGGTTCGCAGCCGGAATGGAAGCGTGCGTCATGATCGCCGGATGATCGACGAGACTCTCGACGCCACCGAGCGATTCAGCGAGGGCGAACAGATGGCAGCGCTCGAGCATCTTGCGCGCCTTGCGCAGGCCGCCCTTGACCTCGATCGTGATGATGCCGCCGGGGCCGTCCATCTGGCGCTTCGCCAGCGCGTATTGCGGATGCGACTTGAGCCCTGGGTAGATCACCTTCTCGACGGCCGGATGCTTCGCCAGCCACGCCGCAAGTTCGCTGGCGTTCTCGCAATGCGCCTGCATGCGCAGATGCAGCGTCTTCAGACCGCGCATCGCGAGAAATGAATCGAACGGCCCCGCCACGGCGCCGACCGAGTTCTGCAGGAAGCCCATCTGCTCGACCAGACCCTGATCGTCGCCGGCAACGACGATGCCGCCGACCATGTCGGAATGGCCGTTGAGGTACTTCGTCGCGGAATGCAGCACCAGATGCGCGCCGTGTTCGAGCGGGCGCTGCAGGATCGGCGAGCAGAACGTGTTGTCGACGACTAGAATCAGCCCGTGCTTACGCGCAAAGGCGCCGAGCTTGGCCAGCTCGACGAGCTTGAGCATCGGATTCGTCGGCGTCTCGGCCCAGATCATGCGCGTGTTCGGCTTGAGCGCCGCGCGCAGCGCCGCCATGTCATTCAAATCGATGAACGTGAAATCCAGCCCCGCACTGCGCCGACGCACGCGTTCGAACAAACGGAAGCTGCCGCCATACAGATCGTCCATCGCGATGACGTGGCTGCCCGAATCCAGCAGGTCGAGCACCGTGCTCGCGGCACCGAGCCCCGAGCCAAAAGCGTACCCCGCGCGGCCGCCTTCCAGGTCCGCAATACAACGTTCGTACGCCATGCGCGTGGGATTCTGCGTGCGGCTGTATTCATAGCCCTGGTGCACGCCGGGACTCTTCTGCACATAAGTCGACGTGGCGTAGATCGGCACCATGATTGCCCCGGTGGAAGGATCGGGGCTCTGGCCGGCATGAATAGCCCGTGTGCCGAGGCCGAGAGTTTTATCTTTCTTTGCCATATTGGGTCCGTGGGAAAACGAAGAAATTACTGCACGCGCCGGCGCAGATAGTTGAGCAGGTCAATGCGCGTGATCAGGCCGAGGAATTTTTCGCCGTCCATGACGATGGCGACATGACCGAGTTCGAACACGGGCAACAGTGCTTCCATCGATGACTTGACGTCGAGTTGCTGCAGTTTCGCGACCATCGCCGTGGATACCGGATCGCGGAATTTCGCTTCGTTGCCGTAGACATGCAGCAGCACGTCGGACTCGTCAATGATGCCGACGATCTGGTCGCCTTCCATTACCGGCAGTTGCGAGACGTCGTACAGCTTCATGCGCTGATAGGCGACCGTGAGCTGATCGCCCGGCGCCACCACTACCGTGTCGCGCTGTGAGTACGGGCGCAGGATCAAATCGCGCAAATCGCCATAATGCTGGCGCTCGAGAAATCCGTTGTCGAGCATCCAGTAGTCGTTGTACATCTTCGACAGGTACTTGTTGCCGGTGTCGCAGACCAGCGTCAGCACTCGCTTGGGCGTCGTCTGCTCCTTGCAATACTTCAGCGCCGCGGCGAGCAGCGTGCCGGTCGAGGAGCCGCCGAGAATGCCTTCCTTCTCGAGCAATTCGCGGCCGGCGAGAAAACTTTCCTTGTCGCTGATCGCGTAGGCTTTCTTCACGCGCGAAAAATCGGAGATGCTCGGCAGGAAATCCTCGCCGATGCCTTCGACCATCCACGACGCCGACTTCGTCGACAGCGTGCCTTCATTGATGTACTGCGCGAGGATCGAGCCGACCGGGTCGGCGAGAATGAATTCGACGTTCGGCGCGGCTTGGGCAAAACAGCGTGACAGGCCGGTCATCGTGCCGGACGACCCGCAGCCGAACACGATCGCGTCGAGCTTGCCGTCCATCTGCGCGAGGATTTCCGGGCCGGTGCCCTGTTCGTGCGCGCGCGGATTGTCGGGATTGCCGAACTGGTTGATGAAGTACGCGCCCGGCGTTTCGCGCGCGAGGCGTTCGGCCATGTCCTGGTAATACTGCGGATGACCCTTGGCAACATCGGAACGAGTCAACACGACTTCCGCGCCCATCGCCTTGAGATTGAAGATCTTCTCGCGGCTCATCTTGTCGGGCACGACCAGAATCAATCGATAGCCCTTTTGCTGGGCGACGAGCGCGAGGCCGATGCCGGTGTTGCCGGCGGTGCCCTCGACGAGAATGTCGCCGGGCTTGATCTTGCCGGCACGCTCGGCCGATTCGATCATCGACAGACCGATGCGGTCCTTGATGGAGCCCCCTGGATTGGCGCTTTCCAGCTTGAGAAACAGCTCGCAGTTGCCGGCGTCCAGGCGTTGCGCCTTGACGATCGGCGTGTTGCCGATCAGTTCGAGCACGCTTTGATGGATAGCCATGCGGGTTCCCCGGCTCGGGCTCAGGCCCGCATCAGACAAATGGATTGCAGACGGCGCGCGTGCGCCGACAAGCTGCCAATGATAACAAAGCCGCGCGGGATGCGGCTTGCGGGCGCCGGCGGGTCGAAAAAACCGGCGCCGGCGCTAGAAGGATTCGATTAGCTAATCAATGCGCGGTAGTTCGGAACCGCTCCCACATGTAGGTGAGCTTGTCTTTGGCCCAAAGCTTTTCTTTCTTCATGTTGTGCAGCGTGGTGTCGTCCATCGGCAACACACCCAGTTCAGCGTCGCGGACCTTGCCGTCCAGTTCCTTGTGCCTCTGATAAAGACTGCGGAATTCCACGTCGCTCTTCATCAGTATCTCGACATCCTTCTGCTGGTTCTCGAACATCAGCCGACCTCCTCTTCATGCAAGGCGAACGCACGCAATCCAGCGCAGACGCGATGGCTGCGCAGACGTTCGCGTGGACCAAGGGAATGTAACGAGTCGGGTTGGGCGGCCGCCTGCGCGCCGCCCACCGAATGCGGTGGAACGGACGCCTGTTGTTGCTCGACAGCTGCTGTCATGGACTCGTCATAACGCCGCGGGGATGCCCGAACGGGTGCCGCGACAATTCGACCCTACTCCTTTGCGGGGAGCGGCGCAACCTGGATTTTGGTCCTCGCCAAGTACCTGTACGGGCGATGATTTTTTGGCGTCAGTGCGCCTGATCCTGCAGGATCACGTCGACGCGCCGATTGCGCGCGCGGCCCTCTTCGGTATCGTTGTCGGCTACCGGCTGGTCCTCGCCGAGGCCCACACTGGTGATGCGATTGGCGGCCACGCCGGCGGCGACGAGCGCGGTTCGCACGGCGTCGGCGCGGTGTTGCGAGAGCACGCGATTGGACTCGGGCTTGCCGCGGCTGTCGGTGTGGCCTTCGATGCGGATCGGCTTGGCCGGATCGCGATTGACGAAGGCGACGAGCTGGCCGAGGCTGGCTTTCGCTTCCGGACGCAACCCGACCTGACCCGGCGCGAAGGCGATGTCATCGAGCGTCATCTGCATGCCTTGCGCGCCGCGCGTGGCGCGCAAATTCGACAGGCGTTTGCGCAGATCGCCGGCCGCAGCTTCGGCCAACTGGGCTTCCTTGCGCGCGAGCTCCGCGGATTTGGCTTGTGCGTCGAGCAGACGCTGCGTTTGCGCGGCTTCCGCCCGCGCCGACTCGGCTTCCTGCGCATTCTGCTCACCTTGCAGACGCAAGCGCTCGGCTTCCTCGGCGCGCAGTTCGCTTTCCATGCGCGTGCGCTCGGCGTCCATGCGCGCGCGTTGCAGTTCGCGCTGGCTGGCCTCGAGCAGGATGCGATCGTGTTCGCGATCCAGCTCGGTCAGCCTGCGCTCCTGCTCGGCGGCTTGTGCGGCGGCATAGGCGATATCCACGCGGCGCTCGGCCATGTACACCCGGTGCGCGCGCTCGGACCTGCCGCCGCCTTCGGCAAGAGACTGCACGGCCTGTTCGGCCAACGCGCGTTCGGCCGGCGCCAGCTGGCCCAATACCGGATCGGCAGCCAATGCATCCAGACTGGCGCGCAACCTTTGGTAATCCAGATCGTGTTTGGCCGCAACAGCGCCGGTCATCACAGCGAGGAGCAAAATTCCCGCAAGAGCGCGCTTCATTGCTGGCCTCCTTGCACATCTGCCGGATTGATGCCCGAATCCGATTGCTGGCGCAGATCGGCGTTCTCGTGCGTGCGTGCGTCGACTTTTTCGCGCGCCTTGCCGAGCCGCGATTTGGCCGCGGCCAGTTCGCTGTCGACCTGTGCCTCCTGAACCAGGCTCGACGCTTCGTCGAAGTCACGCTTGGCGGCGCGCGCGCGCGCGGCGCTCAGACGATCTTCGGCGTTGCGCAATTCCATCGGCGCGTAGGTAGGCGCACCGGCGTCGCGCGCAGCATCGATCGCGCGCGCCGCTTCTTCCAGGCCGATATTCGGTGGCTTGGTCGGGCCGCACGCGGTCAGCGCTAGCACAAAAATGCCTACGCCACGATGGATTTTTCGCCGATTTGGTGTCATAACATCCAGTAAAGCTAAGGGGGCGGGAACCGCGAAGTGCGGGTGTATTGTGGGAAAGCATGATGCACAAGGCAACGCCTGCGCTCGATCCCGTTTTTTAACGCGTCGCGGCGCGGCGCCTGATGTGCGAGGTTTGTGATGGATATCGGTTACTTTCTCAAGTTGATGACCGAAAAAGGCGCGTCGGACATGTTCCTGACGACGGGCGCTCCGGTCAACATCAAGGTCGAAGGCAAGCTCTACCCGCTCGGCAATACCGGCCTGCCCGGCGGCATGGTCAAGAAAATCGCCTATTCGCTGATGGACGAGGGCCAGGTGCCGCAGTTCGAGCGCGATCTGGAACTGAACCTCGCGATCGCCGTGAAGGATGCCGGCCGCTTCCGTATCAACGTGTTCAAGCAGCGCGGCGAAGTCGGCATGGTGATCCGCGCGATCAAGAGCGAGATCCCGAGCATCGAACAGCTGCGCCTGCCGGTGCTGTTCAAGGAAATCATCATGGAGCCGCGCGGGCTCGTGCTCGTGGTCGGTGCGACCGGATCGGGCAAGTCGACGACGCTGGCATCGATGATCGATCACCGCAACAGCACGGCGTCGGGACATATCCTCACCGTCGAGGACCCGATCGAATACCTGCATCGGCACAAGAAATCCGTGGTCAACCAGCGCGAAGTCGGCCTCGATACGCACGGCTTCCACGAGGCGCTGAAAAACGCCATGCGTGAAGCGCCGGACGTCATCATGATCGGCGAGATCCGCGACTCGGAGACGATGGAAGCGGCGATTTCGTTCTCGGAAACCGGCCACTTGTGCCTGGCGACGCTGCACTCGAACAACGCCGATCAGACCATCGAGCGCATCCTGAACTTCTTCCCGGAAGCCGCGCACCGCAACATCCTGATGAATCTGGCATTGAACCTCAAAGCGGTCGTCAGCCAGCGTCTCGTCGTCGGCAAAGATGGTCGGCGCCTGCCCGCAGTCGAGGTCTTGATCAACACACCGTTCATCCGCGACCTGCTGCGCCGCGGTCAGGTGCATGAAGTGAAAGAGGCCATGGATCGCAGCCTCGAAGAAGGCATGCAGACGTTCGACCAATCGCTGTTCACGCTCTACAAGACCGGCATCATCGAACTCGAAGAAGCGCTCAACAAAGCAGATTCGCGCGATGGCTTGGCGCTGAAGATTCGCCTGGCCGAAGGCGGCGATTCGACGACCGCCCACGACGCCTACGATACCGCGACGTTCTAAGCTTTACACCTCTCCCGCTGGCGGGAGAGGTCGGCGCGCATCGCGCCGGGTGAGGGTGGTGCATGGAGTGATCATCGCGTTCCCGGCCAGCCTCAACCGTCGCCCTTTCCCGCCAGCGGGAGAGGGGGAATGATCGTCGCGTTGCGCGACACGTTTATTAATCAGGAGCGCGGTGCATCCGGCTGATTCTCGGGCCTTGCGCGCTCGAACTCGTCCAGTTTCATGCACGCCTCGCTGATGCGCTGGATCAGCGGAAATGGCGTCATGTCCACTGACCAGCGCCTGGCGTTGTAGACCTGCGGCACCAGGCAGACGTCGGCCATCGTCGGCTCATCGCCTTCGCAGTATTCGCCGGTGGACGGGTTGTCCGCGAGCAGATTCTCGAACGCCGTGAAACCTTCGCGAATCCAATGTTGCGTCCAGCGTTCGCGTTCGACTTGCGGCGTATTGAACTCGCGTTCCAGATATTGCATCACACGCAGGTTGTTCAGCGGATGGATGTCGGCGGCAATGATGTGTGCCAAGCCGCGCACACGCG
>Ga0207647_10002623_pt1 | contig 13594 bp, 14 predicted proteins | sample KBSCornC2_FD_184295 | JGI IMG/M metagenome (GOLD analysis project Ga0207647, IMG submission 184295) | Corn rhizosphere microbial communities from Kellogg Biological Station, Michigan, USA - C2 (SPAdes) (version 2) | ecosystem: Host-associated > Plants > Roots > Rhizosphere ...
CGCGATGCTCGAGCAGGACCCGCACACCCGCCGCTACCGGCCGGGTCTGCTCACCTTCGAGCTCGGCCGGCTGCACCGCGCCCATGACGATCTCATCAGCATGGCCGAGCGCGAGCTGCGCGAGGTCTGCGCCCGCACCGGCCACACCGGCTATATCGCCGTGCTCGACGGCTACGAGCAGGTCGTGCTCAGGATCGTGCCGGGCTCGAATCCCCTGCGTGTCGTCAATCCGCCCGGCCAGCGCACGCCGGCGCTCGCCACCTCCAACGGCCGCGCCATGCTCGCCCGCCTCACCGACGAGGACATTCGCGCGCGCGTACCCGCGACCTATCCAAAGCTGCCGCGCAACTCGCCGCAGAACTTCAAGCAGTTGATGGCCCGCCTCGACGAGATCCGCCGCACCGGCGTGTCGGAAGCGGCCGATGAATCGATCGAGGGCGTCGGCTCGCAAGGCTTTGCGCTGAAGAGCGGCGAGACCGGCGAGATGATCGGAATCGCGGTGTCCTATTCGGTGCAGGCAACCACCGCCGGCGAGCGCGCTGATGTCCGCCGTGAGCTGGCGGCGATGGCCGCAAAACTGCGGCGCATGACCGGCGATCCGCTCGATCAGGATACGGCACGCGTTCAGACGGGGACGCGATGAGCAGCGCCGCGACCACGCGTCCCAACGGCCTTGCGCTCTTCATTCTGCCGAGCGCGCTGCTGTTTGCCCTCTTCTTTTTCCTGCCGATCGGGCTGATGGCGCTGATGAGCGTGCTCACCGGAAATCCGGTGGTGGCGCCGAAGGTCGCCTTCACCACGCGTCACTACGCCCGCATGATCGACGATCCCTTTTATCTCGAGGTGATCTGGACCACGATCCGGATCGGACTCGTGACCACGCTGGTCGCGCTCGCGATCGGCTATCCGCTGGCACACTGGATGGCGCGCATCAAGAGCCGCACCGGGCACGCCCTGCTGCTGATGGCGGTGCTGGCGCCGATGTTGACCGGCATCGTGGTACGCACCTTCGCCTGGATGACGCTGCTTTCCGACAAGGGCGTCGTCAATCAGACGCTGATGTCGCTCGGTGTCATCGGCCAGCCCCTGAAGCTGATGTACACGGAGACCGGCATCGTGGTCGGCCTCGTCCACATCTACGTGCCCTTCATGGTGCTGACGCTGACCGGCGTGATCGGCCGTATCGACGAGCGGCTGGAGCAGGCCGCGGAAAATCTCGGCGCAAGCCCCTTGCGCGCCTTCCTTGAGGTGACGCTACCCTTGAGTCTGCCCGGCATTCTCGCCGGCTCTCTTCTCGTCTTCGCGCTCGCGATCAGCGCCTATGTCACGCCGATCCTGCTCGGCGGCTTCCAGATCATGACGCTGCCGATCCTGATCTACCAGCAGATCTCCGCGAACTTCAACGTCGGCTTCGCCGCCGCGCTCGGCATCGTCCTGCTGATGCTCTCGCTCGGGCTCGTCGTCGCCTACAACCGCGCGCTCGGCCTCGTCTCCGGCCAGCGCGAATTGCAGTGAGGCCGACGATGCAAACCACCGCCTCGCACAGCCCATCGCTCGCGGCGGCCCGGCAGGCGGCTCCCGCGCGGACGGCGGGAAGCGTCAGGCATTACGGCCGCTATCTCTATCTCGCCGTCAACATCGCCATCCTGATCTTCCTGCTGGCGCCGATCGCGATCGTCGTCGTGTTCGCCCTGAACCCGACGCCCTTCATCCAGTTTCCGCCGGTTGGCGTGTCCTTGCGCTGGTTCGAGAAGTTCTTCGCATCGCGCGACTTCATGCATGCGCTCGGCTTCAGCCTCGAAGTCGCAGTCCTTACCACCATAGCGGCAACGATCCTCGGCGCCTCCGCCGCGCTCGCGCTGGCGCGCGGCAATCTGCCGGGCGCGCGGCTGATCGTGGCGACGATGCTATCTCCCCTGATGCTGCCGGCGATCCTGACCGGACTTGCGCTGTTCCAGACCTATGTGCTGCTCGACGTGGGACGTCCAACCTGGGGCCTCGTTGCCGGCCACACGCTGGTGACGCTGCCTTACGTCGTGCGCACCACGCTCGCCGTGCTGCATAATTTCGACACGCGCCTGGAGGAAGCGGCACAGAACCTCGGCGCAAGTCCCTTGCGCACCTTCTTCGAGGTGACGCTGCCGCTGATCAAGCCGGGCGTGCTGGCAGGCGCAATCTTCGCCTTCATCGTCTCCTTCGACCAGTTTCCGGTGTCGCTGTTCCTGGTCTCGCCGGGCAACGAGACGCTGCCGGTCACGCTGTTCAACTATCTCAAGTTCGATCTGGACGGCACGATTGGGGCTGCTTCCGTGGTCTCGATCGTCCTCGCCTTTGTCGTCGTCATCGGGCTCGACCGCACGGTCGGCCTGCGCTCCTACGTCAAATTGTAACCGCTCATTACACCCGAAGGAATCGAGACATGATGAAAGCTCTGGGATCCTCACGGCTCAGCCGACGCCGCTTTCTGACCGCGAGCGCCTCGCTCGGCATCGGCACGATCGCCGCGCCCTACGTCGCGCGCGCCGACGATCCGACGCTGCGCATCACCGGCTGGGGCGGCAAGTGGGGCGAGATCATGAAGGCCGAGATCGGCCCCGCCTTCGAGAGCGAGTTCAAGTGCAAGCTCCAGATCGATTCCGCGTTCCCTTATCTGCCGAAGCTTCAGGCGAGCTCGCGCTCCGCGCCGATCTATGACGTGCTGCACACCAATTCCAACGAGCAGTGGGCGGCGGCCGAGATGGGCCTCGTCGAGCCGAAGATCGATCCCAAGCTCGTTCCGAACCTCGCCGACGTCTATCCCTACGCCGTCAGCGACAAGATCGTCGGCGTCTCGATCTTCACCAGCGCCATCGGGCTCGGCCTGCGCACCGACAAGGGCTATGGCAGCATCACCTCGTGGAAGGAGCTGTGGGACGCGAAATACAACGGCGTCCGCGGCGGCTACGTCATTCCCGTCAACAGCCTCGGCCAGGCCTTCCTGATGATGTGCGGCACGTTGTTCGGCAAGGGACAGACCGATCTCGATGCGGCCTACACCGCACTGGAGAAGCTCAAGCCGATCAAGATCGTCGATTTCACCGGCGCGATGGAGAAGATGCTGCTGTCGGGCGAAGTCGGCCTCTGCGTCATCCACGATTCCGGCATCTACCGCTATGACGGGCAGAACCAGCCGACCGACTTCGTCTCGCCGAGCGAAGGCGTGCTGTCGCTCGAGCAGGTCCTGACCATCACGCCCGGCAGCAAGATGAAGGAGCTCGCCAACGCCTATGTCAACTACATGCTGCGCCCCGAGGTGCAGAAGCGCCTCGCGGAAACCGTGTGGTACTCGCCGGCCAACAAGAAGGTGAAGCTCGACGCCAAGTACGACGCCAAGCTGCTCACCACGCCCGAGAAGGTCTCGAAGCTGATCCAGGTCGACTGGAAGTGGTACAACGAGCGCAAGGACGAGATCGACCAACGCGTCAACCGGATCTTCCGCGCATGAGCGCGTCGATCGAGATCGCCGGCGTCAGCAAGGTCTATGACGGCGGAGTCCGCGCGGTGGACGCGGTCGCCATGGACATCCGGCAGGGCGAGTTCTTCTCCCTGCTCGGCCCGTCCGGCTGCGGCAAGACCACGACGCTGCGCATGATCGCCGGCTTCGAGACGCCGAGCGCGGGCGCGATCCGCGTCGACGGCGCCGACATCACCCATGTGCCCGCGCACAAGCGCGACATGGGCATGGTGTTCCAGAATTACGCGCTGTTTCCCCATCGCACCGTCGCCGAGAACGTCGCCTTCGGCCTGCGCATGCGCGGGCTCGACAAGGCGAGCATCGCAGCCAAGGTGAAGGCGGCGCTGGCCATGGTCGAGCTGTCCGGCCTCGAGGACCGACGCCCCGCCCAGCTCTCCGGCGGCCAGCAGCAGCGCGTGGCGCTCGCCCGCGCCATCGTGATCGCGCCGCGCGTCCTGCTCTGCGACGAGCCGCTCGGCGCGCTCGACAAGAAGCTGCGCCAGCAGATGCAATTCGAGCTCAAGCAGCTCCAGAAGAAGCTCGGCCTGACCCTCGTCTTCGTCACCCACGACCAGGAAGAGGCGCTGGCGATGTCCGACCGTATCGCCGTGATGAACGGCGGCCGCGTCGAGCAGGTCGGCACGCCGACGGAGATCTACAACCAGCCCACGACGCGCTTTGTCGCCGACTTCATCGGCGACACCAACATCTTTCGCGGCGAGCGCACGATGACGAGCACGGTCGCCTCGGCGCTCGACGTCGGCAAGGGCCTGATCCTGGCGCTGCCGCCCACCGAGGCGCAAGGCACCGGCGTTCTCTCGGTGGCGCTGCGTCCCGAAAAGATTCGCCTCATCCCGCGCGCTGACGCCGCCACGGCAGCCGGCAGCTCCGCCCACGGCATCGTCGAGAACACCAACTTCCTCGGCGGCGCCGTGCTCTACCGCATCACGCTCGAGGGCGGCCATCGCGTCCTCGTGCAACAGCCCAATGCAGGCACGAGCCGCCTGTTCGTTCCCGGCAACGGTGTCACGCTCGACTGGACGCCGGCCGATCTCGTCGTCTTGAAGGACTAGACATGAACATGCCATTGAAGCACCAGCGCATCGGGGTGGTCGTGATCGGCCAGAGTCCGCGCCCGACCGTCGCATCGGAAATCGCCGCCGTGCTGTCGCCGGGCATCGAGATCGAGCTGCGCGGCGCGCTCGACGGCATGAGCCGCGCCGAGATCGACGCCATTCCGCCGATGGACGGCTACGACACGCTGTTCACGCTGCTGCCGAACGGCGACGGCGTCACCATCAGCAAGAAGGAGGTCGAGCGCCGCGCGAGCCAGCAGATCACCCGCTTCAAGCACGAGGGCGTCGGCGTGACGCTGATGGCGTGCACCGGCAAATTCCCCAATCTCGCGGCCGACGGCCTCGTCATCCTGCCCTCGGCCATCCTGCACAATCTCGTCGAGGCCGTGCTGCCGAAGGGCCGGCTCGGCGTGTTCTCGCCGCTGCCTGAGCAGACCATGCTGATCGACAAGAAATGGCAGCGCGAAGGCGTCGAGGTCGTCGGCATCACGCTGCGTCCCGGCTCGAGCGACGCCGTCGTCGACGAAGCCGCACGCACGATGGCGGACCTCGAGCCCGATCTCGTGGTGATGGATTGCATCAGCTACACCAGCGCCAACAAGGCGCGTGTGCGCACGGCCTATCCCGGCCCCGTGATCCTCGGCATTGCCGCCGCGGCCCGTATCGTCGAGGAGCTGGTGTCGTGAGCAAGGTGGAATTGAAGACGATCAGCCTCGAGGAGATCGAGGCGCTTGCGGTCGGCGCCTGGATTCTCGGAACCGGCGGCGGTGGCAGCCCCTATCTAGGCCTGCTCAATCTGCGCCGGCTCTATGCCGAAGGCCATCGCGTGCAGTTGATGTCGCCGCTCGACCTCGACGACGAGGACTGGGTCGCCGTGGTCTCCAACATGGGTGCGCCGCTGGTCGGGCAGGAGCGCCTCGCCGACAGCCGCAACATCGCGCGCGCCGTGCGCATGCAGGAGGAGATCAACGGCATCAAGTTCCGCGCCGTGATGTCGGTCGAGATCGGCGGCGGCAACGGCGTCCAGGCGCTGATGGCGGCCGCCCATCTCGGCATCCCCGTGGTCGACGCCGATTGCATGGGCCGCGCCTTCCCCGAAGCGCAGATGACCTCGGTCGCGATCGGGGACCTGCGTCCCTATCCCTGCACCCTCTACGATCCGCGCGGCATCGAGGCCGTCGTCACCAAGGTGCCGAGCTGGAAGTGGATGGAGCGGGCCAGCCGCAAGATCTGCGTCGAGATGGGCTCGATCGCCTCCACCAGCAAGGCGCCGCGCACGGGGCGCGAGGTGAAGGACTGGGGCATCCACTTCACCACCACGAAGGCGATCGGCATCGGCCGCGCCGTGCAGGAGGCAAATCGTCGTCACGAGGATCCGATCGCCGCACTGCTGGCAACCGAAGGCGGCAAGAAGCTGTTCACCGGCAAGATCATCGACGTGGCCCGGCGCACGACGGAAGGATTTTTGCGCGGTTCGGCCATGATCGAGGGCAGCGACGCCGACCGCGGCAACAAGCTGGTGCTCTCGTTCCAGAACGAGTGGATCGTGGCCTGGCGTGGCGAGAAGGCTATCGCGACATCGCCCGATCTGATCTGCGTGCTCGACAGCGTCAACGGCCACGGCGTCGGCACCGAGACCGTGCGCTACGGCCAGCGTGTCACCGTCGTGGCCCTGCCGGCGCCGGCCGTGCTGACGAGCCCCCGAGGCCTCGAATTCGTCGGCCCCCGCGCCTTCGGCTACGACCTCGACTACCGTTCTCTCTTCGCGCCCGCAGAGGCTGGAGCTTAAGATCCCATGAAGCGTATTGGCATCGATGTCGGCGGCACCAACACGGACGCCGTGCTGATCGTCGACGAGAAGGTCGTCCATTCCGTCAAGCGTCCGACCACCGCCGACGTGACTTCCGGCATCCTCGACGCGCTCAAGGCGCTCCGCGCCGAGCCGGCCGCCGCGATCAAGGTCGATGCGGTCGTGATCGGCACCACGCATTTCATCAACGCGGTGGTGCAGCGCCGTCACGTGCAGAAGATCGGCGCGATCCGCATCGGCATGCCCGCGAGCGCCTCGCTGCCGCCGTTCTGCGACTGGCCCACCGATCTCGCATCCCTTGTTAATGGCGAGATCTTCATGCTGGAGGGCGGCCACGACTACGACGGCCGCCCGTTCATGCCGCTCGACACCGCCGGGCTGAAGGACGCCGCGCGAAAAATCAGGGACAAGGGTCTGCGCTCGGTCGCGGTGTGCTCGAGCTTCTCCCCGCTCGATCCCTCCTGCGAGACCACGGCGCGGGAGATCCTCGCCGAGATCTGTCCCGACGTCGCGGTGACGCTGTCGCACGATCTCGGTCGCATCGGCCTGCTCGAGCGCGAGAATGCCGCGCTGCTCAATGCATCCCTGCACGATCTCGCGGTCACCACGGTTGCGGCCTTCCGCAAGGCGATCGCCGACAGCGGCATCGATGCGCCGCTGTTCCTGACCCAGAACGACGGCACCGTGATGCAGGCCGAGATCGCCACCGCCTTCCCGGTGATGAGCTTTGCCTCCGGCGCCACCAATTCGATGCGCGGCGCCGCGCATCTGTCCGGCCTCGACGATGCCATGGTCGTCGACGTCGGCGGCACCACGAGCGACATCGGCCAGCTGCGTCACGGCTTCCCGCGCGAGGCCAATGCCGTGGTCGAGGTCGGCGGCGTGCGCACGCTGTTCCGGATGCCCGATCTGCTCTCGATCGGGCTCGGCGGCGGCAGCCATGTCGACGAGGATCCGGTCCGCGTCGGCCCGCTCAGCGTCGGCTACCGCCTGACGACGGACGCGCTGGTGTTCGGCGGATCGCGCCTCACCGCCACCGACATTGCGGTTGCGGCCGGCCTGATCGACATCGGCGACCGTTCACGCGTCGCCAAGCTGCCGAAGCGCCTGATCGATGCCGCGCTGCGCGATGCCTGGCGCAAGCTCGAGGAAGACATCGACCGCATGAAGACCGAAGCCGGCGACGTGCCGCTGCTCGCGGTCGGCGGCGGCGCCTTCCTGGTGCCGGATCGCCTGCCCGGCATCTCCGAGATCGTGCGCGTGCCGCATGGCGACTGCGCCAATGCGGTCGGCGCTGCGATCGCGCAAGTCTCTGGCGAGGCCGACCAGGTGTTCCGCGATCTCAGCCGGGAGGATGCGATCGCCGCCGCGCGCGATATCGCGGCGGACCGTGCCGTCCAGGCTGGCGCCGCGCGCGACAGCCTCAAGACCGTCGACGTCGAGGACATGCCGATTGCGTATCTGCCCGGCAACGCGCTGCGCGTGCGCGTCCGCGTTGCTGGCGCGATCGCCGATCCGGATCTGCCGGCGGCGGCGTAAGCGCCTCCCCGGGCATGACGATCCTCGCGAAACAAAAAGCGCGAAAACAACCCCATGCACAGTAGCCGGCGATAGTGGAATCAACGGCTTACGCGGGCAAGCTACGAGGCGGAGACAGACCCCTCACCCGAGTGAGTCTGCGTCTACCGGCCTCGCCGCCCTCTCCCACAAGGGGAGAGGGCACGGCAACGGGCCGCCGCGCGCCTCGAACGACGAGGGTGCTCTCGCTCCCCTACTCCCAATACCAGGCAGAGGAAACGTTCTCGAACTGCGGGACTTCCTTACAGATCGGCGCCCCTTCGATGTTCGCTCGCATCGGGACGCTGCGAAGTCTCAATGCACTGAAGAATTCGCGCACTGACAGGCGGCTTCATTTTTCCCTGGGGCGCTGCGGCTTTTCCCTTCTCGCCGCCTGCGAGGTTCGGCTTGCGGGGGCCTCAAAGACCGCAATACGCCGATCGAGTTGCCATAGCTCGATGTCGTTGGCATCAACTAGCTGCGCAGCACGTTCCCGTGCTTCCTGCTCGTCGGCGCACTGCAAATTGGCTACGCTTATAACGTGGTGGTGCTGATCCAAAAGGTAAGCCCTGTAGTGAGCCATCCCCACACCTCCCAATGCCTGCGTTTATCGGATCATCACCTCAATCCTTCAATCAGCGTTCTCCAGCCGAACGCATCGTTCGCCGTCAGCAGCAAAGCGCCAAGCGTTCCCAAGTAGGACGGCAGTTCGCAATCGGGACGCGCGTTCATATTGCCGACAAACGAGGCGACCGCGTTCTTGAGATCGCCTCGGTCCAGATGATCGAAGGCCCGTTGCTTGCAACGCTCGACATATTTATCGCGCGCCAGCTCAATTAACAGGGAACGTTCCATTTCGTCTCCCCCAACCGATGACTGTCTTCAATCGTTGGGGAATTGGAACGGACCGGGCTTTTTCCGTCTGTTCGAAAAGCGACAGACGGATCTCTTTTGCTCGCAAGTGTGGGAATTGAGATACAGGCTGCTCGTTGATCGCAACGCAGCCCTGCGGCCTGGGCGGCCGGATCGGAGATGAAGCGGATCGTCACCTTCGACAGCTTGATCGCCGAGGCGTTGCGGTAGTCGGCCCATTGTTGAGCTGATCGAGGAGCCCTTGACCCAGGCGCCGAGCTGGTACGGCCCTGTCCCGACCGGCTGCGCGACGTTGGTCGCCGTGCCCCTCGCTCGCAACACACGCTCGCGGGACTATTTGCGCAACATTGACCCCGACGACACCGAGACACAGTGGGAAGCCGACAACTTGAAATAAAAAGTGAAAAGAAGAGCGGGGATATTCCTCAAAGCTGACTTGATTTATCTCTCCGCTCGCTTTCCTGGCGCAACTAATTGATGAGTAAGCAGTGATGACTGATCAGCAATTAGCCCTGGAAGCGATTAGCAACGCGCAACTCATACTGGAAGAATACCTTCAGCCCTGCCCCAAGGATAATGCGCTTATCCTTGAAAAGCTGGTGGAAGTCCTCGAACGGCCTGCCTTGATCGTTGCCGTAAGTCGATTGCAGCAACAGGGCAATTGAGCGCGCCCATGAGCAAACCGCTTCAATCGCTGGCTTTAATCGTTTGCATTGCTGCGCTCTCATTGCTCGAAATGACCAGCGTGCATGCCAAGCAACAATGCAGCACCGCCATGCCGCCAAATCCGCAAGGGCAATACTGGTCCTATCGTCTCATCGACGGACGAAAATGCTGGTACGCGGGTAAGCCCATGCTGTCGAAAGCATTGCTGGAATGGCCTATGGAGCAGTCCCCCAAACTCACTGCTCGCGGAGAAGCGACAGGCATTGTCATGGCCAGCAAGCCCGGCAATCCCCTGGATGCACGAGCGTTGGCACTGAAAGAGGGCCCTGACACTTTTGAAGAGCGATGGCGTGCCAGGATCAACTCCAGCTCAAACACAGGGCATGACTGACCGATACTAACGACCTGAGCGATCCTGCATCCCGCTTATCGTTGGCGAGGACTTTCGACCGCCTGTTCGCGGCCGTGCGCTTGGTTACATCATGCAATCACGCGCCTGAGTTCATCCAGAACAACGCCCCTGCGCAACTCGTGCGCAGCAGCCGTCAAATGAGAGCCTACGATCAGACCGAGGCGCCTTAAAGTCAGGAGAGCAACGGGGTCACACAGCTCGATAGAAAGCCCGGCTCCCAATATCGCAAGGGCGCGTTGCTCATCCGCGTCGAGATCAGTCCACAAGATGCCTTCCATCGACGCGCCTAAAAATTGTTCCCAAGGGTATCTCAGAACCCAAACGCGTGCCTGATCTGCCGCAGCATGATGATGGCCGCGTCGGTGTACCGACCGTTGGTTAGGAATCGATCCACTTGCGCTGTGGTCATCAGCGCCACAACTGCCACCGTAAAGCCCTTAAACATTGGGCCTCTCCTGAAAGAGACCGCCAACCGGGCGTGTTGAAATATCCAACCGTTCTTAGAATGCGCTGCCGCTTATGGCGACGAGCTATATGCGAATGGTGACATTGACGGGTAACCAGTTCCTTAACGAGCGCGATGTCTGGATGGGCGCCCGTGGGCTGCGGCGAGGGCTCCAGAGACCGCCACTGGATGGCCGGCTTAAAATCGCGCTCTCCGCGAATTCATCTCGCGAGATTCGTGCGCTGAGACAGACCCCTCACCCTTGCGAGTCCGTGTCTACCCGCGTCGCCGCCCTCTCCCCCAAGGGGAGAGGGCACAGCAACGAGCCGCGCGCCCCGAACGATGTGGGTGCCCCTGCGCCTCCTACTCCCAATACCAGGTCGAGAAATCGTTCTCGAACTGCGGGACTTCCTTCCAGACGCCCTTCAGCTTCTTGTTGGTGATGGTGATGAGCTGCGGCTGGAACAGGTAGGCGGAAACGGCGTCGGTCGCCAGCATGCGCTGGGCGTCGCCGAGCAGCTTGGCGCGGGCGGCTTCATCCGGCGTGGAGACGATCTGCTTGTAGAGAGCGTTGAACGCCTCGTTGTTGTAGCCGAGGTAATAGTCCTGCTCGGTGATCTTGACGAGATCGAACGGCTCGACATGGCTGACGATGGTGAGGTCGAAATTGTGCGGACCATTGCCGGCGAACACCTGCGACAGCCATTGCGCCCATTCGACGTTCTCGATCTTGGCGATGATGCCGACCTTGGCGAGCTGGGCCGCCGCGATTTCGCCGCCCTGCCGCGCATAGGACGGCGGCGGCAGCTTGAGCGAGAGCTCGAGCGGCGTGGTGACGCCGGCTTCGGCGAGGAGCTTCTTGGCCTTCTCGGGATCGTAGGGGTTGATGCCGGTGGTATCGACGAAACCGAGCGCGCCCGGCACGTAAAAACTGCCAATCGGCGTGCCGAAGCCGTCGACGGCACCGTCGATCATGGCCTTGCGATCGATCGCGGCGAGGATGGCGCGGCGCACGCGGACGTCATCGAGCGGCTTCTTGCGGTGGTTGATCGCGACGATGGTCTTGGCGCGGGAGCCGCCGACCTGGACGTTGAAACGCGGATCGGCCTTGAACTGCGCGATGGTGCGCTGGGCCGCGACGCGCGGAAACGCGTCGACGTCGCCCGAGAGCAGCGCCGCGGTCTGCGCGGACGGATCGGAGATGAAGCGGATCGTCACCTTCGAGAGCTTGATCGCGGCGGCGTTACGGTAATCGGCCCATTTGGTCAGGGTCATCGAGGAGCCCTTGGCCCAGGCGCCGAGCTGATAGGGCCCGGTGCCGACCGGCTGCGTGACATTGGTGGCAGCGCTCTTCGGCTCGACGATCGAAGCGCTCGCCTGTCCCATCAGGAACGGCAGGTTCGGCTCGGAGTTTTTCAGGGTGATCACGACCGTGTCGGCATCGGGCGCGGCAACGGATTCGAAGCTCTGGAACAGGCTCTTGTCCTTGTTGGTGCTGGTGGGCACCCCGTTACGCTCGAACGAGAATTTCACCGCGGCGGAGTCGAACGGCTCGCCATTGTGGAATTTGACGCCCTTGCGCAGCTTGAAGGTGTAGGACTTCAGGTCGGGCGAAGCAGTCCAGCTTTCCGCCAGCAGGGGCGAGGTGGAGCCGTCCTCGTTGATCTTGGTCAGCGTCTCATAGATGTTGTAGAGCGTGACCTCGGCGATCGCGGCAGCGGCCGCGTTGGTGGGATCGAGCCCCGGCGGCTCCAGCGCCATCGCCATGACGACGCTGTCTTTCTTGCTTTGGGCCAGCACCGGCAGCGGCGCCGCGACAAGCGCGGCAGTGAGTGCGACGATGGATAGTTTCCTGAACATGCGTAACTCCCCTGCCTTCTCAATTCCCAGTCTACGCCAATCCTGCGCCCGAGACTAACCCTCCGCGGCAGGCGGCGGCAACGCCATCACGGCCTCCGCCTTGTGGCAGGCGGCGAGATGCGCCCCGCCCACCTTGCGTAGCTCAGGCAGGACCTCGCGGCAATGCTGGTCGGCGAGCGCGCATCGCGCGACATAGGGACACCCCGTGGCCGCCGCCGATTGCGAGGCGATTGCCTGCGCCCCGCGCCGGCGCCGGCCGCCGCCGGCGCGCGCCCGCGGCACGGCATCCAGCAGCGCCCGCGTATAGGGATGGGCGCAGCGCTCGAACAGATCCTCCGGCCGCCCCTGCTCGACGATCCGGCCGAGATACATCACCGCGACCTCGTCGCAGAGATAGTCGACGACGGCGAGGTCATGGCTGATCAGGACATAGCTCAGCCCGAACTGGTCCTGGAGATCCTGCATCAGGTTGAGGACCTGGGCCTGCACGGAGACGTCGAGCGCGGAGACCGGCTCGTCGGCGACGATCAGCTTCGGCTGGGTGATCAGGGCGCGCGCGATCGCGATGCGCTGGCGCTGGCCGCCGGAGAATTCGTGCGGATATTTGTCCATGTCGGCATCGCGCAAGCCGACCTGGCGCAGCACCGCGGCGACGCGTTCCCGGAACGTGGTGCGATCGGCGCCGTCCAGCACGGTCAAGGGTTCGGCGACGATGCGCGCGATGGTCTGGCGCGGATCGAGCGAGCCGTAGGGGTCCTGGAACACCATCTGGAAATCGCGGCGGGCGCGGCGCAGCTCGTCGGCCGGGAGGCGGTTGAGATCGCGGCCGAGCAGCGCGACCTGCCCCGATGTCGGCCGCTCCAGCGCCATCACGACGCGCGCAAAAGTGGACTTGCCAGAGCCGGACTCGCCGACGATGCCAAGGCTCTTGCCGGCGGCGACCTGCAGGCTGACGCCGTTGAGCGCGCGCACCTGCCCGGGCGGACGGAACAGGCTCTCGCGCGGCAGCGTGTAGCGCTGCTCGAGATCCCTGACGTCGAGAAGCGGCGCGGCGGTCATGCGGACAGCGCTCCGACATTCGCGGCCATCGAGACATCGGTGCGCACGCAGCGCACGACATGACCGGGCCCGACTTCGACCATCGGCGGCAGCGCCGCGCGGCAGCGATCGATCACGAGCGGACATCGTTCGGAGAAGGTGCAGCCGGCCGGAAGATCGGCGAGCTCCGGCACGGTGCCCGAGATCGTCTTCAGCCGCGTCCCCTTGCGCGCGCCGAGCTTCGGACGGGCGCGGAACAGGCCCTGCGTGTAGGGATGGCCCATGCGGCGGAACACCTCGTCGGTCGGCCCGCTCTCGACGACGGTGCCGCCATACATCACCATCATGCGCTGCACATTCTCGG
>Ga0207647_10002625_pt1 | contig 13592 bp, 13 predicted proteins | sample KBSCornC2_FD_184295 | JGI IMG/M metagenome (GOLD analysis project Ga0207647, IMG submission 184295) | Corn rhizosphere microbial communities from Kellogg Biological Station, Michigan, USA - C2 (SPAdes) (version 2) | ecosystem: Host-associated > Plants > Roots > Rhizosphere ...
GAGCCGCTGACGATGCTCGCCGCGCTCGCAACGTCGACCAGCCATATCGGGCTCGGCGCGACGGTCTCGACCACCTACAGCGATCCGTTCTCGGTCGCGCGCGTGTTCGCCTCGCTCGACCACATCTCCGGGGGACGCGCGGCGTGGAATGCGGTGACGACGGCCAATCCGGCCACGGCCGCGAATTTCGGCACCACCCATCCCGACCACGCGCGACGCTACGAGATGGCCGGCGAATTCCTCGATGTCGTCAAAGGCCTGTGGGACGGCTGGGCTGACGATGCCATCGTCGCCGACCGCGCCAGCGGCCTCTACATCGACCCGGCAAAACTCCGCCCGATCGACCATGACGGCGCGTTCTTCAAGGTGAAGGGCCCGCTCAACATCGGCCGCAGCCCGCAAGGCCGCCCCGTCGTGCTGCAGGCCGGCGGCTCCGAGGCCGGCCAGGCTCTCGCCGCTCGCACCGCCGACATCGTCTTCTCGGTGGTGCAGGACATCGAGGAGGCCAAGGCCGGCTACACGTCATTGAAGACGCGACTGCCGGCGTTCGGCCGCAGGGCGGACGATGTCACGGTGCTGCCGGGCGTGATGCCCGTCGTCGGCCGCACCGACAAGGAGGCGTTCGAGAAGCTCAACGTGCTCCAGAGCTTTGTCAGCGGCAGCAATGCGCTCGCGATCCTGTCCGACCGCTTCGGCCGGGACATGTCGGCCTACGATCTCGACGGCCCGATCCCGGACATCGCGCCGTCCGACAGCTATCACAGTTTCGCCAGCGTCATGCTCGCCAAGGGCCGCCGCGAGAACATGACGCTGCGCGATCTCTACAACCTCACCGCCGCCGCTCGCGGCCATTGGGTGCTGTGCGGCTCGGCCGAGCGCATCGCCGACACGCTCCAGCTCTGGTTCGAGGAGCACGCCGCCGACGGCTTCAACGTCATGCCGCCCTATTTCCACGAAGGGTTCGCGGATTTCGTCGAGCTCGTCGTACCCATCCTGCAGGAGCGTGGGCTGTTCCGCGCGGACTATGAGGGGACGACGTTGCGGGATCACCTCGGCCTTGCGCGGCCGGCCAATCCGTTCTTCCAGGCCTAAAGCGCGCCGGCGATCCGAAGTGCCTGTTCCAGCGCCCGCAATTCGTTCGCCATTGCCGGCGGCTGCGGCGGTCGCGCCGCGTCGCATGAGAGACGCCCAAGCAATTTCAGGCAGGCCTTGAGCCGCACCGTCGCGCGTCCTCCCGGTGCATCGCGATAGATCGCGACCGCAAGCGGATACAGCTTCTCGTGCGCGGCGCGCGCCCGCTCCCAGTCTCCGGATTCTGCCGCGTTCCAAAGGCTGACGACAAGCTCCGGCACGACGCAGGCGAGGCTGACCTGGCTGCCGGCCGAACCGACGAGGTAGCTTGTCAGCAGATGTTCGTCACCGGAGCCGAGCACAACGAACTCCGGACGCAGCTTCTGAATCAACCTCAGATTCTGCTCGTAAGCCGCGACCTCCCAGCTGCCTTCCTTGATTGCGACGAAGCGGCGATCGGCGATGAGCTGCTCCAGCAGCGGCGGCGCATAGGCCATGGCTCCCGCACCAACTGGTGCAGCGTAGAGCATCAAGGGTGCGGTTGTCGCTTCGCGGATATGGCGGTGATGCGCGATGACGCAGTCATCGGCGTGACCGAGCGCCCAGCTGTTGGGAGGGAACACCAGAAGCCCGTCCGCGCCCGCCCGCTCCAGCGCAGCCGCCTCTCGCGCGGCCTCCAGGCTTGATTCGTGATTGACGCCAGAGACGATCAGGCAGTCTTTCGGTGCGTACTCGCGCGCCAGCTCCACCACGCGCTGTTTTTCGGCGAGCGACAGCACAAAATTCTCACCGGCGTGGCCGTTGACCAACAGCCCATTGATGCCCGGCGTGGACGCAACCGCGGCGAGATGCGCCGCCAGCTGCGCCTCATCTATCCCATAATCGGGTGTCATCGGCACGATCGTGGCGGCATGGATGCCGCGCAGGCGATCGCTGAATGTCCGCATCCCGCTCGACATCGGCTAGTGAATGATCTGGTCGAGGAACGTCCGCGCCCGCTCGGACTTCGGATGCTGGAAGAACTCCTCCGGCGCAGCCTGCTCCACGACCTTGCCCTCGTTCATGAACACGATGCGGTCGGCGACCTCGCGGGCGAAGCCCATCTCGTGGGTCACGCACAGCATGGTCATGCCCTCCTCCGCGAGCTTCTTCATCGTTTCCAGCACCTCCTTGACCATCTCGGGGTCGAGCGCGGAGGTCGGCTCGTCGAACAGCATGATCTTCGGCCGCATGCACAGCGCGCGTGCGATGGCGACGCGCTGTTGCTGGCCGCCCGAGAGCTGGCCGGGAAATTTCTCGGCCTGGTCCGGAATCCGGACCTTGGTGAGGAAATGCATGGCGAGGTCCTTTGCCTCCGCCTCCGACATGCCATTCACGGTCATCGGCGCCAGGATGCAGTTCTCCAGCACCGTCATGTGCGGGAACAGGTTGAAGCTCTGGAACACCATGCCGGTGTCGCGCCTGACCGCATCGATGTTCTTGCGCTGATGATCGAGCTCGACGCCGTTGACGTAGATCAGGCCCTCGTCGTGCTTCTCGATATGGTTGATGCATCGAATGAGCGTCGACTTCCCCGAGCCGGAGGGACCGCAGACCACGATCTTCTCGCCCTTGGCGACCTTGAGATCGACCTGGTCCAGCGCGGTGAAGTCGCCATAGTGCTTGTAGACGGCCTCCATGCGAACCGCAGGCACATCGCGCAATTGCGATTGCGCCGTTGCGCCTTCGACACCGCTAGCCGTATTCATCGATATCTCGCTCATGCCCGGGCCTCCACGCTTGTCTGCGCAACCGGTGCCGTCGCCGCGATCCGCCTGGACTTCGCGGCACTCGACCGGCCAAAATGCTTCTCCAGCCGGCGTTGAATCGCATCCCAGACCGAGGTGAGGATCAGGTAATAGGCCGTGGCCGCCGCGTAGACTTCGAGGATCTGGAAATGCTCCTGCATCAGCATGTCGCTGCGGCGCATGAGCTCCTCGACCGAGATCACCGAGGCGAGCGAGGTCGCCTTCAGGAGCGAGTTGATGGAGTTGCCGAGCGGCGGGATCATCAGCCGGAACGCCTGCGGCAGGGTCACACGGCGGAACGTCACCCAGGGCGACAGGCTGAGCGCCCAGGCGGCTTCGCGCTGCCCTGCCGAAACCGCCATGAAGCCGCTGCGCACGATCTCGGCGAGGTAGGCCGCCTCGTTGAGAATGAGCCCGACCAGCGCGCAGGTGATGACGGAGAACTTGATCCCGAGCTGCGGCAAGCCACTGTAGATCACCACGAGCTGGATCAGCAGCGGCGTGCCGCGGAAGAACCAGATGTAGAAGCGCGAGAAGCCTGACAGCACCGGGTTGGACGACATGCGCATCAACGCGATGCCCATGCCGAGGATCAATCCGCCGATGACCGCCGCCACCGTCAAGCCGATGGTGACGAGCACCCCCTTCATCAGGAAGTAGTTGAAGAAGTAGTTGACGGCGGCCGTCGGACTGAAATGGCTCATCGGCTCGTCTCCGTAGGTATCAGGCCGGACCCGGGCCGGCGATCGCAAGCGGCTGATCGGCCGGCATGCTGGTCAGTCCGAACTTGTCGAACAGCGCCTGGTAACTGCCGTCGGCACGCATGGCGTTCAGCGCCTTGACGACGGCGTCGACCACCGTCTTGTTGCGGAAACCGAGCGTGGTGCGCGCCGTACCGAGGCCGCTCAGCACTTCCTTGACGCGGCCGCGGCCGGTGAGATCCCGCGCCACGCTATCGACGAGCAGCGCGTTGTCCACCTGGCCGGCCAGCAGCGCACTGACGACGTTGGTGGCGGTGGGGAACGTCCGCATCTCGACGGCTGCGCCGCCCTTCGCCACGCTCGCATCGCTGAGCTTCTTCAGCCAGTTCATCTGGTAGGTGCTGACCTCGACGGCCGATGTTTTTCCGATCAGATCATTTTCGGTAGCAATTTTTGTGCCGCTGTCGGGCGCAACCACGACCGAAATCGCCTGAATGGCGTACGGCACCATGTACATCAGCTTCGAACGTTCCTCGGTCCAGAACATGCCGGTGTCGATGCCGTCGATACGGCCTGCGTTCATGGCCGGGATCATCGCCGGAAAATCCATCCGGACGAGTTCGACCGGAAGACACAACCGCTTGCCGAGCTCGGCGGCGAGTTCCACGTTGAGGCCCTGCAACTGGCCGTCCTTGTCGACGAATTGCTGCGGCGGGTTGGTCGGATTGATCGAGAGCTGCAACTTCCCGGGCGCAATCAGATTGTCGTCGGTAATCCCGGGCGTACAGGCCGCATGCGCAGCCGTGGATGCGAGAGCGAGTGCGGCCGCCGCACTCAGGCGAAGCAGTGTCGAGAGCATGTGATACCTCCAGTAAGACGCCAATGACCGATGCAGTCCCTCGCCCGGGTTTCCCCCTCGATGTTTCTTGGATGCGGCCGGCCGGATCGCACGACACGACAGGCAGCATCGTCTTCGCTCCCTCAAGCCGATCCCGACATCGGCTTGAGCTGGATTCGCATGAAGTTCTTCACCAGGGATTCGAACGGACCGAAACCCTTCACCTTCAGGAACTCCGGCGTCTCGAACGCCCATCGTCCCGCGACTTCGTAAATGGCCGCGTATTTTGGTCCCTCGCCGATCGAGACGAAGCGCTTTGCGGACAGCCAGCCGGGACAGGCGAGCAGATCGGGAAAATGCCTCTGCTCGTACCAGGCGTTGAACGCGGCCTCGTGCTCGGGATCGATGTCGACCCGCACGATGTGGATGAAGGCCTCGTCGGGCATCCGTGCCTCCGTCACGCCAGGCGGATGTTGCCGGCCGCGCGCGCCGCGCCGACGGTCGTTGCAATGACGTCGCACAGCGCAGGAACGACCGGCAGCAACGGCGGTCGCGGATCCGCATTTTGGATCAGGCCGAGCGCCTTGAGCCCGACTTTCATGCGCGTGTGCATGTCCATGATCGGCGCCGGCCCGTAGATCGCCCGCACGATCGGATAGAGCCGCTCGTTGACGGCGCGCAGCGCCGTGAGATCATCAGCGAGCGCCGCCTGCCAGAGCGCGACGAACAGATCCGGCGCGAGGCTGACGAGACCCGAGAGAATGCCGTCGCCGCCGATGGCAAGCTGCGGCAGGAACCAGTTGAAATTCGACGGCAGGATCGCGACGGTGGGATCGGCCTGCTTCACCGCCCGGCGGTTCTCGTCATAGGCGAAGATGGTGTCGCTGCCTTCCTTGATGGCGACGACACCGTCGAGCGCTGCGATCTTCGCCAGCGTCTCCGGCGAGTAGCCAAATCCGGACGCCAGTGGATATTGGAAGATCGACACTGGAATGCCGATGGCGGAACTGACCGACTGCACGAAGGCCACCGGTGCACGCGAGGTCGCCGATGCGCCGCCACCAAGCGGTGGCGGCGGGAACAACACGGCGCAATCGGCGCCGGCAGCTTCCGCGAGCTGCGCCTGATGGATCGCCTCCGCGGTGGAATGCGCGATGATGCCGGCCAGCAGCGGCTTGCCGCCGATTTGCCTGCGCGTCCGCTCGATCACCGCCTGTCGCTCGTCATCCGAGAGCGACCCGCCCTCGCCGGCATGTCCGTTGACGAACACGGCCGCGATGCCGTCCGGACAGGCACAATAGTCCAGCACGCGGGCGTAACCGTCCCAGTCGATCGAGCTGTCGTCCTTGAAGGGCAGCACGGTCGCGACCGTGACGCCGCGCAAGTCAGGTTTCTTCATCCGCTTGCTCATGACGGTTTCCGCCGCGGGAATTTCAGGCTCGCGCGCGCCTTCAGCACCTCGAGGCCGCCCTCGTTGCGGGCGCTTGCTTCCCAGATGATCGTGCGGGTCTCGTCGTGCTGCTCGGCGATCCAGACGTCGAAGGTGAGCGTGTCGCCGTAGAACACCGGGCCGGTGAACCAGAACCGGTCCTCGACAGAGACGCCGATCGTGCCAACCAGTTCGCTGGTGAGGATGCTGGTGCAGAGCCCCGCGACCATGATCCCCGGTGCCAGCCTTCGGCCGAAGCGCGTTGCGCCCGCATAGACCTCGTCGACATGGACGGGGCCGAAATCGCCGGTCGCGGCAATATAGAGCGCACCGTCCGCCTCGGTGATGGTCTTGCTGAGGCTGACCCTGTCGTTCACCTTCAGATCGTCGAAGGATTTCGGCTCGTACATGGCTCAGCCCTTCGCAAACGGAACCAGCGTCGCAGTACCGTCCACCACGGTCGCCCCCGAGGGCGACAGCGTGCAGGTGACGCGGCAGACCGCGTCATCACCGGCAACCGAGACGATCTCGGCCTTGGCCTCGACGGACTCGCCGACGATCACGGGCGCGGCGAAATTCAGCGCGATGCTGCCGATCCGCCGCGTCGGTCCGCCGAGCTGGCTGAGGCAGGTCGTGGCAAGGCCGCCGACCGCGAGCTCGAAGGCGACCATGTTGGAGGCGCCGGCCTTCCTGGCGCGGACGGCATCGACATAGAGACCACCGAGATTGCCACTGATGCCGGTGAACATCGCCTGCTCCGCCACCGTCATGGTCTTGCGGAAGGCGAAGACGGCGCCGGGCTTGAGAGGTGCGTGAGACATCGGTCGTTTCCCTAGAGCTGCAAGCCGTTCTTGATGGTGCTGCGCGCGACCAGCATGCGGTGGATTTCGGAGGTGCCGTCGTAGATGCGGGTGACGCGCGCGTCGCGATACATGCGCTCCAGCGGCAGGTCCTTGCTGAAGCCCATGCCGCCGAACACCTGGATGGCGCGGTCGACGACGCGGCCCTGCATCTCGGACGCCGCGACCTTGATCATCGAGACCTTGTCGCGCGCATCCCGGCCCTGATCGATGTCCCAGGCGGCGTTCATCACCATCATCTTGACGCCGAAGATCTCGGTGGCGGAATCGGCGATGAGTTTCTGCACCATCTGGAAGTCACCGATGAGCTGGCCGAACTGACGCCGCTCGCCGGCATGCTTGCGCATCATCTCGAGCGCACGCTGCGCCATGCCCACCGCCCGGGCGCCAATATGAGCGAGACGAATCTGGAGCACGCTCTGCATGATCAGCTTGAATCCGCCGCCGACCTCGCCGAGCACGGCCGCTTTCGGAATCCGGCAGTCCTCGAAGGTCAGCTCGGCATGGCCATAGCCGCGGTGGCCCATCATCGGCTGCGTGCGCGCGACCTTGAAGCCAGCTGTGCCACGATCGACCAGAAACAGCGTGATGCCGCCCCGGGCGCGCTTCTCCTTGTCGGTCAGCGCCATCAGGATCACGTAATCGGCGATATCGCCGTCGCTGATGAAATGCTTGGTCCCGTTGAGCACCCACTGGTCGCCATCGAGATGAGCGGTCGTGCTGATCGAGGCCGCATCCGAGCCGGCGCCCGGCTCGGTGATCGCCATGGCGCAGATCTTGTCGCCCTTCACCGTCGGCAGCAGATAGCGCTCGACCTGGTCGCCCTTGCAGGCCATCAGCATCGGATAGACCTGGCCGAACACGCGGCGGATCAATGCATCGGAGGTCTTGCCGAACTCTTCCTCGACGAGACAATGCTCGACGCAGGACAGCCCGCCGCCACCGATGTCGGCCGGCATGTTCATCGCATACAGGCCGAGCTTCTGTGCCTTGGCCTTGGTGACCGCCAGCACATCGGCCGGCACCGTAGCCGTCCGCTCCACCTCGTCCTCGAGCGGTTGCACCTCCGTCTCCACGAAGCGGCGGACGGTATCGACCAGGAGGCGCGTATCCTCGGGGATTGAAAAATCGATCATCGCGCCACTCCCACCGCCTTGCCGGCGATCATCGCGTCAATGTCGGCAGCGCCGTAGCCGATCTCGCCGAGCACCTCGCGCGTCTGCGCACCCAACCGCTGCGGAACCAGCCGCACCTCCGGTGTCCGGCCGTCATAGCGCGCGGGATGCGCGACCATCCGGATTTGCGCGCCCCCTGCACTCTCGGCACACTTGAACACGCCGAGATGTCTAAGCTGGGGATCGGCCTCGAGGTCGCGATAGTCCTGCACCGGCGCGTGCCAGATCCGCGCCGCTTCAAGCAAGGGCAGCCAATCGGCAGTCGACTTCTGTTTCAGGCGCGCCGCGACGATCCGCGTGATCTCCTCGCGCTTCGAGAAACTGTCGGCCTCGCCGAACCGCTGCAACTCTTCGCAGTCGAGCCCTGCCGCGAGCGCCTTGGGCGCTGCCATGGAGATCGCGAGATGGCCATCGGCCGTCGCGTGAATGCCGTAAGGTCCGGGGCTGAACCAGGCGGCGATTCCGGCCGGACCGCGCGGCGTCGGCGACGGCGCGCCATTGAGCCAGGCGGTCAGCGGCTCGACCTGGAGATCGAGGGCGGCCTGAAAGAGGTTGACCTCGACGAGCTGCCCCTTCCCCGTCCTGGTCCGGGCAAACAACGCGGCGAGAATGCTCATGGCATAGAGCGAGGCCGCATGCTGATCGACGATCACCGCGCCGACAGCAGTCGGCTCGCCATCGGCGCGCCCGGTCCGCATCGCCAGGCCCGACATGGCCTGGAGCAGCAGGTCCTGGCCGGGACGATCCTTGTAGGGCCCTTCCGAACCAAAGCCGGTTGCAACCGCATAGATCAGGCCTGGATTGATCGCTTTCAGCGTCTCGTAGCCGAGGCCGAGCTTGGCCATGGTCCCCGGCCGGAAATTCTCCATCACGACATCGGAGGTCGCCACCAGCTTCTTCACGGCCGCGATGCCGTCGGGATGCTTGAGATCGACCGCGATACTGCGCTTGTTGCGCCCGGTCGCCAGATGATTGACGCTGTCGCCCGCGACGAAATGATTGGCCACCGCCCAGTTGCGCTGAAACGCGCCTTCGATCGGCTCGACCGCAATGACGTCGGCGCCGAGATCGGCGAGCGTCTGTGCGGCCAGCGGGCCTGCGAGATAATGGTTGAAGCTGAGGATCTTGACGCCGTCGAGCAGGTTCATCCGGTCACACCCGTTTAAGCAGCCGCAATGGACGCGCCGCGCCACGCGAGATCGAACGCCTTGACCAATGCACGCGCAACCGCGTCCTGCGCGGCCGGCAATGGCAGGCGCGGCGGGCGCGGGTCGCCGACCGCAAGCCCCATATGGCCGAGCAGCGCCTTGCTGCCGGCGACATAGGCCTGGCCGCCGACGAATTCGATCACCGGCAGATATTTCAGATAGAGCTCGCGCGCCTCCTTGATGGCACCCTCGTCTGCGACGAGGCTGAAGATGCGCGCCATCTCGGACGGCACGACATTGGAGGCGACAGCGACCCAGCCTTGCGCGCCCTCGACGAAGGATTCGAAGCCGAGGATGCCGCCGAACACGGTCATCCTGTCGCCGCAGAGCCGGATGATGTCGCGCACCCGCGTCACCTCCAGCGTCGACTCCTTGATATAGAGACAATTGTCGATCTCGGCGATGCGCGCCACGAGAGGCGGCTTGAGATCGACATTGGCGGTCGCCGGATTGTTGTAGACCATGATCGGCAGCGCGATCGCGTCGGCCACCGTCTTGTAGTGATGGACGAGTTCGTCGTCGGTCGGCGTCGAATAGAACGGCGGAATGATCATGACGCCGTCGGCGCCCAGCTTTTCGGCACGGCGGCTGAGACGAACCACCTCGCGGGTATCCTCCGCTCCGGTGCCGATCAGCACGGGCACGCGCCCCGCGGCCTGGCCGATGACGACCTCCGCCACCAGTGCCTTCTCGTCATCGTCGAGGGACAGGAATTCGCCGGTCGAACCGAGCGGGATCAGCCCATGAATGCCTTCCGCGATCTGCCAGTCGACAAAGGCGCGCAACGCCGCGACATCGACGTCGCCGCCTTGCGTGAACGGGGTGATCATGACGGTGTAGGTGCCGCGAAACGTCTTCATCAGGGAGCTGCCGGGCGATCAAGTTGATTGAGAGGACAACGATCAACTGCGGAATATCCGCAGTATTTTTGCAATCGATTGCGTAACTGGCTCTGCATTGAGCAACACCATCCATTTTTTGGGCTTGATCCATGTGGAAATAGCCCATAGCGTTCTTGCAATCGATTGCAGTCTATCGGCAGGTTTGATGACCGTCACGCTCAAAGATGTGGCACAGGCGGCCCGCGTTTCGGTCAGTACCGCCTCGCGCGCACTGACTGGAACCGGCTTGACCAGCGAGCGCACGCAGCAGCGCCTGACACGTATCGCGCGCGAGCTCGGCTATCGGCCGAACCCCATCGCGCGCGGACTGAAGACCGGACAATCGCGGCTCGTAGCGCTGCTCGTGCACAACCTCACCAACGCCTCGTTCCAGGTGATGGCCGAAGTGGTGCAGGCGCGCCTGAAGGCGCTGAGTTATCAGATGCTTCTGTGTATCGGCGGCGACGATCCGCAGCAGGAGAGCGACACCCTCACCACGCTGGTCGACCATCGCATCGACGGGCTGATCGTCGTCCCCACCGGCAAGAACGGCCCGCAGCTCAAGGCGCTGGCGAAGGATGTTCCGATCGTCTGCCTGGTGCGGCGCGATGACGCAACCGATCTCGAGACCGTGCTCGCCGACGATCCGCAGGGCGCCTATCTCGGCACGCGCCACCTGATCGAGCTCGGCCACAAGCGCATCGGACTGATCGTCGGCCGCCAGGACACGACGTCCGGCCGTGAGCGGCTGTCCGGCTATGTCCGCGCGCTGCGCGAAGCCGGCATCACCAGGGACGACACATTGATTCATGCCGGCCATTTCGTTCCCGAGACCGGTGCGACGGGCTGCCGCGAGCTGCTGGACCTTTCGCGCCCGCCGAGCGCGATCTTCGTCGCCAACCACGAGGCAACGCTCGGCGTGCTGCGCGTGACGGCGGAGCGGAACATCGCGATCCCCGACGACCTCTCGCTGCTCTGCTACGAGGACATGCCGTGGTTCGAATGGCATCGCCCCGCCATCAGCATCGTCGACAACGGCGCGCGCGATCTCGCCAATCTCGCCGTCGACCGCTTGCTGCATCGCATGGAGGCGAAGGGCAACGGCAATGACGGCGTTCGCGAATATCGCGTCGGCGCCCGGCTGATCAAGCGCGACTCCTGCCGCCAGCTCGACGCCCCGGTCTCCACCAGGTCCACGAAGCCCAAATCCCCGTCCAAATCGTCTGCGGCCAAATCGTCTGCGTCCAAGCCCGCGAAGGTCTGATCGATGCCCTATGTCGAAGTGCTAGCCCCGCAAGCCCCAATCCAGCGCAAGGCTGCGCTGGCGAGGTCCGTGACCGACGGCCTGATGTCGTCGTTCGGCGTGACCGCAGATACGGTCACGCTCTATTTCCTGACCATTGCGCCCGACGACTACGCCCATGCCGGCACGATGGGAGCTGGGGACGCCGGACAGCGCATCCTGCTCAAGGTGCACGCGTTTCGCCGCAGCGAGGCCGAGCGCCGCGCCGCCGCCATCGCGCTGACCCGCAGCGTATGCAGCGCCTATGGCGTGCCCGGCGACGACGTCGCGGTCTATTTCCTCGATCGCGACCGCAGCGAGGTCTCGCACGATTCCAAGCTCGCCAGCGACTGACGGGAGCCGCACGCCATGGACCGCTTCTACTCCCAAGACCAGAAAGCCCTGCGCGAGACAGCGCGCCGCTTCGCGGAAGCAGAGATCCTCCCGCGCGCCGCCACGATCGACCGCGAGGACCGTTTCGACCGCGCGCTCTACAAGGGCATGGCCGATCTCGGCCTGTTCGGCATCTGCCTGCGCGAGGGCGCTGGAGGCGCAGGTCTCGATGCGGTCGCGGCCTGCATCGCGATGGAGGAGCTGGCGCGATGCTCCGGCGCAGTCGCCAATGCCTTCGCGATCCCTGTCGAGGCGGTGCTGTTCTTCGACCATCACGGCACCGATGCGCACAAGGCGCTGATCCCCAAAATTCTCAGCGGCGACATTATTCCCGCGACCGCCGTCTCGGAGCCCGACCACGGCTCCGACGTCGCCGGCATCCGCACCAACGCGGTGCGCGACGGCAACGGCTGGCGGCTCAACGGCACCAAGGCCTGGGTCACGCTCGGCGGCGTCGCCGATCGCATCATGGTGTTCGCGCGCACCGGCGCGGATGCGGGCCATCGCGCCATCTCCTGCCTGCTGGTCGACGGCGCCCTGCCCGGTATCGCCCGCGGCAAGAACGAAGAGCTTCTCGGCATGCACGGCCTTGAAGACTGCCAGATCACCTTCTCCGACGTGCAGCTGCCGGCGGACAGCGTGATGGGGACGGAGAACCAGGCCTTCAAGATGGCCATGAGCAATTTCAACTTCAGCCGGCTGATGATGGCCTCGATGGCGCTCGGCATGGCGCAGGCCGCCTTCGAGGACGCCACCGCCTATGCCCGCGACCGCAAGCAGTTCGGCCAGGCCATCATCGGCTTCCAGGCGGTTCAGTTCATGCTCGCGGACATGTCGACCGACATCGCCGCCGCACGGCTTCTGATCCATCACGCCGCGCGCCTGCACGATGCCGGCGAGCCGATCGCCAAGGAGGCGGCGCAGGCAAAACTGTTCACGACCGACATGGCGATGAAGCACGTCTCCAACGCGCTCCAGATCCACGGCGGCAACGGCTATTCGCGCGAGTACCGCATCGAGCGGCTGTTCCGCGACGTGCGCCTCGCCCAGATCTACGAGGGCACCAACCAGATCCAGCGGCTGATCATCGCCCGCCAGGTCGAGAAGGAGGCCGCGTGATGCGGGGCGTGCGGTCATGCTGAGCATCATCACCGCGGCAGAGGCCGCAGGCCTGATCCGCGATGCCGACACGCTGATTGTCGGCGGCAATGGCGGCACGGGCGCTGCCGAAGCCATCCTCGATGCGCTGGAGCAACGCTTCCTCGGTGGCCAGGGCCCGCACAATCTGACGCTGATCAACATCACCGGTGTCGGCGCCGTGACCGAGAAGGGCCTCTGCCATCTCGCCCATGAAGGCCTGATCGCGCGCGTGATCGGCGGCAATTTCGGCCTCCAGGTGCCGTTCATGCGCCTCGTCCGCGACGAGCTGATCGACGCCTACAATTTTCCGCAAGGCGTGATGAGCCAGCTCTGCCGCGCCATGGCGGCGAAACATCCCGGCGTGCTCACCCATGTCGGGCTCAACACCTACATGGATCCCCGCCAGGACGGCGGCCGCATGAACAAGCGCACCACCGCGCCGCTGGTCGATTTGCTCGAGCTGCATGGCCAGTCCTGGCTACTCTACCGCGTCCCCGCTCCGCCCGATATCGCCATCATCCGCGGCACCTCCGCCGACGAGGACGGCTATATCAGCATGGAGCACGAGGGCACGACGCGCGAGGATCTGTCGATCGCGCAGGCCGTGCACAATGCCGGCGGCACCGTGATCTGCCAAGTCAAGCGGATCGTGAAGCGCGGCTCGATCCATCCGCAGATGGTGAAGATTCCGGGCTTCCTGATCGACCACGTCGTGCTCGAGCCCGATCAGATGCAGACCTACGGCACGGCCTATGATCCGGCGCGCTGCGGCGAAACGCGTGTGCCGGTGGCGATGATCACACCCGATCCGCTGACCGAGCGGCGGG
>Ga0207647_10002626_pt1 | contig 13592 bp, 9 predicted proteins | sample KBSCornC2_FD_184295 | JGI IMG/M metagenome (GOLD analysis project Ga0207647, IMG submission 184295) | Corn rhizosphere microbial communities from Kellogg Biological Station, Michigan, USA - C2 (SPAdes) (version 2) | ecosystem: Host-associated > Plants > Roots > Rhizosphere ...
AGACGGTGGCCGCGAGAAGACCGGCTGAGTCAGCCGGTGCCCGCGAAAAGGACAGGTAAGTCAGCCGGTGCCCGCGAAAAGGCTGGCTGAGTAAGCGGCCGCAGCCCCGCGGCGAAAACGCGCCGGCGTGGCCGCGACCGCCCGTCGCCGTCCTTACTTCGCCGGCAGCCGGCCGGCGACCTGCTTCGCGATGTTCAGGACGTCGGCACGCGCGGTTGCGGCGCTGCCGTTCTCGACGAAGACGATGTTCACGTCCAGGCCGCCGCGCAGGATCTCGATCTGGCAGTGCTCCAGGCCGCTGCTCTGGTCGGTGGAGACCTGGATCTCGGTCTTGTCCGAGTTGCCGAGCGCGCCCTGGTCCTCGAACGGGGCGTCGGTCGCCAGCGTCGAGGTGTGGCTGAGGAAGTCGGCCTTGGCCTGGTCGCTGCTGGCCTTGTAGTTCGAGGCCTGGATCCGAAGTTCTCCGTTGTTGGAGGCGACTGACCAGTCCTTGCTGAAGGTGGCGGGGTCGTCTGTGGAGTTGTCGCTCGGGGAGCCGGCAGACGGTGTCGCCTTCAGATACTGCGCGGCGTCGGCGTCGGTGAGCAGGCCGGACAGCTGGAAGTTGGCGGCTATCGGAGTCAGGGTGCCGATACCGCCGTTGCCGCCGAGGGTGCCTCCGCTCGCGCCACCGCTGGTGCCGCCCGATGAACCGGACCCGGCGGCGGCGAAGATCGCGATGCCGCCGCCGATGACCACGACCGCTGCGACGCCCGCGGCTATGAGGGCGTTGCGGTTCTTCTTGGCGGGCACGGGGGACATCGGGACGCCATAGGGCTGCGACTGCATCCACGGGCTCGCGGCCTGCGAGTTCTGCGTCGGCGGCGCGGGCTGGTACGCCGGGGAGGGCTGCTGGCCCGAGGGCTGCGACCACTGGTTCGGGGCTACGGAGGGCACCGGCTGCGGCGGGGTGCCCCAGCCCGGCGAGGTCGATGCGGCCGGCTGCGCGGGCGCGGTGGGAGAGGCCCAGGTCGAGGCTGCGGGATTCTGCCCCGAGCCCCAGGCCGGTTGCGACGGCGGCGGGGTGTTCGAGCCCGAAGCCGGCCCGGCGACAGGCGCCGAACCCCATGCGGGAGTGGCCGGCCGCAACGGTGCCGTCGGATAGTCCGCGCCGGGAACGACGTTCTGGCCCGAGCCGTGCGCCTGAGCCGGAATGGTCGAGGTCGGGGTGTTCGAGCCCGAAGCCGGGGTGTTCGAGGTCGGAGTGTGCGAGGCAGGGGTGTTCGAGGCCCGAGCCGGCCCGGGATTCTGCCCCGAGCCGCCGACCGGCCCTGCCGCTCCGGATGCCTGCGAAGCCGCCGCCGCATTGGCCTCACCCGTCGGCCACACCGGCTCGACCCGTGCGCTCTCGCCCGAATCCGCAGCGCCGCCCTCGCCGGCTGCGTTGTCCGCGCTCGGAGGCTGCACCTCCATCGCCATCGTCGGCTGGACCCCGGCGCCCTCGGACAGCACCTGCAGGATCCGCGCCGGCGTCGGCCGGGCGTTCGGGTCCTTCATCATGCACGCGGTCACCAGCTGCGCCAGCGTGCCGGTCAGGCCGGACAGGTCCGGCTCGCCGTTCATCACGCGCAGCATCGTCTCCATGGTGCCGCCGTCGCCGAAGGGCGAGGCGCCGGTGGCGGCGTAGGCCAGGACCGCGCCGAGCGACCAGACGTCGGAGGCCGGGCCCACGTTCTGGCCGGAGACCTGCTCGGGGGACATGAAGTGCGGGGTGCCGACCACGGTGCCGGCCTGCGTGAGGTGCGCGCTGGTGGCGTCCGCCGCGACGGCCAGGCCGAAGTCGATGACGCGCGGGCCGTCGTCGGCCATCAGGACGTTGCCGGGCTTCAGGTCGCGGTGCGTCACGCCCTCGCGGTGGATCGCGTTCAGCGCCTCGGCCAGGCCGGCCGCCAGCAGGAGCACGTCCTGGTGCGGCATCGCGCCGCCGTCGGCGACCGCGCTCTCCAGCGACGGCCCGGGGACGAAGGCGGTGGCCAGCCACGCCGGATCGCCGTCCGGGTCGGCGTCGACGACCGGGGCCGTGAAGAACCCGGACACCTGGCGCATCGCGGTGACCTCGCGGCGGAAGCGCTGGCGGAAGGTGGGGTCGTTGGTGAGCTCGGGGCGGATGACCTTCACCGCCACCCGGCGGCCGGACGGCGAGCGCCCGAGGTACACCTGGCCCATCCCGCCGGCGCCGAGCCGGTTCAGGATCTCGTAGCTGCTGATCCTTCTCGGATCGCCCGATCGCAGCGGCTCCATGAAGTCGTCCCCACCCCCAGTGATAACCATGTGGTGCCTGCGGCGCCTGTGCTCAGCGTAGCGCGCCGTTCCCACGCCCCACGTCGCGGTATGGGCCCGGCGGACACAAAACGATCGGCGCGACCCCTGGGGAGGGGATCGCGCCGATCGGGAATCTCGGTTTCTCTACCGCGGCGAGAGGGACCGCATGGCAGGGAAGGGTCAGCCCTGCAGGGCGTTCACGCTCTTGGCCAGCGCCGACTTCTTGTTCGCGGCCTGGTTGGCGTGGATGACGCCCTTCGAGGCGGCCTTGTCCAGCTCGCGGGAGGCGGCCTGGGCCAGCTCCTGCGCCTTCGCGTGGTCGCCGGACTCGACGGCCTCACGGGTCTTGCGGATCGCGGTCTTCAGCGAGGACTTGACGGCCTTGTTGCGCTGGCGCGCCTTCTCGTTGGTCTTGATCCGCTTGATCTGGGACTTGATGTTCGCCACTGAAAGATGCCTCTGCTTGGTGAGTGAGATGGTGGTGGGCGCGAGGCAACGCACGCGCCACGCAAGGGACCAGACTAACAGGCGGCCGTGCGCGGACCCAAACCGGGCACGTGGCCGGTGACGTCCCCATATACGCGTTCCCGGTAAGCCCGTGGGTCGTGGGACGATAGGTGGCAGTGTAGTGAACCCCGACCTCTATCCTTGCTCCCTCTTCCACGCCGTACCCCGGACAGACTGGACCGTCGAGTGCCCGCCCTTCCGCCGAACATCCCGCAGCCGTCGAAGACCGACCAGGCCTTGATCCGCAACTTCTGCATCATCGCCCACATCGACCACGGCAAGTCGACCCTGGCCGACCGGATGCTCCAGCTCACCGGCGTGGTCGACGAACGTGCCATGCGCGCGCAGTACCTGGACCGGATGGACATCGAGCGCGAGCGCGGGATCACCATCAAGTCGCAGGCGGTCCGGCTGCCCTGGCAGGCCGACGACGGCAAGACCTACATCCTGAACATGATCGACACCCCCGGGCACGTGGACTTCACCTACGAGGTCTCGCGCTCGCTGGCGGCGTGTGAGGGCACCCTGCTGCTGGTCGACGCCGCTCAGGGCATCGAGGCGCAGACCCTGGCCAACCTGTACCTGGCCATGGAGAACGACCTGCAGATCATCCCGGTGCTGAACAAGATCGACCTGCCGGCCGCGCAGCCGGAGAAGTACGCCGAGGAGATGGCGCGGCTGATCGGCTGCGAGCCCGACGAGGTGCTGCGGGTCAGCGCCAAGTCCGGCGTCGGCGTTCCCGACGTGCTCAACGAGGTGGTCCGCCGGATCCCGGCCCCGGCCGGCGACCCGAACGGCCCGGCCCGGGCGATGATCTTCGACTCGGTCTACGACTCCTACCGCGGCGTGGTCACCTACGTCCGGGTCGTGGACGGGCAGCTGAACAAGCGCGAGCGCATCCAGATGATGTCCACCGGCGCCACCCACGAGCTGCTGGAGATCGGCGTCATCTCCCCGGAGTCGACGCCGTCGCAGGGCCTGGGCGCCGGCGAGGTGGGCTACCTGATCACCGGTGTGAAGGACGTGCGCCAGTCCAAGGTCGGTGACACCGTCACCACCCAGAACAAGGGCGCCACCGAGACCCTCGGCGGGTACAAGGAACCCAAGCCGATGGTGTTCTCCGGCATCTACCCGATCGACGGCTCGGACTATCCGGAGCTGCGCGAGGCCCTGGACAAGCTGCAGCTCAACGACGCGGCGCTGGTCTACGAGCCGGAGACGTCGGCGGCGCTGGGCTTCGGCTTCCGCTGCGGCTTCCTGGGCCTGCTGCACCTGGAGATCATCCGGGAGCGCCTGGACCGCGAGTTCAACCTTGACCTGATCGCCACCGCGCCGTCGGTGGTGTACCGGGTCGTCATGGAGGACGGCACCGAGCACATCGTCACCAACCCCTCGGAGATGCCCGGCGGCAAGGTGATGGCGATCCACGAGCCGGTGGTGCGCGCGACCATCCTGACCCCGAACGACTTCGTCGGCGCCGTGATGGAGCTGTGCCAGAGCCGTCGCGGCTCGCTGCTGGGCATGGACTACCTGTCCGAGGACCGCGTCGAGATCCGCTACACGCTGCCGCTGGCCGAGATCGTCTTCGACTTCTTCGACTCGCTGAAGTCCAAGACCCGCGGCTACGCCTCGCTGGACTACGAGCCCACCAGCGAGCAGCAGGCGGACCTGGTGAAGGTGGACATCCTGCTGCACGGCGAGACCGTCGACGCCTTCTCGGCGATCGTGCACAAGGACAAGGCCTACGCCTACGGCGTGCGCATGACCGAGCGGCTGCGCGAGCTGATCCCGCGCCAGCAGTTCGAGGTGCCGATCCAGGCCGCGATCGGCTCGCGGGTGATCGCGCGTGAATCGGTGCGCGCCATGCGCAAGGACGTGCTCGCCAAGTGCTACGGCGGCGACATCTCGCGGAAGCGCAAGCTGCTGGAGAAGCAGAAGGAAGGCAAGAAGCGCATGAAGATGGTCGGCCGGGTCGAGGTGCCGCAGGACGCCTTCATCGCCGCGCTGACCAACGAGACGGGCGACAAGGCGAAGAAGTAGCGGCGAGCCGGCGGGGCCGGCGGCGAGGCCGAGATGTGGGCGGCAAGGCGGGAGACAGGTGACAACGCCGAGTAGCCCCTCGTGGCCGGGCGCGGACTGTAGCCTGGGCAAATGAGCGTGATGGCCGACGTCCACATAGTCCGCGTGTTCACCGATGCGCATGGGTTGTTCGGCAACAATTTGGGCGTCGTCCTCGACGCCTCGGACCTCGACGCCGCCGCGGGGCAGAAGCTGGCCGCGGACCTCAGGTTCAGCGAGGTGGTGTTCGTCGACGACGTCGAGAACGCCCGGCTGCGCATCTTCACCCCGGCCGAGGAACTGCCGCTGGCCGGGCATCCCCTGGTGGGGACGGCATGGCTGCTGTCCCGGCTGACCGGCCGCGAGGTGCCGACGCTGCGTCCGCAGAAGGCGGCGGAGGTCGCCACGTGGTCGGAGGCCGGCTGCACCTGGATCCGCGGCCGCATCGCCGACGCGCCCGACTGGGGCCTGGTCGAGGTTCGGGACGAGGCCGCGGTGGAGACGCTGGCGGTCCCGCCGGCGCCGGAGTACCGCAGGCACCAGTTCTGGGCCTGGGTCGACGAGCCGCAGGGGCTGATGCGCGCCCGCGTGTTCGCCGCTGACAGCGGTGTCGACGAGGACGAGGCGACGGGCTCGGCCGCGATGCGGCAGGTCGAGGCGTTGCGGCGGCCGCTGGTGATTCGGCAGGGGTGGGGGTCGGAGATCCTGGCACGGCCGGCTAAGACGCAGGGCTGGGCTGAGATCGGCGGGCGTGTCGCGGGGGATGGGATGCGGACGGTGACGGTTGGGGGGACGGCTTAGGGACTGGCCGTTCGCCGGTGAGGTGTGGTCGCCGCGGTCGCCTGGATGGCGGCCGCGGCGATCGGTTTAGATCAGCGTCGGCACGTCGCCGTTCTCGGCCAGCTCGACGGTGACGCCCGCGAGGCCGCGCAGCCAGGGCTTGGCGATGTCGGCCAGCCCGTCGCGGGTCGGCGGGGTGCGGCCCAGGCCGATGGCGGTGCGGAGCTCGGTGTCGGTGGCGTGGAAGGGGCGCGGCCACGCATGCGCGTCGGTGACGCCGGCTTCGTCGAGGGCTGAGAGCAGGCTGCGGGCGCGACCGCGGACGCGTCCTTCGAGCACGTCGCGGTGTTCGACACCGGTTGCGGTGAGCGTGATCACGGCCCAGCGGCGGTGCCGTCGGTGCATGGGCGGCGGCGCCAGGAGGGTGGCGAGGGCCGCCTGGTGGGGCGGGGCTCCCGCCGGCGGCGAGGTGACGATCTCCCAGGCGTTGTAGAGCTCTTCGGTGATCAGGTCACGCATCGACGGGGTGAGATGCAGCGTCAGGTCGCGGACGGGCGCGGTCGGGGTGGGGATCGGGTCGCGCCAGTCGTGGGCGGCCCAGGTCTCGAAGAAGCCGGTGAGGTCGCGGCAGCGTGCTGCCATGAGTGCCCACGCGAGCCCGGGGAGGCCGCCGAGCGGGGCGGCATCGAGGCCGCGTGCGCGGGCCCACGCCTTCGCGACGCGTACATGCGGGCCGGGACGCAGCGCGAGGACGGCCTCGGCGTCGGACACGGCCGACAGCGAGCTGGCGACGGCCTCGCCGAGCTCAGCGCGGCGCGCCACGGCCTCGGCGGGTGGAATGTCGCCGGTCGGGGCGAGGACGAGATCGGCGCTGAGGCGCGGGCCGACGATCCGCAGGCCGGGAACGCGCGCGGCGACGAGCTGCCGGACGCGATGGCCGGGGCCGAGGGCATGCACGACGCGGCGTTCGAGCGCAGCGATGTCGGGGGCACCGGGAACGGCCGCGACGAGGTCGAGGTCGGCGCCGGGAAGAGCGGTGCCGGTGCGGCGGGAGCCCACGAGATGGATGACGGCTTCGGGGAGGGCTTCGGTGATGCGGGCAGTGAGGGTGGTGGCGGCGGTGGATGGGGCCGGTGCGGCGGTCGGGGCCAGGGCGGGAGTGGATGGGGCGGTCGCGGGCAGCAGCGCCGTGGGGATGGCCGGGTCCGATGCGGCGGATTCGACCTGGCCGGCAGAAATGCCCGGCGTCGCTGAGGCCTGCGACATGGATTCCGCCCAGCCCGAGAGCGTCTCCGCGGCGAAAGTGCCTTGTTCCGCGTCCATCAGCTGTACCGCGCCGGTTCCCAGCTTGATGAGTGCCCGCACCTGCATCGTGCCGTCGGCGCGGCGGGAGAGGAGGGCCAGTTCGGTGACTTCGGCGGTGACCGGGGCGAGCTTCACGGGAGTGCGGTGCGGATCCGCGACTTTGCCGATGGTCAGGTGCGGTGTGTATGCGTCGCGGTTGCGGCAGGTCGGGAAGGCTTCGAGCAGCCCTGCGTGCAGGCGTTGCCAGGCAGTGCCGGTGGGGTGGAGCCACAGGGTGCTGTCGGTGCGGTGGGTGAAGTGGCGGACTTCGGCGAGCTGCGTCTCGAATGCGGTGACGGTTGCGGCGGCTTTGCTCAGCAGGGGGAGAGCGGCGTCGAACTCCGACTCGCCGATGAAGCCGAACAGCAGGTTCACATGCGGGGGCCAGCGCAGCACCTGCGGGTCGAGGCGGTGGCGGACCTCCTGAATCGGGTCCCAGACGGTGGCCGGCGGGATCCATGCGACGGCGGTGCGGGCGGTCGGCGTCGCGTCGATGACGGTCGAGCCGGTCGAGCCGGTCGAGCCGGCCAGAAGGGTTGGGGAAGTCGAGGCGGCCGGGGTGAGAACCGACCGGCCGGCGAGATTGACGACCGCTGAGATCCCGTAGTGATCGGAGACGAACAACCCGTCCGCGTTCGGAACTTCCCCGACCAGCCGCGCCTCCGAAGCTGCGGCGCCGAGCAGCAGCACCCGATCCAGCCGCTTGGCCTCGCCGCTCAGCGAAGAGACCGCGGCCAGCGGGTTGGCGCCCGGGTCGAACGTCGCGGTCTCGTCCGCCACCCCGTGCACCTGCGTCCATGCGTCCGTCATGCCGAGGCGCGTGGCGGGCGCGTCGGTGTCGTCGTTGAAGTCGCCGACCAGCACCACCGGCACCGACGTGATCTCGCGAAGTCCGTCGGCCAGCTGCCCGAGCTGGTCCCGGCGCAGCCCTGCGCCGTCGCCCGAGTGGTCGCTGCTCAGGTGCGTGTTGGCGATGACAGCAGGACCCACAGCGGTGTCCACCACCAGCGCCGTGACCGCCTTCCAACGCCCCAGCGTGTGCCACGCGGCCTCGAGCACGGGCAGCCGGCTGAGCAGCAGAACCCCGCTGTCCGCGACATCCGACGAGCGCGGATCCCCGCCCAGCGTCCACTCAGCCCGCACCCACTCCTCGGCCAGCAGCATCTTCACCAGCGCCGGCTCCGCCTCCTGCAGCGCGATGACGTCCACATCGGCGTCGCGCAACGCGGTGAGCAGCATCGGGCGGCGCTCGGCGGTGTGGATCAGCTCCTTGTCGTAGCGGTCCCACAGTGTGTTCCACGTCAGGACTCGCAGTTCAGGGCGGAAGACGGCACCCGGCGAAGTCTCAGCGGTCACCGGCTGCCAGCGACCATCGACAAACCCATGCGGAGTCCGCGGCTCGAAGAAGGGCGCCGCCAACAGCCGAGCCCGCTGCGCCAACCCCGCCCGGGAAGCATCCAGCGCGTCCAACCCCGAAGCCCGATCCCACACCAGCCGGCCGTCGGCCTCGAAGAACACCACCCGATGCCACGGAATGTCGCCTTGTGGATCGAAGGAAGGCAGCGGCACCCGCTTTGGCTCTCGCCCGCGCATCTCCACGCCGACCACGAACCGCGTCGCATCGAACCGCGCATCCCACCGCACCCGGTGGTAGATCTCCTGGCTGGTACGCATCCCGCTCAGCCCTCCCATACCGAATAACCGAGCACGTCATACGCCGCGTCGTCTCCCGCCGTGTCGGCATATACCGCACGATGCGCCTCGCCGGCGTAAGGCGGCTCGAAGCGACGCACCTGAGCCGCCAACACCTTGGCGGGCACCGGATGCGCGCGGGACGCGTTCCGCTCCTCCAGCACCGACTCCGGCGCCAGATGCACCAAGTGCTCGATCAGGGCGTTGCGGCGGCGCGCGACGCCGTCCACCAACCCCCGCTGCTGCCGGGTCAGTGACGTGGCGTCCCAGATCACATCCGCTCCCCGCGCCAAGGCCTCATCGAGCAGCCCCAGACCTTCGCGCAGCACCTCCTGGTTCGCCGACTGGTCGGCCCGCGACCCGCGCGCCGTCCGCAGAGCGTCGAGGCTGATGAGCTCGCCCGGAAGCGCTGTCGCGGTGGAGCTCTTGCCGCTCCCTGAAACCCCGACCATGTGCAGCAGTTTCGGAAACGCGCCATCCCGCCACCGCCACGTCGCCGCAGTGGCTTCCTCGGACGAAGCGATGCGCCCCTCGGCGAACATCTGCCGAGCCTCGCCCCAGCATCGATCGGCAGCACGTGGCGGGAGCTCGGCGAACGCGTCACGGCAAGCCAGCCGAAGCGCCCGCACCGGAGACACAGACGATTCAGAACCCACGGAAAGCAGCCCCGAATCCTCCGCGAACAACGACGACCACGTCACGTTCTCCGCAGCGGCGGCATCCCGAGCCGTAGCAGCGGCAACAGCGTGCAGCACCGCCAAGTCCGTCCCGAACGCCATCCGCGCGAGCCCAGCCCGGCGATACTCGTCGTCGATAGGCGCGTGCAGGCGCGGAGCCAACCCGACGACGTCAGCAATCCGCCGCACCGTCGGCATCTCAAGTGAAGCCGCCAGATCCGCCATTACCGAAGCGCGCCGCCGCTGATGCAGAAGCGCGCCGGCAGCCCCCACCAAGCGCGCGTTGCCATGACAGCCCGCTGCGTCAAGCCGCGCGTAGGCGTCCGCCAAACGGTCGTCATACGTCGGCTTCTCTATAGAGAGCGCCTCAGCGAGTTCCTGCGCGCCGACGTCCACTCCGCTCCGCACAGACCAGAATGAAGCCTTCGGCCCCAGCTTGTTGGGCACCACCTCGGCATGCATCCAGTGCGTATCGGTCTGCACATGCGACGGCCGAACCCACTTAGCGACGCGGTCCGGGAACTCCGTATAAGCGAATCTCTCCGCGGTGCGTACTACGTACCCCTCTTGCCGACTCAGATCCAGCTTCACCTGCTGCTGAATCAGCTTCTCGTCGAAGGTGCCGGCCCACAGCACCCGCGGCGTCGGGATCCCCACGTTCTGGAAGAACTCCACCGTGGACGTCCAGTCCAGACACTGATCGCCGTCCCATACAGAGAACCCGTAGAAGTACCCATCCAGCTCGTCATAGGCGATCGAATGCTTAGCGAACAGGTTCTCGCCCGAGATCCGCCACCCCTCAGGGATCTGCGCAGCGATCCGACTGTGCAGCGCCTTCACCCAGCCGCGGGACGGATGATGCCCCGAGTCCAGCGACCGCGCATGCAACCCGTCCCGGTACAGCGTCGTGTTCTCGCCGTCCATCTTCTCGGTGACGACGACGCGGCGGCCTGCGAGCCCCGCCAGATCCCGCGCACGCACATCGTCCGCGGTGGCGCCGGGCGACCAGGGCAGATGCACGGTGCGGGGATAGTGGACTCGCATTCCGCCACTGTAGGGACCGATTCCGCGCGCCTCTACGGAATAACGACCCACACGTTCGGCACCGTCCCACCCGTCAGCGGCGGCCGAACCTCCTCATGCCACGCATCCCCGGCGACCTCCGTCGCCACCCGCCGCCAGAACTGCGCGCCCTGGACGTTCCGCTCCTGAAACGCGATCTCCCACGGCCCCGGATGCGCGGAGAGCACGTGCTTGACGAACAGCCTCCCGTACCCGCTGCGCCGAGCACCTCGCACGATGAAGAAACTGTTCAGCACCCGCGTCGGCTGCTCCAGTGCGCGCACGAAAGCGAACCCCGCAGGACGGTCTCCGACGAGCGCCAAGTACGCGGCCCAGTTCTCGTCCTCCAACGCCGAATGCAGCCACTCGCTTCGAAACGACCCGTCCGGGTTCGGCAGCTGCTCGGCGAACTCCGACATGTCGTGCCGGAACATCAGCCACATGCGCTCCAAGGCCGCGCGGTCGACCGAATCGGCGGAGTCGGCGCGGCGCATCAACAGCTCAGTCACAAGAACCTCCAGGGACGACGCCAGAGAAAGGCGCCCAGAAAACGGAAGAAGCCTCCCGGCGAACCGGAAGGCTTGAACGTGCGCGGACAGTCTACCGCCTCGCTCCTGTAATAGGCTTTCCGGCCCAGCGGGTATGACGATAGGGTCGCCCTGCCAAGGCGTCGGGGTGGTTCTGGCGATTGATACAGATCGCCGCTGGGGAGGGTGTTTTGCGTCTACTGCCACAGGACCGGGTCCAGAGGACCATGGCCGTCGCCACGTTCGTCAACACGATCGGCAACGGCATGTACATGACGGTCATGGTCATGTACTTCACGCGCTCGGTCGGCCTGCCCGCCTCGCAGGTGGGCCTCGGCCTCACCGTCGCAGGGCTGTTCGGGCTGGCGGCCGGCGTCCCGGTCGGGCATCTGGCGGACCGGCGCGGGCCGCGCGAAGTCAGCGTCATTCTCGGGCTGCTGGCCGCCGCGGTGATGGTGGCGTTCACCTTGGTCCACACGTTCTGGCAATTTCTCGGGGTGGCAGTCGTCGAGAACCTGGTCGCCTCCAGTAACCGCGCGGCGCGCGGGGCGATGATCGCGCGCTTCGGGGGCGAGGAAAAGGCGGTGTTCCGCGCCTATCTGCGCTCGGTCACCAACGTCGGCATCGCGTTGGGCGGCGTCGCCGGCGGACTCGGTCTGCTCTTCGACGCCAGGGCCTGGTACGTCGGTCTGATCGGGTTCAACGCGGTGTCGTTCGCGGTGTCCTCGCTCATCGCGTTGCGGGTGCCGCGGATGGATCCGTTGCCGGTGCCGCCGGGGGCGAACCGGTGGATCGCGCTGCGGGACCGGCGGTTCCTCGCCTCGGCCGCGCTGATCGGAGTGATGAGCATGCAGTTCGAGGTGCTGCTGTTCGCCGCGCCGCTGTGGATCGCCAAGCTGGGGCACGCGCCGCGCTGGACCGTCGGTGCGGTCCTGGTGATCAACACGGTCCTGGTGGCGACGTTGCAAGTGCGGATGAGCCGGGGTGTGGACACCGTCGCCAAGGGTGTGAAGGCCACGGTGCGCTCCGGGTGGGTCTTCGCCGGGTCCGCGGTGCTGTTCGGGTCGATCGGATGGGTGCCGGCGTGGGCGGCGGTGGTGCTGCTGCTCATCGCGGCCGCGGTGCACTCGATCGGCGAGATCGTGCAGCAGGCCGGGGTGTTCGAGCTCGGCTACGAGTTGGCCGCCGAGCACGCGCAGGGCCAGTACCAGGGGCTGCTCGGGATGGTGACCGGGGCCGCGATGTCGCTGGCGCCGGGGCTCTACGCGCTGGCGTGCGTGGACTGGGCTCCGGCCGGGTGGTTCGTGGTCGGGGCGGTGTTCGCCGCCGCCGGCTGCGCGATGCCGCTGGCGGTGCGCATCCGGCCGCCGGCGCTGCTGGCCGCGGCCGAGGCGGCGGTGGCGATGGAGGGTGCGGCGGCGAGGGAAGGCGCGGCGGCGCCGATGGCCGTCGCCGAGGCGCCGGCGGTCTGAAGCAGCCCAGCCGCGGTCGATCGTCCGGGCCCCCTCTTGTTGCGGACACCCCTGCCATCCGGTGCGATGATGCCCAGAAACCTCACATCGGGAGCCCCAGCATGACCGCGTCGAAGACCGTCCTGATCACCGGCACCTCCTCGGGCATCGGCCTGGCCGCGGCGGTCGGGGCCGCCCGCGCCGGCTGGGACGTCGTGGCCACGATGCGCGACCCCGGCAAGGCCGGCCGGCTCCTCGCCGAGGCCGGCGCCGTGGGCGTCGGAGGCCGGATCCACGTCGAGCGCCTCGACGTCACCGACGCCTCCAGCATCCAGTCGGCCGTGGCCCGTGTGACGGCTGCGCACGGCGGGCTGGACGCCGTCGTGAACAACGCCGGGGCCGGCATCGTCGGCACGGTCGAGGTCGGCGGCATGGACCCGGTCCGGGCGGCCATGGAGGTCAACTACTTCGGCGTGGTCGAGGTGACCCGCGCGGCGATGCCGCACCTGCGGGCCTCCAAGGGCCGGCTGGTCACGGTCACCAGCGTCGGCGGCGTGGTCGGGCAGCCGTTCAACGAGGCGTACTGCGCCGCGAAGTTCGCCGTCGAGGGCTTCATGGAGGCGCTGACGTCGGTCGCCACGACGGTCGGCGTCCGCGTGACCGTGGTCGAGCCCGGCGCCGTGGCCAGCGAGTTCGTCACCAGCCAGCGCCTGGACATCCCGGCGCTGGTGGCCGACGCCGGTCCGTACGGTCCCGCGCTCCAGAGCTACATCGACCGGGCGCGCCAGTCCTTCGGCAACGCGCAGAGCGCCGAGGAAGCCGCCGCGACCGTCGTCGAGGTCCTCCAGGCCGAGAACCCGCCGTTCCGGGTCCAGACCTCGGAGTGGGCCCGCGGGTTCGTCGCGAGCAAGCTGGCCGACACCGACGGGTCCGCGGTGCAGGCCATGATGGCGCAGTGGGTCGGGTCGGCCTGAGCTGGATCCGGCACGGTTTCCGTCAGGGACAATAGAGGCATGCCAGGTGCACTTCCCGACGGTGAACCCGTCCCCACAGACGGATCGCTGCCGCCGCAGTCCCTCGCCGAGCCCGACCTGTCCCGCACGCCGTTCGCCTTCTATATCCACGTCCCGTACTGCGCGACCCGCTGCGGCTACTGCGACTTCAACACCTACACCGCCTCCGAGCTCGGCGGC
>Ga0207647_10002628_pt1 | contig 13590 bp, 9 predicted proteins | sample KBSCornC2_FD_184295 | JGI IMG/M metagenome (GOLD analysis project Ga0207647, IMG submission 184295) | Corn rhizosphere microbial communities from Kellogg Biological Station, Michigan, USA - C2 (SPAdes) (version 2) | ecosystem: Host-associated > Plants > Roots > Rhizosphere ...
CATCCGTTTCCGAACCGATCGCCACCGTGGCCAGTCCCGCCGCCACCGCCGCGCCCGAGCCGGCGCTGGAGCCGCAGGGATTGCGGTCCAGCGCGTACGGATTGCGCGTCTGCCCGCCGCGCGCGCTCCAGCCGCTGCTGGCGTGGTTCGAGCGCATGTTGGCCCACTCGCTGAGGTTGGTCTTGCCCAGGATCAGCGCGCCGTTCTTGCGCAGCCGCGCCACCAGGCCGGCATCGCGCGGCGCCGGCGGCGCGTCGGCCAGGGCCAGCGAGCCGGCGGTGGTGAGCATGCGGTCGCCGGTATCGATGTTGTCCTTCAGCAGCACCGGGATGCCACGCAAGGCGCCCTTCGGCTTCTGCTGGTCGATCTGCGCGGCGAGCTTGAGCGCATCCGGATTGGTTTCCAGCACCGCGCGCAGCGCCGGGCCGTCGCGGTCGATGCGCTGGATGCGCTCCAGGAACAATCGCGCCAGCGCCTCGCTGCGCAGCTGCCCGGCATCCATGCGCTGCTGCAGTTCCTTGATCGAGGCCCAGGCCAGCGCAGGATCGGCCGACTGGGCGGGCAGGGCGGTGCTGGCGAGCAGCAGGGCGGCGAGCGAAAGCGAGAGCGGCAGGCGGGTCACGGCGGTCTCCGGTCGTGCGGCATGAGGCCGCATCGTAGCCGGATGGACCCCGGGGCGACGCATATAATCGCCGGATGGATACGAGAGCCCAGCTGTGCCATGCCAGGCGTGTGTGGTCCGCCATCGTGCTGTCAGCCGCCATGGCCATCGCCGGCGCGGTGCACGCGCAGGCGGCGGACAACGCGCCGCCGCACGTGCCCGATACGCTCAAGCAGCGCATCGCCAGCTGCACCGCCTGCCATGGCGAGCGCGGTGAAGGCACGCCGTCCAGCGGCTTCTTCCCGCGCCTGGCCGGCAAACCCGCCGGTTATCTCGCGCGCCAGCTGAAGGACTTCCAGGACGGCCTGCGCAAGTACGGCCCGATGGAATACACCACGCGCTATCTCACTCCCGACTACATGCGCGAGATCGCCGAATACTTCGCCGCGCAGGACGTGCCGTACGCGCGCTCGCCGATGCCGCGCATTGCGCCGGACGCGTTCAAGCGCGGCGAGGAGCTGGCCACCAAGGGCGATCCGTCGCGCAAGATCCCGCCCTGCGCGGCCTGCCACGGCACGCAGTTCACCGGCGTGCAGCCGGACGTGCCCGGCCTGGTCGGCCTGCCGTACGACTACATCAGCTCGCAGCTCGGCTCCTGGCGCACCAAGACGCGCGCCACGGTGGCGCCGGACTGCATGGCGGAGATCGCCAGCCGCCTGAGCGTCGAGGACATCAGCGCGGTCTCGGCCTGGCTGGCCGGCCGCGAGCTGCCGGCGGACATGCATGCGCAGCCGGCCGGTTCGATCGCGCCGCCGCTGCATTGCGGCGTGCTCGGCGCGGGAGTGCAGCCATGAAGATCTTCCGCATCGGCATCGCCGTCGTCGTGCTGCTCGGCCTGGGGCTTGCCGGCTGGCTGTTCCTGCGCGGCGGCCAGCCGTCCGTGCCGCGTTCGGCCAGCCAGGTGGACGCTGCCGCGCTCAAGGATCCCGCGCTGATCGCCAAGGGCGAATACCTCACCCTGGTCGGCGACTGCGCCTCCTGCCACACCGGGCAGGGCGGCGCGCGTTTCGCCGGCGGCCGCGTGGTCGGCACGCCGTTCGGCGACATCCCCGCGCCCAACCTCACGCCGGACCGCGAGACGGGTCTGGGCGAGTGGAGCTTCGAAGCGTTCCGCCAGGCGCTGCACAGCGGTGTCGACCGCCATGGCCAGTTCCTCTATCCGGCCTTCCCCTACACCTCGTACACCAAGGTGTCGCGCGACGACGCGCTGGCCATCTTCGCCTACCTGCAGTCGCTGCCGCCGCTCAAGCAGGCGGCGAAGCAGCCCGGGCTCGGCTTTCCCTACAACGTGCGCAACACCTTGAAGGCCTGGCGCGCGCTGTATTTCCGCGAAGGCGAATACGTCGCCGACGGCACCAAGTCGCCGGAGTGGAACCGTGGCGCCTACCTGGTGCAGGGCCTGGGCCACTGCAACGAATGCCACGTCGAGCGCGACTCGTTCGGCGGCATGCGCAGCGACCAGTCGCTGTCCGGCGGCCAGATCCCGGTGCAGAACTGGTACGCGCCGGATCTCAGCACGCAGGCCAATGGCGGCCTCGCCGGCTGGAGCGAACGCGACATCGCCGACCTGCTGAAGACCGGCCAGTCCGCCAAGGGGGCCGCGTTCGGCCCGATGGCCGAGGTGGTGGCGCGCAGCACCCAGCATCTGAACGATGCGGACCTGCATGCGATCGCCACTTACCTGCAGTCGCTGCCGGCGCGTCCGCGCGTGTCGTACGAGCCGTCGCCGCTGGATACCAAGCCGATGCTCGACCAGGGCGCCAAGGTCTACGCCGAGCGCTGCGCCGACTGCCACGGCCGGGACGGCCAGGGCGTGGCCGGCGTCTATCCGCCGCTCAGCGGCAATTCCTCGGTAAACGAACCCTCCGGCATCAATGCGATCCGCGTGGTGCTGCTGGGCGGCTTCGCGCCGTCCACGCAGGGCAATCCGCGGCCCTATTCGATGCCGCCGTTCGCGCAGCAGCTCAACGACGCCGACGTCGCCGCGGTGGTCACCTACATCCGCCAGTCCTGGGGCAACCGGGCGCCGCTGGTGCAGGAGCGCGACGTGATCAAGTATCGGCATACGCCGATCGATTGAGCGCTTGAAGCCCCTCTCCCCCCGGGAGAGGGGTGGGGTGAGGGTACGGTCGGAGCGCAGGAGTGATGTACATCGCTCCGCCCGGACCCTCATCCGCCTGCCGGCACCTTCCTCGCTCCTCAGAGCCGCGCACATCCATGTGCGCTCCCCGCGTACTCCCGGAGGGAGAAGGATTCATATGTGGGGACTGAGGGATTCAGAAGCTGCGCCCGTCCACCGGCACACGCTTGATCGCCGCCAGGTCGATCCCTTCCAGGCAACGCACATTCACTGCCGTCATCGCCGTGCCGTCCGGCGCGGTGCCCAGGGCGAACGGCGCGCAGCCGCACTGCTTGCAGAAGTGGTGCGCGATCGCATGCTTGTTGAAGTGATAGACGCCGACCTGGCCGTCCGCAGCATGCACGTGGGCCGATTCGCGCGGCACGAACCACAGCAGATAACCCTTGCGGCTGCAGTGCGAGCAATTGCATTCCATCGCCTGTTCGGGCGGCGCGGCGTCGACTTCCAGGGTGATCGCGCCGCAGTGGCAGCTGCCTTTGAGCATGGTCAGGTCCTCCTTGGGAAGAACCGCACCCTACGCACCCGGACGGCCATGGGCAACGCTGGCGCGCACCTGCGCCGCCAGCTCCAGCCATGGCGCCAGGTCCCAGTGCCCGCGCGCCTGCCCGGACGGCGACGGCAGCACGAACAGCCGGCTTGCGCCAAAGGTCTCCGGCTGCAGGCCATAACCGGCCGCGCGGCCCAGCGCGGCGCGCGCCGCGGCCTTGCTGGTGAAGGCGAGCAGGGCGGGCGCGTAGCGTTCGATCTTGGCGCGCAGCGCCGGCACGTCGAAGGCGTCGCGCGGCAGTTCGTCGTCGTTGCCGGCGTGCAGCTTGGCCACGTCGGTGAGGCCCAGGCCGTAGCCGGGCAGCAGCGGATATTCGGCCGGCGCCAGCAGGCGCGGGGTGAGGCCGGACGCGTGCAGCGCGCGCCAGAACATGTTGCCCGGATGCGCGTAGTAGGCCTGTTCGGCCGCCGAGCGCTTGCCCGCGGCGGTGCCGCAGAACACCAGCGCAAGCCCCGGCTGCAGCAGGTCGGGCAGGATGTGCGCCGGCTCAGTACGCGGCATCGGCGAGCAGGAAATCGGTGTACTGGAAGCGCCCGTCGCGCAGCGTGGATTCGCCGCGCCGCAGCGCCAGCGGATGGCGGAACAGCGGTCCGCCATAACTGAGCGTGTGGAACTCGCCGCGCTCGCCGCAGGGATCGACGCCGGTGGGCAGCGTATCCAGCAGCGCGTTGTCGAACGGACGGCCGCACCACGCGGCATCGAGCTGCTGCGTATCCACGCAGCACAGCACCGCGCGATGGCCTTCGCCGACGAAGCGCCGCGCCAGCGCGGCGGTGTCCTCGCCCCACAGCGGAAACACTGCGCGCCAGCCCAGGGCGCCGAGCTGGCGCACGCGGTAGTCGCGCACGTCGGCCAGGAACAGGTCGCCGAATGCGCAATGCCGCACGCCGGGCCAGTGCATGCGCGCCTCGGCCAGGGCGCGCGCCTGCGCGGCCTCGTAGTCCTCGTTGCCGCTGGGCCAGTCCAGCTCCGCCTCCAGCAGCGGCAGGCCCAGCGCCCGCGCCTGGGCCTGCAGCACCTCGCGGCGCGTGCCGTGCATGGCCACGCGCTGGTAGGTGCGGTTGACCGTGCACAGCAGGCCCACCACCTGCCAGCGCGGCTCGCGCAGCAGGGCTTGCAGGGCCAGCAGGCAGTCCTTGCCGCCGCTCCAGGCCAGCAGGATGGGCGTGGTTTGCATCGCCGTACTTTAACGGCAGCCGCGTCCGTTCATATCCAGACCACGCGACGTGAACATGGCCTGCGGCAGGGTGGGGCGCGACCTCGCCGCGGACCTGCTCCCCCCGATCGCGCATGGCTACCGACTTCGCCGCTTTCTGGAACGACCATCTGCTTGGCCGCCTCGGCATCACGGTGGCGGTCGCGCTGGCGCTGGCCTTCGTGCTGCGCCGCGTGGCGCGCGCCGTGCTGCGGCGGCTGTCGCGCCGGCATCCGGCTGCCTACGGCATGGTCAGCCGCGCCAATGCGCCGATGGAATGGCTGGTGCCGCTGCTGACCGTGTCGGTGGCGCTGCGCGTCACGCCGGATGTGGAGTCGCTGCGCTTGATGGGCGATCTCCGCCATGCGTTGCTGGTGGCGCTGATCGCCACCCTCACCTGGCTGGTGGTGCGCTGCATCGGCGCCCTGGAAGACCTGGTGATCCGCCTGCACCCGGTCGACCAGGCCGATAACCTGCGCGCCCGCAGCGTGGTCACCCAGGTCCGGGTGCTCAGCCGCTCGACCATGGTGCTGTTCATTCTGGCCGGCCTGGCCGCGGTGCTGATGACCATCCCCGGGGTGCGCCAGTTCGGCGCCAGCCTGCTGGCCTCGGCCGGCCTGGCCGGCCTGGCGCTGGGCATCGCCGCCAAGCCGGTGCTGAGCAACCTGATCGCCGGCCTGCAGATCGCCCTGGCCCAGCCGATCCGGCTGGACGACGTGGTGATCGTGAAGGGCGAATGGGGCCGCATCGAGGAGATCACCGGCACCTACGTGGTGGTGCGCATCTGGGACGAGCGCCGGCTGGTGGTGCCGCTGAACTGGTTCATCGAGAACCCGTTCGAGAACTGGACGCGCCGCAGCTCCCAGCTGATCGGCACGGTATTCCTGTGGGTCGATTACCGCCTGCCCGTGCCGCCCCTGCGCGCCGAGCTGGAGCGCCTGTGCGAGGAGGCCAGGGAATGGGACCGCCGCGTCTGCGTGCTGCAGGTGGTCGACGCCGGCGACCGCGCCATGCAACTGCGCGCCCTGGTCAGCTCGGCCGACTCCGGCCAGGGCTGGGACCTGCGCTGCCGCATCCGCGAAGGGCTGATCGCCTTCGTCCAGCGCGAATATCCCCAGTACCTCCCGCGCACCCGGATCCAGTGGGAGCGCGAACCCGACGACGCGCCGGCCGGCGGCCCGGCGCCGGCGGCCGGGCCCTAGCCGGCGGCATTCCGGCGTGAACCCCGCACCCGCCGGTCCTGTCTGAGGGAACGCAGCTTCCGCGCCGGCCGGTCCGGTGGCGGGCGCTGGCACGACGGGGTTGGCGGGCTGCGCACTGGCGCATCGACGCCCGTCCGCCCAGCCGCTATAAAGACCCTCCGAGAGGGGAGTGTTCGGTGAGTGAAGAGATTCTGATCAATGTGACGCCGCGCGAAACCCGCGTCGGCGTGGTGGAAAACGGCATGCTGCAGGAAGTGCATGTCGAGCGAGCCTCCCGCCGCGGCTATGTGGGCAATGTCTACAAGGGTCGCGTGCAGCGCGTGATGCCGGGCATGCAGGCGGTGTTCGTCGATATCGGCCTGGAGCGCGCGGCGTTCCTGCACGCCTCCGACATCGTGCGTCCGCCCTTGCCGGTGGTCGCCGAAGGCGCCGAGGCGGTCGTGGTACCAGCCGGCAACGGCCCCACGCCGTCGATCACCGAGCTGGTGCACGAAGGGCAGGAGATCGTGGTCCAGGTGGTGAAGGACCCGATCGGCACCAAGGGCGCGCGGCTGTCCACCCATCTGTCCATCCCGTCGCGCTACCTGGTGCTGCTGCCGCATGCGCGCACCCTGGGCATTTCCGCGCGCATCGAGGACGAGGCCGAGCGCCAGCGCCTGAAAGAGGTGATGACCTCGCTGATCGGCGAGGACGCGACCGGTAGCATCAGGCTCGGCTACATCGTGCGCACCAACGCCGAGGAGCAGACCGCCGAGTCGCTCGCCTTCGACGTCACCTACCTGGGCAAGGTGTGGCGCGTGGTGCAGGAGAACATCGCCAAGTCCAAGGTCGGCGAGCGCGTCTATGAAGAGCTCTCGCTGCCGCTGCGCAGCCTGCGCGACATGCTCAACGACGACATCGAGAAGGTGCGCGTGGATTCGCGCGAGACCTACGAGAAGGTCGTCAAGTTCGTGCACAAGTTCATGCCCAGCCTGGACGACCGCGTCGAGCACTATTCGGGCGAACGCCCGATCTTCGACCTGTACGGCGTGGAAGACGAGATCCAGCGCGCGCTGAAGAAAGAAGTGCCGCTGAAATCCGGCGGCTACCTGATCGTCGACCAGACCGAGGCGATGACCACGATCGACGTCAACACCGGCGGCTACCTCGGCACGCGCAACCTGGAAGAGACCGTCTATCGCACCAATCTCGAAGCCGCGCAGGCGGCGGCGCGCCAGCTGCGGCTGCGCAACCTCGGCGGCATCATCATCATCGACTTCATCGATATGACCGACGAGGAGCACAAGCGCCAGGTGCTGCGCATGCTGGAAAAAGGCCTGCAGCGCGACCACGCCAAGACCACGGTGTATCCGATGTCCGCGCTGGGCCTGGTGGAGATGACGCGCAAGCGCACCACCGAAAGCCTGGAACGCCAGCTGTGCGAGCCGTGCCCTGCCTGCGGCGGCCGTGGCGCGGTGAAGACCGCCGAGACGGTGACCTACGAGATCTTCCGCGAGATCACCCGCGCGGTGCGTCAGTTCAACGCGGAAAAACTGCTGGTAATGGCCAGCCCGAAGGTGGTCGGCCGCATCCTCGAAGAGGAATCGGTGGCCGTGGCCGAATTGGAAGAGTTCATCTCCAAGAGCATACGCTTCCAGGCCGAAGAGCATTATTCGCAGGAACAGTTCGATGTGGTTCTCCTCTAGTTCACCGCGCGGCGAGAGCCGCCGGTGAACGTTTCCGTGCGCCAGCGCCTGCACCGGATCGCCCGCGCATTGGGCTGGGTGCTGGGCGTGTCCGTGATCAGCCTGGCCGTGCTCGCCGGGCTGATCCAGCTGCTGCTGCCGACCCTGGCCAGCCATCCGCAATGGGTGGCGGCGCAGCTGAGCCGGCTGCTGGAGCGGCCGGTCTCGTTCGCCTCGCTGGAGGGGCGCTGGGAACCGTCCGGCCCGCTGTTCGTGATGCGCAATACGGTGGTGGCCGCGGGCCCGGGCGAAAGCGCGCTGAGCATTCCGGAGACGGAACTGAAGCTGGATCTTGGCGGCTGGCTGATGCCGGCGCGCCACCTGGTCAACCTGCGCGTGCGCGGCATGCAGCTGGACCTGGCGCGCGGCAAGGACGGCAGCTGGCACGTCAACGGCATCGGCGTGGCCGGCGGCGGCGAGCGCCAGAATCCTTCGTTCGGCCGCCTGTCGGTCGAGCTGTGGCTGCGCGACCTGCGCCTGGACATCGCCGACGAAACCACCGGCAAGCACTACGCGCTGCTGGCCAGGCAATTGCGTGTGAGCCGGCAGGGCGGCCGCGTGCGCGTCGGCGCGATCCTGCAGCGCGAAGGCGTGACCGGCGAGCTGCGCGGCGCCGGCAACTTCCGCGAGGACGGCGCCGACGGCCGGCTGTGGATCGCCGGCAGCAAGGTGGACCTGCGCGCCTTCGCCGCGGGCGTGGACCTGGGCGGCTACACGGTGGACAGCGGCAACGGCACCTTCGCCAGCTGGCTGGACTGGCGCGACGCGAAAGTGGTGCGCAACCTCACCCGCCTCGACCTCGACGGACTGGCACTGACCAATCCCGCGGGACACCAGGCGCGGGTGGCGTCGCTGCATGCGCTGGGCGACATGAACAAGACCGCGCAGGGTTTGCGCGTGCGCTGGGGCGCGGACGACGGCGGCGCGTTGGTGCTGGACGTGCGCAACGGCGCCGACGGCCATGCCGACGAGGCGCTGATCGCGGCGCGCGACCTGCAGCTCGGCGCGCTGGCGCCGTGGGCAGCGCTCAAGCCCGAGCTGTCGCCGGGCATGGCGCAGTGGCTGGGCACCGGCAAGCCGCGCGGCAAGCTCGGCCAGGTGGCGCTGCGCTGGACGCGCGCCGACGGCCTGGCCAGCGCCAATGTCGGCTTCAGCGGCCTGGGCATCGACGCGGTGGGCAAGCTGCCCGGCATCGACCGTCTCGACGGCGTGCTGCGCGGCGACGCTGGCGCGCTGTCGGTCGAGCTGCCGCCGCAGGCCACCGTGCTGCGGTTCCCGCGTACCTTCCGCAAGCCCTTCGCGCTGTCGCGCCTGGCCGGCGATATCGCGGCATGGCACGAGGACGGCGACTGGCATCTCGGCATCGAGCCGCTGGACTTCGTCGGCGCGGGCTTCGGCGGGCAGGCGCGCGGCGAGATCCGTCTGCCCGATGCGGGCGGGCGTCCCTTCCTCGATCTGTACGCCATGCTCGACCACGCCGACATGGATGCGGCCAAGCTGTTCTGGCCGATCGATTCCATGTCGCCGCAGGCGATCGAATGGCTGGACCGCGCGCTGGTCGCCGGCAAGATCGAGCGCAGCGACATGCTGGTGCGCGGCGACTTGAAGGACTGGCCGTTCCACGCCAACGAAGGCCGCTTCGAAGCCCGCGCCGAGCTCAGCGGGCTGAGCCTGGACTACGGCAGGAACTGGCCGCGCGCCGAGGGTATCGACGCGGTCGCCAACTTCGTCAACAACAGCATGCTGGTCGAAGCCAGCGGCGGCGAATCGCTGGGCGTGAAGACCGAGCGGGCGGTGGCGGTGATTCCGGATCTGGCCCATACCGTGCTGGACCTCAACGTGCACGGCTCCGGCAGCGGCGCCAGCCTGATGGATTTCGTCAAGCACAGCCCGATCGGCAGCCGCCAGGCCGACACCCTCAACAAGCTCAGCCTGGGCGGCGCCGGCACCTTCGATTTCCATCTCTCGCTGCCGATGAACAACGCCAGGGAATTCTTCCTCAACGGCACTACCGACCTGAAGGACGTCGACCTCAACGCGCCGGACTGGAACCTCAAGCTCGACAAGATCAGCGGCCAGGCGAGCTTCGACGGGCATGGCTTCCGCGCCGGGGCGCTGGACACCGTATTCCGCGGCCAGCCCTCCAAGCTGGACATCGCCATCGCCGGCGCCACCGGCCGGCCGGACACCGAATTCTCCGCGCGCCTCAGCGGCCGCTACGGCATGGCCGAGCTGGTGCAGGGACTGTCCCAGCTGGACTGGCTGAAAGACGTCGCCAGCGGCCGCAGCGACACCACCGTGGGCTTCGACATCGTGCGCCCGGACACCGTGGCCAGTGCCGCGCAGCTGCTGACCCTGGACACCAACTTCGCCGGCATGGCGCTGGACCTGCCGGCGCCGCTGAAGAAATCCGCCGACGCCAGCCTGCCGACGCACCTGGCGCTGACCTTGCCGGTGTCGGGCGGCGACCTGCAGATCGCGCTGGGCCAGGTGATGCGCCAGCGCTTCCGCTTGCCCGACGACAAGCGCCCGCTGGCCGCGAGTTTCGCCTTCGGCACGCGCATGCCCGACACCGTGCCGGACAAGGGCATCCGCGTGCGCGGGCGCGCCGCGCGCATGGACGTCACCGGCTGGGTGCAGCGCGCCGTGGCCGGCAGCAGCACCGGCGGGCCGGGGCTGGAGAGCATCGACGTGAGCGCGGACCAGGCCGAGCTGTTCGGCCATCCGTTTCCGTCGATGCGCATCCAGGCCGCGCCGGAGAGCGGGCAGTTGAACGTGGACGTGGACAGCGCGGATATCGTCGGGCGTTTCATCGTGCCCACCGACGATCTCGACAAGCGCGGCGTCACCGCACGCCTGCAGCGGCTGTATTGGCCCAAGACCAGCGGCCGCTCCAGCGACGCCAAGACCAATCCCGGCGACCCGCCGAAGACCGATCCGGCCAACACCGGCATCACGCCATCATCCCTGCCGCCGTTCCACCTCTGGGTCGGCGACCTGCGCTTCGGCGAATCCAGGCTCGGCGAGGCGCGCCTGGAAACCTGGCCGACCGACCGCGGCCTGCATATCGACCAGCTGCGCGCGCAGTCGCGCAGCGTGCAGATCAACGGCAGCGGCGACTGGGACGGCACGGCGACCAGCAGCCGCAGCCATCTGCGCATCGATTTCGCCGCGGAAAACCTCGGCGACATGCTCGGCGCGTTCGGCTTCGCCGGCCTGTTCAACGGCGGCAAGACGCGCGCGCACCTGGACGCCACCTGGCCCGGCGCGCCGTCGGCGATGGAGCTGGCCAACATGGACGGCAAGCTCGGCATCCAGGTCACCGACGGCAGCATTCCCGAGGTCGCTCCCGGCGTGGGCCGTCTGTTCGGCCTGGTGTCGCTGGTGGAGCTGCCGCGCCGCCTGACCCTGGATTTCGGCGACGTGTTCGGCAAGGGGCTGGCGTTCGACTCGATCACCGGCAACTTCGTGCTGGCCGACGGCAACGCCACCACCAACAACCTGTCCATGCGCGGACCGGCGGCGGAGATCAATATCAAGGGCCGCACCGGCCTGCGCGCGAAGGACTACGACCAGCAGGCGCTGGTGATCCCGCATCTGGGCAGCAGCCTGCCGATCGTCGGCGCGGTGGTGGCCGGGCCGCTCGGCGCGGCCGCGGGTTTCGTCGCGCAGGGACTGCTGGGACGCGGCCTCAACCGCGTGGCCAGCGCGCGCTATCACATCGGCGGCAGCTGGGATAAGCCGGATATTTCGCTGGTGGAGAAGAAGAACCTCTCCGCCGCGGAAGCCGCCTCGTCCACGGCCCCCGCACCTGTCGCCGCACCGGCGCCGGCGAGCAGCTCGGCGCGCTGAGCGCGCTCAGGATCGGCGCGCTCAGGATTCCGTGGGTTCGACGGGCTTGGTGCTGCCGCGGAACGGGAACAGCTGCTGGCGCACGAAGCCGTCCGGCATGTAGTCGCCGACCACGCCGTACTTCTCCGGGAATTTCTTCGTCGACTTCACCGCGGTGCCGAAGAGGTAATCGAGGAAGGCGTAGTGCGCCGCGTAGTTCTTGTCGATCGCCTCGTCGTCGGAGGCGTGGTGCCAGTGGTGGAAGTCCGGCGTTACCACCAGGTATTTCAGCGGGCCCCACGGCAGGTGCACGTTGGCGTGGTTGAACACCGCCTGGAAGCCGACCACGATGATGTAGGCATTCATCACGCCTTCGCTGAAACCCAGGATGTACAGCGGCGCCAGCACGCACACGCGGGTGAAGATCAGCTCCAGCATGTGCTGGCGCGAGCCGGCCAGCCAGTCCATGGTCTTCACGCTGTGGTGCACCGCGTGGAACCGCCACAGGAACGGCACCTCGTGGTACGCGCGGTGCGTCCAGTACTGCGCCAGGTCCGCCACCAGGATGCACAGCAGCAGCTGCGGCACGAAGGCGATATCGCGCACGGTCTGCTGGAAGCCGCTGGAGACCAGCCAGCCGAACAGGTGGTGCAGCAGGAAGTTCACCACCAGCAGGGCCAGGCCGACGATGAAATGGTTCACCGCGAAATGCTTGAGGTCCGTCTGCCATTCCTTGCGGAACAGCGACTGGCCCTTGTACAGCGGGAACAGCTTCTCGATCACCACGAAGATCAGCGTCGAGCCGAGCAGGTCGAGGATGAACCAGTCCAGCCCGATGTATGGCGTATGGTCGGGAAAGCTGCCCACCGGCACGCGCGAGCCGCCCATCGCGGTGGCGGCGACCACCAGGGCGAAGGCGACGATATTGATGTTGCGCAGGCGGCCGAGGATCACGTTGCCGAGCGAGATGCCGCCGGCGATCAGCAGCGCCGCCAACAGCAGCTGGCGCAGCACGTCGACGGAATACTTGTGGCGCAGGTCCGGCGTGGTCAGGTACTGCGGGAAGTGAAAGGCCAGCACGCCGAGCAGGCTGAGGATGCCTAGAGACAATGCGATCACGCTGCTGATCTTGCCCAGGCCCGGCTTGAGTTCGCCGTCGCGATGCAGCAGTTCGCGGGTGTCCTCGAGCGGGGCTTTGACAGTGCGGTCGATGACCTTGTGGGCCAGCTCGCGTTTGGAGGTGTCGCTCATCGGTGGTCCTTCACGTGGGGCGCCGGTCCGTCCCGGCCAGCCTGGAGCATGGTAGCCGGCCGGGGCCGCGCTGCTCCACTGTGGCTTTAAACGGCTGGCGCCGGCCCCACTTGCTACAGTCTGCGTTCCCATCGACATGGCCTAAGAACCTATGGATTCATTGATCGCCCAGGCCGAGCGCCGCCTCCTGGCGCCGGGCGGCCTGGCCGCCACCGACCTCGACCGCGTGTTCGCCCAGCTGATGGGCCCGTCCATCGACGCCGCGGACCTGTATTTCCAGCATTCGCGCAGCGAGTCGTGGATCCTGGAAGAGGGCATCGTCAAGGACGGCAACCACTCGATCGAGCAGGGCGTGGGTGTGCGCGCCATCGCCGGCGAGAAGACCGGCTTCGCCTATTCCGACGAGATCGTGCTGCCGCAGCTGCTGGACGCCTCGCGCGCCGCGCGGGCGATCGCCCAGGACGGCAACGGCGCCGGCAAGCCGCTGGCGCTGCATGGCGCGCGAGCGCTGTATCCGGCGATCGATCCGGTGGAAAGCCTGCCCAACCCCGACAAGATCGCCCTGCTGCGCGAGGTGGATGCCTATGCGCGCTCGCGCGATCCGCGCGTGAAGCAGGTGATGGTCAGCATCGCGGCGATCATGGACACCATCCTGGTGGCGTCCTCCGACGGCACCCTGGCCGCGGACGTGCGCCCGCTGGTGCGCCTGAGCGTGCAGGTGATCGCCGAGCAGAACGGCCGCCGCGAGCAGGGCCATGCCGGCGGCGGTGGCCGCTACGGCTATCGCGAGCTGATGGAAAACGGCCGCGCCCTGGCCTTCGCCGACGAGGCGGTGCGCCAGGCCCTGGTCAATCTCGACGCGGTCGATGCGCCGGCCGGCAGCATGACCGTGGTGCTCGGCCCCGGCTGGCCCGGCGTGCTGCTGCACGAGGCGATCGGCCACGGCCTGGAAGGCGACTTCAACCGCAAGGGCAGCTCCGCCTTCGCCGGCCGCATCGGCCAGCGCGTGGCGGCGCCCGGCGTCACCGTGGTCGACGAC
>Ga0207647_10002629_pt1 | contig 13586 bp, 7 predicted proteins | sample KBSCornC2_FD_184295 | JGI IMG/M metagenome (GOLD analysis project Ga0207647, IMG submission 184295) | Corn rhizosphere microbial communities from Kellogg Biological Station, Michigan, USA - C2 (SPAdes) (version 2) | ecosystem: Host-associated > Plants > Roots > Rhizosphere ...
CTATCCGTTGCGCGGACGAGGGCGTCGGCGATGCCGGGTTCAGTGGCGGCGTGTCCGGCGTCGGGAATAACCTTCAGCGTCGCTTGCGGCCAGGCGCGGTGCAGATCCCACGCATTCATAAACGGACACACAATATCGTAACGACCATGCACAATCACCGCAGGAATATGCCGGATACGATCCACATGTTCAAGCAGGTAATTGTCAGTGTTGAAGAAACAATTATTCATGAAGTAGTGACACTCGATGCGCGCCAGCGCAACGGCCTTCTCGGGCTCTGTAAAGTCGTCAATCATCTTCTGATCGGGAAGCAGCCTCAACGCGCTAGCCTCCCATAGCGACCATGCCTGTGCTGCCTCGAGACGTATCGCTGCATCGTCACTCGTGAGCCGTCGATAGTACGCATTAATCATATCGTGCTGCTCGTGCTCGGGAATAAGACGCGCATACTGTTCCCACGTCTCTGGAAAAATCGCGCTCGCACCCTGACTGTCCTCGTAAAACCAGCGAATCTCCTTTGGGCGACAGAGAAAAATGCCGCGCAGGACCAATCCCGTAACTCGTCCAGGATGTGTTTCGGCGTAGGCAAGCGCGAGTGTGCTTCCCCAGGAACCACCGAATACAAGCCACTTATCGATACCAAAGTGTTCGCGGATCTGTTCGATGTCCGAAACCAAATGCCACGTCGTATTGTCGTCGAGGGACGCATGCGGCTTGCTGCGGCCTGCGCCACGTTGTTCAAAGAGGACGATGCGATAGGCCTCAGGGTCGAAAAAGCGGCGATAATCCGGAATCAATCCCGCTCCTGGTCCACCATGCAGGAATACAACCGGCTTGCCGTCGGGATTGCCACACTGTTCGTAATAGAGATCATGAACCGGAGAGACGCGGATGTAACCGCTATCGTATGGTTCGATTTCGGCGTAAAGGGTTCTTAAGGGTTCCATATTGTCGCCGATTATAGCCACGAAGAGGCACAAAAAGCACAAAAGCGCAGAGAAACTTCAAGGTTGAAGAAATTCCCGAACACGATCGAGTTCCGCGTCAAGTTCGCGTTTGAACTCGCGATCGTTAGGTGCAGTGCCGTCGACAAAGCCGAGGCTGTAGTCGAGCGCATTATTCTTGATTGACAGGTTGGCCCAGCCGATTACGCCGTCACGCCAGAGGAGTGGCATCGCATAGTAGCCAAGCTTTCTCTTTGCCGCAGGCGTGTAGGCTTCGAAGCGATAAGTCCAGTTCCAGAGGAGTTCAAACCGATCGCGATCGTGAACTACCGGATCAAAAGGCGCCAGGAACCGGACCACGTCCTGCGTCACATGTCCTTCGGCTGTCTCATCGGCGGGCCAGTACCAATCGACATCTCCGGCGCGCGCGTGCGAGAGACGCTGTTTCGCGCGCGTCAAAGCACCTGGCAACTCTTTCGTCCACTGCGGCACGGCCCAGCGCAGGCGCCTCACATAGTAAGAAAGACTTGGTCCGCGGAGTGGCGCATAAATCCGAATCACGACATCGACGAGTGCATCAATGCGTGCACGACGCTCAGCAGCATCGCGAGGAACCGCTGCATGATTGTGAGCGGCGTAAATGCGAATACCTTTTTCCCGGCGCACGATGCGGAGCAGTCCTGTGTAGTGCATCGCGTCGAGAAGATGCGTGGTGGCGTTTGACGATCCGCCCCAGTAGTTCGTGACTCTGCCGTGAGCAAAGTGTTCGTCAACCTCACGCGGGTGCACGATGCCGCGCTCGCGTACGAAATCAAGCAGCAGCTTTGCCTTTCGTTTTTGACCAGGGATGAGGGTATTAGACCGCGGATGCATCAGCGCCTGTAACGATCGCGTGACGTACCCGTAGTTGACGAAGAAGTCTTCTTCAATGTCGAGACTGGTATAGCGACGTTCGAGATCGCCTGCGTGATAATTCTTAACGCGATGGCGCAGAATCAGATCCTGCGCCCTGGCGGGAGCCCGAATCGGATCCGCTTGTACGAAGCCCATTTGCTGGAGAGCACGATTGAGTGTCGTCGGTTTGGGAAAGTTTCGGGCGACCGTGAACCGTCGCAGGTCGTCGATGGTTGTCGGCATATATTCAATGAATCCACAGAATTTTTATCTGTGTAATCTGTGGATGATGTATTATGGGCCTCCGTAGTCCTCAAGACTAAACGATGGACCTCATTTTTCTAAACCCAGAGAATAACGATGAAACTCAAATCATTTCACTCCCGTCGCTGGATCGTGTTTGCAATTGTCATTCTCGTAGCTGCTTCAATCAATGTCGGTCCGTCGAGAGTCTTAGCCGGCGGAGAAGAGTGGCGGCCGGTTGAGCCGGCTGACATTGCGCTCAAGACACCCGTCGTCGAGCCAAACGCCGACGCAGAGGCGATATTCTGGGACATTCGCGTCGACGACGGCGGCGCGTACGACCTCGTGCTCAACCACTACGTTCGCATCAAGATCTTTACCGAACGAGGACGCGACGAGCACAGCAAGGTCGACATTCCTTACGTCGGCAATACCAAAATCAAAGACGTCGCCGCTCGGACCATAAAACCCGATGGCACGATTCTCGAGTTGGCCAAAGAAGACGTTATCGAAAAGGTTGTTGTAAAGGTTAATGGTCTCAAACTCAGAACGAAGACGTTCGCATTTCCAGGCATCGAACCGGGCGCGATTATCGAATACAAGTGGAAGGAAGTAGTCTCCAACAGTTCTGCGAACAATATGAGACTGCAGTTTCAGCGCGACATCCCCGTGCAGTCGATCACGTATCGCATCAAGCCGGCGAAGGATGTCTTCTTCGATGTCCGTCCGTTCAACATGCCGAAGTTTGAGTTTAAGAAAGAGAAAGGCGGATTTCAGACGGCCACCGTCACGAATATGCCCGCCTTTCACGAAGAGCCGATGATGCCGCCCGAGGACAGTGTTCGATCGTGGGCCATGATCAGGTATTCGGGGCTGGCGTTTTTGAGCTATTACATCCTCGCCGGTACTCTTTACTACGGTTCGGATTCGTTCCTGAAAGTCGACGACCAGATCAAGAAGAAAGCGGCGGAAATTACGGTGGGCGCGACGACACCGGAAGAGAAGCTGACAAAGATCTTTGACTGGTGCCGCACCAACATTAAAAACACTAACGATCTAAATTCAGGCTTTAGCGAAGACGATATCGAAAAACTCAAAGAGAACAAGAAACCTTCCGATACTCTGAAGCGTGGAGTTGGTCCAGGTATCGACATCAACCTGCTGTTTGCCGCGCTTGCGAAAGCCGCCGGCTTTGAGCCTCGAATTGCTTTGCTGCCGGATCGCGGAAAACTCTTATTCAATAAAAATGAAGTGATTCCCGGAGCTCTGCGACCATCGAATATAGCCGTTAAGTTTGGTGAGCAGTGGCGGTTTTTTGATCCCGGCTTGCCGTACGTCGAAAAGGGCATGTTGCGTTGGCAGGAAGAAGGTGTCGACGCACTGCTTGTGGCCGAGAGTCCCGTCTGGGTGAAGACGCCCCTGACTCCGGCAGACAAGTCGAAAGAGAAGCATGTGGCCGAGTTGAAGCTTGATGAGAATGGGACGCTCGAGGGTGACGTCACTGTCGAGTTCACCGGTCATCTGGCGGTGGAACGAAAGGTCTTCAACGAAGACGATTCACCAGAGCAACGTGAAGAGAACTTGAAAGAGAGTGTGAAGTCGCGGCTGAGCTCGGCAGAGTTGACGAACATCGTGATCGAGAATGCGACTGACTCTTCAAAGCCGTTTGTTTACAAGTATCACGTGCGTGTTCCCGATTACGCTCAACGCACTGGCAAACGTCTGTTCTTCCAGCCCGGCTACTTTCAAAAGGGAATCAGCGCTTTATTTAGCGCCAGCACACGCAGCTATCCGGTCTACTTCCACTTTCCATGGTCTGAAGAAGACAAGATCAGGATCACATTGCCGAAGGGTTACGCGCTCGACAACGCAGACCGCCCGGCTCCGGTCGAGGCGGGCGCCGTTTGTAAACATACGATCGATATCGGTGTGACGAAGGACGACAAGACGCTCGTCTACAATCGCACGTTCTTCTTCGGCGGAAACAATTCAGTACTCTTTGGGGTACAGACTTATCAGCCGTTGAAGCAGCTCTTCGAAGAGATCCACAAAGCCGACAACCACATGATCACGTTGAAGCAGATTGCGGCCCCGAGTAATTGAAGTGACTACGCCTTCAGACATCACTACGATTCTTTGCGTCGAAACTCTGCAACCAACTCAATCTTTCCAACGATATTGTCATTAAAAGACGCCAGGTCGTCAGCGGGTATCCAGTACTCACGATGCAGCGAACTACCAACTGTCTGCACTTCGTAACGACTGAGATATTCGTTGCGCACACGAAAGCGTGTTACGTAACCAACACCGTCGTGCTTTGCATTCCAATCGCGCGCGATTTGGACGGCGTATTCTTCATTCAAGACCGGATAAAAGATTGGTTGTTCCAACAGCCGTGGAGGAAATGCGGTGAACTCGCTTTCCCGAATCAACTCGAGCTCTTTGGCGCCGACGGGTCGAAAGAGGACGGTGGTTTCATCCATTTCCTACATCCGGATACGCTTCGGGGGACCTGATACGATGCTCTGGGCCAGCTTTAGTTGGGCCATCATGCGGATTTCGGCTCTTTCGAATTGCGCAGCCATATTCACAGCCCGATCGAAATCGCACCAAGCAAAATACCCGGCGTTTTGGGAAAGATCGGTCAGGATCTCACCGAGGTTACCATTGGCCGACATGTTCCATTCCCCGTCACGCACATACTGCGTGTCGAAGCCGTCGAGCTTGACTGCCGCATCGATGAGTTCATTGAGTTTCGGCAGTTGCGACTCCATGATGGTGAAACCTCGATCGCTTTTCTCCATGCAGTAGAACATCGCCAGGCGAATGAGCGCCCTGGTCCGTTCTCCTACCGGTTTGTGTGCTTCAACGATCGGAGTGGCACGATCGAGCAGTTTTAAGGCCACAGCCCGGTTAGTTGCACCAATGCGGACGGCATTCTGGACTAAATAATCAAGTCGCACCTTCATGTCGGCAATCGTGTCAACCTGTCGCTGTATCTCCTCCAACTCTTCCTCAGTTACCGTGGCCACTCCTTTCATCTGTTCGATCTGCGCAAACATGCGTTGCTGAGCTTCCGAGCTAAAGTCATACGCATTCGCAACTTTTTTGGCACGTTCCACGTCTCCGGCAATGCGAGCTAGTTCGAAGGCGCGCCAGAAAACTACATTCTTAAACTCAGGATACTTTTCGGCGAGTCCAAGCAGTCCGTCAAAATCGCCAGCCGCAACGAAGTCCTCCAACTCGGCGTAAGCTTCAGCTGCCCATGGAATACGCTCGGACTCTTCAGCCAGGTGTTTTAGTTTGGCCGCACGCGGATCAACTGATTGCAGTCGCGCTACAAGCGGCCCGATTTCACTACAGAAGAAACCTGCTTCTTCGTCCCACGTTTCTTTGTCGCACTTATTTGCCAGCGACTTGGAAACTAAAATATCGATGAGTTCTCTGAATGCTGTCTCATCTGCGAGCGGTGGCTTGATTCCAGCCAGACCAGCGAGGAATCTCACCATCCTGTAATCAGTGGTGAGTTTTGTCTTGCTAAGCTTGACGACAATCTCCTTATAAAGTGTAACTCCTTGTTCCCTATGTTTGCGCAGCAGTGGTCGCAGGAGCGTCAACAGTTCCTCGGAAACGCCCTGGGCGAGTGAGGCCCGTCCGAGTTTGAGCGCGATGTCCGGCTTGGTGCCGGCGACTTGTTTGCCCAGCCGTAACGTGAGTGCGCGTTCTTTTTCTCGAAAGGCGGGGGGCATTTGCTCATACGCGGGTTCGGTTGTTCTCAGAAAGTCAAAAGCGAACTCCGGATCGTATTTGGCGATACGGTCTATCGTGTCGTCACGTAGTTGAAGAAAAACCAGGAGAGTGCGTTCCTCTTCCGGATTATCAAATTCAGGAGGTTTCAATCCCAACCTGATGTCCTGGCCAACCTCATTAAAAAGCGCACGCGCGCGCTTTTCGTCGTGAGGCCAAATGGACCAGCCAATGTTGGAACCGATGCGCGCGCGGTTCTCGGCCGATTGTAGAGTGCTGATCTGCGTTGCGAGTGATTCGAGTAGCTCGTACGCCTTCGCCTTCAACGCCGTCTCGGCGGCTTTGTCATCTGGGCGTGTTTCTTGAGCAAACGATAATGCCGGGATGAGGAAAATTACTGCGAAGAGAATGAGGAGTTTGCGGTAGATCATCGTAGTCGGCCCATCACGATTGAATCAACAAATTGGCCGTCGCGGTAGGCATGTTGTCGCAGTCTTCCTTCAACTTCAAATCCAAAACGTTCATACAGACGGATTGCCACCTCGTTGCTGCATAGACTTCGAGCTCGAGGCGCGTAAGGTTTAGCCAGTTGTCAGCGAGATTCACAATGGCGCGCATGAGTTCCTTGCCCACGCCTTTTCCTTGCCAGTCCGCATGTACGGAAATCCCGATTGCTCCGGCATGGCTACGGCGCGGTCTATTGAACGTGGCGACGTGAGCCATGCCGACAATGTTCCCTTCGATGATTCCGACGAGGTAGTAAACGCTATCCGTGTTTTCAGACAGTCGCCGTCGCCAATACTCACGCGACGGATACGGCAGTTGTAACGTACCCGTGTAGACTGACGACGCGGTGAACATCTCATACACGGCGTCGCAGTCGTCCGGCTCAGCACGACGTATTGTTAGACTTTCGATGGACACGTTTGTTCCTTAGCTCACAGCGCCAACGGCGCGAAATATGAAAGCCAGGGCAAGCGCAAAGGACCTCACCCCTGGTACAAATATTAAACTAATGAGTAGTGGTTCAGGTTGAAAATACGCCAAAGGCGTTCGCTAATTTCAGCCCAGGGTTCGAGCACAGCGAGAACCCTGGGTACGAATACAAACAAGCGTGGAACCCTGAAAAGGGTTCGCCTTGAGAGAAATCCTTGCAAGGGTTTCTCACGCGGCGAACCATGAGTCATGATGGAAATGAACAAGTCAGGAAGAGGGGCTTGCCCCCGCTTCTACGTGAATTAGGTTCCGCAGCGGGAGCAAGCTCCTCTTCCTGACTTGTTCTAATCAATCATCATTAATTTCCCGACAGACTCTGCAGGGTTTAGTTCGGTGTTTTGTTTGATTCCCAAGGTTGTCGCTGCGCTCCAACCTTGGGCTGAAATTAGCCCACGCCTTCGGCGTATTTTAAGCATCCTTTAGGCGCGCTTCCCTGCGTGTGCATGTTTGTGAGAGACTGGCGCAAGCCCAAGGTCGTTGCGCCCACACAATCTGATCGGATCTCCCTTTATTTAAAATGCTCTTCTTGTATTTCTACGTGCGCTCTGCGTCTCGAGCCGTCAGATTCGGCTACCTCTGTCTGCTGGTTGCCCTTTGCTGGGCGATGTTTGGGCCGTCTGCATCGGATGCTCAACGCACAACCTTATCAACGGTTCCCGACGACGAGATATTTATTGTCTATCGCGATGCCGAAGGCCGATTTGCCTGTCGCGCTGCGAACAAGGCGGAACGTGATCGAATCAATCAACGTCCTGGTGGCGGCCCCGCTAATCTGATTTATAAGGGAGCACCGCGAGACGGAAAGACAACGACGCTGAAATCGCTCTCGGGTTCGACAGTCTCACTCCTACCATCCGCGGGCCTGCGCATCGTGCTGAACGGCACGACTCAGTTAAATCAAAACGAGCAAGCCAGGAATGGGTTTATCGTGGCTGCGAATCGTTGGGAGGCCGTAATCGCAACGCCAATCACGATCGTAATCGACGTCGACTACGGGCTAACCTTTTTCGGACAGCCGTATGACGACCCCGACATTCTCGGCGCGACAGCGAGCTCGTCGTTCAACGGTTCCTATTCAGACCTTCGACAACGCTTAATTGATACTGCCTCCACCAATAGCGAAACAGAGCTCTACAATGCTTTGCCTGCTTCGTCGGTTCCCATCGAATTGAATGGAAGCACCAGCAGCGTTACAAATTTCCGTTTGACCAAAGCGAATGCTCGCGCTCTCGCCTTCGTAGGAGCGATTCCGAATCCTGATTCACTTCCTCTTGGTCAGGGTGACGCTGGAATCGGTTTCAATTCGGCGTTTCCATTCGATTTCAATCCTGACGACGGGATCGCTAGTACTCTTACTGACTTTGACTCAGTAGCGACACACGAAATTGGTCACGCGCTTGGCTTCGTTTCAAACTCAGGCGGAGGCGCCGGTAGTTCTGCCGTCACGGTTTGGGATTTGTTTCGCTTCCGCGCAGGGTCGGTAACGATGGCGACGTTCGCGACTACCCCTCGCGTCATGTCGATTGGCGGCAGCCAGTTGTACTTCAGTAATCAATTGACCACTTTTGCTACGTTCGAACTTCCGCTCTCGACTGGTGGTCCAAATCCGGGTCCCGGCACTGGCGACGGCCGCCAATCGAGTCATTGGCGCGACGATTCACTCGAGTCCACACGACAGTACGTCGGCATCATGGATCCGACACTCGACGATGGTCTGAGACGGACCTTCAGCGAGAACGATCTAAAAGCCATCGATCTGTTTGGCTACTCACTTGGTGGGCCACCAATCGTGCGGCCGCCTAACGACAATTTTGCTGATGCGATCAACCTTAGCGGTAGTGCGGGAACCACAACCGGGACGAATGCGAACGCAACCAGAGAGGTGGGTGAACGATTTCACGCAAGTTTCTTCAGTGATAAATCGATCTGGTACGCGTGGCAGTCAACGGTGAATGGAACAGCGACATTCGACACTGTGGGCAGTAACTTCGATACCACGCTCGCGATTTACACGGGAACTTCAGTCGATCAGGTGATCAATCTCGCGCAGAACGACGACATCAATCCCGGCGTCAACCGCGCCAGTCGTGTCCAATTCCCGATCACAGCCGGCACCACTTACCGAATCGCCGTCGATGGTTGGAACGGAGAATACGGCAATGTCACTTTAAACTGGACTTCGGACGGCGTAGTTCCTACTCCAACGCCGACACCCACGCCGACACCGACCCCGACTCCAACGCCGAGTCCGACGCCAACTCCGTCGGTTGATTTCGCGATCGAGTCGTTCGTTGCCAGTCCCGATCCGGTTGCCACAACGCGACTCATAGATTTTTCTATTACGGTTCGGCCGTTGAATGGTCCAGCACTCAACACTACGGTCTCGGTAGTTCTACCTAATGAAGTAAGTTTTGTCTCTTGTTCCGGATGTAATGGGCCCATAGTTCCAAGCGGGGGTACCGCGACCGGATCCTTTTTACACATTCCTCAGGATACCCCACTGACAATGGTCGTAACCGCTAAGGTTAATGCGCCAAGCGGGACGACGCTTTCTTCAACCGCGACGATATCCTCAAGCAATCCCGAAACGAATCCGGCAAATAATTCCGCGACCGCGACAGCTAAAGTCGCGGACCTTGTCGTCTTCAACGGCGCGACGAAGATTTCGATGAATACCCAGGGCACCCATGTTCTCCTTTTACGCGGCGGCATCGTGTGGGCCTGGGGTTTGAACGCTCTCGGACAGCTGGGTGATGGCACGAACAGTTTTCGCACCTTCCCAACTCAAGTCGACGACCTGATGAATGTCAAAGACATCAGTGCTGGAGCAAGCTATTCTGTTGCTCTCAAGAACGATGGAACGGTTTGGACCTGGGGAACGAACGAGAAGGGTCAATTAGCGACTGGTAGTGAAACGCCTAACTCCGTCAATCGACCTGTTAAGACAACTCTGTCGGACATTACAGCTATCTCCGCCGGCACCATTCATGCGATGGCGCTCAAATCTGATGGGACGGTGTGGACGTGGGGCTGGAATGCTGATGGTGAGCTGGGACTCGGCACTCAGGATTTCGCTTCGCATCCAACGCCGGCTCAGGTGCCGGGTCTAACGAACGTCGTCCGAATCTTTGCCGGTGCTGGTCTATCGTGGGCAGTCAAGGCGGACGGAACTGTTTTTGGTTGGGGGTTCGCGTCTGCTGGACGATTCGGCAACGGAATATCCTTCAACACTTACACGTCGCCCGTTGAATTGCCTGCCTTGAAGAACACAATCGCCATGAGTTCCGGTTCCGGAGTGACGATTGCCATAAAGCAGGATCAGAGTGTCTGGTCTTTTGGTATTAACACCTTCGGGCAGCTTGGCCGCGGAATAGCTGACACCAACATTTATCCAGTGCCGGGTCAGATAGAGAATCTGGCGGGAAAGGCCGCTGCGTCCGGGAACTTCCATTCTTTGGTCCTGCTCAACGATGGGACCATCAAGGCATTTGGCGGGAATGGCGACGGACAACTCGGATTAGGCAACGATTTCAACATTCATAACTCTCCGGTTTCAGTGCCCGGAATTTCGGGAGCCTTTGCCGTCGCAGCTGGGAACAATTCGAGCTTTGCACTTATCGGCGATCCAAGTACTGGTGGAACGATCAAGGCATGGGGATCGAATGACGCTGGGGTCCTCGGCATCGGTTCATTCGTTTCAAGCAGAGATCCGGTGCAACTGTTCGAGGCCCTCATAGTCGCGAAACCGATCTTCAGCGTGCCCGGGGGAACTATCTTTCCGACCGCCGTTCAGATTGTGTGCAGCACTCCCGATGCTGTCATTCATTACACGACAAATGGATCGGACCCGACTGAAAGCGATCCGATCATTGCCTCGGGTTCAGCGGTTCTGGTGGACCACTCGCTCACTCTGAAAGCGCGTGCATTCAGATCAGGTTTTGCGGCGAGTCCTGTGAGGTCAGACGTTTACACGGTGGTGCCACTGCCTCCGATCGAATTGCTGTTGGATTCGTCTGGTCCGGCCGCAGACCAGTTAACAGCATTTGAATCAGTAGCACTGCTGCGGGATCCGTTCCCGATCATTAATCTCACGTATTTATTCAATCTCGGGGCTGATCAGAATTCGCGAATTCTTGTCTTTGCGAGGAATGTAACGTTGGGACAAGGCGAAACGGCTGCGGCCGTCATCGTTAATCTGGTGGACAGTAATAGCCAGAGCTTCGACGTTCCGGCGGAGGATGTGAGAGCAGTCGCGAACATGGATTTTGTTCAGGTCAGATTCCGACTACCCGACAATCTCGCCGCCGGCACATGCACCGTACGCATTAAGTTCCACGGGCAGACAAGCAACGCCGGTACGATTCGAATCAAACCGTAGTGAGCCACAGATAACACGGGTTTTTTACTGATATCCGTATTTAATCCGTGCAATCTGTGGCTAACTCAGCTGGTCAGCGTGCAGTGACCTGGGCCGTTGCAGTCGCAGAGTTCCCGGCCTGATCGAATGCACGTGCTTGTAGTTGATGCGTCTTGTTCATCGCGCCGGGGACTTTCCAGGCACAGCTATAGGGCGCGGTTGTATCCGAGCACTGCAGTGAGCCGTTTACCAGGAAATCGACGCGCGTGACGCCGACGTTGTCGCTCGCCGTTGCCGTGATCGTAATGGTGGCCTTTCGCGCGACGGTCGCGCCGTTCGCAGGATTTGTGATCGCTACCGTTGGTGGAATGTTATCGCCCGTCGCCGCAAAACCGATTCGACCTACCGCACCCGCGCCGCGAGCGAGGTAATAAAGAAAACCATCAGCCGAAACTTTCAAGTCCACCGGACTTGCAATGCCGGTCGCGAAATCGGAGACAGCATTTCCGTTTGCCGGGTCGAGCCGTCTAATCCAACCACCACAGAAATCCGCAAAGAAATAGTTGCCGACGAAGTTCGCTGGAAACTGATTGACTTGCGGGTTGTAGAAGGCGCCGCCAGTGATAGCGCATGTCGACGCGTCGTTTGCATACGCAAAGATCGGATCGCGGAAGTTCGGGTTCGGAGGATTGCAGAAACCTTCGCACGTGGGCCAACCATAGTTCGAGCCGGCGATGCCGTCGTTGATCTCTTCCCACGTATTCTCACCGACGTCGTTGATGAACATCCTTCCGGAGCCCTCCTGGAAGGAAAACGTAAACGGGTTGCGCACTCCCAGCGCCCAGATCGAGCGATTGTCTCCTGTTGCCGTATTGAAGAACGGATTATCCGCCGGTATTCCGCCGGTGGAAGTGATACGCAGCAGCTTGCCGAGTCGCGTGGCCAGTGTCTGTGCGTTAGTGCCGTTTGCGTTGTCGCCGACTGCAACGAACAAAGTTCCATCCGGTCCAAAGTGAAGCGCGCCGCCGTTGTGATTCGTCGCCCCGCTCAGGTTCGGCAGATCCATCAGGATCACTTCACTGCCTGCAAGAGCAACGTCACCCGAGGCGGTGAAGCGACTGATGCGGTTGTGCACTGCTGGAGTCGTGGCGGTGTAGTAAATGTAGACCAGTTGATTGGAGACGAAGTTCGGATCGAAGGCGATGCCGAGCAGTCCGCGTTCGCCCGAAGAATCTACAGTCACAGTCAGGAACGGAGTCGGAAGCAAGGCGCCGTTTTTGATAACACGCAGCGCGCCGTTTTGTTGGCAGACGAAGACGCGACCATCAGGGGCGAGCGCCATTGCGGTCGGATTGGTCAGCCCGGCGGCAACAACCGAGTCGGTGAATCCGGCCGGCACGGTAGCCGCGTTCGCGACCACGGCAGTCAAACCAGAAAGGGACAGTACTAGACATAGTCTCAAACTCAGAGATTTCATGGCTTTCCTCCAAAGTATCGGCCGGGGCGAGTAATGCTGGGCAAGCGGGAGGAGGGTGACTTTGCCAGCATTATTTGTGCTTTTTGTGCCTTTTGTGCCGCTTTGTGACCACAATTTGTCCGACACGAAAACTCAACATTTTGGAATGTTGAAACCTGTTAGACTCCTTTCCCCCGACATTCGCCCCGAAGGTTTGCGTGGAATTGCCCCAGGATTTCCTCCTTCGTTCACGGATCGACTTTTGAGCCGAGAGTGAAACTTCTTCACAAGTTTCCCGGAGTACTTAATGAAGCGTTTTATTTTCCCGATACTGTGGGGTGGTTTACTCTCACTCTTACTCCTTCCTCTCTTTGTTTTTGAACAGAGGACGCACGCCGCGTCCGACGCCCAGCCGAAACGAAAAGTCTCAAAAGACATTCTGCAAAAGGTCAATTCCGGAAAGGGTGGCGACTTCGTCCGCGTCATTATTCAGCCTGCCAACCAGCAAGACGTTTCAATTGACTCGACGATTGAGTATTCGGGCGGAAGCAACATCCGCAAGTTCAGGAACTTCGCGGTGCGCGTAGCCACTTTACCGGCGAGCGCTGCGGTCAACCTGGCTAATCGCAGCGATGTCGCTTACGTGTCTCTCAATCGTGAAGTCCGGCCGATGGGCCATCTTTCGAGTACGACCGGGGCGGATCAGATCAGGCAGAGCAGCGACGGAAGCACCGGTGTTTCGGTAGATGGGACGGGAATCGGTATCGCGATTCTGGATTCCGGAATCGACGCCGACCACACTTCTTTTCTAAACAAATCAAACGGGCCTCGGGTCGTCTATAACGAGGATTTCACTGGCGAGGGTCGCACTGACGATCCATACGGCCACGGGACGCACGTTGCTTCACTCGCGGCAGGTAACGGGCGAATTTCTAACGGCGCATACGTC
>Ga0207647_10002638_pt1 | contig 13550 bp, 12 predicted proteins | sample KBSCornC2_FD_184295 | JGI IMG/M metagenome (GOLD analysis project Ga0207647, IMG submission 184295) | Corn rhizosphere microbial communities from Kellogg Biological Station, Michigan, USA - C2 (SPAdes) (version 2) | ecosystem: Host-associated > Plants > Roots > Rhizosphere ...
ACCTCGACAGCGGTATAATGCGCCTGGGGGTTGCGGCTGCGATAGGCGGCGGCGAGCACCCCCTCCCCGCAACCAAGCTCGAGCACGCGCCGCGCCGTCAGCGGCACGATCTCCAGGAGATCGGGATTGACGTTGCCGAAATAGGTCATGCGGTTTGCGGGATGATCCGGATTGGAGTGCCGCCACGTCCCATCGTGCGAATGCGGAGGACGCTTCGCGACGCGGCGCAATCAAGATGCATGCAAGCCGATCGGCTTTCCGGCCGCGCCCGATATACATCACCGTTACCGGCGCTGTTCTGGCAACCGCCTTCCCTGCCCATGCCACCGATGGTCGCACGCGCGGCCGAACTCTGCAACGTTCGTGGCAGCTTGGGATCGGCGATCGCCGCGCATCGGGGCGATTGCGGCGCCCGCTAGAGGCGGTCTTTCCCGCTCATGCAGCCCGGACGTCGGCGCCTGTCGCCAAGGCTTCCCTGATCGAAACGGTCAAGAGCACGCGATCAAACCGGTCCGTGACGACCACCCGATGCGACGGGTCGAACCTACCGCGCCGCAGCTCGTCTTCAAGCATTTGCCGCGCTTCGCGCAAAGCCTCGACCCGGGCGCAGTTAATACAACTTAACTCCATGCCAAGAAGATCTGGAACATCTTTACCATTATCAAGATGAAAGAAATATCTTGTCATGGGCTTGATAGTAGAGTGATTCCTTTCGGTAGTAAACACGGTAGATAATGTTAGCGCTACATTGGAAATAGTATGATTTACTGTGAACTGCGGGAAAACGGCCCGCCGCCCGATTCTGCGAGAGCCCTGCACTAATCGGGAGAGCGTGTCGCCGAACAATCTGCTACGATGTTGGCCGTCGCAAACCGGGGGTGGGAGCCGACATCGCGTTGAACCTGCGCCTGGATCTGTTCGATCGCTTGTTCCGCATGCTCATCCGGCACGGTCCGCTCACCGTCGTCGATGCTGCGGGCCGGATCTCCACTTATGGCCAGCCTTCGCCCGCGAGCAGGCCCGTGACGATCCGCTTTACCGATCACGCCACGCCGCGCCGTATCGCGCGCAACCCGGCCATGGGTGCGGGCGAGGCTTATATGGATGGGCGGTTGATCGTCGAGCAGGGCGATATTCGCGATTTCCTCGATCTGGTCGGCTACAATGTGCGCTGGGATGCGGACAATCCGGTGCGGGTGAAGCTGTGGCGACCGCAGCGGATCGGCGCGATGCTCGACACCTGGAACTGGGAGCGGCGATCCAAGCGCAACGTCGCGCATCATTATGATCTGTCGTCCGCGCTGTACGATCTCTTCCTGGATCGCGACCGCCAATATAGCTGCGCCTATTTCGACGCGCCCGATCTCTCGCTCGATATCGCGCAAGAGCATAAGAAGGCGCATATCGCCGCCAAGCTGCTGCTGAAGCCTGGGCAGCGCGTGCTCGATATCGGGTGCGGCTGGGGCGGGATGGCGCTGTATCTGAACCGCGTGGCCGACGTGGACGTGCTCGGCATCACCCTGTCCGAAGAGCAATTGAAGGTCGCTCGCGAGCGCGCCGCGGCCGCGGGGGTAAGCGAGCGCGTCCGCTTCGAATTGCTCGATTATCGCCAGGTCACGGGCACATTCGACCGGATTGTCTCGGTCGGCATGTTCGAACATGTCGGCCCGCCTTATTACCGGACCTTCTTCGACAAATGCCGCACCCTGCTTGCACCCGATGGCGTGATGCTGCTCCACACGATCGGCCGCGCCGACGGGCCGGGGGCGACCGACCCGTGGCTTGCCAAATATATCTTCCCGGGCGGCTATGTGCCGGCCCTGAGCCAGATGATGCCCGCGATCGAGCGATCCTTCCTGTGGCTGACCGATGCGGAGGCGCTGCGGCTGCATTATGCGCAGACGATCGACCATTGGTATGATCGTGTCGCCGCGGCGGAAGCGAAGATAAGCGCGCTGTATGACGCGCGTTTCTTCCGCATGTGGCAATTCTATCTGGCGGGCGCGATCGCCGCCTTCCGCCATGACGGGCACCTGGTCTTACAGCTGCAACTCACGCGCAATCGCGACGCGGTGCCGATCGTGCGCACCTATATGGAGCGCGACGAGGAGCGGCTGCGGAGCCTGGGCTAGTGCCGCGCGACCCGCACGTCGCCCAAACCCCTTCACACCCTAAAAGTTAGCGTGCCACGAGCCGCGTATAGAGGTGCCAGGTCGCATAGCCGAGCACCGGAAGCACCACGGCGAGGCCGATGAAGGCGGGGATCGAGCCGATGACGAGCAGCGCCGCGACGATCAGGCCCCAACCGAGCAAAACCGTCCAATTGGCGGCAAAAGCACGCAGCGAGGCGCCCATCGCGGTGACGACGTCGACGCGCCGGTCGACCAGCATCGGGAAGGTCACTACGCTGATCGCGAGCACGATGACGGCGAAACAGGCGCCGGCGAGATTGCCGAGCAGGATCAGCGTCCAGCCGTCCGAAGTCGTGAACAGGCGCGACAGGAAATCCTGCAGCGTGATTATCTCGCCATGGTTGACCTGCCACATATAGTAGGTCCCCGTGCCGAACGTGGCGGTGTAGAGCAGCCAGGCCACGCCCAGCCACAGGAGGAAGATCACCCCCAGGAACAGGGTGGCGATCGCGATGGATCCGCCGCGGCGATGGAAAGCATCGAAGAAATGACCCCAGGTGGATTCCTCGCCGCGCTCGCGCCGGCGCGCCAGCTCGTAGAAGCCGACCGCAACCGCCGGGCCAAGCAGCGAGAGCCCCGCGCACAGCGGGAAGGCCAACGGCACCAGTTCATTATTCAGCGCGAGCGCCGCGACGGTCAGACCGATAAGCGGATAGATGAAGCCGACAACGAGAATGTCGCCGCGCTTCTCCTTGAAGTCTTCCCATCCCTCGGCGAGCGCGGCGCGCAAGTCGGATAGTTGAATGTGCCGCACCGCAACCGGTGTTTCGGCACCGATCGGCATAGGCTGCGTCGTCGCCATATCTCTCTCCCGCCGTAATCGGTCCGTCGGTGAGGCTCGACTCCCGCTTCACCGGGGCCTTCATTTCTGCCGGGCATTTTACCCTTACTTAAGCTCCAGCAAAAGCACTGAATGGAAAAGATCGTTCATCTTAGCGCAGCGAGGCAGGCGAGGAGGATCGTGCAGGCTGCGGCGACATTCATGGCCCGCTCGGTCCGAGGCCCGATGGTGACACGGCCCAACCCGACGCCGACCACCAGCCAGGCGAAATCAACCAGCGCCATGACGAGCACGCACGTGCCCCATTTCAGCAGCCCATCCGCGAACCCGTAAGCGGGCATCAGGATGGCGAACGAGCCGAACAGCGAGCTGAAGGCGAGATACGCTTTGGGATTGGCGAAGCCCAGCATGAAGCCGCCCGCGGCTGTGAAGGCATTGCTCGGGCCGTCCGTTCCGATGCTGCCGCTCAGCGGTGCCGATCCGATCGCCCAGGCAAGCCACAGCAGATAGGCAAGCGACAGGATCGTGAGCGCCGCGTGGATGATCGGAAAGGCCAGGATGACCGCCACGAGCCCCGCCGCGGTGAGCCCCGCCGCGATCGCCAGGCCGATCTGCATCGCGCCGAAATAGTGAAGCCCGCCGATCACGCCGCGCGAGCGGCCGACCGCCACCAATGCGGCAATGCCCGGCCCTGGCGAACCGAGCAGCGCGGCCGCCGCGAGGACAAAGAACAGCCAGGATTCGATCATAACCCCACCCCCTGAAGCACTATATAAAGATATCTTTATGTCTTTATATGCCACAGCGCAATTGGCGGGCTTTTTCTTGAGAGGTCGCTGCGCGATGGCTCATCCCGCCCGGACGCAAGCGCGTGCCCCGGGGCCTGCGTGGGCACACGTCATGCCGGACTTGTTCCGGCATCCACCGGGCCGCAAACGCTGCACCCGAGGGATTTGCGCCCGCCGGGTGCTGCGCGCCCCGCACCTTGCGTCACGCCTCCCGGTGGACCCCGGAACAAGCCCGGGGTGACGACGAGGGTCGGAGCATGACGACGCGGCAATCCAGCTTGCGGCTCACACCGCGCGCGATGACGATCTTCAGGAGCCGCACTCCCGCCCGGTTCGCCCTTGACCACAATTCGCTCCGTCGCGCTGGAGAACCTCACCGGCGTTTCGTTCATTCAGCATCAGGATAGCGCCCGCTATCGGCACGGCGGACAATGATGATCAAACGAACCACCCTTCCCCTTCTCGCGCTTGGCCTGACCGCACAGGCCGCTCCCGCCGCCGATCCGGCGCCGTTCGATCTGGCCGGGCCCGCGCTGCGCGTCAGCGTCACGCATGACGGCGTCACGCTGCCGATCGCGCAGGTGCCCAATCTGGCGGAGGGCGATCGGATTTCGATCCAGGCGGATCTGCCGGCGGATCAGTCGGCCCATTATCTGCTGGTCGCCGCCTTCCTGCGCGGCGCGACCAACCCGCCGCCCGAAAAGTGGTTCTACCGGGCGGAAAGCTGGACGCGCAAAGGCCGCAAGGGGATGACGCTGACCGTGCCGCAGGGCGCGCGCCAGCTCGCCTTGTTCCTCGCGCCCGAAACGGGGGGCGATTTCTCGACGCTCCGCAACACGGTGCGGGCGCAACCGGGCGCGTTCGTGCGCGCCTCGCAGGATTTGAACCAGGCGTCGCTCGATCGTTCGCGGCTCGACACGTTCCTCGGCGCGCTCCGATCGGAGAATGGCAGCGACCCCGCGGCGGTGCAGCAGACCACCGCCACGCTGGCGAGCGCCTTGTCGGTGAAGCTGAACCCCGCCTGCCTCGACAAGATGCCCGAACTGCAGGCGGCCTGCCTGATGCAGAACCAGGACGCGCTGTTGCTGAGCGACGGGCATAGCAACTGGCTAACCGACACGCTGACCGGGCCGGGCGCGGACCTCGCGCTGCAGCTCAGCGCCACGCCGCAGGGCGGGCTCGGCTTTTACAGCCCCTATATCGGCGCGATCCGCGACATTATCGGCATCTTCGGATCGCTGCACACCGCCAAATATCAATATGTCCCCGCATTGAAGACGGAGACGGGCGACCGGATCGGGCTGGTGCTGAACGCCGCGCCTTCCTTCCGCAATCCCAAGTCGGTCATCGTCACGACTTTGCCCGCAATCGCCCCGCCGCGCACGCCGCCGCTGCGGCTGGTCGAGCCCAATCGGGCGGTGTGCGCGGGCGGGCAGGAAGTGGAGGTCCCAGTCGGCGGCGCGCCGCTCGTTTTCTCGACCGGCTATCTCCATGACGTCACGCTCCGCGTCCAGGGCCCGCAGGGCAAGACGATCGACCTGCCCGCCAAGCCCGACGTGGCGCGCGGCGCCTTCATCGTGCAAACCGGAAAGCTGCCCGCAATCGCCTCGGCTCGCGCCACCTTGCACGGCCTGTGGGGCTTCCAGCCCTATGAGGGCCCGAGCGTCGAGCTTCAGCGCGCGGTTCCGGGCCGCTGGCAGGCGGACGAGCAAGGTCGCCGCCTGCTGGTTGTCGGTCGCGCCGACCCGCTGATCGTGACCGGCGGCGCCGCAAGCTGCGTCCGCGCCGTCGCCGTGCGCCTGCCCTCCGGCGAGACGCGCCCGGTCGATTGGAAGGCGGCCGGCCCCAACAAGCTGGCGCTGACGGTACCGCTGGCCGATGCCGCGCCGGGGAACGTTGCGCTTCTGATCACGCAAGAGGGGCTGGGCGACACGGACAGCCTGTCCTTGCGCGCCTTTGCCGAGGCCAGCCAGGTCGACGATCTGGCCCTGCATGAAGGCGATGCCGGAAGCGTGCTGACCGGGCATCGGCTCGATCAGGTGGAAAGCGTGGTGGCAAATGGCGTCGCGTTCCGCGCGGGCGAGCTTAGCCGGACGGACAAGGGCGATGCGCTGACGCTGGCAACCGACGCAAGCGCAGCGGACAAGCTGCGCGCGGGGCAGAGCGGGACCGCCAAGGTGCAGTTCCGCGACGGCCGCAGCACCAATATCGGCTTCCGGATCGGCGCCGCGCGGCCGCGCGTGGACATCGTCTCGCGCGCCGTCTCCGCGCCCGCGCAGACCGGCCCTGTGGCGGTCCGCCTGACCGACGAAGCCGAGGTTCCCAAGGGCGCCAAGGTCGCCTTCGCGCTGCGCATGGCCAATGGCCGATGGTCGGGCGACGAACGCGTCGAGGTGGCGCCCGCCCAATCCGATACTGGCGTCGAGCTTTCGCTCGGCCAGGGCTTGTCGCTACAGGATGCGCAGGTGGCGGTGGCCACGCTCGACACCACGGCCTTGCCGCCCGCGACCTTCGGCCCGCTGCGGCTGCGCGTACGCGACGGCCAGGTCACGAGCGACTGGCAGGATTTCGCCACGCTGCTGCGTTTGCCCCAGCTCCACCAGCTCAGTTGCCCAAGCGACGCGGCGGCGCAGTGCGAGCTGTCGGGCGACGGCCTCTATCTGATCCAGGCGATCGGCAGCGACCCCACCATGGCGCGATCGGTCGACGTGCCCGACGGCTATGTCGGCAATGCGATCAAGGTCCCCCGCCCCGCCGGCGGCACGCTCTATTTGCGGCTGCGCGACGATCCCAAGGTGATCAACCAGCTCGCCAATACGGATAAAGGTGCGGAAGCGCCGACGGATGCGCCAGCGGCAAAGTGAGGCGCGTTTGGCATAGTGCGGTGACGTGAGGCAGAACGGCCCCTGAACGGTTGAGATGCAGGCAGCCGCGGCCACGAACGACTGCGGGATAGCCTGCTCGGTGCAAGCAGGTTATAAAAAACATGACCCCATTCGCGACTTTATTGCCGGCGACAGGGACGATTAGAGGAATAGCCGGACGGACGAGCGAGTGGCGCTCGCTCCGGACCTGGAGTGTAAGATGGGCACCCAGACGCAAGACAGCCCCGCCCTCACGCAGTTTGCAGCGAAAGTTGCACCTTTCGTCATTATTGTTCTGGCCGGTGTCGCGGCGCGAACCTCGCTTGCCGCAACCTACCCTTCGGCTGCGCTGCTTCTTTTCCTCTGGCTCGTATCGGACACGATGATGCTGTCGCTCGTCGCGCGATGCCCCGGCCGCCGCCCAAGCGGGAGTCTGATACTTGGCACCCTAGCGGGGGCGAGCATCATCGTCTGGTTCGGCTCGCCTGCCGCGCTGCGGGAGGCATTGCTGGCAATGCCGTCCCTAGGCATCAGCATGGCGATTGTGGTCTTGATCCACGTTGCCTGGGCCACGGCACGGGCGAGGAGCGCGTTTCGAACGGGAGCGAACGCGGCACAGGATCCGTGGGTGGCAGCCGCGTCCGAGTTCTTGCCACAATTCCTTGGGCGTTTCGCAGCCGCCGAGCTGTCGATAATCTACATGGCGTTATTTCGTTGGGGCGGCCCCGCCGAGGTGCCCGCTAACAGCCGCGCCTTTACGTATCACAAGCATCTCACGCCGATGTGCGCGGTCCTGCTCGCCTTGTCGGTCATCGAGGCCGCCGTCTATCATCTCTTGGTCGGGAACTGGAGCCACACTGCGGCGCTCGTCATGTTCGTCGTCAGCGATGTTGGATTGATCTACCTGATCGGCCTCATCAAGTCTTTCCGGCTCCGGCCAATCCTGATGACACCCGACGGCCTTCGCGTTCGAGCCGGCTTCCTCGTCGATCAGCTGATCCCCCTGGATGCAATAGCCGCCGTCGACAGCAACTTTCCGGGAGGCGACATTCGCGATCCGGGAACGCTCAACGCCGCCCTGCTGGCCTGGCCCAACATTGTCGTGAGACTGAATGTGCCCCTGGCTCGCCGCTCGTTCATGTGGCGATGGAAATCCTTTACCCGCGCAGCTTTCCGGTTGGATGATCCGGAGCCGTTCGTGCGACTTTTGCGGTGGCGCCTCGGGCAGAATGGAAATCATTCCTGGAAGGAATGATCGGTTCGCGCCAAATCGCTCCTAAGTTTGGCAGCCCCATTGAGGACCTGCCGGTCGCACTGCGCACTACATGTACCAGGCGATGATGGCGGCAAGGCCGACCAGGGCGCCTAGCCCGGTGAGGGAGGCCCCCGCGATACCCATCCGCATTCGTCCGTTCGCCAACCCCAGTGCGATCACGCCGAGAAGGAACAGGATCGCACCGATGATTGCGAGCAGGTCGGAATGGCTCATCGATTCTTTCGCCTCTCTCACACGCGGAGCCGCACCAACCTACACGGATGCGGCCGAGGCTCAAAATTGCCTTGATTGACGGTCGTAAAGACCGCGCCTTTTTAACAAGCATTCTGGCAAGCCCCCGGTTCATTGCCCACCTTCATGATATTAGATATCATCACATGGCCGCCCGAGCGGTAACAGAGGAGTGGATGATATGGCCATGAGATCTGGTGGAATCGAAGGTGGACCGATGATGGACATCAACACAACGCCCCTCATCGATGTGATGCTGGTGCTGCTCATCATGTTCATCATCACCATTCCGATACAGACCAATGCGGTGAAGGTGGACACGCCCTCCGGGCCGCCGCCGCGGCAATTGCCCAAACCGATCAAGAACGAAATCGTGGTTACGAAAGGCGATCGGGTCTTGTGGAACGGCGTGCCGGTCGACCTGGTCACGTTGCGCCAGTATCTCGATCAGTCACAGACGCTGGATCCGCTCCCGGAACTGCAGATCCGCCCGGCATCTAACGCGCGGTACGAGTTGGTCGATCAGGTGCTGACCGTGGCCAAGCGCGCGAACGTGACCAAGATGGGTTTCGTCGGCAACGAGGCATATGCCGACCATTTCTGATCTTTTGCAGGGCAGTTGAATGTGGAGGGCGGACGGTTGGTGCGCCCTTCCTAGGGTTGAATGACGTCGCGCGCTTGGGGCGGAATGCCGCGGGCCGCGATACCTCTCCATCATGCTGCGCATGGTCCCCCTCCCCCTGCGGGGGAGGATTTGGCTAGGGCGCTGCGGGTGAGTGCCTGCTCAGCTTTGCGTTGGCTTTGCGAGGAAGGCGATATTCGATTCCGCGCGCTGTCCGCTGGCGAGCTCGGCTTCGTAGATCGACAAGAGATGGGTTAGCTCTTTGCGCAGGCTCTCGCCGGGCCCCCTCCCCATCTCCGCCTGAATCAACGCCATTTGCTTTCGGCAAAGATCGTGGAACGTTTCCAGCGACAGTAGGCCCCGATCCTTGGCGACGCGCCACACCACGATCATCGGAAGCAGGGTCGCATAACCCTGGTCCGTATTGGCGAGCACCGCGTCATAGCTGGGGAGCCCGGCCGCTTCCGCTTTCCGATCGTCATCCATCAACTGGATCAGTTGATCCTTCCACGCCCGCTCCTTCCTCGCCAGCCTGATCGCCTCCTCCCGATGCCTCTCGACCGCCGCGTCCACGATGCGGTTGCCATCCAGAATGATCGGCGCGGTTGCGCTGGTATCGCATCGATAGTCGGGCGTTGCCGTGAAGTGATCGAGATAGGCCCGCAACACCGATGGCGGCCGCGAATAGTGCATGGGCACGGTACGGCACGTCAGGGGCCTGGCATCGTAAATGCTGCACAGATTGCCCGCCAAAGCCGGGCAGCGCTCTCGGCCATCATCATTGACGATGGCTGATATCGTCAGGAAGACCTGCCGGTCCCTGCGCCTTTCCACCTGCCGGCGGCTGGCGAAGTGGCTCAGGTAGCGCCGCTGTTCTTCAAGCGCGGGGCGGATGGGAATTCGGCTCCCATGGCTTTTCCACCACTCCGCCGCCCATTCGGACCGCTCGTTGACCGGAAGGCTATGCGCCTTGAACACCACCGAGGTTATGAACCTGTCGCCAAGCGCCGTGGCTTCGCTCAGCTCCATTTCCGGGCCTCGGTTGCAGCAATGGCCGCAAGAGGTGCATGCGAACCGGCGCACCTCTTTGCCGGCTTCGGGCGACGATGCGCTCATCGGGATAGCAGGCTGACCGGATCAGCTTCGCCGGATGACATTTTGGCGGTCACGTCTGCTCCACACCCCATCGCGGGCGACCTTTTGTATCGCGACGGATGCGCGCTTGGAATGTCTTAAACCGGTCGCCAGCCACGCATCTTGACGAGCAAAGTAGGCGCCTACATTATTCGTCTCCTGCAGGAGCCGGACGTCCCTGCCGCAAGGCGTTCAAGGCTGTCGCCCATCGTATGCTCGATGACAGTGGAGATCTCGTTTGACCGATCGACCCGACTTCAGCCGCGATGCCGGGGGCGCCGCGCTGGGCGCGCGATTGCGCCGTCTGTCGGAGCGGTTGGATCGCGATAGCACGCGCCTCTATTCGGCGCTTGGCATCGCGTTCGAGCAGCGCTGGTATGGCCTGCTCAATCAGATCGTGCGCAACGGGCCGATGACCGTCGGCGAAATTGCTGCCGCGCTGCGTATCACGCACGTCTCCGCGAGTCAGGCGAGGCGCTCGCTGGAAGCGGCGGGGCTGGTCCACGGGCTTGAGGACAGCAAAGACGCCCGCCGCCGCCCGATCGCCCTCACGCCGCAAGGCCAAGCCCTGGTCGCCCAGCTCGCGCCCGTATGGCGCGCGCTTGGCGACAGCGCCGAGGAGCTGAACCGCGAGGCTGGGAACGTCGTGACCCTGCTCGATCGGCTCGATGACGCGCTGGACAATCGATCGCTGTTCGAGCGGGCGGCGGGCAAAATCGAGAGGCCGCTGACCTCAGCCGATGCGGAAGGCAGACGTGAAGAACGGCTTTCGGGCAGCCTGGCCGAGAATGGGGACAGCTAAGACGCGTCGCGCTCACCTGGCCGAGTTGCGGTGTTCGACTGTCTCAGCCGCCCCTGCCCGACAAGGACCGGTCAATCATCCAGAGATGGAGGAGATGCACCGCGATAAAACCGAAGCTTATCATGAGCAGCACGGGCACTTCCAAACCCTCCTGCCCGGGGCGTGGCTTCATCAGCAGCATCGCTATTCCAGCCGCGAAGAGGCTGCAGATCGCCAGAACGGGCGTGAAAGCGAGCGCAAGGGCGCGGGGTGCCGTCCAGTTGACCTCATGGTTCAAAGACCATTGCATTGGCAGCCGGTTTTCATACCGAAATCGGACATTAGCCAGGAGCGAAAGAGCAATTAAGGCCGCCGCTGCGCCAAGGACGATAAGAGCTTCAATCATGGAAGCACCTCCGCACCAAGTGTAGCAGATGGATGACTGCCCGCAACGATTAGCGCCGACATGGCCATTACGCGGGCTGCACGCCGGTGCAGTGACTTAGTCTCAGTCCTGCACCTAGGCGACGCAGATACCGGGCACCGCAACCTTCTGGAACAGGTGCGGGGAAGCGACCGCCGATGACGGATAGCGGGCCAGCTTCGCCCGGAACTCGGGATGCGTGAACGCCGCACGAAAGGCTGCGGTCGATTCCCACACGGCATGATTGAGGTAGGTCGGGCTATCGCCGATCGCCCGATGGAGCTGGGTCGCGATGAAGCCAGGCTGCGCCTTCATGAAATGCGCGTCGACGGCCCACGCGTCGAGGAAGGTCTGCTCCTCGGCAGGGTCGAGGGTGAAGACGTTGATCAGGATGACAGGGGCCGCGTCCACGCCGAGCTGACGATCGATCGGAAACGCCGGGTCGAGCGGGCGCATCGTGGTCATTTTGGGTCTCCCGAATTTAGATTAATGGAGTCATGTTGACATCACGATGTCATTCTAGAGGAGTTGACATGATGATGTCAATCATGCCCGGATGTTCCGATGGACGAGATTGAACGGACGCCGGCCGGCGCGGCATTGAGCGGGCTCATGCTCGACTTCTTTCGGGTCAACAGTCTGCTGCTAACGGCCGGCGACCGGCTGGTGGCCCCGCTCGGACTGACCAGCGCGCGGTGGCAGCTGCTTGGCGCCATCATTGCGGCCGAACGCCCGGAGCCGGTTGCCTGGCTCGCCCGCCGGCTTGGGGCGAACCGCCAGAATGTGCAGCGGATCGTCAACGATCTCAGCGAAGAGGGGCTGGTAAGTTTCGCTCCCAATCCCAACCATCGCCGCGCGCAGTTGGTCGTCCTCACGGAGAAAGGGAAGCGGGCTTATGAGGCGGCGATGCGCGTGCAGGCGCCCTGGATCAATCATCTCGCCAACGACCTGTCGCCCGCGGACCTGGGTGCGGTGGGCCGTGTTCTGACAACCTTACGCGGCAGGCTGGAAGCGAACGCCTAAGGCCGTGATGCGCGGAGGGAGGACCTTCACTGCGGCCGGCTGCCTTTGTGCAAAACCAGCGTCACCACCGATCGGGGCGGCGCAATCGTGCCGGGCACGCGTTGCGCGTGATGGGTGGCGTCGGTCAGGATCGTCTCAGCGGACCAGCCGGGGAGCGCGATCGAGAGGCGGCGCGGGTTGAGGCCGCCGTTGACATGGACCAGCACCAGCGTGGCGCCATCGGGCGACAGGGCGCCGACCGTGTCCATGTCATCCACGGCGATAAGGCGATGGCCCGGGCGGATATAGCGGCTGAACTGCGCCATCGTCCAATATTTGGGCGTGATATGAAGGGGATGCGCAGCCCCGGGCGGGGCACGCAGATCGGCCTTGATCAGCCCCCAGTTCGAGCCTTTGGATCCGTCGCGCGCGCTCAGATCCTCCACCGCCTGCCAGAAAACCCAGGCGGCGGGCTCGAGCCGCTTCAGATCGAGCACGATATGCTCGGCAAGGGCAAGCGCGGAGGTCATGCCCTCCAGATCCTCCGGATCCTTGTCGAGCGGCGTGTCATTTTCCGACATCCACAGCCGGATATGCGCCGCGCGCGCAAGGTCGCGCACCGCCGTCTGATGGACGGTGCCATAGCTGTGGACATTGATCTGGCCGAGCATGCGCCGGGTTGCTTGTGGATAGCCCGCCCAATCCTGAAGCAGGATGTGCGAGTTGGTCTCGTCGGGCGCGCTGATGACGGTCTTCAAATTGCGCGCCTTCAGTGCTGCCGCGGTCGCATCGATCATCGTCGCTTGCCGGGCGGGGCTCCAGTGCGATCCTTCCTGCTTGTTGGTGGCGAACCAGTAATCGGTGTTGGGCTCGTTGACGGGTGAGAGCGTGCGAAAGGTGATGCGGTGGCGGCGCTGCAGCTCGTCGACCGTGCGCGCGAGATAAGCGGCGAAAAGCGGCTCCGCGCCCGAGCGGAGATTGTCGTCGCTACCCTTCTCGGCGCCGGATACGCGGCCGCTCACCGTCATGAACCAGGGCGGGGAATTGGAAAAAGCCTCGAAGATCGGCGCGGGAACACGCGTGCGGACGGCATCCAGCCACCAGCGCTGATTGGCGTCAGCCGACCAATCCCACATCGTGGCATCGTCCGGTTTCCACCAGTCGTGGCCGCGCGCCCCGGCGGGCTGGCGCCAGAAGCCCGGCACCGCGGCGCCCGGCCGCAGATAAGGGGCAATGTCCGGCGGATTGCCCCCACCGATATTGTAGCGGGCGATCGTCCAGCCGAGCCCGCCTTGGCCATACAACAGATCGGCGAGCCGCTCCCGATCGTGGTCGGGCCACCCCCCGGTGACCTCCGCGAACCAGGCGAGCGCGGTACCCCAGCCTTCGAAGATGGTGCCGGGGCGGGCGATGGCGGGCCGCAGGCTGAGCTGCACGATCGGCTCGGGGCGCTGC
>Ga0207647_10002639_pt1 | contig 13548 bp, 12 predicted proteins | sample KBSCornC2_FD_184295 | JGI IMG/M metagenome (GOLD analysis project Ga0207647, IMG submission 184295) | Corn rhizosphere microbial communities from Kellogg Biological Station, Michigan, USA - C2 (SPAdes) (version 2) | ecosystem: Host-associated > Plants > Roots > Rhizosphere ...
AAGCCAAGCGCGCCCGCCGCCTCGCTCTGCCCTTTGCTGACGCCCCTGATGCCGGCGCGCACGATCTCGGCGATGAAGGCCGCGGTGTAGAAAGACAGCGCCAGCAAGAGCGACAGGAACTCGGGCTTGACCCAGAAGCCGCCGGTCAGGTTGAAGGTCGACTGCTTCGGAAAATCGAGCGTGAGCGGCATTCCTGCAAGCAAGAAGGCAAGCGATGGCAGGCCGATGATCAGCGCGAACGACGTCCAGAAGACCGGAAATTGCTGACCGGTGGACATCTGCCTCTGGCGCGCCCGACGGGCGACGAACCAGGCCATTGCCAGCGCGAGCACGAAGGCGACTGCGATCAGCCACGAGCCGTCGCCCCATACCGCGCGGGGGAAATAGAAACCGCGCTGGTTCAGGAAGGAGCCGAACGGCAGGTGATAGCTCTCGCGCGGCGGCGGCAGCACCGCGAGCACGCCGGAGTACCAAAAGAAGATGACCAGCAGAGGCGGGATGTTGCGGAAGATCTCGACATAGACCGTGCAGATCTTGCGGATCAGCCAGTTCTGCGACAGGCGGCCGATGCCGACGGTGAAGCCGATGATCGTGGCAAGCACGATGCCGGCGACGGCAACGATGATCGTGTTGAGCAAACCGACGACCAGCGCGCGGAAATAGGTCGAGTCGGACGTGTAGGCGATCGGCGTGTCGGAGATGTCGAAGCCGGCCCTGCTCCTGAGGAAACCGAAGCCTGAAGCGATGTGCAGGCGCTGGAGGTTCTCGATGACGTTGTGGACGATCCACCAGATCGAGCCGAACAGCAGGATCACGACCAGCGTCTGAAAGAACAGGCTGCGTATTCTCGGGTCATTGATGAAGGAGCTGCGACTCGGCTCCTCGCGAAGGATTTCCTGCGAAGCCATGGACCATCCCCTGGAAAGAGAAACCGGGAGGCAGACGACCTGCCTCCCGGATCACGTTTCAATCAGCGGATCGGCGGACCGTATTGCAGGCCGCCCTTGGTCCACAGCGCGTTGATGCCGCGCGCGATCTTGAGCGGGCTGCCCGAGCCGACATTGCGCTCGAACATTTCGCCGTAGTTGCCGACAGCCTTGACGATGTTGACAACAAAGTCGTTGGAGAGGCCGAGATCGGCGCCGTACTTGCCGTCGGGTTCGGTGCCGAGGAGGCGCTGGATGTTCGGATCGGTCGACGTCTTCATCTCGTCGACATTGGCCTGCGTGATGCCGGCTTCCTCGGCGTTGAGCAGCGCGAAATACGTCCAGCGCGCGATATGCGCCCACTGGTCGTCGCCCTGGCGCACGGCCGGGCCAAGCGGCTCCTTGGAGATGATCTCGGGCAGCACGACATGGTCGGCCGGCGAGGACAGCGTCAGACGGATGCCATAGAGGCCGGACTGGTCGGTGGTGTAAGCATCGCAGCGGCCGGCGTCATAGGCGGCGTTGACCTCCTCCAGCTTCTCGAACACGACGGGGTTGTACTCCATCTTGTTCTTCTTGAAGTAGTCGGCGAGGTTGAGTTCGGTGGTGGTGCCGCTCTGCACGCAGACGGCGGCGCCCGAAAGCTGCAGCGCCGAGTTCACGCCCGGCAGCTTCTTGGCGTTGATCATGAAACCCTGGCCGTCATAGTAGGTGACGCCGACGAAATCGAGGCCGAGCGCGCTGTCGCGGTTGCTGGTCCAGGTGGTGTTGCGCGACAGGAGGTCGATCTCGCCCGACTGCAGGGCGGTGAACCGCTCCTTGGCGCTGAGCGGCGTGAACTTGACCTTGGAGCCGTCACCGAAGACAGCGGCCGCAACGGCGCGACAGAAGTCCGCGTCGATGCCCTTCCAGTCACCCTTGTCGTCCGGCGCCGAAAAACCGGCGAGGCCGGTCGAGACGCCGCACTGGATAAAGCCCTTCTGCTTCACGGTATCGAGCGTGCCGGCCGAAGCGGCGGACGCCATGAACCCGAGCGCGGCGGCGCCAAGAATGCCGATTGCAATGTGTTTCATGACCCACAGACCCTTTTCTGTTACAGGCGCCCCTAATCGCCAGGCGACGCTTGATCTTTTTTCGTTTGTGAATGCAGCTCCCACTTCAAGGCCCACTCCCGGACCCGCATCGGTTTGCCGATGTGCTGCCTCCCATTCACGAAACGCATCGAAGGCGATTATTCCTGTGAGGTCAAGGGAAATGACCGATTCCACAGAGGTTTGAAAAGCAATTGCCGCAAATGCCTGAATTGCGGACAAGAGCCTATGAAACCGGCAGGCCATGCGAACAAATCAGCCAAGTCGCGCCGTCGCGAATGCATGACCCCGCGGCAGAATCCGCTGCGGCAATAGCGGCGCTTTACTGGGCTTGTGCGCCTTTGGATTGGCCTAGCGGAAGACCGGCTTTTGGCGGGTCCGGCGCGGTTGCGCCGGCATTGCCGCCGCTTTATGGCTGGTCCCCTGACATCATTCGACAGGCGACGAACCATGGCTAGAGACGGCATCGAAATGGGTATCAACACGCTGCTCGCCCATTCCGGCAACAACCCGCGCGACTATTTCGGCTTCGTCAACCCGCCGGTCGTGCATGCCTCGACCGTGCTTTATCCCGACGCCGCTTCGATGGCCGGGCGCAGCCAGAAATACACTTACGGCACGCGCGGCACGCCGACGATGGACGCACTGACGCTCGCCGTCGATGCGCTGGAAGGTTCGGCCGGCACGATCGCGGTGCCTTCCGGGCTGGCGGCGGTGACGGTGCCGCTGCTCACCTTCCTCGCCGCGGGCGATCACCTGTTGATCGTCGACAGCGTCTACCACCCGACGCGCCACTTCGCCGACACAATGCTGAAGCGGCTCGGCGTCGAGGTCGAGTATTACGAACCGCGCATCGGCGCCGGCATCGCGTCGTTGATCAAGCCCAACACCAAGGTGGTGTTCACCGAATCGCCGGGATCGAACACCTATGAGGTGCAGGACATTCCGGCGATCGCCAAGGCTGCACATGCGGCGAACGCCATGGTGATGATGGACAACACCTGGGCGACGCCGCTCTATTTCAAGCCGCTCGACCATGGCGTCGACATCTCGATCCATGCGGCGACGAAATATCCGGCCGGCCATTCCGACGTGCTGCTCGGCCTGGTTTCGGCCAACGAGGCCTGCTGGACGAAGCTTTATGAGGGTTTTTGCACGCTGGGTTGCTGTTCCGGTCCGGACGACGTCTACCAGGTGCTGCGAGGCCTGCGCACGATGGGGGTGCGACTCGAACATCACCGCAAGAGCGCGCTCGACATCGCGCGCTGGCTGGAGGAGCAGCCTGGCGTCGCGCAGGTGCTGCACCCGGCGCTGGAGAGCCATCCCGACCATGCGCTCTGGAAGCGCGATTTCTGCGGCTCGACCGGTGTCTTCTCGATCGTGCTCAACGGCGGCGGGCAGAAGGCCCAGCACGCCTTCTTCGACGCGCTCAAGATCTTCGGCCTCGGTTATTCCTGGGGCGGCTATGAGAGCCTCGCCGTTCCGGTCTTCCTCGGCGACCGCATGCTTGCCAAAGGCTCATATGCCGGTTCGCTGATCCGCCTGCAGATCGGGCTCGAGGATGTCGAAGACCTCAAGGCGGATATTCTGCGCGGGCTCGCGGCGGCCGCCGCCGCCGGGTGACAGGCCGATCGGCAGAGGAATCCGCACCGGCGGCAGACAAGCCCCGGCCGAAGCGGTAGCATGGTCCGCGCAACCAACTCGGGAACCTTTTGCCGGCAGGCGCATCCAACCGTGGATGCAACAGCTGTCGGGAGATCGGGCGCGATGAGAAAGCCCGCTATCGAAACCGCCGAGACCGGCGCGGCCGAAGCCAGCGACGTAGCATTGGCTCGCCGGGCGCTTGCGCGCGATCCGAATGCGTTCCGTGCCATCATCAAGACGCACAACCAGCGGCTCTACCGCATCGCGCGCGGCGTGGTGCGCAACGACGCGGAGGCCGAGGACGTCGTGCAGGAGGCCTATATGCGCGCCTTCGCCAATCTCGGCGGCTTTCGCGGCGACGCCTCGCTTTCCACCTGGCTATCGCGCATCGTCATCAACGAGGCGCTCGGCCGGCTGCGCAAGCGCAAGCGCGTCGCGGCGATGCCTGAAAACCCGGAGGCGCAGGTCATCCGGTTTCCCTTAAACCCAAGCGACTGGAACACAGGCGACGATCCGGAGCGGACGATGGCGCAGCGGCAGATTCTGGGTCTTGTCGAACGGGCGACCGACAGCCTTCCCGATGTCTATCGCAGCGTTTTCGTCGCCCGCGTCATCGAAGGGCTGAGCATCGAGGAAACGGCCGACCTTCTGGGCGTGCGGCCCGAGACCGTGAAGACGAGACTGCACCGGGCGCGAGCGCTGGTGCGAAAGGCGCTGGACGACGAGATCGGCCCGGTGCTGCTCGACGCCTTCCCTTTCGCCGGCCGGCGTTGCGAGCGGCTGACCCAGGCTGTGATGAAAAGGCTGGGTTTCGAGGGCTAACTTTTCCCGGGAACGTTTCGCCGCTTCGGGCATCCAATCAGCGTCAACCTCAGATGAAGCCCGAAGCCAATGCGCCGGGCGAAGGAGATGCCATGTTTATGCGACCGACCGCCGCCCTCGCCGCCCTTTTCTTCGTGAGCACCGCGCCGCTGGCGCTAGCCGCCGACAAGCCCACCGACCCGCAGATCGCCCACATCGCCTACACGGCCGACACGATCGACATCGAGGCGGCCAAACTGGCGATCAAGAAGTCCAAGAACAAGGAGGTCGTCGACTTCGCCAAGGACATGGAGCGCGACCATGAGGCGGTGAACAAGCAGGCGCTCGACCTGGTGAAGAAGCTGAAGGTCACGCCGGAGGACAACGACACCAGCAAGGCGCTGGCCAAGGCCGCCAAGGAGGAGCGCGCCAAGCTGGCGAAGCTCAAGGGTGCCGCCTTCGACAAGGCCTATATCGAGAACGAAGTGGCCTATCACAAGCAGGTCAATGGCGCGCTCGAAACCCTGCTCATCCCCTCGGCGAGCAATGCCGAGCTGAAGAGCCTGCTGGAGACCGGCCTCAAGATTTTCCAGGGGCATCAGCAGCATGCCGAACACGTCGCCGGCATGTTGAAATGAGGCCGCTGCTCCTTGCGCCGGCACTGGCGCTGGCGCTCAGCGCATCGCCGGCGTTCGCGGCGACGATCGAGATAACGATCGACAAGCTGGTCTTCTCGCCTGCAAACGTTCAGGCCAAGGTCGGCGATACGATCGAGTGGACGAACAAGGATATTCTCGCCCACACCGCCACGGTGAAAGGCGGCTGGGATGTGATGATCCCGGCAAAGTCGACGGGCAAGGTCACGCTGAAGGCGGCGGGAGCGGTCGACTATTTCTGCCGCTTCCATCCCAACATGAAAGGCCATGTCGAGGTGGCGCCTTGATTGGTCGGCCCCCCTTGACCAGCCATCCTGAGGGCGAGGCGCGCGCAGCGCCTCGCTTGACCTCGCTGCAATCTCATGCCGGGTTGTCCACGTCACACCAGCACACGCCTCGCTGAAGCCAAGACATTCAGGCAATTGCCGAACCGAATCTGCAATCCGTCGTAACGCCTTGGCGCGATTGAGAAAGCTGAGGCCGCTGGCTGCACGCCCTGAGCAGCTCGTTGCGCAATAATATTCCCTCCGGCTGCGAATATACGGATTGGTTTGGCTTCCAAATCCGTGTTTTCAGCGGCATTGCGAGCAGCGCAATTCCACCCCATTCGATTCAGGGCCTGCCATGGCGTTCCGCCTCTTTGTTCCGATCCTAGCCGGCGCCACCCTGCGCGAACGGCTGATCGCCTGCATCGGTGCCGTGATCGGCATCGCGCTGACCGGCGTGATCAGCGGGCTGGCGATGGGCAAGGGCGCGGATGTGGCGATGCTGGTGGCGCCGATGGGCGCTTCCGCGGTGCTGCTCTTTGCCGTTCCATCGAGCCCGCTGGCGCAGCCCTGGTCGATCATCGGCGGCAACACGATTTCGGCGCTGGTCGGCGTGACGGTGGCGCATTTTGTGCACGACACGGTGATCGCCTCCGGCCTTGCGGTGGCGCTGGCGATCGCCGCCATGTCGTTCACGCGCTCATTGCATCCGCCGGGTGGCGCGGCAGCGCTTACCGGCGTGCTCGGCGGGCCGGCCGTTGCCGCCGCAGGCTTCCTGTTTCCCTTCGTGCCGGTGGCGCTGAACTCGATCATCCTGGTCGCGCTCGGCTTCCTCTTCCACAAGCTGTCGCGGCGTAACTATCCGCATGTGCACATGCCTGCCGCCAGCGGCCACGGCACCGCCGACCGGCCGCCGGCAGAGCGCGTCGGCTTCCGGCCCGAGGACGTCGATGCGGCGCTCTCCGCGCTCGACGAGACCTTCGACATCGACCGCGACGACCTGGAGCGCCTGCTGCGCCAGGTCGAGTTGCAGGCCATGGTGCGTTCGCAGCGCACGCTGCTTTGCAAAGACATCATGTCGCGCGATGTGATTTCCGTGGCGGAAACGGCCTTCGCCGACGACGCGCGCAAACAGCTGATCGACCACAACATCCGCACCTTGCCCGTGGTCGACACGGACGGCAGGCTTACCGGCGCGGTGGGCCTGCGCGAGCTGACAAGAGCCACCGACACGGTGAAAGGGGTGATGTCGAAGGCCGGCACCGCCGCACCCGACACGCCGGTGATGAGCTTGCTGCCTGTTCTGACCGACGGGCGTAGCCATGCCGTGGTGATCGTCGATAGCGGCCGGCATATACTCGGGCTGATCACCCAGACCGACATGCTGGCGGCGGCCGCGCGTGTGCGGCCGCCGGGAACCCATTTCGCCGAGGCGGCGGAATAGTCTGCCGAGACTGGCTTGGCAGACTAAGTTTCCCCACCTTTTCGAAGCAGGAAGGGTCACGTCGGGAGCCTGGCGCAAGGCGGCGAGACCACAGGCGGCAAACGCTGTTTGCGTCAGTCGCCGTCTCACTTCCGCGCGAGCAGCCAGTCCATCACTTCAACGGCCTGCGCCGGCGGGCGGTCGGGCGCCAGGATCGTCAGAGCAAGGCCGGTCGAGACGCGCAGGGCGGGAAAAGGTGCCACCAGCGATCCGGCGGCTAATGCCCGTTCGACCAGCGTTTCATGTCCCATCAGCACGCCTGCGCCATCGATAGCCGCCTGCAGCGCCATGCTGTAGAGCGAGAACTCCGAGCCCGCATCGATCGATGGGGCTTTCGCGCCGGCGGCCTTGAACCACAGACTCCAGTCGCCGGTCCAGGTCGTATCCCAAAGCAGCAGTTGCGCGGCGAGATCGGCTGGGGTTTCCAACTGCCTGGCTAGCCCGGGCGCGCAGACCGGGAAAATGACATCATCGCAAAGTTTCAAGGCCCGACTGTCGTCCGGCCTGGTCAGGAAGATGGCGAGATCGAAGGGCTCGCGCCGGAAATCGGGCGGTTCTTCCAGCGCATGGATCGACGGGCGCAACGCCGGATGCGCTGCCCGCAGTGCGGGCAAGCGCGGCGCCAGCCACAGCTGCGCGATCGAAGGCAGTGCCGCGATGCTGACCTGCGGCTTCGGCGCCGAGGCGCGCAGCTCCTGCACGGCCAGTCCCATGGCATCAAAGGCCGTCGAGAAGGAAGGCAGCGCCGAGCGGCCAGCTTCGGTCAGATGCAGGCCTTGCGCATGGCGCACGAACAGCGCCGAACCCAGCCATGCCTCCAGCGCCTTGACCTGATGCGAGACGGCGGCCGCCGTGACGCCGAGCTCATCCGCCGCCTTTGCGAAGCTTTCATGCCGCGCCGCTGCCTCGAAGGCCCTGAGCGCGTTGAGCGGCGGCATGCGAGGTCGAGGCGGATTGACGGCCATCGTCCAGGTTTCCCGACGCCGCGGCGCCAGCTTCGGCGGCGCGGCAGTTTTTCTACGAGAGGGCCGGCAGCTTGTGCCAACCGCCGGCGCTCGATCTATTTGAGGGCCACCGGGGTCAGCTTGCCGTCGACCTTGCGCCATTCAAATACGATGAAGCCGGGCTGCTTGATATCCCCCTTCTGGTCATAGGAGATGGCGCCGAGCACGGTCGGGATCGCGGCGCCCGAATGGAGATAGTCGGACGCCGCCTTCGGGTCGTCGGAACCGGCCTTGGCGATCGCCTCGGCGAGGATCTGGGTCGCGGCATAGGCATAGAGCGTGACGGCTTCGGTCGGGACGTTCTTCGCCTTGAGGTCGGCGACCGCATCCTTGGCTTCGGGGAAGGTCGCAGGGTCAGGGAAGGACGTCATCAGCGTGCCGGCGGCACCCTCGCCACCGATGGCGCCGAATTCACTGTTGGAGATGCCGTCGCCGCCCATCAGGATCGTCTTGACGCCCTGGTCGTGCATCTGGCGCACGATCAAGCCCGCCTCGGTATGCTGGCCGCCATAATAGACAAGCTCGGCGCCGGATTCCTTGATCTTGGCGACAAGCGCGCTGTAGTCCTTCTCGCCAGGGTTGATCTCCTCGTGCAGCACTTCCTTGCCGCCGCCCGAATTATAGGCCTTTGCCATTTCGTCGGCGAGGCCCTTGCCCGCCGTCGACTTGTCGTCGACGATCGCGACCTTCCTGTCCTTGAATTGCTCGAGCACGAACTTTGCGGCGATGATGCCTTGCTGGTCGTCGCGGCCGCAGGCGCGGAAGGCATCCCACAGGTTGCGTTCGGTGACCATCGGGTTGGTGGCCGTCGGCGTGACGAACAGGATTCCGTTTTCGGCATAAACTTCCGATGCCGGAATGGTGACGCCGGAATTGTAGTGGCCGACGACATAGTGCACGCCATCGGCAACGAATTTGTTGGCGACCGACACACCCTGCTTCGGATCGGAGACATCGTCGCCGACCGAGACGCTAAGCTTCTGGCCGAGCACGCCGCCATTGGCGTTGATGCGCGCCACCGCCGTCTCGACGCCGACGCGGTACTGCTCGCCATAGGCGGCGTTCGGCCCCGACATCGGGCCGGCCACGCCGAGCACGATATCAGCCCTGGCGGTGGCGGCGGTAGCGGCCGTCATCAGGGCAGCAGTCATCAATCGCAGAATCATGCGCATGGTCTTTCCCCTTTGTTGAAGAAGGCGGGCTTCTCGCCCGCGCCCCTTATTTTTTAAGTAGCGGGCTCCCTGCCCGCAGGTTCAGGCGCTCAGCTCACGAAATGCAGTGTCGTGAACCGGCGTCGGAATTCGCTGACATCGGCGGCGACCTGCTCGGCGGCGTCGTTGCCGCGCAGCCCTCTCGCGATGAGGGCGGCAAGCTCCGGCATGTCCTTCTCGGTCATGCCCCAGCGCACGATCTCCGGCGTGCCAAGGCGCAGACCATTCATGTCGCCCTCGACCACGCCGACCGGAAGGCCGATGCCGCAGGCGAGGATATTGGCGCGCCGCAGCCGCTTCGCCGCCGTCTGGCCGCCGCCGAATTCGGCGGCTTCAATGGCGAACTGGTGCGAGGTGGTGTGGCCCTTTGCAGTCGAGAACACCGGCAGGCCGCGATCCGCGAGTTCCCTGGCCAGCGCTTTGGCAGTACCGGCCATTGCGACGGCGTAGGCGCGGCCATGTTCCTTCCAGTCGAGCATGGTGATGGCCAACGCCGCCGACTTCGCCGCATCGAAATTGGCGGTCATGCCGGGAAAGGCTATGCGGTCGAGCTTTTCGGCGATGTCGGCGTCATTGGTGACGATCAGGCCGGAAGGCGGCCCGCCGAGGCTTTTATAGGTGCTCATCGTCATCAGATGGGCGCCCTCCTCCAACGGCTGCTGCCAGGCATGACCGGCGATCATGCCGCAGAGATGCGCGGCGTCGAACAGCACCAGCGCGCCGACCTCGTCCGCGATCGCCCTGATTTCGCGGATCGGATGGGGCAGGAGATTGAGGCTGCTGCCGATAGTGATCATCTTCGGCCGTATTTGCCGGGCAAGCGCGCGCAGCTTGCCTACGTCGACGGTGTAGCCCTCGGCGTCGACGGGCGCGGAATGAATCTCCAGCCCATAGAGCCCGGCGCAGCCCGCCATATGATGCGTGACATGACCGCCAATCGCGGGCGGCGGCGCAACGATCGCGTCGCCCGGCCGCGCGGCAACCATGAAGGCGTAGAGGTTGGCGATCGCTCCCGAGGGCACGCGTATTTCGGCATAGCGCGCACCGAAGACCTGTGCCGCCAGTTCTGCGGCGATGACCTCGATCCGCTCCACCCCCTCCAGGCCCATCTCGTATTTATCGCCGGGATAACCGAGCGACGGGCGCGAGCCGAGGCCGGAAGCAAGCGCGGCCTCTGCCTTCGGGTTCATGACATTGGTCGCCGGATTGAGATTGATGGCGTCGGCGGTGTGGATGCGTTTGTTGAGTGCAATGCCGCCCTCGATGGCGGCCCGCACGACCGCACTGTCTTGCCCGTTAGTGGTGCTGGCAAGATCCTGGACGAAATCCTCGCAATGGGCGGGAACCCAGGGCCTGCGGGCAAGAGCGGTCATTTATTGCCTCCATGCTGGATCGGATGGAGCATGGTGGCGCGACCAAGGCTCAATGCGCAAACGAGGACTTCTAGCCGTTAGGCTTAGATTTTTGTGGGGTAAGAGAATCCCGTCCCCTTGCCACTCGCCTCGTCTCGTCCGGCCGTGTGATGTGAGTCCATGACCCGTCCCAGGTTGGCCTCTGTCTGCCCAGCCACGCCGCCAGCCCTTCGCCGAGATCCGCGGTCGGCGCCATGCGGGCGAACTGCTCGGCCTCGACGAGCAGGCCTTCGGCGATTGTCTGATTGAGGCCACGCGCGACAGCGGCAAGGATGCTCGTCACTACCGCCTGCGAATGGCTGGCGATACGCCGAGCGAGGTCGAGCGCGGCCGGCATCAGCTGACCGTGCGGCACCACCTGGTTGACGAGGCCGAGCTCCAATGCCCGCGCGGGCGAGAACGCATCACCGGTGAGCAGCAGTTCAAGCGCGCGCTTGCGGCCGGCCAGCCTCGGCAGGCGCTGCGTGCCGCCGAAGGTCGGCGGCATGGCGAGTTTTATCTCAGGCTTGGCGAACAACGCACGGTCGCTGGCTATGGCGAGTGGTACGGCCTCGGCGATCTCGCAACCACCGCCGAAAGCCAGGCCGTTGACGGCGGCGATGACCGGCTTGCGAAATGCTTCCAGCCGCGCCGTCAGGCGCTGGCCACGCGTCACGAAATCGCGCAGCGCGACATCGGTGCCTTCGGCCACGCTCAATGAGAATTCGCGGATATCGGCGCCGGCGGAGAAGGCGCGCTCCCCTGCCCCTGTAAGGATGACGGCGCGCACGCCGTCGTCCGTCTCTATCAGGTCGAGGAGCGCCAGCAGCCGGTCGATCAGCGCGTAGTTCAGCGCGTTCAGCTTGTCGGGGCGGTTGAGGGTGAGGACCGCAACGCGCTCGCGCGTCTCGCTCAGCACAAGTTCGGTCATGACTTCTCCTTTCCGGCGGTTTCGGCGGGATAAGGAGCAGGTTTTCCATTGCTTGTATATTCACTAGTCGGTATACTTGGATGATGAGCGAACAACCCAATCACACACGGAAACGCCTTGTCGACGCGGCGACCAAGCTGTTCTATGCCGAAGGCATTGGCCGCGTCAGCGTCGACGCGGTGGCCGAGAAAGCGGGGCTCACCAAGCGCACGCTCTACTACCACTTCAAGAGCAAGGACGATTTGATCGCCGCCTATCTCGACGGCCGCGACCAGCCCAATCTCGAGCAGATGGCCGGCTGGTTCGACGCGGCCGCGGGCGGCGCGGACAAAAAGGTCGAGGCGATCTTCACCAATCTGGCGCGGGTAGCCCGCCATCCCAAATGGAAGGGCTGCGGCTTCCTGCGCACGGCGGCCGAGCTGGCAGCGATGCCCGGGCATCCAGCGGTGAAGGCCGGAGCGCGCCACAAGACCAATTTCGAAAAGTGGCTGGCCGAGGCGCTTTCAAGCCACAATGTCGGCGAGGCGAAAATGTTGGCACGCGAAATCGTGCTTCTGATGGACGGCGCCTTCTCCAGCATGCTGATCCATCACAATCCCGACTACATCAACGCCGCCGGCCACGCCGCCGCGACGCTGATACGGGCGAGGATGGCGACCGCGGGCGCCCAGAGCAATCCTAGGAAAATGCGTCGCGGTTAGGCCCGGCGACTTCGCGTATCCTTCCGTCCGGAATTGCGCAAAAACAAAGACCTAAAGCGGTTCGGCGATGCCGTGAGACGCTGAAACCACTCTGGTCGGTCTTCACCAAAACAAACAAGGCCCCCGGCTGGGGCCTTGCCATCTCAATGTCCGAAATTCAGCCGCCGCCTACTTCCCCATCATCGACTTGGCGTTCTCCGCCGTGATTGCGGTGGTGTCCACCGTGACAGTCGGTTCCACCGAGGTCGCGCAATCGAGCAGTATCTTCTTCGACATCTCGATCGCTTCCTTGGCGCCGGTCGGATAGGTGAAGGTCGCAGCCCAGTCGCCCTTGGCAACGGCCTCGATGCCGCCTGCCGGGCCTGGCAGCCCGTCGGTGCCGATGATCTTGACATCCTTGCCGGCACCCTTGGCCGCCAGTAGCGCGCCCGCCGCCATCATGTCGTTCGAGGCATAGAGCACCTTGATGTCGGGATGCGCCTGCAGCATAGCTGCAAAGGCGGTCTGGGCTTTATCCGGAACCCAGTCGGCGGCCTGCTCGGCGACAATCTGGATCTTGGCATTCCCCTTCACGCCTTCCTTGAAGCCGTTCAGGCGTTCCACCGCCGGGGTCGAGCTCGGCAGGCCTTCCAGAACCGCCGCCTCGCCGCCATCGGGCAGCAGTTTTGTGGCCGTGAACTTGCCGGCTTCCTCGGCGATCTTGAAATTGTCGCCGCCAATGAAGGCCGTGTAGTCCTTGCCGGGGTCGCCTACCGTTTTGCGGTCGAGCTCGATCACCGGAATGCCGGCATCCATGGCGCGCTTCACGGCGGGCGTCAGCGGCGCTGCCTCGAAAGGCGAGATCAGCAGCAGGTCGACCTTCTGGGTGATGAAATTGTCGACCTGCGAGGTCTGCGTGTTGACGTTGCCGGCGCCGTCGGCGATCTGCAGCGCGAAGCCCGGCACCTCCTTGGCCGCCGCCGTCAGCTCGTCATTGACGTGCTGGCGATAGGGCTCGGCGTTGTTGGCCTGCGAAAAGCCGATGACGAACTGGCCGTCCTTGGCGCAGGCCTTGACCATCGGGTCGGCGGCGTAGGCGCCGCCGGCGATGCACAGGCCAGCGCCGGCCAAAAGCGTCGTCCGCAGGACGCGTGATCCTCTCAATGTGGTTCTCATGCTCACTCTCCTCCTCGTCTGGCCGGGGTGCCAGACCTTTGTTTCCAGTCTTCGGGAACGCTGCCGCCGACCTCCTAACGACCCAATCCCTCGCGGCGGCGAACGAGGGATTGGAGCACTGCCGCCAGGACGATGATCGCAGCGGTCGCGAGCAGCTGGGTGGCGGGGGTGATGTTGTTGAGCTGAAGGATGTTGGCCAAGGCACCCAGCATGATGGTGCCGGCGACGGTGCCGACCATGGAGCCGGCGCCGCCGAACAGGCTGGTGCCGCCGATGACGACGGCGGCG
>Ga0207647_10002640_pt1 | contig 13547 bp, 11 predicted proteins | sample KBSCornC2_FD_184295 | JGI IMG/M metagenome (GOLD analysis project Ga0207647, IMG submission 184295) | Corn rhizosphere microbial communities from Kellogg Biological Station, Michigan, USA - C2 (SPAdes) (version 2) | ecosystem: Host-associated > Plants > Roots > Rhizosphere ...
CCAAGCGTATTGTCGAGCAGGGACTCAATGTGCGCCAGGCCGAGGCGCTGGCGCATGAGGAAGGCGTGCCGGAACGCAAGCCGACGAAGGCGCGCTCTACCAAGGTCAAAGATCCCAATACGGTTGAACTGGAAAAGCGCGTCAGCGACGCGTTGGGACTTGCCGTCGGCATCGATCATCGCGAACCCGGCGGCACCGTGCATATCCGCTACCGCGACCTCGACCAGCTTGACGAGATTGTCCGCCGGCTGGAAGCCAAACTGTAACCAACTGGAGCGAGCCCCTTACGCGGCTCCGATTCAACTAGCGCGACGACTGATCAGCCGCGCCGCCTTGCCGCGACCGCAATCGAAAGCAGCGTTCGCTGCGCAATCGCAGCGGCAAGCGGCGCCTGCTTACGCATCTCAAGCGCGGCGGTTGCGAGCTGATCGATGACCCCTGCCAGCCGTTTCGCGCTAAACTGGCGCAGCGCGGTTTCGACATTGGCCTTGCGCGAAAAATGCAACCGTGGAAATCCGCTGTCCAATAGCGTTGAAACTGGCGTGCCGTCGGCGACAGCCAGGGCCGACTTGTGAAGCCAAGCGGCCTGCCGCTGGGCGGCGGCGATGATGACGCCGGGATAAGTTCCGGCAATCATCGCCTTGTTGAATTCGCTCTCCACCGTCTCAGGTTTTCCTGCGAAGGCGCCGTCCACGATCGGATCAATCTTCAGTTCGGAAGCGTCGGCTACCACCGTCATCACGTCGTCTAACGTGATTTCACCCCGTCCGTGCGCATAAAGCGCCAGCTTGCGCAATTCGTTGCGCGATGCCTGACGATCGCCGCCCAACAGGGGCATCAAGGTGCCCTTTGCATCGGCGGCGATGCGCAAGCCCGAGGAGCGAAGCTCCTCGTCGATCAGCCGAGCGATGTCGCGTTCCCCGTCGGGATAACAGGCGATCGCAACGGCTGCCTTGGCACGCTCGCAGGCTTTGCGCAGGGGTGACTCGGGGCGGAGTTCGCCGGCCTCGATCACGATGCGGCAATCCCTCGGCGCGAGGTCCGCGAGAACGTCAATCGCGCTGGCAAAATTTCGCGTGCCGGCGCGAACGCGGATCGCGCGACGTCCGCCAAACAACGGAACGGTCATCGCCTCATCGACCAGCCGCGACGGTTCGGCGGCGAGTTCGTCGCCCTCCAGACGAACAACGGAGAAGGGATCGTGAAGATCGTCCACCGCGGACATCATCAGCGCGTCGGCCCGCTCCCGTACCAGGCCGGCATCAGGTCCATAGAGCAGGATGATCGGACGGCCCTGATCCGGTCGGGCCAGGAAGAGATCGATGTCTTTTCCGCGTAGCGCGACCAAGGCTGAACGTCAGGTTCCGGCGACGAAGAAGGCCGCAAGCCGTGTCTGAATATGATCGGCGATTTCCTGCGCGGCGCGGTCCTCGGCATCGCGAAGAGCGCGATCACGGGCGAAGCGCTGCAACTGACCGGGAATATCGTAGGTGACACGCGAGAACGTCGAGCCTGTCAACACTGACTTGTCGGTCGCGTTGTCGACCAGATTGTACTGCGCATCGATCCCATAATTTTCGCTCGAGGGCAGCGCGGTGGCGGGATCGAGGATCAATGAGGAGCGGTTGGTGGTGAATTTGATCACCAGCCGGTGCGTGGGCGCCATGCCGGTGGCATTGCCATAGAGCTTGAAGGCCAGCGCATTGCGGATCGCGACCCCGATCCGGGCATCACGCGAGGCATTGGGCTTGTCGACCGGTGGGAGTTCTACGCCCATCAGCTTCTCGCGTAACCCGGGCGTGCCGTCGGTATGCTCAGCATACATCGGCTGAAAACAGCCGGCCGTCAGCGCCGCCAACGCGATCACGGCGAAAAGCCGGGGAGCGATGCGGAGCCTAGCCGACAACATTGACGATCCTCATGGGCACGACAATCACCTTGCGAACGGCTTTGCCATCCAGGGCCAGTTTTACCGCATCAAGCGTCAGAACGGCAGCCTCAATTTCCGGATTGGCGGCGGCCCGGGCGACCGTGACCTCACCGCGCTTCTTGCCGTTGACCTGAACCACCAGCGTGACGGTGTCTTCAACCAGCAAATCGCGTTCGATTTGCGGCCAGGAAGCCTCCGAAACCAGCCCGGCCTGCCCGAGAACCTGCCAGCACTCCTCCGCCAGATGCGGCATCATCGGGGCAAAAAGCTGCACGAGAATGAGGGCTGCCTCGCGAACCGCCCAGGCCAGATCAGGGGCGGGCGCGCCTCCCTTCGCCAGGACATCCGACAAGGCATTGGCGAATTCGCGAATGTGGGCGAGGCAGACATTGAAATGCAGCCGCTCGATGCCGCCCGAGACCTTGTCCAGCGCGCCGTGGCTGGCCTTGCGCAAGTCCAGCGCGTCGGCGCCAAACGACGCCGGCTCGTTACCGGGAGCGGATTTGGCGATCGGTGCGGATTCGTTGACAAGACGCCAGAGCCGCTGCACGAAGCGCGCGGCGCCCTGAACCCGCTCGTCGCTCCAGATCACGTCGCGGTCAGGCGGCGAATCCGACAGCATGAACCAGCGCGCGACATCGGCGCCGTAGGTCGCGATGATGTCGTCGGGATCAACTGTGTTCTTCTTGGATTTCGACATCTTCTCGATCGGCCCGATCGAGATTTTTTCGCCAGTTGCAGTCAGCACGGCCCGGCGACCGCTGCCTGCGGTTTCGACCGTAACCTCGGCCGGGGTGACGTAACTGCCGTCGGCCTTCTGATAGGTCTCGTGGACCACCATGCCCTGGGTGAACATGCCGGCGAAGGGTTCATCCATGCCGATATGGCCGGTTGCCTTCATCGCGCGAGTGAAGAAGCGGCTGTAGAGCAGATGCAAGATCGCGTGCTCGACGCCACCGATATATTGATCGACCGGCAGCAGCCGATCGACGACCGGCCGTGTCGTCGGTGCTCTCTCATTCCACGGATCGGTGAAGCGGGCGAAATACCACGATGAATCCACGAAGGTATCCATCGTGTCGGTCTCGCGCGTGGCCTTGCCGCCGCATTTGGGGCAACTCACCTGCTTCCAGGTTGGATGATGGTCGAGCGCGTTGCCGGGCTTGTCGAAACTCACATCCTCCGGCAGCACGACGGGAAGGTCGGCATCGGGTACGGGCACGACATCGCACTTGGGGCAGTGAATGATCGGGATCGGGCAGCCCCAATAGCGCTGGCGCGAGATACCCCAGTCACGCAGGCGGAAATTCACCTGGCGCTCGGCCACCGGCGCCCCTCCGCGTGTTTCGCTCTCCAGCCGTTTGGCGACCTCTTCCTTGGCCTGCACGATGGTCATGCCATCGAGGAAGCGTGAGTTGATCATGCGACCCTCGCCGTCATAGGCGGTGTCGGTGATCACGAAGCTTGAGGGATCCTGACCATCCGGGCAGACGACCGGCGTATTGCCGAGCCCATATTTATTGACGAAATCAAGATCGCGCTGGTCGTGCGCGGGGCAGCCGAAAATCGCTCCGGTGCCATATTCCATCAGCACGAAATTGGCGACGTAGACCGGCAGCTGCCATGAGGGATCGAAAGGATGCAGTGCGCGGATGCCAGTATCGAAGCCCTGCTTCTCCGCCGTGTCGATCAGCTCCTGCGCCGTGCCGATCCGTTTGATCTCGCCGATGAACTCCGCAAGCTTCGGGTTATGGGCCGCGGCCGCTTGCGCCAGCGGATGATCCGCCGCGATCGCCATGAACTTGGCGCCGAACAGCGTATCTGGCCGAGTGGTGAAAATCTTCAGCTCGGATTGGCCGGCAGGCGCGCTCGCCGAGTCAAGCGCAAATCGAATCAACAAGCCCTCGGAGCGGCCGATCCAGTTGCGCTGCATCAGCCGTACCTTGTCCGGCCAGCGATCAAGCCTGTCGAGCGCATCCAGGAGCTCTTGCGAATATTTAGTGATCTTGAAGACCCACTGGTTCATCTCGCGCTGTTCGACCAAAGCGCCTGAGCGCCAGCCGCGCCCGTCGATCACCTGCTCATTGGCGAGCACGGTCATGTCGACGGGATCCCAGTTGACCTTGCGCTTCTCACGCTCCACGAGGCCAGCCTGCAGGAAGTCGTTGAACATCTTCTGCTGGTGCTTGTAGTAGGCGGGATCGCAGGTTGCGATTTCGCGCGACCAGTCGAGCGAAAGGCCGATCGACCGCAGCTGTTTTTTCATCGCGGCGATGTTGTCGTAAGTCCAGGCTTTCGGCGCGACCTTGCGCTCGATCGCGGCATTTTCCGCCGGCAGCCCGAACGCGTCCCATCCCATGGGATGGAGCACGTTGAAGCCTTTTGCGCGCATGAAACGCGCCAGCACATCGCCGAGCGTGTAATTGCGGACATGCCCGATATGAATGCGGCCCGACGGATAGGGAAACATCTCGAGCACGTAATATTTCGGCCGCTTGTCGTCGTTCTCAGCGGAAAAAATCGCCTTTTCGTCCCACGCGGCTTGCCAGCGTGGCTCGGATTCGCGGGCGTTGTATCGTTCGGAGGTCATAGAATTGCGGTACTTTTCGGGAGTCGGACGCCGCGCCGAGGGTCAGGCGAAGGCCGGCGGAATAGGCCACAAAAGACCGCATCGGGTCAACGCCTCAGCCTTTGAAAGGGCTGTTGGCGCCGCCTTTTAGCCCGCCAGTGCGATGGTTTTAGCCGTTGCCCGCGGTTCAGCCGCGAGCGACAGGGTTCCGTGCTCGGCCATGGCATTGCGACCCTGGCGTTTAGCGGCGTAAAGCGCCGCATCGGCTGCCTCCACCAGGTCTCGGGTGTACCGGGTATCATCGGCGGTCATCGAAGCCACGCCGATGCTGACCGTCACCATTTGGTAGCGGCTGGTGGCGTGCGGTATCGCGAGTTGAAGAACCCGCTCGCGGACCGTCCGGGCAGTCTCGAGCGCGCGGTCCCGGCCGGTGCGCGGCAACAGCAGGCAGAACTCCTCCCCGCCATAGCGGCCGGCGAAACCTGAAGTCTCGGATGCGACGCCTGCCAGCATCTCGCCAAGTCGGGCCAGGCAGGTATCACCTTCGGGATGACCATAGGTATCGTTGAACAGCTTGAAATAATCGACATCGATCATCATCAGCGACAGCTCGCTACGATCCTGCAGTGCTTTCATCCATTCGAAATCAAGACGGCTCTGGATACCCCGGCGGTTGGCAAGACCTGACAGCAAGTCGACCGAGGCCATGACGGTCAGTCGATCATTGGCTTCCAAAAGGTCGCCCTCGCGCTTGGCGAGCTGGCCGGCCATCGCATCAAATGCCTTTGCTAGCGGCACAAACTCGGCTGGCAAACCGTTTTGCGTGGCGCGGGCAGACCAGTCGCCATTCCCGAATCGACGGACAACCGATGCCAGCGCTCCGATCGGCTGAATAATCAGACGCTCCGCAGCAAATAGCGTGCCGGCCAATAGCACGCCGCAGATAAGGGCTATCTTCAGATAGGCGTTGCGAATGTCACGACGGATGTCGGCGGTCATCAGATCTTCATTCATACTGAAGATCAGGCGAGACCCTGTCTCGTTGATGGGAGCAAGCTGTGCTCTATACCTTGCGCCGTCATTAGCGACGAACGACAGCGATCCCTGCGATTCCCTGAGCGCGCCGAGTTTTGCCGCGATCGTCGATAGCACCCCGACCTCGGCGACAGGGCGCCCGATCAGGCGCGACTGGTTTTCAGATGCCGCCACGATAATGCCCGCCCGATCGATTAGCGCGGCCGAAATTCCCGGCCGGTCGGCAACCGCATCGAGAATGCGTGAAAGCCAGTCAAGATTGATTCCCGCCACGATGACGGCATTCTGGTTGCGATCCAGCGCGGAAACCGGATAGGCGGCCATCATGATCGGAAGGCCCGTTGTCTTGGCCAGGAGATAGTCGCTGAAAACAAACCCGCCGGTCACAACCGCGTTTTTGAAATAATCGCGATCGTCAAGCCCGCGCCCGACCAGCGGCAAAAAGGTCGAACACTGCACCTTGCCGTCGTGATTTACGATGGAAAGGCTACGAATCCAGGGCAACTGCTTCGGCAGGCTCGCAAGCAGGATGGTGCAGCTCTGGCCGATATCGCCCACCGAGGCGCGGATATAGGCCGCCGACTTCATCATGGTCTCGACGGAATCGATGACTTCGCGCTGGCCGTCGGCGGCATGCTGTACGAGGGTGGTAAATTCGGCCATGGCCTGTGAAGTCTGACGGGCGCGCGTTTCCTCCAGCGTACGGGCGCGCTCCAGCATCAGCGGCACCACCAGGATCAGCGCCAGCAGCGCGATGCGACCACGAATTCCGAATATTGTTTGCAGCCTGAAGAAATTTCGTTTGAAAACGGCCGGCGACATCATTGTACCCTGCTGCGCGCAAGGTAGGGCCAAGCGTTCAAGAAGCCTTTCCCGGTTTATGTAAAATTGTATTCTTCAAATGAGCTCGCAAGGAGTCGCGCGTGTCAGCCTATTTCACTCATCCATCTCTTGCGGCAGTGGAAGATGAAATCCGCCGCGCCTGCGCGCAGGCGCGCCGCCCCCGCTCCGCCGTGACCCTGATTGCCGTCTCAAAAACCTTTGAGGCCACTAGCATCACACCCGTGATTGAAGCCGGGCAACGGGTTTTCGGAGAAAATCGGGTACAGGAAGCCAAGGCCAAGTGGCCGCCCTTGATGTCGGTTCATCCAGACCTTGTGCTGCATCTGATTGGACCGCTGCAATCGAACAAGGCGCGTGACGCGGTGGCGCTATTTGATGCCATTCATTCGGTGGATCGCTCAAGCCTGTGCGAGGCCTTGAGCAAGGAGATTGCTTCGCAAAAGAGACATCCGGAACTGTTTGTTCAGCTTAATACTGGCGAGGAGCCGCAGAAGGCGGGCATCGCTCCTGATCAGGCCGATCAGTTCATCGCCGCCTGTCGCGATCGATATCAGCTGACGATTTCCGGCCTGATGTGCATTCCGCCCGTCAATGAGCCACCTGCACCGCATTTTGCGCTCACCGCCAAGATCGCGGCCCGCAACGGGTTGAAAAAATTATCGATGGGCATGAGCGCCGATTTCGCAGTCGCGATCGAGTTTGGCGCGACCCACGTGCGGGTGGGCTCGGCGATTTTTGGCCATCGTTAGTGCGCTTGCGGCGCGAGCCTTAGCCGATGACGATCTGCGTCTCGGGTCCGAGGCGCCGCAACAATTGCAGCATCGCGCTGCGCGTCATGGCGATGCATCCGGCCGTTGGCGCGAAATGATCACGGGCCAGATGCAGGAACACAGCGCTGCCGCGGCCGGCGATTCGAGGTCTTGTGTTGTGATCGATCTCGACAATGAAGTCATACAGACGGTCCTGGCGCCGCAACCGGTCTCCAAGCTGGTCGCCCTGCAGCCGCAACGGCTGGTTATAATGCCGGCTGGTGGGATCCTCACACCACGCATCATCCGGCCGAATGGCTCGCCGGGGCAGCAAGGTTTGGGGGGCGGGATAGCGGTCGGCGCGCCACCATAGTCGAAGGGGATGGAAAACGCCCCGCGGTGTTCCCCCATCCCCTTCGCGTTTGTTCGCCTTGATTCCGCCGCGCCCGAGCGCGACCGAAATGATATGCGATTCAAAAATCAGCCAACCGCGGCGGGGATCGCCTGCGGCTCGGCGGATGAAGATGGTCCGAAGCGGCGCCTGCAGCTTTATTTTGCTATAAACTTTTGAATTCATGGAGACTTTTCTCCGCCTGCCGCGGGGGCGCCGTCCGGAAAATCGATCGGCACGGCCGTTGCAACCGAATCGTTCAATAGGATCCATCCTCACCAGCTTGTGAATCGCCGGAGGTTCCCTACCTCAAGGTGAATCTGCAATGGAAGCAAGACCCCGCCACCCGGCACGCGCGAGAAGGAAGTAACCATGGCCAATGCCCGCAAGATCTTGATCGTGGATGACGATATTGATCTGCGTGACACGCTGGTCGAGCAATTATCACTGCATGAGGAGTTCGAGGCCTCGGCGGTCGATACCGGTGCCAAGGGGGCCAGCGCGGCCAAAGCCGATTCGCCCGATCTGGTATTGATGGATGTGGGGCTGCCGGACACCGATGGTCGCGAAGTGGTGCGCAGCCTGCGCAAGGGTGGATTCAAGGCGCCGATCATCATGCTGACCGGACACGATACGGATTCCGACACTATCCTCGGGCTCGAATCCGGCGCCAACGACTATGTCGCCAAGCCTTTCCGGTTTGCGGTGCTGCTGGCGCGAATCAGGGCGCAGCTTCGCCAGCATGAGGCGAGCGAAGACGCCGTGTTCTCGGTCGGGCCCTATAGTTTCCGGCCGGGATCAAAGATGCTGACCGGCCCCAACGCCAAGAAGGTACGGTTGACGGAGAAGGAAACCGCGATCTTGCGCTTTCTCTACCGGGCCGGCCAGCAGCCGGTCTCGCGCGAAACGCTATTGCAGGAAGTCTGGGGTTACAATTCGGGCGTCACCACCCACACGCTCGAGACCCACATCTACCGGCTGCGCCAGAAGATCGAGAAGGATGCTGCCAATCCGGAGATTCTGGTGACCGAGGCCGGTGGCTACAAGCTCGTGCCGTGATACGGTCCTTGGACCGATTCGCCCGCGCGCAAGCGATTTGACATGTCCATCGAAGATGATGTTGCTCTCCTGGAGCGAGTCCCGACACTGCGCCTGCTCGGGATGACGGCGCTTCGCATGCTGGCGATCGGCTCTGAGCAGCGCAATGTCGCCCAAGGCGATTTTCTGTTCCGAGCGGGCGATGAGGCCGATGCCGGCTTTGTCGTGCAGCGCGGCTCATTCAAGGTCAGTTTTGAAGACGAGAGCCAGGCGGAAATCGTGGCCGCTCCCGGCGCGCTGATCGGCGAGCTCGCCTTGATCATGGCGATGCGACGCCCCTCGACCGCGCTCGCCCTGGAAAATTCCTCCGTCATCCGGGTCAACCGCAGCCTATTCCAGCGTGTGCTTGAGAGCGATCCGGAAGCCGCGCGCCGGCTGCGTGATGAATTCGCCACTCGCACCAGCCAGATCACCAGTGACATCCTGATGGCCGGAGCCAAGCTCAGCACCTGAAGCCGGCCGCAACGCTCTAAACTTCCAGGGTGACCGTGACCGGCACGTGATCGGATGGGCGTTCCCAGCTCCTTGCGGCGCGCAGGATCTGGAAGTCAGCGACCCGGTCTTTCAGCGCCCGCGAGACCCAGATGTGGTCCAGCCGCCGTCCCCGATCGCCGACGGTCCAGTCGGCCGCGCGATAACTCCACCACGTATAGACCTTTTCCGATTGCGGAATGCGTTCGCGTGCGACGTCGAACCATTCGCCATGGGCCTGCGCCGCGAGCAGTTTTTCGCATTCGACCGGAGTATGTGAGACGACCTTGAGCAACTGCTTATGCGACCAGACGTCGTTTTCATGCGGGGCGACGTTGAGATCGCCGACCAGGATATGGCGGTCGTTGCCGCGCGGATGCAGTGGTTCGCAGGTCTTCATCTCGTCGAGAAAACGAAGCTTGTGATCGAATTTCGGATTGATCGCGGGATCAGGAATGTCGCCGCCGGCCGGAACGTAGAAATTGTGCAGCACCAGTGGCTCTGTCAGCTCAGCCTTGGCGCCGAAGGAAACGGAGATATGCCGGGAATCGACCCTGTCGCAGAACGTGCGGATATCGGAGGACTCGAACGGCAGTTTCGATATCACGGCGACGCCGTGATAGCCCTTCTGCCCGTTCAGCGCGACGTGCTCATAGCCAAGGCGGCGAAACCGCTTCAACGGAAAGGCATCATCGATGCATTTCGTCTCCTGAAGGCAAAGGATGTCGGGTCGCGCGGATTTGAGGAACTTGGCCACCAGATCGATGCGCAGGCGCACCGAATTGATATTCCATGTCGTTAGGGACAATCGCATGGCGCTGTTTATGACGCGAAAACCGCCGGCAATGAAGATGCGCCCGCGCCCTTATGCACGGAATTGCCGTGGAGGCGCCGACAGAGCGCGCAGAATGAAATCAGGGTTAGCCCGGCGAAACCGAATAGTTGGTGAAATCGATCTTGAACATGCTGGGATCGGGCTTCTTCGTCGTATCCAGATTGTAGACCGCGACCGTGGTGTCATACCCTTGCGGATCCGTGACCGTCCACTGTTTGAGTTGACCATCCTTGGCGCCGATCATCAGCATCAGGCGGCTGGTGCCGACCAGCGCCTGCTTCTCCTCGATCGTCACGCTGATAAACACATCATCAGCCGTTACGTTGACCACATTGGTGTCCTTCATCAGATCGATGCGATCGGACAGCAGGAAACGCAGCGGTGTCTGCGACAGCGGATAGACATCCTGGGTCGCAAGCTTGCGGTCGCGCACCACGACGGATTGACCGTCGGAGACGATCGCAATCGGAGTTGGATCATCATATTCGAAGCGGACCTTGCCCGGCTTCTGAATGTAGAAATCGCCGGTGGTCTTGCTGCCATCGGGGCCGACCTGGACGAAATTTCCCACCAATGTCTGAAGCGAGGAAAGATAGGCGCTGACTTTGGCCGCCTGCGCCTTCTGATTGGCGTCGAACGAGGCAAAGATACTGGCAGGCACATTGCGCCGGGGATCCGGAATTACCGGATCGGGGGGTGTGGTGAGAAGCGGCGCGCTTACTGGAGCACGTGGCGCAGGCGCTGCCGCCTTCGGCGCATCAGAGGCGGCGATCTCGACATTTTTTCGCGCCTTTGGCGCGGGTCTCGGCAGCGGCACGCCTTGCGCCGCCGAAAATTCAACGCCGCAGCAGGCTGCCGCAATTACCAGCATCAGCGACAGGCGCCAGATCCGCTCACCACTTCCTCTGGCCATTCGAATTTCCGGATGTCTGTTCAACGCGTCGCCCTGCCTGCTGCCAACCTTTTATCTCGGTTCTGGCGAAAGGAGTTATCGTTTTTCCGTGAGATTTTCATCGGCCGCATCGCTCAGCGAGAAGAAGCTAGAAGCGGTCTTCTTCCTCTTCGACCAGAATTTCGCGTTTGCCGGCGTGGTTGGCCTGGCCGACGATGCCTTCAAGTTCCATACGCTCCATCAGCGAAGCCGCGCGATTATAGCCGATCTGCAATCGCCGCTGAATGTAACTTGTCGAGGCCTTGCGGTCGCGCTTGACGATGGCGACTGCCTGCGCAAACAGGTCGCCGCCTCCATCGGAGCCCATGCCGGTTGAATCGAACACCGCGCCATCTTCATCAGTAGGCTCTTCCGCGGTTACCGCCTCGAGATATTCCGGCTGGCCTTGCGTCTTCAAGTGACGAACGACCTTTTCGACTTCCTCGTCGGATACGAAGGGGCCGTGCACGCGGCTGATGCGGCCGCCGCCGGCCATGTAAAGCATGTCGCCCTGTCCGAGCAATTGTTCTGCGCCCATTTCGCCGAGGATGGTGCGGCTGTCGATCTTGGAGGTGACCTGGAATGAAATGCGGGTTGGGAAATTCGCCTTGATCGTGCCGGTGATCACGTCGACCGACGGACGCTGGGTGGCGAGTATGACGTGCAGGCCCGCGGCGCGCGCCATCTGCGCCAGCCGCTGCACCGCGCCTTCGATATCCTTGCCGGCCACCATCATCAGGTCGGCCATTTCATCGACGATGATGACGATATAGGGCAGCGGATCGAGATCGAGTTTCTCTTCCTCATAGATGGCCTTGCCGGTCTCCTTATCGAAGCCGGTGTGAACCGTGCGCGTCAGCTCTTCGCCCTTGCTGCGGGCTTCAGCAAGCCGCTGGTTATAGCCGTCGATGTTGCGAACCCCGAGCTTGGCCATCCGCTTGTAGCGCTCCTCCATCTCGCGCACCGCCCACTTCAACGCGACCACGGCCTTTTTCGGGTCGGTCACGACCGGCGTGAGCAGATGGGGAATGCCGTCATAGACGGAGAGCTCGAGCATCTTGGGATCGACCATGATCAGCCGGCATTGATCCGGACGCAGCCGATAGACCAGACTGAGGATCATGGTGTTGATTGCGACCGATTTACCCGAACCGGTGGTGCCCGCGATCAACAGATGCGGCATACGCGCAAGATCTACGATGATGGATTCGCCACCGATGTTCTTGCCAAGGCACAAAGGAAGCTTGGCAACGGATTCGTTGCTGTCCTTCACCGAAAGCAGTTCGCGCAGATAGACCTTTTCCCGGTGCGCATTGGGCAGCTCGATGCCGATGGCGTTCCGGCCGGGCACGACAGCGACGCGTGCCGAGAGCGCGCTCATCGAGCGAGCGATGTCATCGGCGAGACCAATGACGCGCGAGGACTTGATGCCCGGCGCGGGCTCCAGTTCATACAGTGTGACCACCGGGCCGGGATTGGCCTTGACGATCTCGCCACGCACACCGAAATCCTGCAGGACGCCTTCCAGTGCCCGTGAGTTGGAATCGAGCTCCGCCTTGCTCAAGGGTTGGCGGTCGGACGCCTTGGGCGCGGTCAGCATCGACACGCCCGGGAGTTCAAAGCGATCGGAAGATTTGCGCGCGGGCGGACGCGGCGCCGGCTTCCTGCGGGCCGCCCGCGCAGCCGGAATCTCTTCCTCCTCCTCTTCATCGAAATCTTCGTCGATCTCGTCGAAATTCCCGTCGGGCGCCAGTGACGGACCAGCGCGTTCACCGAGACGAGGCTCCTGCCGGTCGAAGGAGCTGGTCGGACCGCTGGAAACCAGCGAGAAATAAGCCTTCGACAGCAGCCGCCCCAGCCGCGCCTTGGCGCTCATGATCTCGTGAAAGATCCATCCGAGCGAAACCGAACGGCTTTCATCCTCTTCGATAAAGGGCTCGTCATCGTCTTCGATCGGCGCCATGTCTTCTTCCGGCGCGCGTGAGCCGAGGCCGCAGGCGACCAGGAATGCGGAAGCCATGGCGACGAACAGAACCGACCCTAGCAGCAGGCGATAGATGGCGTTCGGTGGGCCGAACACCATGGCGGGCGCGCGTACAAGCGCATCGCCGACGACGCCACCGAGACCCGTGGGAAGCGGCCAGGTGCCGCCATGGGGCCAGCAGCTGGCAAACCCGGTCGCTAGCACAGCGCCCAATATCCAGCAGCCGAAGCGAAGCCCCTCTCGATCGAAATGACGATGGGTCAGCATCCGCCAGCCCCATACTGCAATCGGGAGGATCAACATGATCGAGCCGAGCCCCAGGATTTGCATCAACAGGTCGGAGCCGATCGCGCCGGGATAGCCGATGAGGTTGTGAATGGAGCCGGAGGTCGCATGACTGAGGCTCGGGTCCTGCACCGACCAGGTCATCAGCGCCAAGGCAAAGAGGCTCGCAAATCCGATCAGGGCCAGCCCGGCGGTTTCATGCAGCCGCCGGATCAAGGGCTCGCGGATGGAGGCCGGCAACTGCCCGACCAGGGGAATGACACGTTCTATCGCGGGCATGCTCATGGGCTCTGCGACTAACCGAGGATTTCAACCAGCCGATGCAGGGCCTCGGCGGTGGTTTCACTGTCCTGCACCAGCGCCAGCCGGATATAGCCGGCGCCGGGATTACTGCCATCTTCTTGTTGACGCGCCAGATAACTTCCG
>Ga0207647_10002641_pt1 | contig 13546 bp, 10 predicted proteins | sample KBSCornC2_FD_184295 | JGI IMG/M metagenome (GOLD analysis project Ga0207647, IMG submission 184295) | Corn rhizosphere microbial communities from Kellogg Biological Station, Michigan, USA - C2 (SPAdes) (version 2) | ecosystem: Host-associated > Plants > Roots > Rhizosphere ...
CGACAGCAGAACCGTGCCCGCCTTCGGGTCCGTCCCCGGCAGATATCCGATTGCGTTATACGTGTAGCGCGGAGCGCTCTGCGGCACCATGTGGATTGCGAGCGCGACCGTCTCGCCATCCTTCGCATTCTCCATCTTCCCCATCGCCACCGGGGTAAGCGCCACCATTGTCGGTCGTTCGCGCACCGCCGCATCGGCCAGGCGCATGGCGATACGGGTCTTCCCGCCGGTCATGGTCATCATCTTTTGTGTCGAGGCATTTTGCTCCATGAGCACAGCCGCGACTGACCCGCGATACAGCGGCCGCAGGGACTGCATCGCCGCGTCTCCTGCCGGCAGATGCTGCAACAGCACTACCGCCCCCGGTGGCACCTTGGCCTGGGCAGCGTCCTTCGCCTCGATCCGCATAAGCGGCCCGCTTACCGGCTGGCCGCTGGCCATCAGCAGATGAAAGTCCTGACCTTCCTCGAACTTTGTGCTGGCCACCTGGATCGTTGCGCGCCCATCCAACACCGGCTGCACAACCTCTGCGCGCTGGATATATCCCGTCATCCCCGGCGCGGTCTTCAGCCCATAGGCCAGGAACTCGCTCGCCACATACGTCGCCGTCACTTCCTCATCGCGGGTCGCGCTGCCTCGCCCTTGCATGGCGTCGCCGGCCAGAAACTCCTCATGCGCTTGCACCCACTCCGGCTTTACCGTCCATCCGTGCGGGCTCTGCGCACAGCCAACCTGCGCGATAAGCAACGCGCCTCCGCAGATCATCCATTGCAGTGGTTTCAGACGCACCAGCACCCTTCCCATCCGGGTCGCACGGCCATGTTTATGCAAATACGAATCCCCGGCCGCTTTCCCGAGGCGATCCCCGAGCGATCATAGACGAGCTGTAAAGAAAGGAACGAGTACTTCGCGTTCAATGACTGACAGAGAGAACGGACTGCGCCAGCTAGTACCGCGCGACCGCCGGATCCACATCCCGCGACCACGCATCGATCCCGCCCCGCAGCGACTGTGCCTGCTCAAACCCCTGATTCCGCAGCCAGTTCGCTACATTCAGCGAGCGCACGCCGTGATGGCAGATCACGACGATCCGCCCGTCGGGATCCAGCTCGTTGAAGGCCCGGGCCGGAACCTCGCCCATGGGCATGGCGTGTGCCCCGGGAAATCCTACCGCGTTCGTCTCCCACGGCTCCCGAACATCCAACAGAATTAGCTGGCCTTCGCCGGCCAGGATAGCCTTAAGCTCCTGCGGAGCCATCTCAAGGTCTAACATAGATAGATAGTAAAGATGTGTGCATCACCCTTGGGGTTTGTACACTTTCGGGAAATGCACGCGCCAAAAACCTATTCAATTAGTAACTCCGGCGCGATCAACATGATAGAAACAACACAAACTTTCGTTAAGAGAAGAGAGCAGTTAAGCAATGGCAGGTGAGAAGGTACTGATCGTAGAAGACGAGCTTCATGCACTCATGGGGCTGGCAGAACTTGTTTCCGGATGGGGATATCGCACAGAAACCGCCCGCGATGGCGCGGAGGCCTTGGACAAGGTAATGGCCTGGCAGCCGGGCATCATTGTCACCGATATGAAGATGCCGCGCATGGACGGCATCGAGCTGCTGAATCGACTCGGCGAACTCCCTGATAAGCAATGCGTCATCCTGCTTACCGCGCAGGGCTCCATCGATCGCGCCGTCGAGGCCATGAAACTCGGCGCCTATGACTTCATCCAGAAGCCAGTGGATCCCACCCGATTGAAGATGATCCTCGCCAACGCTTCGCGTCAGCGCGAGACCGAACTGGAGCTCGACTTCACTCGCCGCAGGCTGCGAGAAAGAGGTGTGCTCGGATCACTCGTCGGCTCCTCCAGGAAGATGCAGGACATCTTCGCCCTCATCGAACGCGTAGCCCCCAGCAACGTATCCGTCCTCATCACCGGCGAAAGCGGCACTGGCAAAGAGGTTGTCGCCCGCACCCTGCATGAGCTGAGCACGCGAAAGCCAAAGCCATTCGTCGCCGTCAACTGCGCCGCCATCCCCGAAACACTCATCGAAGCCGAGATCTTCGGCTATGAAAAGGGCGCCTTCACCGGCGCCATCGAGCGCAGTCCGGGCTGCTTCGAGCTGGCTGAGGAAGGCACGCTCCTGCTCGACGAAATTGGCGAGATGCCGGTCGGCACCCAGGCTAAGCTGTTGCGCGTGATCGAGGAAAAGCGGCTGCGCCGCTTGGGCGCGAAGATCGAAAAGCCAACCAACGTGCGCGTTCTGGCAGCTACCAACAAGGATCCTCGCGAGGCCGTCGACGATGGCCACCTTCGCGCCGATCTGTTCTACCGCCTCAATGTCTTCAACATCCATATGCCACCGCTGCGGGAGCATAAGGAGGACATTCCTGCCATCCTCGAAGCCATCCTCGCGGATATGAACGAGAAGCACGAGCGCGCCGTCACGGGAGTGGACAAGGAGATGCTCGCCCGTCTGATGAGCCACGACTGGCCGGGCAACGTCCGCGAACTGCGCAACACGATCGAGCGTGCCGTCATTCTCTGCGGCGAGGGTCAGCTCGAGTCGCGCCACCTGCCTCCGGGCTTCGGCGAGCGGGTCCTCCGTCCCAGCGCGGACGACGCCGCCTCCGCCAACTCCGTTCAAGTTGAGGTGGGCGCGACCGTTGATGAAGCAGAGCGCCTCCTTATCCTGAAGACTCTCGAGTCCACGCGCAACAACAAGACTCGCGCTGCGGAGATCCTGGGAATCAGTCTCAAGACGCTGCACAACAAACTCAAAGAGTACGGCAGCGCATCCTTCGCCTCCGCGGAAAGCATCGAGGAGCGCGTTTAAACCTGTTCTCCTGCGGGATTGGTACCCCGGTTGTATTGCGTTAGAGCCTTTTGGGGAATAAAAACCGCTAAGGTTCTCCGTTCAAGGTGGTTCCCGCAGGAAACTACTCAAACTCGCCAACCCGAGGCTGAGTTCCGTTTCAGAGGGCCCAGCCGCAAACGGGTACCATAGGCTGAGCCCCCATGCGCCTCAAGACAAAACTTGTTCTCGCCATTACCGGACTTGTCTTTCTGGTCGTGACGCTTTTGTCCTGGCTCTTCCTCGAGCAGCTCCTGGCTCAGCGCATCCGGGACTCCTACGCGGCCAATGACATGGTGGCCCGGCAGATCCTCTACAGCACGCAGCTCGCCCTCAACACGGGTTTACAGGGCCGGCAGGTCGATCCCAACAACCCCGCCTCGCTGCGCGCTACCGTACTGGATGTTCTGCAGCACGACGAGGGCCTGAACGGGCTCCTCAGCTCGGTCAATCGTTACGCATCGACCGTCTTTGATGTCGCCATCGCTGATCGCGACGGCAAAGCTTTGCTGAGCACGGACCCAACCCAGGACAATGTGACACTCCCCAAGCGGGAAGACTACGCGTTGCTCCAGCACGCCGGCGTCATCACCACCATGCGTGCGGTCTTCGGTCCCCCGCGCAACTACAACATCGTCCTTCCGCTCGAGCGTGCACATCAGCCCTTCCTCACCATCAGGGTCGGCATCCGCACCACATTCCTGCGCAATGTCTTCGCGCCCTGGATCTGGGCGTCGATCACCTTTACCGGCGTCGCCATTCTCTCCTCGCTGCTGGTTGCGGCCCTGCTGGCCAACCTTGCCCTCCATCCCATCGAGTTGATCAGCCTGCGCCTCGATACTCTTGAGCAGGCCGGCTTTGATCGGGCCGATGAGTCCGTTCCAGCGCAGCCGGCCGAGCTCCCGCCGCCGAAAGAAAGCCCCGCGTGGATGCGCCCTGCCACGCTCATCCGCCCCTCCGCGGAGGACCCTGTGGGCCAGGTCTCGGACAAGATCGAGCGTATCGGCCGCCGCATGCGCAATGTCGAGGAGGTCTTCTCCGCTCTCAAGGAAAACCTCGATTCCATCATGGCGAACCTGCAGGACGGCATCCTGCTGTTCACCGCCGAGGGCCGTGCTGCCCTGGTCTCTGATTCCGTTGAGCGGTTTCTCGGCATCCCACGTACCAGGCTCTTTGGCGGCAGCATCAACAGCATCTTCACTCTCGAATCCAAAATCGGTCGTCTGGTGCGCGATGCCTTCGAGAACGGAAACACCCTCGACCAGGAGGAGGTCGAGACAGAAACCGGTCGCCGCGTTCAAGTCTCTCTGGACTTTGTGGTTGACCAGGATTCCGCCCCGGGAGCGTCCCTCGGCGCGCTCCTGACCCTCCATGACCTAGAATCCGTCCGCGAACTGGAAAGCGAACTTGAGCTCTCCCGCCGCCTTGCCGCCATCGGCCGCCTCACCTCGGGCGTCGGTCACGAGGTCAAGAACCCCATCAATGCAATCGTCGTACATCTGGAGTTGCTGCGGAACAAACTCTCAGGACCCGACGCTCGCGCCATGCGACACCTCGAGATCATCGAAAGCGAGATACAGCGCCTTGATCGCGTGGTCCAGACCCTGGTCGACTTCTCCCGGCCCGTCGAGCTGCAGCTCAAGGAGCAAGACCTCCGCCGCGTCGTCTCGGGAGTTCTCATGCTCGCCTCGGCCGAGCTAGAAACCCATAACGTACGTGTTTCCAGTCACATGCCGGAGCGTCCGCTGACTACGAAGGTGGATGCCGACCTGATCAAGCAGGCTATCCTGAACGTCGTCCTCAATGGCGCCCAAGCCATGTCCCAGGGCGGAGACCTGCATGTCACGCTGCGCGAAGACGGCCGCATGGCGGCCATCGAGATCTCGGACAGCGGCAGCGGGATCCCCGACGACATCCGAGCCAAGATTTTCGATCTCTACTTCACCACTCGCAAGGACGGAAGTGGTATTGGCTTGGCTATGACTTACCGTATCATACAGTTACATAACGGAAGCATTGACGTACAATCGGAACAAAACATAGGTAGCACCTTTACTTTGAAACTTCCTCTACTGGCTTCAGCAGAGGGAAAACTGCGCGGTTCTCAGTTGGAGAAAACAACCTCGGCTCCGGCCTTCACCTCCGAAGGGTCCGGCCTATGACACGGCGATTTCTCAGCCTGGCATCCTTGGCCGCAACGCTGCTCCTCCCGGCGCTGACAGGTTGCGCCTATCTTCGCAAAGAGACGCCGGCGCCCGTCCCTATCACTACACTGGCCCCCTCACCGGCACCAGCCGTCACGCCGTTGTACTCCCAACTGGCTGAGGGCAGCCCAACGCTGCCCGATCTGCCGACGCCACCACCCCCCGGCGCACAGCCGGCGCCCCCGCCCACTTCCATCATCGGCGATAACGCAAAGAAGCCTGCCCGTAACGGCCATCACCGTGGCCGCAAGGGTGAGGTCGAAGTGGCAGAACGCGAGACCCACGAGCGTGAAGCTCGGGAAAAGGAACCCGCGCCGACAGAAGTCGCGACGGTGACGCCGCCAGAAGGCCAGAATGTCAAGGTGACCGCCCCAACACCCAGCGGGGACACCACCCAGCCAACCTCCATCGGCATCCTTACCGCAGGCCCCACGCCGGACAACACCGGATCACGCCAGCAGGCCGCCGATCTCATCGACTCTACCTCGCGCGGTGTCAACTCCCTGCACAACCTCAAGGGTGATCAGAACAAAACAGTCGCCCAGATACGCAGCTTCCTCGACCAGGCACAGCGAGCCCTGCACAACGGCGACGTCGACGGCGCTAACACTCTGGCTACGAAGGCCAAAACCCTTCTGGACGAACTCACGGGTGCAAGTTAAGCCGGCGAACTGGCTGACTTGCCGACTAGCTATCTTTCGCCCCACTTCAGCTTCTGCCGCAGCACATCGAAGAACGCATCCCTCCGCAGGCGCACCAGTTGCACTGTATGCTCGGAGCGCCGGCATAGCAGGCTGTCGCCCACCAGCACCTCGATCGCTTCCTGTCCGTCCACCGTCATGTACGTCTGATCCGGGATGCCCACCACGCTCAAATTGATCTGCGCATCGCCGTGCACGACCATGGGCCGGATGGTTAGCAGATGCGGACAGATGGGCGTCACGATCATCGCGTCCACATCCGGCGACATGATCGGACCATTCGCCGCCAGGTTGTACGCCGTCGACCCGGTTGGCGTCGATACGATCACACCGTCCGCACGAAAGGACATCGCAAGCTGATCGTCCAGCAGTACTCGGAAATCGCCCATGCGCGCAATTGCGCCCTTAGAGACGACGATGTCGTTCAGTGCCTCATAATCCCGGAAGAGTTGCCCGTCGCGGACCACATCCACATGCAACATCGCACGCGCTTCGATGTGGCAGGCCCCGCAAGTCCATCCTTCCAGATTCGTGAACAATTCGGAAAGCCGCACTTCGGTCAGAAAACCCAATGACCCGAGATTCACGCTCAGGATTGGCACCTTGTTCTTCGCAAACACACGCGCTGCCGCCAGCAGCGTGCCGTCCCCGCCCAGCACAATTGCCAGTTCCGGATCCTCGGCAGCCATCTCGTGCCGTGGCACAATGCGGGCGCTCTGCACGTAAGAGCCGCTCACCGGATCCAGAATCGGCTCGATCCCCCGCGCGCGTATCCACGCCACCAGCTCGTTCAGAACCGGAGCTAAGTCGGGCTTCTGCGGCTTCGAAATGACAGCAATTGTTCGCATCGGTCTCTCAGTGTAAATGGAAGACAACCGGTTCTTGTGCCGTGAGACTGACTCGCTAATCCCACCGCGCATGCAGCAGGAACTCCCGATTCCCCTCCGCCCCCGGCACAGGTGAATCCATCACCTCGATCTCTTTCCCGTCCAACGCTTGAACCGCGGCACGCACCCGCTCCACCGCCAGTGCGTGCCCGGCCGGATCGCGCACGATCCCGCCCTTCCCTACATGCTCGCGTCCTGCCTCGAACTGCGGCTTCACGAGCACCACCGCTTCCGTCAGTGTCGGCCGCATCGCCTCCAGGACCGCCGGCAGCACCAGCGTCGCCGAGATGAACGAGACGTCCATTGCCAAAAACGTAACCGTTAATGTCACCTTTCTCCGTTCCAGCTTTCGCGCATTCGTCCTCTCCAGCAAGGTCACACGCGGATCCACCCGCAGCTTATGCGCGATCTGACCGTACCCTGTATCAATAGCAAGCACTGCCGCCGCGCCGTGCTGCAGCATGCAATCCGTAAAGCCGCCCGTAGAAGCGCCCACATCTGCGCACACGCGCGCTGTTAGATCGATCTGCCAGTGCTGGAGCGCTGCTTCCAGCTTCAACCCGCCGCGGCTCACATAGCGCAGGTCGTCGCCCAGCAGCCGAACCATCGCGTCGCCGGCAACAGCAGCTCCGGGCTTTTCAACCTTCTGCTCGTTCACCAGCACTCGCCCGGCGAGGATCAGCGCCTGCGCTCGTTCCCGCGATGGTACGAGGCCTCGCTCCACGAGAAACTTGTCAAGCCGAACTTTCATGCTGCGTGCGTCCCATCTTTTGAATCGACGTTGCCGCGCTCTCTTCCGAGTGACAGAGCGCCGGTGTGTTGCGTATGATGACCACGCATTCCTCGAATGTTTGAATCCCCTTCCAATCCGAAGCCCTCTGATAACCGTACATCGAGCAGCGAAACGGAGATCAGAACTGCCGACGACACAGCAATGTTGACGCGCATTGGGCAACGCGACGAGAACGCGATGGAAGCGGTCTTTCGCCGCTATAGCGGGCCTGTGTACTCGGTAGCGCTCCGGGTGCTGCGGGATAGCGGGCAGGCGGAGGACGTACTGCAGGAGGTCTTCCTCCAGCTCTGGCGCAAACCCACCGCCTTTGCCCAGAACCGCGGCTCGCTTGGCGCCTGGCTCGTCGTCATCGCGCGCAATCGCGCCATTGATGTGCTGCGTCGTCGCAAGCCATCAGACTCCGTCGAGGACGTGGTCCTCGCGTCGCCCGTCAATGTAGCCGACGAGGCGGAACGCAACACCGTCATGCAGAAAGTACGCGGCGTCATCGCCAACCTGCCTGAAGAGCAGCGAAAGACTCTTCACCTTGCGTACTTTGAAGGATTGAGTCATACCGAGATTGCCAGCCGCACCGGCGATCCATTGGGCACAGTAAAAACAAGGATTCGGCAAGCGCTGATCACTTTGCGAAAGGCATTGGAAGCATGAACGAGACCGGTTCCAACCCGGCACCCATCTCGCCCGAGGACCTCGCGCTCTACGCGATCCAGGCCCTCCCTGGAGACGAAATGGCCGCTGTATCCGCCGCGCTGCGCGACAATACGCAGGCGCAGCAGGACCTCGCGCGCGTTCAGGGCGACTTTGCATTGCTCGCACTCTCCGCAGACCAGCAGCCCGCGCCGGCCGGCGCCTTTGACCGACTCAGAGCGCGCATGCGCGAAAACGATCAGACAGCCGCAAATCCCGTCGCAGCTTCGGCAGCTCGCACTCCGGTTCAAAGAGCAGATATGGCATTCGAAATTGCTCCCGCCCGTCGACGCAGCAAATGGACAATCATTACTCCTTGGGCCATCGCCGCCAGTCTCGCCATCGCGTGCAGCATCCTCGGCTATCGTGTCAGCTCAATGAACGATGAGCTCGACGGCTCATCCCGTCTCGTCTCCAACCTGGCCGCAAAGGCTTCGCATGCCCAGCAAGTGCTCGAAGTTCTCAACGCGCCCGACGCTCAGCGCGTCACCCTCACCGCCACCAAGATACCGCCCGTACCCACTGCCCACACCGTCTATCTAGCAGAGCGCGGCGCACTGGTCATGGAAGCAAGCCATCTCAAGCCGGTACCCGCGGACAAAGCCTATGAACTCTGGGTAATCCCGTCCAGTGGCGGAGCACCCCTGCCCGCCGGCACCTTCCGGCCAAATTCGGAGGGCTACGCCTCGCTCGTGCTGCCCAGATTGCCCAGCGGCGTCCCCGCAAAGGCCTTCGGCATCACCATAGAAAATGTGGCGGGGGCCACCACCCCGACGCTGCCCATCATCCTCTCCGGCGAATAAGCCCGGCGCACGGAACCCATACGCTCGTCATACCGACCGCGGCGCTGACCAATGCAACAACGTGGGGGCAAAAGGAAAAGGCGCTCCGCAGTGTAGGAGCGCCAAGCACATCAGGAGACGTTCTCGAAATTCAGACTACGGGGCGTTCCCCGATTTGTCTTCGACAACAGGAATGGTTTCGTTCTCCAACCAAAGATGGGCACCGCATAAGCATGAGCTGAGCTTCCAGCCTTTTCCACTCGCATACCATGGTCGGATCATCGACATTTAGTCCGGGGGCCGATCTTGCATCTCTTGAAACCGCTGCGCGCTGCCTTCATCACTCTGGGTCTCACTGCATCGCTTCATGCGCAACCCGGCGCCAGCACCGCCTGGCACGATGGCATCTTTCACGTGAATGTGGCACACGTCGTAAGCGAGTCAGACATCGTTCTCGGCCGCCCCAACACAGAGCCAACGGAAGCCCTGCCGCTCGGCAATGGCCGTCTCGGCGCAGCCGTCTGGTCCGCGAATGGCATGACCATCCAGCTCAACCGCGCCGACACCCTCCCACACCGCCTGTCACCAGGTCAGATCATGATCCCGGGCCTCGCGAAGCTCACCTCGGCTCGCGACTATCAGGGCCGCCTCGATCTTTACAGTGGCTCATTTGTCGAGCACGGCGGGGGAATCTCCGCCACCGTATATATCCAGCCGCAATCCGACACTTTGATCATCGACGTCACGGGAGCTGATCCCGCCCAGCTGCAGACCGCTACGCTCCAGCTATGGGAGCCCCGCGCTCCGAAGACTATCGCACAGAAATCCGTCGGTATCCTCGCGGAAACCTGGCTCGACAACCGGGATCCCGGGGCCTCCGGTCAGCGCTTTGGTTCGCTCGCCGCTATGACAGCGGAGGGGCGCGATGTAACCGTAACTGTGGCAAATACCAGGGCGGTCACTGTCACTTTCAAACCCAAAACCGACGGCTCCTTCCGCCTCTTGGTAGCCGCGCCGCATTATTCCGGCGGGGCTTCGGCCGAGGCTACCGCCGCCCCGGCACTGGCCGATCGAAACCCCATCGCACATATCGACTGGTGGCACACCTTCTGGCAACGCGCCGGCCTCATTCAGGCCTCCTCGCCCGACGGCGAAGGCGAATACATGACGAACCTGCGTAACATCTATCTCTTCAGCGCAGCTGCCGAAAATGGCGACCGCTTCCCCGGTTCGCAGGCCGGGGTCGCCGATCTTTTTTCCTCCGCGCGCGATGACCACCGCTGGGACCCCGCTGCCTACTGGCACTGGAACTTGCGCATGCAGGTCGCCGCCAATCTCTCTGCAGGTCTCCCCCGGCTGAATCTGCCCTACTTCCGCCTCTATCGCGAGAACTTGCCCGCCATTCAGCAGTGGACCCGCGACCGCATGAACGGCCGTCCCGGCGCGTGTGTGCCGGAGACGATGCGCTTCAATGGCAATGGTGTCGAGTATGAGAGATGGACTCAGCCCACCGGCAAACCCAGCGGTCTCAATTGCGACGCAAACTCCACTCCCTACTACAACGCCCGAACCCTCTCCACCGGCGCCGAGGTCTCCTTGTGGATCTGGCAGCAATACCTTGCCACCCAGGACCGCGCCTTCCTTGAACAGAACTTCCCCGTGATGACCGCCTCTGCACGCTTTCTTCTCGCCTATGAAAAGCCCGGTCCCGACGGCCTCCATCACACCTCGCCATCGAATGCGCATGAGACGCAATGGGATGTCATCGATCCCACCACCGACCTCGCCGCGCGGGAAGCGTTTTACAACGCGACCATCAATGCCGCCAGAGTACTCGGCGCTGAGTCAGCGCTACAACAGCAGCTAAAAGTCGCTCTCACCAAAATCCCGGCCCTGCCCCGGACACAAGCCAGCGGCAAGCTCACGCTCCTGAGCGCCGCAAACCACGATGACCATGACGTCATCGCGAACTCGTATCAGCCTGGTGCACAGATCCATAACTCGGAGAACGTCGGCCTGGAGCCCGTCTGGCCCTACGCCACCATCGGCGATACATCGCCGCTCTTCGCTCTCGCCCAGCGCACCTATCAATTCCGCCCAAACAAGGAAGTGGCCGACTGGAGCTTCGATCCCATCCAGGCCGCGCGTCTGCACCTCGGCAGCGAGGTCGCCGATTCACTCCGCAAGATCACGGAAACCAGCCAGCACTTCATCAACGGGTTCGCACATCTCGGCGCAACCGATCAGGACGGCGAGTTCTATGTCGAGCAGACCGGCGTTGTAGCCGGCGCGCTCGCCGAATCGCTCGTGCAGGACTACGATGGCACGCTGCGCATCGCGCCTGCCATCCCGCCTGGCTGGAATTTTGACGGCAGCGTATTCGTGCACGGCAGAACCAGGGTCGACGTGCAAGTCCGCAACGGCGCAGTCAACACCGTCGGGCTCGAAGTTCACCAGGCGCAATCCATCCGCTTGCGCAACCCGTGGCCAGGATCGTCTCTCCGTGTGAGGGATGCTCAATCCGGACGCGAAATCTCTATCACATCACCGGCCAATTCTCCGGAGATCGTCTTCGCCACAACCGCCGGCTACTGCTATCTCATCGAACGCACTGGTCAGCCATCTCTTCCCTTCGCTGCAATCGACGGCCAGCCTGCAATTCGCTATCGTCGTCTGAACTCCGTGCAAATCGGCCTGCCGGAAAACTGAAGCAGCCATCCATGATCGCGTCACCCGGCGTACCATTTCGCCCATGGACAATACCCGCCGCACACTCTGCTTCTCGCTTCCCGCTCTCGCCGTCACGGCCTTCGCCGCGGACAATGCCGGAGTCTCCATTCCTTCCTTCGCCAAGCCCTTCGATACCCTGCCAGTCCATCAGAACGGCGCCAACATCTCCCGCGCTATCCTTGACGGCACCACGCACTCGAACGATCATCTCGAAGTCCACGAGACCACGCTGGCTCCCGGCAGTTCTCCGCATCCGCCCCATCAGCACGTGCACGAAGAGCTCTTCCTCATGATGAAGGGCTCGCTCGCCGTCACCATCGCCGGCAAGACCACGGAGATCGGTCCGGGCTCCGCCGCCTTTGTCCACTCCGGCGAGCTCCACGGCGTCCGCAACCCCGGCGCCACGCCTGCGCAATACTTCGTTGTCGCCATCGGCACTAAATAACCCTGCCATCGTGAGCGACGCAGGTGGGTCTGGCCGGTGGCAGTCCCGCCGCGCCTGACTTTGCCGAGACGCCAAATCCATGCTAGCGTTCCCTCACAGCGCACTCATCCTGAACACCTTGTTTCTTTTCTGAGGACCCGCATGCACGCTTCGTCCCGCCGCCTCATTCTGGCGGCTGCTCTGCTCGCCATATCCGTTCCCGCCATCGCACAGAACACTGCATACCCGAGCGAGACACCCGCTCACTTCAAGCCCACCACCACCGGCTTCGAGTATCAGCGCCGCGACGTCATGATCCCCATGCGCGACGGCGTCAAGCTGCACACCGTCATTCTGGTCCCCAGCGGCGCCAGGAACGCGCCCATCCTCCTCACTCGCACACCGTATGACGCTACCGAGCTCACCTCGCATTCGCAAAGCTCGCACCTCGGCCCGATCCTTCAGGGCTATGACAATGCAGTCGATGTCATCGTCGATGGCGGCTATATCCGGGTCGTTCAGGACATCCGCGGCAAGTACGGCTCCGAAGGCGACTACATCATGAATCGCCCCCTCCACGGCCCTCAGAACCCCACTCCCATCGACGAATCCACTGACACCTACGACACCATTGACTGGCTCGTCAAAAACATTCCCGAATCCAATGGCAAGGTCGGCATCCTCGGCATCTCCTACGACGGCTTCCTGCCGCTCATGGCCCTCGTTCATCCACACCCCGCGCTCAAAGTAGCAGTGCCCATGAATCCCATGGTCGACGGCTGGATGGGTGACGACTGGTTCCACAACGGCGCCTTCCGCCAGCAGAACATCACCTACATCTACGACCAGTCCGCTACCCGCTCCAACACCATCACCTGGTGGACAAGCAACTACGATGATTACGATATGTGGATGCGCGCCGGCTCTGCCGGCGAGCTCGCCAAACAACGCGGAATGGAGCAGCTGGGCTTCTGGAACAAGGTTGCCGCCCACCCCGCGTACGACGCTTTCTGGAGCGACCAGGCGCTCGACAAGATCCTGGCGAAAGAGCCGCTCATTGTCCCCACGCTGCTCGTCCATTCGCTCTGGGACCAGGAGGACATCTACGGCGCCATCTCCGTCTGGAAGGCCGTCAAGCCCAAAGACACCGCCAACGACAAGCTCTTCCTCGTGATGGGCCCATGGCACCACGGTCAGGAGATCGAAGACGCCAGCACGCTCGGTGAGCTTCACTTCGGTCAGGACACCGGCCTCTACTTCCGCCAGCACGTCCTCGCACCGTTCCTCGCCCACTACCTTAAGGACGAGACACCGCAGATTCCCACCGTCACCGCATTCGAAACCGGCGTCAACAGGTGGGAGCAGCTTCCGTCATGGCCGGCTGGCTGCGCTGAAGGCTGCTCCGTGCAGCCCACACCCCTCTACCTTGAGCCCAATCTCGGCCTCTCCTTCGAGAAACCAAACAGAGACAATCCGTCCAGCA
>Ga0207647_10002642_pt1 | contig 13546 bp, 6 predicted proteins | sample KBSCornC2_FD_184295 | JGI IMG/M metagenome (GOLD analysis project Ga0207647, IMG submission 184295) | Corn rhizosphere microbial communities from Kellogg Biological Station, Michigan, USA - C2 (SPAdes) (version 2) | ecosystem: Host-associated > Plants > Roots > Rhizosphere ...
CAATTTTGGCATACAAGTGCAAACAAGGCCTTCTAACCGACTACACGCTACAGTTCCCGCTACATACCTTTCGAGTTCCTTAGTCCTATCCGAGAGTTCCTGAACTTACACCAATGCCTTGAAATTTCCCCCCCCTACACTTCTTACCACGCGGTGAGGCACAATGGCAGCAAGTAGGGGGCACAATTTGGGGCACACTGAGCTGGGGTCGGAAGCTACATCTACCGCGAGCCAGTTTGTTAGGACGAATGGCGAACACAACGGGCAGTCCCGACGTTGTCGCCATCAACCCGAGAACGGAAAGCAGTGTAAGGCGAATGCTCAGACCGGAACACCGTATTGCTTTTTTCATGATCCAGCCCTTGATGAGGAAAGAGCGGCTGCGCGAAGAGCAGGAGGGATCGCCCGCTCACAGAAAGTTCTACTGCCCGCTGATCTTCCCATCAAGCCTCTGCGTACGGCTTCCGAGGTAGTCGAGCTTCTGGGCGACACGATTAACCAAGTACGGCGTGGAGAGCTTGACCTGCGAGTTTCCAATGCTGTCGGATATCTCTCAGGCATCTTGCTAAGCGCAATTGAAAAAAGCTCTTACGAGGAACGTCTGGCTGCATTGGAAGCAACCGTAGCGAAACCACCACACTCGACCATGCTGCCGTTCGAGGAAGACACCAATTTTGACTTTGTTCAGCAAGATCGATCCTGATGAGGACTCGAATCGCCCAGATGGTCAAACAAAAACGACTGATCCGAATAGAGACTTCCCTCACCCCCAAGCAAGCGGTGATTTTATGGCTTCGGCAGGAACACCAGGGCAAAACATCTGGTAACTATGCGCGATGGCTTATTGAGCGCCCACCGAGTGCCTCACCCCGCCCGCGAGTGGGAAAGCAGGTAGTTGATGCTATCCGAGCAGCCATGAAGGGGCAGGACTCCGAGCGGATTCAACGCGCCATTCGCCAGGGCCACATGCATACAGATTTTCTTATCCTTTTAGTGAACAAAATGAATTGGATCATTCTTGATGGCAGCCAAGTCCGTTGGCTGAAAATCGCATTCTTGCATGAGCGAATTCAGAACATAGGTTGTTCTGACGATGACGAAGACGTTGGAGAAGACGTTGTAAATGAGTGGGTAGCGTTTGTACGAGGTATTGCGATTGACCTGTTTTCACTTGAGGCGGCTAGTGACCGGATCCGCGACAGGTTCTTTGACGGCGAGTGCATTCTGCTGAAAGACACGTCAGAGGAGCTGACGCGACAAAAAGAAATTGATGCAACACATGATGGATGCCTACGATCATGTCGCAACTGATGCTGGGCGCTCAGATTTAGCTAGTGACCCAAAGAAATTTCAAGAGACTGTAAGTGCAGTGGCTTCCAAGAAGGCAGACTACATTGTCGCGTTAGCCAAGTCCAAGATGCTAGAGGATTTCGGTGAGCATGAGGCTGCTGATGCGACGATAAAACCTTATTTTCTCGAAAGTCTGGACGAGAAGAGTGCCATCGAACGAATTACCTAGCAAGTACCCCACCACCCTCGTTCTCTGGCTCGTGAGCAGAAATTGACTGGCGAGCCTTGGTTGGTATGGCAACTTATTCCCACGAGAGCGAAATGGCGCTCTTCCATGAGTGCATGCTGTAGTGTGCACGAAAGTTGCTTGACACCGCCGACATTGTTAGAGATCGCGATTTTTCAACAACTAGGGTTGCGGGGTGTACCGTCGAGTTCGAAGACGGTTCGGACCAACGGACTTCAGCCAATCGCTGGCGGCTGCCGCAAATTAGGTGCTATTTAAGAAGCAAATCGCTTTTGCCCGTACTTGTCGATGCCCAGCCGCCGGATCTTCGATTCCAGCGTCTGGCGTGGTATCCCGAGTTTCGCAGCCGCTCCGGAGGGTCCGGAAATCCGTCCATGCGTCTCGGCGAGAGCGGCTTCGATCATTTCCACTTCACGATCATTCAATGCCGAAAGGCCCTCGCGCTGCGAAGGGCCTGCGGATTCAGCGTTTAACCAACTCTCATCCACGTCGAAGATTTCGGTTTCACTGAGAATGACCGCACGTTCCACAACGTTCTGTAATTCCCGAATGTTTCCCGGCCAATGGTAGCCTTGCAACTGTTCCAACGTGTGTTTGCCGATCTGGCGTATTTTTTTGCCAGCCTCTTTCGTGTAACGGCCAACAAAATATTCGATGAGCAATGGAATGTCTTCTGGTCGTTCGCGAAGTGACGGGACGGAGATCGGAAACACGTTCAATCTAAAGAAGAGATCCTGGCGGAATGTTCCTGCCGCCACGGCGGCTGGAAGGTCACGATTGGTTGCGGCGATCAGACGCACATCTACGGAGACGGGGTGATTACTGCCTAACCGTTCAAATTCTCTCTCTTGTAAGACACGAAGGAGCGCGATTTGCGTTTCCATCGGAAGTTCGCCGATTTCATCTAGAAACAGCGTACCCCCATTTGCAGCCTCAAATCTTCCCACCCGCCGTTGCAGCGCGCCAGTGAACGCTCCCTTCTCGTGGCCAAAAAGCTCGGAAGCAATGAGAGATTGGGGAATAGCGGCACAGTTGACCCGTACGAAAGGTCGATTTGCACGTTTTGACCTTCGATGCAGAGCGCGGGCAATGAGCTCCTTGCCCGTTCCGGTTTCACCCAAAATGAGGACGGTCGAATCTGAAGGTGCAACCTTCTCCACTTTCTTGAGCAGTTGGTAGACTGGTTTCGAGGCGCCGACGACCTCCTCAAACATCGAAGAACGATCGATTTCCTCCCGCAGGACGAGGTTCTCATTGCGGAGCCGCTCTTCGGTCTTCTTCTTATCATCGATGTCGGTGGCCGTAGCATACCAACCGATTACCTTAGCGAATTCGGTGAGCGTCGTGTTTGGGATCTTCCCGACGGAGCAACTCATGGCTTTAATCCCTCCGTTTGACTAGGTTCTTCGTCCGGTTACCGGCCTTTATTTTGCTTTTCTTTCTCGCGTAATCCACTCTCGGACATACAGTGGGCAGTTGTCGATGGTTACCCCATTCGATTCGCGGATCGCCAGCAGTTTTACGGCGTCGCCGTCTACCAACCGGACGTCTTTGAGATCTAAGGTCAACGGCCCGCTTTCTTGCTCCAACAAAGCCCTCAGCGTGTTCACGTTATCCCCTGTAAGCCGCCCACTGACGCGCAAGACCACACGATCGTCTCCGATTGCCTCGCGGTGGATCTTGCAGGTCATGGTAAACAGTCTCCGCGGCATCGCGTCTGAGCTTTGCTGAATTGAAAAGCACGCCGCTTGCCACTTGTAACTTTATGAAAATAAGATGGCAGTAAAATATCCGCCGCGGACGAGGGTCTGTGGATCTTGCGAATTTCGCGAATTTCGCGAATTTCGCGACCGCAATACTGGAATACTCTCAGCGAAACTTGAATTGGAGTTTGTTGATTTTCAGGGCTTTGATGCGGGCCTCTAGAGTCGATGGAGGAATACCGAGCTTCGCAGCTGCTCCCGAGACTCCAGAGACGCGGCCCCTGGTTGCGGCCAGCGCCGCCTCGATAATCTCCCGCTCCCTGGGCGGTTCAAGCTGACCGCTGGCAACTTGTTCCATGGCGATTGGCGACGCTTTCACAGCGGGTGCAGGGGAACCAGATCTTTTGGAAAGCCACAATTCGTCCACGGAAAAGACATCGCCAGCGCTCAGGATGACAGACCGCTCGATTACGTTCTGCAACTCCCGGATGTTGCCAGGCCAGTCGTAGGATTGCAACAGATCTAGCGTCCTCTTCTCGATCGAGCGAATGTTCTTGCCTGCCTTGACGCCGTACCGCTGCACGAAATACTCGACCAGGAGCTGGACATCGTCCTTTCGTTCTCGGAGAGGCGGCACCTCAATGGGAAAGACATTGAGGCGATAAAAGAGGTCCTGGCGGAAGGTTCCATTGGCTACCGCTGCCTCTAAGTCACGATTCGTCGCAGCGATGACGCGAACGTCGACATGGATGGGTTGTCCTCCCCCGACTCGTTCCAACTCCCGTTCCTGCAGCACCCGTAACAACGCGACTTGGGTGTCGGGTAGGAGTTCGCCCACTTCGTCCAGGAAAATCGTTCCCCCGTCTGCCAATTCAAAACGGCCGAGCCGCCTTTGTGCAGCTCCCGTGAAGGCCCCTTTCTCATGGCCGAATAACTCGGACAGAATCAAGTCTCGGGGAATAGCGGCGCAGTTGACGCTCACGAAGGCTCGGCCGGCTCTTTGGGACTTTCTGTGAATTGCGCGGGCGATGAGTTCCTTGCCAGTACCTGTTTCCCCGGTTACTAAAACGCTGGAGTCTGTGGGAGCCACTTTGGCAATTCGAGAAAGAACAGAATTCAATGGATTCGAGGTCCCAACGATTTCATCGAACATCGAGGTCTGCTCGACCTCGTCGCGAAGCGCCAAATTTTCTTTATACAGTTGATCTTTCAGCGCTCTGATCTCTGCTTCAGCCCTCTTCTGCGGGCTCAAATCGAGAACGAAGCCGAGTCCGTCCTTCCCGCCTTCCTGGAATAACGTGGCTCCAACCAGAACGGGCACCCGGGTGCCATCTTTCCGGAACATTTCTGTCTCGAAGGGTTGGATAGCGCCGGTCTGCATTACTTCTGCCAAAGCGCGTTCAGTGCGCTCGCGCCAGTCTGGAGGTACCATGTCCCACCATCGCACGCGACCGCTAGTGACCTCTTCCTGATCGTATTGCAGCATACGAAGATAGGCTTCATTGGTTTCGAGGATGGCGCCGTTGACGTCCCAAGTAACGATTCCGAGAATGTTGGCGTCCACAAGGCGGCGGATCTTCGCTTCACGATCTTCGAGATCGCGATAGAGCCGCGTGTTCTCCAGAGAGATGGCCGCTTGCGAGACAAGCACACGCAAAACCGTGATCCGGTCAGGCGTGAAAACGCACGGAGCCAGGTTGTTTTCGAGGTACAGGATTCCCGTGAGTTTGGCCTGGTTGAGTAACGGCAAACAAAGGATCGAACGGACGTGACGCTGAAGGAAGTATGGATCGGCGGAAAAGGAGCTCGCCGATAATGCGTCATCGAGAATGACGCTTTCGTGGGTGCGCATTACATAACGAAGAATCGACTCCGGCATGTCTGCTCCCGCGATTGACACGCCGCCCAGCGACACAATCACATCGTTTCCGCTGATCCTGGACTCCGCCTCTATCTGTAGCTCATCCCCTCGCGGGGCGATCAGCAGACCCCTCTCGGCACCGGCGTGCTCCATTGCCTTGCGCATCACGGTATCGAACAGTTTTTCCAACACAATCTCACTCGAAATGGTCTGCGAGACTCGGATGACCGTCGCGAGGTCGAGTCGTTCGACCGGGGCCGTGATCGTCGATGTAGGACCTGACGTCGCCTGCTCCTGCTTGAGATCGGGATACAACTGGTCGAGCTGCAGCACTTTGCCATCGGCGCCCCACTGCTGATAGCCGAATCGCGCGTCCCGCAGGTACATCTTTGCAATCTTGTCGAAACCACGGCCCGCGTAAAAGCGTGACGCGATCTCCATGGCAAGGGCCTCACTGTGGATGAACCCGCTCTCGCGCGCCGACCGGATGGCATGCTCGTAGAGCCTCATGGCTTCGGAATCTCGTTCCCCGACCCGAGCGATCTCTGCTGCAATCAGGGCGGCGCGGTTCTCGAAGTTCTCGGGGCAGTGCCGGGCCCATGTCTCGAGTTGCCGATGATGGGCGACCATCGCCTCGAGGTGCTCCCGACCTTCGGCGCTGGACAGGGGACCGCATAGGGCGGCATGCGTAAGTCCGCTGTAGAACTCGTGCTCAACGCGCTCGAGCATGCCGGGCGAATGCACTAACAAGTCTTGGGCCCGACGCGAAACTTCGAGGGCCGTCACAAAGTCTCCGGCCAAGAAACGGGCTTGCAACTTCCGGATCCAGTACCAGCACGCGAAAGCCAAAAGATTGGGCTGACTCTCAAAGCGCTTCTCGATCTGAAACTCGTCAAACCGCTGATCGTCGAGCACGCCGAATTGACGTGTCAAGCCGCGGAGGTTTCGTATCAATGCCGCCTGCGTTCTGACGGTATCGGTGTAACCGGAAAACACATTCTTTTGGCAGAAGGCCAGACTAGCTTCAGCTTCCTCCTCAACATCGGCTAACGAATCCCCCGCCAGTAAGAGATTCGAGAGCAGAATGTTCTCGCTCGCCGCAGCCCATTGAAGGTCACCATTCTTGTAGGCTGACTCGAAGGCTCTGCGGATCACCGGGCGGCAAACAGTTACGTGTTTCGCCCAGGGCATCAGCAAGGTCGAGAAGATCAAACAGACGTAACCTTCAAACCGCCGCAGCCCCGTTCGTTCGATCAGTTCATAACCCAGTTCACCGAAACGAAAGGCCGCCTCGAAGTTGCCGTACATCCACGCCGCCAGATAACCCATCACGGTGAATGCCCAGCACGAAGCGTCGTGAACCCCGCGATCCAGCGTAAGCTCGACGGCAGAACAAATGATCAAGACATTGAAGCTCTTGTCCACGCTCGCAGCACTCGCTGAGAGCTTGGTGAACACGTCGAGGATCGCCCGCGATGCCTGATCGGTTAGCAAGGGCAGTGCGGCGATTCCGTCGATCCCAACACCGTCGAGCCTGGAGCAGATCCTGTCGTAGGCCGCCCGCGCTTCGGACTCCGCCGGGCGCAGCGGAATTGGGAACCCTGCCTTGCGCAAGAATTCGGCGCCCTCTGAAACTCCGCGCTCGTACTTTTCGAGGGCAAAGTATAGCTCTGCCTGGAGGCAAACCACCGCGGCTAGCTCCGTGATACTCGTTGAGATCGATGAGAGCATTGTCAAACGCTTCTCGGCAGATACCACTTCCCCAGTGACAAACTCACATTCCGACCGGTGAAGCTCAAGTTCGAAGACCAGATCGTGGCGTCGCCACTCGTCAGCCGCCACCAGTTCCGCTCCGGCGGTCAGATAATTCAGAGCCGATGCATACGCTGCCGCTTTCTTCGCGCGCTTACCCGCCATCAGATTGAGTGCGGCAACCTTTTCCCGCTCCTCTTGCGACATCTGGAGAGGCGTGGCGCGGTTGAAGTGACCGACGATCTCGAAGACGGCTTCTTCTCGCTTGTCGGGTGAGATATGCGTTGCCAAGAGTCTGCCGATCCGAAGATGCTCGGGAGCACGCTGCTCTTCCGGAACGAGAGAGTACGCAGCCTCCTGCACCCGATCATGCACGAATTCATATGCATTGTCAGAACGCGCGATCAGCTCCAGACGGAGGGCTTCCCGGAGATGGGAGTGGAGTTCTTCCTCCGATGTTCCGTAAATCATGGCGAGAGTTGAAACGTTAGCCGTGTGGCCCAGATACGCCATTTTCTTCAGGGCCTCCTGGGTGGTGAGAGGAAGCTGGTCCAGCTTGCCAACCATCAACTCGACTACATTGTTGCTGTATCCTTTGGCCTGAATGGGCCCGATGTCCCAGCGCCAACCGGGATGAGCAGTATCGAACGTGACGAGGCCCTTCTCGACCAACTCCTGCAAGAGTTGATTGGCGAAGAAGGGATTGCCCGCGGTTTTATCGTGCACGACCTGGGCCAATGCCCGGACGCGCTCTGGGAGTTCTTGGAATGCGTCCGCGAGCCAGTGAGTTAGATCTTCACTCGTCAGCGGCTTCAGTACGAGCTCGTGCGTGAGCGACCCGCTCCTTCGGAGAGCCGAGAGCTTCCGGATCAGCGGATGCGCCGCATCGACCTCGTTGTCCCGGTACGCGCCCACGAGAAGGAGATGCCGAATCTCGGACTCGACCAGGATGCTCTCCAACAGGTCCATGGTCGCTGTGTCGAGCCACTGTAGATCGTCAAGGAAAAGCGCCAGCGGGTGCTCCTCTCGCGCGAATACACCAATCAGCCTCTGCATCGCCATTTGAAAGCGAGCCTTTGTCGCCGCAGGCGTGACGTCCGGCACGGTCGGCTGTTCCCCGATGATGAACTTCAGCTCGGGGATGAGGTCCGTCACTAGCGCACCGTTGGGATCCAGAGCCTTACGAAGCTGGTCTCTCCACCGGCTCAGCTCGGCCTCGGGTTTGCTGAGGAGTTGACGAAGCAAAATCTGGAGAGCCTGCGCCACAGTGAAGTATGGGATATCGCGCTTGAGCTGATCGAACTTGCCTGATGCGAAGAGGCCTCGTGGCGGGACGAGCACCTTGCGCAGCTCATTCACCACGGACGACTTCCCAATGCCGGAGTACCCGCAGACTAGAACCAACTCGGGCCGGCCGCTCTTGACGACACTGTCGAAGGAAGCAAGCAATGTGTCGACTTCATGTTCTCGGCCGTAAAGTTTCTCCGAAATCAAAAGCCTTTCTGGCCTGTCATATTGTCCCAACGCGAAATCGTGAACAATACCCTCCCGATCCCAGTCCTCGAGACAGCGGCGCAAGTCGCTCTCCACGCCCGCCACAGTCTGATAACGCTGTTCGGGAGTCTTGGCGAGCAGCTTAACGATGATTGCCGAGACAGACTGCGGAATACTTCCGAGCCGCTCGGCAGGCGGCAGTGGCTGTCTGGCAATGTGACAGTGAACCCACTCCATCGGATCAGAAGCGGTGAAAGGGAGACTGCCGGTTAACAGCTCGTAGAGCACGACGCCAAAGGCGTAAAGATCGCTGCGCGCATCAACCGAACGATTCATTCTTCCCGTTTGCTCGGGGGCCATGTAGGCAAGCGTTCCCGCGATGAGTTCCGCCGGTTCCACGGCCCGGCGCTCGCTCGACAGACGAGAGGCAATACCAAAACCCGTCAGCCAAGCCTGGTCCATGGCGGCATTTGCAAACACGTTGGACGGCTTGATGTCTTTGTGGATGAAGCCACGCCTGTGAACCTGGCCAAGGGATGCAGCGAGGGCAATCCCACAGCGCAGGAACTCTCTCAATTCCAAGGGTCTTCCAGCGAGCCGATCAAGCGACTCTGCGTTAGGATCCTCAAACAACAGCATGATCCGGCTCTGTTGTTGGGAGAGTGCGATCGGTCGAACTGCCCACCCTGGATCGAGATCGTCCTTCAAAGATAATTCGTGCTCTATCTTCTTGACGGTTGCGGGAGCAGGATGCTCCACAATCGGTGACAGCGCGAGGATAGACTTTGCACTCGTGAGCGCTTCGCTCTGCGGCACACATCGGTACAGGACGAATTCTCCATCCTTACGAATCGGTTCCAGCCGGTATTGAGAAAGGTCCATCACGCCGTCAGAACTCGACCTTCAATCCATATTGCATGATGCGAGGGTTCACACTCATTGCGGTGATCTTTCCGAATGTGGCTGGACTCGAGACATCGCTTGCCGGATTGGCAAAGTTAGGGCGATTAAACAGATTGAAGACTTCCCAGCGAAAAACCAGGCTGGCTTTATCACTGAGTCTTGTGCGCTTGACGATGCCAATGTCGATGTTGCGCTGGTCTGGCCCTCTGAGAATATTCCTTCCCAGGTTTCCAAAGATTGTCCCCCCGCCACTCACTGGAAACTGTCCATCAATCAATCCGCCATCAGGAACGAACGGCGCGGGGACAAATACATTGGTATTGAAGAACTGATCGACGCGGCCGCTCACGCTGCCTTTCCGGACCGCGCTGTCCAGCGTCGCGCCCGGCTCCAGACTCCCAGTGGTGAAAAAAGTCGCTGGCCCGAAAAGCGTACCTGCGGCAGTATCATAAATAGTGAAGGGGAGACCAGATTGGAGCGCGACAACTCCAGAGATGGCCCATCCTTCGCTCAACCTGCTTATCGACACCTTTGATCGGTTCGCCTTTTGCGGCAGTTCCCAGGTGTAACTGACTACCAATCGATGCCTTCGATCGAAATCTGAGAGCCCTCGCTGAGCGGTGGGATTGTTTTGATCGTTGAACGTCTGCTCGCCGAAGATCGGGTCGCCGTAAAAGCCGAAAGCGCTTGAACCTATGCTATCGCCCGCTGTGTCAATTGACTTCGAGAAGGTATATGCCGCCAGGAAGCGAAAACCGTAACTGAATCTTTTGTCGATTGTCGCCAGCAGGGAGTCGTAGTGGGAGGTAGCGTCGCCTCGCAGGTCAAAAACCGGCGGAGCGATACCTAGAAATCGTACGCGTTCGACGGCATTCGTGACCGAGTTGGCGGTCAATCCATTTACAGGATTCGAGAGACTGGCCAGCGCGGGCTGATTGTTGCTCCGTATCACCGTAAGGTGAGTGCCCGTGGCGCCTGCATAGGCGAGGGACAGTAAATAGCTTTTCAGTTGATACTGAATCTGCAGGCCATAGTGCTGACTTGAAGCTTCCCTGAAATCGGGATCAATGAAGCCGACGAGCAGCGGTGTGCGATCTCCGGTATATGGTGGTCCCGGGAGCATCGTGCCGATAAAGTTGGGAAAGCTCGACGCCGGAGGCAGTGCGGGAAATGGTTGCTGCAGGTTGGCTTCTGCATTGGCGGCGCCAATCAAAAGCTTGGAGAACTGAAAAGGCGGGAGAAAGGCAAGATTGGTTGCGCCGCCGAAAAAGTTGAGGCGGTTCGCGTACACTCCATAGCCGCTTCTGACGACAATGTTGCGGGATGGGAAAGGCAACCAGGCTACGCCGATGCGCGGCTCGGGATGCAATTTAATCGAGTCATTGAGAAGCGTTGAATTGCCGCGCGGAAACCCTTCGGGAGCAGATCCTGTGTAATTGTCCGGCAGGACGAATCCGGATGTGGTGGGATCTGTAAATCCACCCGGTAGTGGCGGAACATACAACTCCGTGGCAAAGTTCGCCATCCGCCCATGTGCTTCGCTTTGCTGACCGTTCGCCTCGAGGCGAAACCCTAAATTGACGGTAAGAGTTGACGAGATCTTCCAATCTTCGACTACAAACAAATGGGCTGCCGTCGAACGCAGTCCGGCGTGAACGACGGTGGCGCTGCTCAGCGAGGAGAAAACGTTAGATATAGGTGTGCCATTGCCACCTGCGCTGACAGGTCCTGATGGCAAACCAAGCAGGAAATCGGGAAAGGAGAGTAAGGTGAGCGATCCATCCGTGTAGTCCGGGCTCTCATTGAACTGGTTCCGGAAGATCTCGGATCCCAAACGGAGATTGTGCTTCCCTCGCGCCAATGACAGGATATCGGAAAAATAGAAATGGTTGTTCGAAGTTCGACTTTTGTCCTCATTTGCGTGTCCAAGCCGGAAAGCACCCAGAACCAGCATGTTCGGCAGGCTTCTCACCTGCGCGTCGCCGACCCGGCTAATCCCCACGTCCTGAGCCGTGAGCGTTCCTAAAGAAGAGCTTCTACTGCCGACGTGGGTGAAGCCAGCACGGAATTGGTTGACCGCACTCGCGGAGAATGTGTGGGTATGCGAAATCGCGAGATTTCGGTTGGCGAATCTACGAAGTGCCGGGAACCCAGGGATAGTGGCCCCGGAGAAGGGCAAATTTTGGTCGGAGTTCGACCAGAAGAATTTCGCCGATAACTGATCCGCTTTGCTGAATATGTGGTCGACATTCGTGTTGAACTGATCTTCGTCATAGCGCCCCGGCAAGACAGCAGTGTAGTTGACACCACTACTGACAATCTGCGGGGCCGGGATCACAAATGAACCATCCGGATTTTTTGTGTTCAGCAAATTGAGAGCTACAGGGTTAATGTTTGATCCATCCTGCGCGACCGCGACGCCCCCAAACAGTCCCGTTTGGCCACCGAAGATTGCACCTAAGGAAACTGGCGTACGGATCTGAGGGATTGGAGGCAGACTCAGCGATCGCACACTGCTGGCGAGTGAGGCGGCATTCACGTCTCGTGTGGCTTGGTAGGAGACGAAGAAGAGGGTCCGCTTTCTGGACCAAGGCATGGGGCCGCCAAATGTACCCCCAGGTTGGTTGCGGCGAAAATCTCCTCTTGGGACTCCCGTGGCATTCGCAAAGAAGTTGTTCGCGTCCAAAGCCTCGTTGCGGCCAAAGTAATAGACGTTGCCGTGAAACTCGGCCGTGCCCGACCGCGTCTCGATGACAACATTCGCCCCGCTTCCTCTTCCATACTGAGCATCGTAGAGCGAGGTCTGAACTTTGAATTCCTGGATCGCATCCGGTGCCGGTATCGCCAGTCCTCCGCCGCCGTTCGGAGTCGCCTCGGTCATATTGGCGCCGTCGCTGTTTGAATCCACGCCGTTCACCATGAAGTTGTTGTCACCGCTGCGCGCTCCGTTCGCGCGAATTTCCTGGCTTCCTGCTCCCAGTTGTGTCGCATCCACCACGTTGGTGTTTGTGCCGGCCGTCAAGCCGAGAATCTGGGTGTAGTTACGGTTCACGAGCGGCAAGGTCACTATCGCCTGTCGATCGATCACACTTCCGAGTGTCGCATTGTCTGTTTGCAACAGCGGAACCTTGACTACGACTTCCTCATTTGCACCTTTGACGGTGAGCTGTGTGGTAATGCTCGTCACTTCGGTAATTTGAATCAACACATGGCTCACCACCGCGGTCGCAAAGTTAACCGCCTCTATAGTTAGCTCATACTCGCCCGCAGGCAGCAGGGAAAACCGATATGACCCGTTCTGGCGGGTGAAAGCGGTGAGAGTCCCATCTGTTCCGTAGTTGCGCAAGGTGATCTTTGCATTCGGCATGACGGCGCCGGTTGGATCCGTAACGGTGCCAGTCAACGCGCCCGTCGACGCTGTCTGGGCGCAAAGATGAAGTGAGGTCGCGACGAATAGCAGCCAAAGAACCAGGCTCGAGGCGCCTGCAACAGTGGTAACTAGTGGCAAAGAGGTACCCCGGGTGACGCGTCCTCTCCAGTTCGATAGCGCCGACTGAACGCGAAAGATCATCCGTTCCCCACAGCATATCGGCAAGGATATCCGAGTCATTTTCGCACAGTGGAGCGCACAAGCCGAAGCCCTCCGCAAGGTACTCGCTCGGGGTGGCGCACTGCGTACGCGATTCCCACTGCGGCGCCCTGGCAACCGCCCAGGATGGAGAATTGCTCCAGGCCGGCGGCATCCACCAGTTCTTCAAAGTCCTGGACCGTCCGTTCGAATGAAAAATCGCTTACGTTCCAGTCCGAGAGACCGCTGCCGCGCTGGTCGTACCGTACCAGGGTGTTGTGCCGCATGATCTCGGACAGCCAGCGCGCCTGCAGAGGGGTCTTCCACTCGAAATCCAGGTGATTGAGCCAGTGGATCGTTCGCACCAGCACCGGCCCGCGCCCTGCTACGTTGTACGCGATCCGCACACCGTCGCTTGTGGTGAAGAATTCGATCTGTTGATCCGGAGCGCCGGGTGGTTGCACGGGTAATTCCATTGGGAGCAATCGACGGTGTGGCTTCGGGACGGTGACTTCGGCAACGAATCGATAGCCGTGCCGGGGTACGGTTTCGATGCACTTCGCCGGATGGAGCAGTTTCCGCAACTGCGAAATGCAATAGTCCAGGTTGTTATCTTCGACGACCGAGTCCGGCCAGACGGACTCCATGAAGGCGTCCTTGCGCACGAGCTTGCCGGCATTCTCCACCAACACGCGAAGAGTGTCGAACAGTTTGCCCCGCAGGCGGAT
>Ga0207647_10002644_pt1 | contig 13544 bp, 9 predicted proteins | sample KBSCornC2_FD_184295 | JGI IMG/M metagenome (GOLD analysis project Ga0207647, IMG submission 184295) | Corn rhizosphere microbial communities from Kellogg Biological Station, Michigan, USA - C2 (SPAdes) (version 2) | ecosystem: Host-associated > Plants > Roots > Rhizosphere ...
GCTGATCGGCTTCACCAAGATTTTACGCAACCGCACATCGCAGCGCGCGGCGGAACAAGCGATCCGCGAAGAACGCCGCAATCTGGAAGTACTCAACCGTGTAGGCTCTGCGCTCGCCACCGAAAGCGACCTGCAACGCCTAGTACAGATCGTCACCGACGCCGGCGTTGAGCTGACGGGCGCGGAGTTCGGCGCCTTCTTCTACAACGTGTTGGACGAAGCCGGCGAAAGCTACATGCTCTATACGCTTTCGGGTGTTCCGCCCGAGGCCTTTGCCGGTTTTCCTATGCCGAGAAACACCGCGATCTTCGCACCGACCTTCGGCGGCGAGGGCATAGTCCGATCCGACGACATCACGCAGGATCCTCGCTACGGCCATAATGCGCCTTACAAGGGCATGCCGGACGGGCATCTGCCGGTCCGTTCCTACCTAGCGGTGCCGGTGGTCTCCCGATCCGGCGGGGTGATTGGCGGACTTTTTTTCGGCCATGCCGAGGCCGGTAGGTTCAGCGAACGATCGGAGCGCGTGCTTGCCGGTCTCGCGGCCGAAGCGGCCGTGGGAATCGACAATGCACGCCTCACGCACGCGGCGCAGCGGGAGATTGAGGTGCGCAAGCGTGCCGAAGAGGCATTGCGCGAGCTCAACGCGACGCTGGAGCAACAGGTATCGGAACGGACCGAACAACTTCGCCGCAATGAGGAAGCACTGCGCCAATCGCAGAAGATGGAAGCCGTTGGCCAACTCACGGGCGGTATCGCCCATGATTTCAATAATCTGCTGCAGATCATTATCGGCAATCTGGAGGCGTTGCAGCGCAGCCTTCCCGACGATTCAGCGCGCCTGCGGCGGGCAGCCGACAACGCCATGGCGGGTGCGCAGCGCGCCGCTTCGCTCACTCAGCGACTGCTCGCTTTTTCGCGGCGGCAGCCGCTCAACCCAAGGCCGGTCGACCCGAACGCCCTGGTAGGCAGCATGTCGGACCTGCTCCACCGCACGTTAGGCGAAACCATTTCGGTCGAAACCGTGCGGGGAGCCGGCGTCTGGCGGATCGAAGTCGATCCGACCGGATTGGAAGCCGCTATCCTCAACCTCGCGGTGAACGCCCGCGATGCAATGCCCGACGGCGGCCGGCTGACCATAGAAACGGCCAACGCCTATCTCGATAAAGCCTATACTCGTGCACATAGCGAAGTTTCGCCCGGCCAATATGTTGCCCTGTCGGTTTCGGATACCGGCATCGGCATGGACCAGGCGACGATAACCCAGGCTTTCGAACCTTTCTTCACGACCAAACCTGTTGGTCAGGGTACCGGGCTCGGGCTGAGCCAGGTCTACGGGTTCGTGAAACAATCCGGCGGGCACCTGAAAATCTATTCCGAGCCGGGCGAAGGAACCACGATCAAAATTTACCTGCCTCGTCTCGACGGTGACAGCAGCGAGGAAGAGAGCGCTGGCCCGCTTTCCGCCCCGGAGGGTTCGGCCGCCGAGACAATTCTGGTGGTCGAGGACGATCAGGATGTGCGCCAGCAATCGGTGGAGGCGTTAGGCGAGCTCGGCTATCATGTGCTCGAGGCGGGAGATGGGCCTTCGGCGTTGCGCATATTGAGGCGGGAAGCGCATGTCGACCTGCTCTTCACCGACGTGGTTCTGCCCGGTGGTTTGACGGGTGCCCAGGTCGCGGCCGAAGCGCAGGCGATACAGCCGGGTATCAAGGTCCTGTTCACGACCGGCTATGCCCGCAACGCCATTGTTCACAATGGCCGGCTGGACCCGGGCGTCCAGCTCATCACCAAACCCTATTCGTTCGTCGATCTCGCGGCGAAGATCCGTGACGTACTCGACGGGCTGACGTGATTTGGGTGCGCCTTCGTTCTGCAACGGCCGCGCTCTAAGCTGGGAAAGCAATATGAACTTCGGGACGCGCCCCATGAACGCCATACGCCCCCTGCTGACGATGGTGCTGGCCATCACCAGCGTGACGCCGATCGAGGCCCGCATCCTGGGTGACCATGGGAAGGATTGCATCCCCTTGCGCTCGATCCGCGCCGAGACAGCCGAAAGCGACAGCAGCCTGATCTTTCACACCAAGGGCGATCGCGCTTACCGCAATACTCTACCCGCCCCGTGCGAAGGCCTGAAAAGCTTGAACAATCTCGGCGAGCTCGGCTTGCGCGCCAAGGAGGAAGACCTGCTGTGCGCGGGCGATTTGGTTTGGCTCAAGACCAATGACCTGTTCTCCGCGGGAAGCGAAGCCGATGGCGACACCGCGACGTGCAAGCTCGGTTCGTTCGAGCCCATTTCCGAAATGTCATTGAGCGAATTCCTGCGGCGATAACCGCAAGCGCCAGCATCAATCCTTGAGCAGCATGACGGACACCCGGTGCTCGCAGCTTTGGCGCGGCTGCGCGTCGGGTGGCGTCGCGGGATCCTCAACCGCGCTATGAAAACAGCCGCGATAGGGCTGCGGGTCTTCGCTACGCATCAGCTGGAACAGTTTGAACACCAGGACCTCGTCTGCGGTCATGTCCGGATAATAGAACCAGCGCTGACGCGGATTATGGCGCAAGCCGATATGATGGGTGGTTGCCCCTCCCGGCGCGATCCCCTCGAGCGCGGTGGGAACGATGTCAGCCATATCAACGCTGGCCGGATCGCACAAAGCGAGTGGCATATGCTTGAGCGGACCGGCCATTCCGGTCGTGCGCCAGAAATCGAGCACCATGAAGCCTTCGACGTCATCCTGTTCGAACCGCGCGCGCCATTGCGCAGCGATCTCCGGCGAGGCGAAGGCCTGGAGATTGTGCTGATATTCCTCGGCACTGGTGCCATGGTCCTGATGCACGCCCTTTCCGTAATGAGGATTGGCCGTGCCGGCCCCGCGACGAACGATACGCGGGGCCTGCATGACGATCAGTCTGCGCCCGGGATAAAGGCGCTCGCGGATCAGCGTCTCGACTTCGGGCAGATATAGCCGGTCAATCTGGGCCTCGTCATCCCAGTCACTCATTTGGGTAGGCGCATCGAGCAGGACGAAGCCGTGCGCTTCGAGGAAATCATGTTCGGAGACCGCTTCGGCTTGGAGCAGGCGCGCGTCCGCGATCTGCGCTTTCGGCTTGGGCGGCAGTGATCGCCCCGATTTGCCCTGCCAAAGCTGCGAGAGGTTGACCCGCTCTCGCGCCACAAAATCGGGTGGGAATTGGCCGTTGAGCTCGGTTTCGATCATGCCCTCTCCTGGGAGAAGGCTTTTAGCTCAAAAATTCCCGCACGTAATCGTTCGCCGGATGATCCTGGACCGCCCGCGGCGTGTCATATTGCTCAACCCGGCCGCCGCCCAGGATCGCCACCTTGTCGGCAAGCGCGAACGCTTCCTCATAATCATGCGTGACGAAGATCGATGTCAGCCCCACGCGGTTGTGGATCTCGCGCAGCGCATCGCGCAGCTCCCGCCGCACCTTGGCATCCAGCGCGCCAAAGGGTTCGTCGAGCAACAGGATTTTGGGCTCACGCGCCAGCGCACGGGCAAGCGCCACACGCTGGCGCTGGCCGCCGGATAGCTGCGCCGGATAGCGCTTGCCGTAACCCGGAAGCTGCACCAGCTCGAGCAACTCCTCCACGCGCGCCTTGATCGCCTCCCGATCGGGGCGTTGGCGACGCTTCATCACCTCCAGCCCGAAGGCGATGTTGTGCTCGACCGTCATGTGCCGGAACAGCGCGTAATTCTGAAAGACGAAGCCGATGCCTCGATCCTGCGGCGCGCGCAGCGTCACATCCTCGCCGCCAAAAAGGATGTGGCCGCTCTCGGCCGTCTCCAGCCCCGCGATGATGCGGAGCAAGGTGGTCTTGCCCGACCCGGAAGGACCCAACAACGCAACGAATGCCCCATCGTCAATCTCGAGCGAGACGTCCCGGAGCGCCGGATAATGGCCAAAACCCTTGACGATGTTCTGAACGGTTATGGTCATCGACGCAGTGCCTGGTACGGCTCGCATCCCGCCTTTTGGACGAGCATCGTGCGACGGTTCCGCCGACAGGCGATCCCTGCGAGTGTGATCGGAGCCCGGGCCCAGCGGTTCAGATTCAAGTGCAGAAACTCCGGTCATAGCTCAATGGCCCGCCGCGGCGAGCTGATCGCCATGCCGCCATTCGAGCAACGTCTTCACCACCAGCGTAACGAGCGCGAGCCCCGCAAGTAACGACGCGACCGCGAAGGCCGCAGCGAAATTATATTCGTTGTACAGAACCTCGACTTGCAGGGGCATGGTGTTGGTCTCTCCCCGGATATGGCCGGAAATCACCGAGACCGCGCCGAACTCGCCCATCGCGCGAGCGTTGGTGAGCAGCACCCCGTAGAGCAAACCCCAGCGTATGTTGGGGAGCGTCACCCACAGAAAGATGCGCCAGCCGGGCGCGCCAAGCGTCAGCGCCGCCTCTTCTTCTTCCCTGCCCTGGCTCTGCATCAGCGGGATCAGCTCGCGCGCGACGAAAGGCAAGGTCACGATGAGCGTCGCAAGCACGATGCCGGGCTTGGCAAAGGCGATGCGGATGTCGTGCGCGAGCAGCCAGTCGCCGAACCAGCCCTGTGCACCGAACAGCAGCAAGTACATCATGCCCGCGACTACCGGCGAGATCGAGAAAGGCACATCGATCAGCGTGATGAGCAGGTTCTTGCCTGGGAAATCATGCTTGGTGATTGCCCAGGCCGCAGCAACGCCGCACACCATGTTGATCGGTACCGATATGGCGGCCACGGTGAGCGTGAGCTTGATCGCAGCCCGTGCATCGGGCTCGCTGATGGCGGCCTTGAAGGCAGCGAGCCCATGGCGGAAGGCTTCGGTGAACACCGACGCCAGCGGCAGGACAAGGATCAGCCCGACATAAGCGATCGCGGCCAGCACCAGCAGGAGCTTGGTCGTGAAGCTCTCGCTGATCGCCTTGTTCTTGGCGCTCATGCCGATCGCCTCCTGAGTACGTAACCCTGCCAGGCGTTGATCAGCAGCAGTAGTAACAGGCTGGCCAACAGCAGTACGGTCGCGATCGCTGTCGCGCCGGCATAGTCATATTCCTCGAGCTTGGTGACGATCAGCAGCGGCGCGATTTCAGACTTGAAGGGCATATTGCCCGCGATAAAGATCACCGATCCATATTCACCGACACCGCGCGCGAAGGCGAGTGCGAAGCCGGTCACCACCGAGGGAAAGATTTCCGGCAAGATGACGCGGCGGAAAATCGTCCAGCGACCGGCGCCCAACGTCGCCGCCGCCTCCTCCAGTCCGCGTCCGAGATCGGCCAGCACCGGCTCCACCGTGCGCACCACGAAGGGCAGCCCGATGAAGGTCAGCGCGATCACTACCCCGATCGGATTATAAGCCAGTTGGAGACCGAAAACCGAGGCGGGCTTGCCGACCCATCCGCTGCTCGCATAGACCGCCGTCAGCGCGATGCCGGCCACCGCCGTGGGCAAGGCAAAGGGCAGATCCACGAGCGCACCCAACAGGCGCCGCCCAGGAAAGCGGTAGCGCACAAGCACCCAGGCAACGAGCAGGCCGAAGACGGCGTTGACAGCCGCGGCAACCAAGGCCGCACCGAAGCTCAGCTCATAAGAGGCGAGCGCACGTCGCGAGAAAGCCGCGTCGATGAAATGTGCCGGGCCTAAGGTCACCGACTTCGCAAACAAGGCGATAAGCGGCAACAGGAGCAGGACCGTCAGCCATAAGATGGTGACCGTGAGCGTCAGCGGAAGACCGGGGAGCGGCGAATGCCGTCTTCCCCGGCCATGGCGCGGTCGTGGCAATGATATGGTCGCCATCAGAAGTCGAACTGCAGCCTCGTTGCGTAGGCATCGCCCTTGGCGGTCGTGCCATTAATCGCGACCGGTGCAACCACCAAAGGTGAGTTGGTGCCCTTGAAGCGAATATAATTGAAGATGAACCGAGTGTTCGGGTTCAGATACCAGTTCAGTCCGCCCGTCCACGACGTCGCGAGGTGCGACAAAGGTGAGATGGCATGGTCCGTCAGGTCCATGCGATCATAACGGGCGGCGAGTTCGAACGCGCCCCAGTGGCCGGCCGCCGGATTGAAGTCGTTGAACGGCTTCACGCGATCGATCGTCCCCGCCTTGAACCCGCGACTCTCGCCGGTCAGGAAGAAGCTACCGAACACATAATAGCCGTCGAAATTGCCCGATGGCCCCGCGCCGTAACGGTCGACATTCAGATGGCCGTATTCACCCTGGGCAGAGAACGGCCCATAGACGAGCGCGCCTTCGGCACCCCAATAGGTCGCGTCGCGCACGCCCCGGGTTTGAGCGGTTCCGCTCGTCACGGGGCCGAGCGTCACCGACTCGATCAGCCCGTTATCGACGCGCGTGCCGGGGCGATCACCCAGCGTGACGCTCTTGCCTGCGATCTGGCTCGCATGGAACCCGGACAGGCCGGCATGGATGACGCGCCCGGTATCGTTCACGGGCTCAAAGGTGACGCGGCCGTTGACGCTATAAACCTCGTCCGGCGTGGTCGCGTTGCGCTGCACGCCTTCACCCGCGCCGAAGACGCCAACCGTCGCGGTGATCTTGGGGGTGATGTAGGCGAGGCTTGCGCCGACACGCCGCTCCGCGCCGACGGTCCCGAAAGCGTTGGTGAACATGCCACGCTCCAGGAATTCGTTGAGCGCGTCGGTGCTGTTGGCCTCCAGGCCGTATGGCGCCTTATGTTGGCCGACGGTCAGGATGACATTCTTGAAGCCGGTATATTGGATATAGGCATCGAGCAGGTTGACCGAATTCTTCACGAACTCGGCCTCGATCCGATATCTCCACACCTTCCAGGCGGTGCCGTCGAAGCCGAAGCGGCCGCGGCGGATATCCGTGCCATTGCTATAGTCATAACCGCCGGCGCGGCTGTGATAGGCCGCATAATCGATCTGGAACGTGCCGCGCGGATGGAAGGTGAAGCTGTCCGTCACGTCGCTGAAGGTTGGTGCCGGGCCAGGCTGCACTTCCTTGGCCGCGCGTACCTCCACTTTCTGAACGCGCGTTGCGGTTTCACTCGCATCCGCTTCCAATTGCTTGTTGCGTGCTTCCAGCGCGGCGACCTTGGCCTCCAGCTCGTTCAGACGATCGAGGATGGCATTACCCGTCTTGGCCACGGGCTGCGGCGTGGGCTCGTCCGCGGGGACGGAGGTATCGAGCCCCGATCCTTGCGGAGCGGCGGAGGTTTGCGCCGCAAGCGGCGTGGCAAAGGCCAGCGCCGAGGCGCTGGCCAGCAGGAACTGGCGGATCATGATAAGCCCTTTCTGTTGAAGCGATGGGCCGTTCAGCCCTTTCGCTCCCCTAAACCACGTAAATCCTTATTATTTCTTTGCGTCTTCGAACACCTGATCGAACACGCCGCCATCGTTGAAATGCGCAGCCTGGACGCGCTTCCAGCCACCGAAATTCTTATCAATCGAGAGCAGCGGCAAGCTTTGGAAACGGCTCTTGAACTGCGCGGCCACCGTTGGGTCACGGGGACGATAATAATTCTTGCCGATGATCTTCTGCGCCTCGGGCGTGTAGAGGAACTTGAGATACGCCTCTGCCACTGCGCGGGTGCCCTTGCGATCGACCACCTTGTCCACGACTGCGACTGGCGGCTCGGCCAGGATCGAGATGGAGGGATAGACGATCTCGAACTTGCCCTTGCCCAGCTGGTTGGTCGCAAGGAATGCCTCATTCTCCCAGGCGAGCAGGACGTCGCCCTGACCCCGCTGGACGAAGGTGGTAGTGGCGCCGCGCGCGCCGCTATCGAGCACCGGGACGTTGCGCAGGAGCTTGGTCATGTAATCGCGCGCGCCCGCAACCGAGCCGGTGGCTTTCTGCGCATAGCCCCAGGCAGCGAGATAGTTCCAGCGCGCGCCCCCCGACGTCTTGGGATTGGGCGTGATCACCTTGACGCCGGGCTTGATCAGATCGGGCCAGTCGTGAATCCCCTTGGGATTACCCTTGCGGACAAGGAAAACGATCGTCGAGTAATAAGGTGTGGAATTTTGCGGCAGGCGCGACTGCCAGTTGGCGGGCAGCACCTTCGCCTTATCGGCAATCGCGTCGATATCCGCCGCGAGCGCCAGCGTCACCACATCCGCCTGCAAGCCGTCGATCACCGCACGTGCCTGCGCGCCCGAACCGCCGTGGCTCTGCTTGATCGTGACCGTCTGGCCCGTCTTCGCTTTCCAATCCGCGGCGAAGGCCGCGTCGATGTCGCGATAGAGCTCTCGCGTCGGATCATAGCTAACGTTGAGCAATTCGGCGGGCGCGGCTGCGCTTGCAGAAATGGGTGCAAGGCCCGTGGCCACAGCGACGGCTGCAAAGATCAATCCGCGGCGATGCATAGAACCTCCCTCAATGCTCGAGAGGACGCTATTTCACTATTCCCTACCCGGCAATGGTGAAATCTCGTTGCGGATATGTAGCTTTTCTTGTGTGCCCCAAAGCCCGCCCGAATATCCTCAAGCGGGCGACAACGCTTCCGCCGCCAATTCGGACCCGGCCGCATCGGCCAATGATGTATTTTCCAGGATGGCTACCGCGCCGGCGCGGACCTGGAGCAGCACGCGGCGGATCGCACAGGTCGCCTCATCATGGCAGTCGCCGCAACGCTGGTAGAAATTCTCGCTGGCACAGGGCACCAGGGCAATGGGACCATCGATCGCGCGGATGACCTCCACGAAACTGATTTCATTTGCCGGCCGCGCAAGGACATAACCGCCTCCCGGGCCGCGCCGGCTGGTCACCAGTCCGGCCTTCTTCAAGTCGACCATGATGAATTCAAGATATTTGCGCGGGATCATCTGCATCTCGGCCATTTCGCCGACCTGGATGGTGCGGGAGCCGCCATGTTCGACGAGATGCAGAAGCGCGCGCAGCGCATAGCGGGCTTTTTGCGACAGCATGAAGATGAGATAGCGAGCATGGGCACGAAACGCCACATGTGCGAAGTATAACGAAATTCATTTGGTTTTGTCCTGCGGGCATGCTTGAAGCGGGCAAGAGCGCGAGGCCATGAAGCCCGCGGAACAGGGGAGAGCGACGGATGACGGGCTTGGCGCGCGTGGCGGCACTGCTGCTGGGAGTATCGGCTTCAGCCCTGGCGCTTGCTGCGGAGCCCGCTCAAGTCGGTCCCTTCAATACGGAGATCGCGGCGGGCGGCGATGCTTTGGTAACTCCGCTGGGAGCATCCGGGACGACATTGCCAGTGGCGCAGGGTTGGACGCTCCAGGCATGGATTAACCCCCATCTGGTTCCGCAAGGCACGGCGACGGTCGCAGGCGTGGGTGCCCCCGGCGCGGGCTTATTTCTGGCGCTGGTGGATGGTGCGCCGGCGCTCGTAACTCCGGCTGGGATCGTGAAGGGCAATAGCCGGCTGCCTTTGGACAAGTGGAACCTCGTGACAGCCGTTGCCGACAAAGGCACGGCGCGGCTTTACGTGAATGGGCTGGAAGTCGCGAGCGGCGCGACCAACGCGGCTCAAATTGCGGCCGAGGCACGACTGGGTGGCGATGGCTTTGGCGGACGGGTCGCGGGCTTCAACTATGCGCCGGGCGCGCTGTCGCCGGCGGAGATACAGAAGAGAGCGGCAAAAGCGCCTGATCCAGCACTGACCGCCTTCACGCTCTCCAGTCCGACCTGGCCGGTGCAGGTACGCCAGATGGCGGGACAGGTGACGCCGCAGCCGGCATGGACCTTGCCCAAAAGCAACGCTCCTTTCCAGAAGCCCGTGGCCAAACGGGAGCCCAAGGGCCCTGCTTTGGCCCAACGCGCGCCTGGTGTGTGGAGCGTTGCCGGCTGGCGCATGGCAGAAGGATCGAAGCTGCACGCGCCCGATGGCACCGTAATCTCGCGCGCCGGGTTCGGTGGCGGAAGTTGGTATGCCGCAACGGTCCCTGGAACCGCGCTCACCACGCTGGTCGACCGCGGCGTCTATCCTGATCCCGCTTACGGGTTGAACAATCTCGCCATTCCCGAAACGCTCGCGCATCAGGATTATTGGTACCGAACCGAGATCGACGTACCCGCCGACCTGACCGGCAAGCACCTCGCGCTGACCTTCAACGGTGCAAATTATGCCGCTGAAATCTGGGTCAACGGCGCGCGCATCGGTGACATGAAAGGCGCCTTCATCCGCGGCCATTTCGATGTGACCGGCAGGCTTGTCCCCGGCCAGCGCAACGCGATCGCGGTACGCGTCTCGCCCCCACCCCACCCCGGCATCACATCTGAGGAATCGCTGACCTCCGGCGTGGGTGAGAATGGCGGAATGATGATGCTCGACGGCCCGACCTTCGAGGCGAGCGAAGGGTGGGACTGGATCCCGACCGTGCGCGACCGCAATACCGGTCTCTGGCAGGGAATCGATCTGACCGCGACGGGAGATGTTCAGATCGGCGACGCACAGGTGATCACGCACCTGCCGAAGCCGGATAACACGGTCGCTGACATCACGATTGAAGTGCCGCTCACGAACGTGAGCGACCATGCGATCACGACCGCGCTGGATGCGAGCTTCGATGATGTGCGCGTGAGCAAATCGGTCACGCTTTCGCCGGGCGAGACCCTGGTTCGCCTAACGCCTGCCGATTTCCCGCAGCTCTCGGTGCATAACCCCAAGCTCTGGTGGCCGAACAATTATGGCGCGCCCAACCTTCACAACCTGCACCTGAGCGCCGGCACGTCGGACGCGAAGAACGTGCGCTTCGGCATGCGCGAAGTGACCTACGAGCTATCGCTCATGGACCACGATGGTGCGCTCCGCCGGGTGCTGATCGATCCCACCAAGGCACGCGATCTGCACCAGCAGATTGTCGACCATCGGCATGAGGCGATCCGCCAGGTACCCAAGGGCTGGGCTTACAGTTTCGCAGCCGGCGCGGAGAATTCGCCCGCGGTGACGCCGATCGAGGGTGATGAGGGCCTGTCACCCTTCCTGGTGCTGCGCGTAAATGGCGTACGCATTGCCGCGCGCGGCGGAAGCATCGGCATGGATGATTTCATGAAGCGGGTCAGCCGCGAGCGCCAGGAGCCCTATTTCAAGCTCCATCGCGACGCGCATATGAACATCATCCGCAACTGGATGGGCCAGAATACGGGCGAGAATTTCTATGCGCTCGCCGACGAATATGGCCTGATGGTGTTCAACGATTTTTGGGAATCGACACAGGACTATAATATCGAGGCGCAGGATGTGCCCTTGTTCCTGGCCAATGCGAAGGACGTGATCCGGCGCTATCGCAACCACCCCTCAATCGTCGTTTGGGTACCGCGCAACGAAGGTGTCCCCCAGCCGATTCTGAACGAAGGCATCGAGAAGCTGATCGAGCAGGAGGACGGGACGCGCCTCTACATGGCTTCGTCCAACCGCATTTCGCTCCAGAACAGCGGGCCGTACAATTGGCGCAAGCCGGAGGAATATTTCACCGAGCACGCCAAGGGCTTCTCGGTCGAGCTGGGTACCCCGAGCTTCCCGACGCTAGAGAGCTGGAAGCGCGCCATCCCCGCGCCCGATCTGTGGCCGATCAGCGACGTGTGGGCCTATCATGACTGGCACCAGACCGGGAACGGCGCTGTCTCCAGCTATATGAAAGCCATGGACGAGCAGTTCGGCGCGGCGACGAGCCTCGAAGATTTCGAGCGCAAGGCGCAGATGCTGCAATATGTAAGTTATCGGGCGATCCTGGAGGGCTTCAACGCGGGTCTGTGGAAGACCAATAGCGCCCGCATGTTCTGGATGACGCAGCCCGCCTGGCCATCCTCGGCATGGCAGATCTTCTCGTCCGACTATGACACGCACGCTGCCTTCTATGGCACCAAGAAGGCGTCCGAGCCGGTTCACGTGCAGATGAACCTGCCGGATTATAAGGTGATCGTGGTCAACAACGGGCGCGATCCGTTGGCCGGCGCGACGGTGCATGCGCGGGTCACCACGCTCGACAACAAGCTGGTACTGGAAAAGAGCGTCGCGATTTCGGCCGGCGCTGGGCTGACGGCGGACGCCTTCACGCTCGATCTGGCGCCCGCGCTTGCCAATGGTGTGGTGCTGGTATCGCTCGACGTGACCGGCGCCTCGGGCGAGGTGCTATCGCACAATTTCTACTGGCAGGGCCGCGACCAGGCCTCCTACCGCGCACTGGATGGCCTTCCCCAGGTAAGGCTCGCGGCCAAGGCGACGAGCCACAGCGAGGGAGCGGATCGCGTGACGACCGTCGATCTTTCGAATCCGGCACGCAATGCGGCGATCGAGACCAAGCTGACGCTGTTCGGCGGCAACGGTGCACAAGTGCTGCCCGCCTATTTCAGCGACAATTATGTCTCGTTGCTGCCCGGCGAGAGCCGAAGGATCGAGATCCGGTATCCGGCGAGCGCCGCCAAAGGATCCGTGACGGTCAAGCTGCGCGGCTGGAACGTCGCGCCAACCGCAGTGAAGGCCAAGTAAGTGGCGCGCCGGGGTCTGCTCGGCGAGAGCATCGGAACCGCCGCCCTCGCCGGCTTGCTCTTCGGGTTCGATACGGCCGTGGTCGCGGGCGTGACGGCCGACTGGCGTCACGTCTTCGCGCTTGACGACGCCGCGCTCGGCGCGACGGTGAGCGCGGCGATTTGGGGCACGTTGGCAGGTGCGCTCTTTACGGGCGTTCCGGGTGACCGTTTCGGTGCTCGTGCGGTGTTGCGGCTGCTGGCCGCTGGCTATGTCCTTTCCGCGCTGCTCGCCTGTTTCTCGTGGGGGCTGGGCTCGTTGGTCGCGGCACGGCTGATTACCGGCATCGCAATCGGGGGATCCTCGGTGCTGGCCCCCGTCTATATCGCCGAAATCTCTCCACCCGAACGGCGCGGCCGGATGGTGGGCCTGTTTCAGCTGATGGTGGTCACAGGAATCCTCGTCGCCTTTCTATCGAACGCGGCGGTGGGGGCGTTTGCCGATCCCGCCACGGCGTGGAGGTGGAAACTGGGCGTGCCCGCACTTCCGGCCTTGCTCTTCCTCGCCCTGCTCTACCGCATCCCCAACAGTCCGCGCTGGTTGATCGCGCGCGGCCGCGAGGCCGAAGCCCGCGTGTCGCTCGATCTGGTCGGCGTGAAGGATCCCGACGGCGAATTGACGACGATCCGCGACGCACTGCGGGGCGAAGCCGAGGAGCGCGCGACCCGCCTATCCTGGAGACTGCACCGCAAACCCATCGTGCTGGCCGTGCTGCTTGCGGGCTTCAATCAGCTCGCAGGTATCAATGCCATCCTCTATTATTCCAACGATATTTTCGCGGCCGCAGGTTATGGCCGCCTGTCTGCCGACCTGCAGACGATCGCCGTCGGCGCGACGAACCTTGGCTTCACCCTGGTGGGACTGGCCCTGATCGATCGGCTCGGGCGCAAGACCCTGTTGGTGGTCGGCGCGGCCGGCATGGCGATTTGCCTGGCGGTCGTCGCGGCGATCTTCTGGGGCGCCCTACCCAAGTCGCTATTGCTGGTGATGCTGGTCGGCTACATGGCCTTCTTTGCGCCGAGCCAGGGTGCGGTGATCTGGGT
>Ga0207647_10002647_pt1 | contig 13526 bp, 15 predicted proteins | sample KBSCornC2_FD_184295 | JGI IMG/M metagenome (GOLD analysis project Ga0207647, IMG submission 184295) | Corn rhizosphere microbial communities from Kellogg Biological Station, Michigan, USA - C2 (SPAdes) (version 2) | ecosystem: Host-associated > Plants > Roots > Rhizosphere ...
TTCGGTTTCAGCCTCGGCATCTTCGGCACCTTCCTGGTGTTCGGAACAGTATCCATTCCCGCCATTCTCGCGGCTGCACCCGGCATGGCCGGGTCGACGATCGGTTTTCTCGGCATGCGGGTCGATGTGATGACCTTGCTCTGCCTGCTGCTGTTCGTCGGCGCGATGGGTAAGTCGGCGCAGCTTGGGCTGCACACTTGGTTGCCGGACGCGATGGAAGGTCCGACTCCGGTTTCGGCGCTGATCCACGCCGCGACGATGGTCACCGCGGGCGTGTTCATGGTTTGCCGCCTGTCGCCGATGTTCGAGACAAGCCAGACCGCACTGACGGTCGTCACCTATGTCGGTGCAGCCACTGCCTTGTTTGCCGCGACAGTCGGTACGGTGCAGACCGACATCAAGCGCGTGATCGCTTATTCGACCTGCTCGCAGCTTGGTTACATGTTCTTCGGCGCGGGGGTCGGGGCGTTCGGTGGGGCGATGTTCCACCTCTTCACGCATGCCTTCTTCAAGGCTTTGCTGTTCCTCGGCGCAGGCTCGGTGATCCATGCCATGCACCATGAGCAGGACATGCGCTTCTATGGCGGCCTTAGGAAGCATATCCCGATCACCTTCTGGGCGATGATGGCGGGCACGCTCGCGATCACGGGCGTGGGCCTTGAGGAAGTGTTCGGCTTTGCAGGCTTCTATTCGAAGGACGCGATCATCGAGGCGGCCTATGCGCGCGGTACGACCGCAGGCGGCATCGCCTTCTTCGTTGGTGTCGCCGCGGCCTTGCTGACGAGCTTCTATTCATGGCGCCTCGTCTATTTGACGTTCTTTGGTGAGGCTCGCTGGGTTGGCTCGGAGCACATTCAGCATGCGATCCATGACGCGCACCATAATCATGGGCACGATCACGGCCACGATCACGATCATGCGCACCACGATGCTCATCATGATGCACCTGACGAGGGCGCGGGCAGCGAGCCGGGCGTAGATTCGCGCGGTGCTGAGGATATGCCGAAGGGCACCGGTGGCTATCACCCGCATGAGAGCCCGCTCAACATGCTGATTCCGCTGATCGTTCTGTCGGTCGGCGCGGTGTTCGCGGGTTGGGCTTTTGCCAAGCCGTTCATCGGCGAGGGCGGTGTCGCCTTCTGGCAGGGTAGCCTGTGGTTCAACCACGAGTTCATGGAATCGATCGAGCATATCCCGGCAATCGCCAAGTGGATGCCGTTCATCGTGATGCTCGCAGGCCTGCTAATCGCTACCTGGGCTTATGTCTGGGACAAGAGCTTGCCCTCGCGCGTGGCGGGTTCGGCGCGCGGCCTCTACGCTTTCCTGCTCAACAAATGGTATTTCGACGAATTGTACGACATCCTCTTTGTGCGCCCCGCCTTCGCGCTCGGCCGACTGCTATGGAAACGAGGCGACCAGGGTACGATTGATCGCTTCGGTCCAAATGGTGCCGCTTGGGTGGTGCAGCTCGGCGGGGTCGTCAGCCGCAAGATGCAGTCGGGCTATGTCTATACCTATGCGCTGGTGATGCTGCTTGGCCTTGCGGCCGCGGCGACCTGGGTGATGGCGGCCTGATATGAACCAGCTCGGCTTCCCTATTCTTACGCTGCTCGTTGCGCTGCCGGTCTTCGGGGCGATAGCCTGCATCTTTGCCGATGCGAAGGCGGCCCGCTGGATCGCGCTCGGCGCCACCCTGGTCGATCTCCTGTTGGGTGTCTGGCTGTGGGCCGCTTACCAGATCGGCGGGCCGCAATGGCAGTTCGTTGAGCATCTGCCCTTGTTCGGTCGCTTCGGCTGGTCGCTCGGCATCGACGGTATCGCGCTGATGCTGATCGAGCTTTCGGTATTCCTGATGCCGATCTGCATTCTTGCTAGCTGGGAATCGATCCAGAAGCGCGTGCCGGAATATATGGCGGCGTTGCTGCTGACCGAAGCGCTGATGCTCGGCGTGTTCGAGGCGCAGGATATGTTCCTGTTCTACCTGTTCTTCGAGGCCGGCCTGATCCCGATGTATCTGATCATCGGCATCTGGGGGGGCGCCGAGCGCATCTACGCCTCGTATAAGTTCTTTCTCTACACCTTGCTCGGATCGGTGCTGATGCTGATCGCGATGCTGTGGATGGCGAATTATGCGCAATCCACCAGCATTCCGGTGCTGATGCAGACCAATTTCCCCGCGCATGCGCAGACGTGGCTGTTCCTCGCCTTCTTCGCCTCGTTCGCGGTGAAAATGCCGATGTGGCCGTTCCACACCTGGCTGCCTGACGCGCACGTGCAGGCGCCGACCGCCGGATCGGTAATCCTGGCAGGCGTGCTGTTGAAGATGGGCGGTTACGGCTTCATCCGCTTCTCGCTGCCGATGTTCCCGATCGCGAGCGCGCAGCTTTTCTGGCTGATCGCGACTTTGTCGGGCGTGGCAATCGTCTACACCAGCCTCGTCGCGCTGGTGCAGCAGGACATGAAGAAGCTGATTGCTTATTCGTCCGTGGCCCACATGGCCTTCGTCACCTTCGGCCTGTTCGCGTTCAACCGGCAGGGGATTGAAGGCTCGCTCCTGGTGATGCTGAGCCACGGCTTGGTGTCGGGCGCGCTCTTTCTATGCGTCGGCGTCGTATATGACCGCCTGCATACGCGCGAGATTTCCCGCTACGGTGGCGTATCGACCAATATGCCGCGTTACGCGCTGCTGTTCATGCTGTTCACCATGGCTTCGGTCGGTCTGCCCGGCACGTCGGGCTTTGTCGGCGAGTTCCTGAGCATGATGGGCATTTACGGGGCTTCGACCTGGGCCGCCTTCGTCGCGACAACAGGTATCATCCTCGGCGCAGCCTATATGCTCTATCTGTATCGTCGCGTGGCCCAGGGGCCGCTCGACAAACCCGATGTTGCGGCGATGCAGGATTTGTCGACGCGCGAGCTGTGGCTGCTCGGCCCAATCGCGCTCGTCGTACTGTGGATGGGCGTCTATCCGGAGAGCTTCATGGCGCCGATGCGCAAGGATGTGGGTGTGGTCTTGAGCCGGGTCGAGCCGGCCTGGCATGGCGGTGATTCCAAGCTGGCCAAAAGCGGCAAGCCGGTGGCAATTGCCTCGACGGCGGAGACGCACTGATGACCTCCGGTAATCTTGTCCAGACGTTGCCGGAGCTGATCCTCTCGGTTGGTTCGATGCTGTTGCTGCTCGTCGCGGCCTGGAAGGGTGATGGGGCTACGCGGGGGCTGGGTTGGGCGGCCGTTGCCCTGTTGCTTGCGGCCGGTTTGTCACTACTCGGACCTGCCGGCAATGGCGGCGTCGCGTTCGGTGGCCTCTATCATGCGGACGGTTTCGCCAGCTTCGCCAAGGTGCTGATCTATATCGGCGCGGCGGTATCGATCGTGATCGCGCCCAATTGGTTCGCGCGCGGCGGCGCATTGCGCGCCGAATATCCCATCCTGATCCTACTCTCGAGCGCGGGCATGGGCATGATGGTGTCGGCGGGTGATCTGCTGACGCTGTATGTCGGCCTCGAATTGCAAAGCCTCGCCGCCTATGTGCTGGCGAGCTTCATGCGGCGCGATACGCGCTCGGCAGAAGCGGGCCTCAAATATTTCGTCTTAGGTGCGCTCGCTTCGGGCATCCTCCTCTACGGCGTGGCCTTGCTCTACGGCTTTACCGGAACCACGCATTTCGACGGCATCGCTTCGGTGTTCCGTTTGCCCGCGCCGCATGACCTGCAGGTCGGGCGCCTTATGGGCCTGATATTCGTGCTCTCCGGATTGTTCTTCAAAGCGTCGATCGTGCCATTCCACATGTGGACGCCGGACGTCTACGAAGGCGCGCCGACGCCCGTCACCGCCTTCTTCGCTTCGGCGCCCAAGGTGGCGGCGGTCGCGCTGCTGGTGCGTGTCGCGGTCGAAGCACTTGGGCCTGCTACCGACGCGTGGCGCCAGATCGTCTCGGTGGTGGGTATCGCCTCGATCGTATGGGGTGCGCTTGCCGCAGTGGTGCAGGTCAACATCAAACGCCTGCTGGCTTATTCCTCAATCAACAATGTCGGTTTCGCGGTTCTGGGGCTGGTCGCAGGCACGGCCGACGGCGTGGCCTCGGTGCTGTTCTATATGGCGGTCTACATCGTCATGACGCTCGGCAGCTTCCTCTGCGTGATGCAGATGCGCGACGCAGACGGTAATCAGGTGGAGGCGATCGCCGCGCTCTCCGGTCTGTCGCGCACCCGTCCCTGGCTCGCGGCCGCAATGGCGATGTTCATGTTCAGCCTTGCCGGCATCCCGCCACTGTTCGGCTTCTGGCCGAAGTGGGAAGTGTTCCGGGCGGTGGTGGAGATGGGCTGGTGGCCGCTGGCCGCGATCGGCATCGCGGCATCCGTGATCGGCGCTTATTATTATCTGAAGATCGTCAAGATCATGTATTTTGATGAGCCGGCACCCGCATTCGCACCGCGTGAGAGCAAGCTTGAGGGCGGTCTGATCGCTCTCAGTGCCGCAGCCATCTCGCCGCTCGGCTATCTGGCGATCCCGTTCCTCGCGTCAGCGACGCTCAGCGCGGCGAAGGCATTGTTCTGATCTGGACGCTCCTCCCTGTGAGGGGAGGAGGACCGCGCAGAGCGCGGTGGAGGGGGATCACCGCTCGGGTGGGGACATGCCCCTCCACCAGCCTGCGGTCGGTCCCCCTTCCCATCGAAGATGGGAGGATTTCTCGTTGATCCGCACCGTCGCGGAAACCGGTTCGACCAACGCCGATCTGCTCGCCCAAGCTGCGGCCGGCGCGCCCGAAGGGCTATGGCTACGCGCCGAAAGCCAGACGGGCGGCCGGGGCAGGGCGGGGCGGACCTGGCTTTCCCCGCCCGGCAATCTCTACGCGAGCACGATCGTGCGCCTGCACTCCGGCGAGCCCGAGCCTGCGACTCTGGCATTGGTCGCCGCGGTTGCGCTGGAGGAAGTCGCCACCGCCTATACCGGCGACGGCAGGCTCCAGCTCAAATGGCCCAACGACCTGATGGCCGGTCATGCCAAGCTCGCGGGAATCCTGCTCGAACGCGCGGGCGAAGCGGTGGTGATCGGCTTTGGCGTCAATCTTGCCCATCATCCGGGAAATCTGGAGCGGCTTACGGCGAGCTTCACCTCGCTCGGCTTCGCCGCTCCGGAGCCGGGCGTTTTCCTCCTCGATTTGGCGGACGCCTTCGCACGCTGGCTCGCACGCTGGCGCGGTGAAGGGCTGTCGCCGGTACGCCTTCGTTGGGTCGAACGTGCCCATCCGATCGGCAGCGCGCTTTCCGCTGCTGGATCCGAAGGGCTGTTCGAAGGGATTGATTCTAGCGGCGCGCTCTTGCTGCGCCATGCCGATGGGCAGATCGCGACGATACGCGCAGGCGACGTGTTTCTGCTCTAATTCCTGCTGAACCGGAGGCGGCTTTACCGCGCCGCGTGCAGGACTGTGTCGCCCACGTCGACGCCGAGCGCTTTCGCTGCGCCGGCGTCGATGCAGAAGCCCTCGATGAACGAAACCTCTCCGAGCGTGGCGCGGAAGTCTCCGAGCCGGCCGGTAGACAGGATGGCGCGATGGCCGTGCTCAATTCCGACCTTCTCGATCGCGGCTTCACCCGCGTCACGGATCGTGCGCACGCGATCGGTCGCAACCGTCATCGTCGGGCCGCCGTCGAAAATGTCGACATAGCCTTCGCAGCTGAAGCCTTCTTCCTCCAGCATACGCATCGCCGCACGTCCGGTGGGATGGGGTACGCCGATCACCGCGCGCGCGGCATCGGTCAGCATCGCCTGATAGATCGGATGCTTGGGCATGAGATCGGCGATGAACTGGTTGCCGTTGACCGCATTGAAGGCGTCCGCGTCGCGGAAGGTCATGCCAAAGAAGCGGCCCGCCAGCCCGTCCCAGAAGGGAGCGTTGCCCGCTTCGTCGATCACGCCGCGCAATTCCGCCAGCAGACGATCGGCAAAACGCGCGCGATGGCGACGAATGAAGAGGTAGCGGCTGCGCGCGAGCAGCAGGCCGAGCCCACCGGCGCGGTAGCGCGGGTGCAGGAACAGGCCGCCGACTTCGGACGAACCTTCCAAGTCGGTGACGAGCGTCAGCATCTCCGCACGGAAAGTGCGGCCGAGCTCGGCCGAATGCTGGGTGACTGCGCCAAGCCGGTAGGAATAGAAGGGCTGCGTCGAGCCGACGCGGCTCATTATCTGGGCAGTGCCGGCAACGCGGCCTGTTTCCAGATCCTCCATCATGAGGACGTATAAGTGGTCGCCAGGCTGATCTTCGTTTTCGGCAATTGCTTCGTCGGAGCGCTTGAGCTTGGCCGCGAGTGCGTTGCGATCCGCCGGCAGATTGGTGAAGCCGCCACCAGTCAATTTCGCCATTTCATAAAGGGCGTCGATATCCTCGGATCGGGCGATGCGAACGACGGCGGGCATCAGAAGGCGTAAACCAAGGTGGCGCGTCCTATCGTATCGAGCGAATTATGCCCCTGCGTCTGATCCTGCTCATATTGAATATTGTAGGATAGCTTCGCCTTCAATCGCCCGATCAGGCGCGTGTCGATCGCGCTGGTCGCGGTGGCGGTGGTGTCCCCCGTCTCGAAGAATAAAGAGGCATCTTCGGTGAAGTTGAGCGTTGGTGACAGCGCATAGCGCGCGGCAATGCTGGCACGGCCGGCGACCGTGGTGCGGTTGGGCTGATCGAGGAAATCGGTCTGACGGAGCGCAGGGCCGCCTTCGATATCGATCCTTCCCTTCCGGGTCTTTAGCGCGGTCAGGCCCATGCCGACGCCCAGCGTCTCACGATTGGAATAGCCGAGAGAAGGGTCGCGCTCGAACTGGGCGAGGCCGTATACGTAATTGTTCTCGTCCAGCTTGTAGGTCGGCTGGTAGGCGAGCAGCGCTCGTTCGGTGGTGGTGATGCCATTGGTGCGCTGATAGTCGATTCGGCCGGTCAATTTCTGACCCCAGGACAGGCCATCGCGGTTCAGCTTTGCCGAGGCGTAGATGCCGACAATATTTGCGGTCCCGGTCGACCGACTCGCGCCGAGTTCCAGCTCGCCCTTCCAAATCTCGAAGAAGGTTGCCTCGGCGATGCGCTGCTGTTGGCGCAGCTGCTCTTCCTTGCGTGTCGCCGCAAGCACCGCCGCGTCGCCCGCGGCAAGCCGATCGATCTCGACCGACTGATCCGGAAAGGTCGCTTTGGCGACTCCGATCACCGATCTGATCGTGGCATCGTCGCCGGTGCGATAGGCAGAATCGAGCATCGCCGCGATCGTATCAGTAGGGTTGATCGGGCGTGGCGTGTCCGCGGGCGGTGCGTCGGCACAGGCAGGGCCAGCGACGGTTGCTAATAGCACGAGCAAAAAGGGGCGCGGTGTCACAGCCATCGGTCCTCCTCCCGCTTAGCCCAGGTACGGTGCGAATTCTTCCAGCACGTCGCTATAGAGCTTCCTTTTGAACGGCACGATCATGTCAGGAAGATGGCTGGGTTCTGCCCACTTCCAGGCGCGGAACTCGGGGTGTCGCGTATCCAACGTGATGTCGTCGTCCCGCCCGAGAAAGCGCATCAGATACCAGGTCTGGCGCTGCCCGCGATATCGCCCCTTCCATAGTTTCCCGATCAGTTCCGCCGGAAGGTCATAGTCGAACGTACGCGAGGCGCAGGCGATGATCTCCACCAGGTCGCGCCCGATTCCGGTCTCCTCCTCCAGCTCACGCAGCGCGCCCGTCTGCGGATCCTCGCCTGGATCGAGCCCGCCCTGCGGCATTTGCCAGGCCTCGGCGATGTTATCGATCCGCTGCCCGACCCAAACCTTGTTGGCGGGATTGAGAAGCATGATACCCGCGGCGGGGCGGTAGGGCAGGTCTTCCATGCTTTCCCGCTTCCTTCAGATCGGGCGCCGGATCAAGATTGCGTTCAGGCAGACGGCGCCACTATGTCGGTCGATCGCTGGAGCAGGTTTCAATGAAAATTCATTACGCTTTTGTACTGATGCTCGCCGCCGGTGCGGCGAAGGCGGTGCCTGTTGTGCAAAAGCCCACCAATATCACTCCTGCCGCGACCAGTACGGCGCCAGCAGCAAAGCGTTTCCCCGGTGTTTCCGACGAGGGCAATGCGATCCTTGCCAAGGCGCAGTCGGCGTCCGATCCGCAACAGCAGGCGATCGTGAAGCAAGTTCGCGCGGCCCACGATCAGGTGATGGCAGCGGTGATGGCTCCCACGATCGATGTGGACAAAGTCGCGGCAGCGCTGCGCGCGGAAGAGGCCGCACAGGCTCAGGTCCGGACGCACAACACCGATCGCCTGATCGCGGTGCTGAGGCAGCTTCCCGACGACGACAAGGGTACATTCCTGCGTACGCTGGTCCTATCGCGCCAACAGCGCGCACCGGGCGCGCCAGCCGCGGCAACGGCGCCCGGTTCTAACCCTCAACCCTGATCCGGCTGCCGGTCGGGAAATCGGAAGTCAGCAGGTCGCCGATCGCCTCGCCGACGACGGCAGGCTGCTTCAACGTAGTGGGATCCTCGCCCGGGAAGGCGTCCTTACGCATTGCGGTCGCGGTCGCGCCTGGATCGACGATTGCGACGCGCAGGTCGCCAAGGCCCGCCATCTCATCGGCATAGGCCAGCGCCATCGTCTCCAGCGCCGCCTTGGACGCCCCATAGCCGCCCCAATAAGCACGCGGCGCGCTGCCCACGCTAGAGGTCACCGCCACCAGCCGAGGTGCGGCACTCTGCCGCAGCCAGGGATCGAATGCCGCGATCAGCGCCTGATTGGCGCCGACGTTGAGTGTCAGCAGGCGGGAGAATTCTTTGGCGTCGATCGACGGCACCGGAGTGAGCGTTCCGAGCATGGCTGCATTGAGCACCAGCATGTCGAGGCGGCCCCAACGCTCTCCGATCGCCACTGCAAGGCGGCCGATCGAATCGCCGTCGGTAAGATCGAGCGGAGCGATCGTGGCAGTGCCGCCGGCTTCGTGGATCGCTTCCTCGGTTTCCTCGAGACCGCCCACGGTACGTGCGACCAGCACTACATGCGCGCCGCGTGCGGCGAGCGATTTGGCGGTGGCGGCGCCGATGCCGCGGCTGGCGCCGGTGACGAGGGCGATCTTCTCGGAAAAGGGACGGTCGGACATGCGCGCCGCCCTATAGGGTAGCTATGCCTGAAGGAAGAGGGAGGCCGTCATTCCTGCGAAGACGAGAATCCATCCCGAGCTAAGCCTTTGCGGGAGAGTGGATTCCCGCCTTCGCGGGAACGACGAAAAATCAGGCCGGCACCGCTTCCTTGAGCAGCGCGAGCTGGTCGACCTCTTCATGGTCGGTCAGCGGCGTCGGATATTCGCCCGTGAAGCAGGCGTCGCAATGGCTTGGGCGGCTCGGAATACGGCCCGGTTCACCGAGTGCGCGATACATGCCGTCCACCGACACGAAGGCGAGACTATCGGCATTGATATAGTCCGCCATTTCCTCGACCGACATGCGGGCTGCCAGCAATTTGGCTCGCTCGGGCGTATCGACGCCGTAGAAGCAGCTATGCCGCGTCGGCGGGGAGGCGATGCGCATATGCACCTCCGTCGCGCCGGCATCGCGCATCATCTGCACGATCTTCACGCTGGTGGTGCCGCGTACGATCGAATCGTCAATCAGCACGATCCGCTTGCCCTGCAGAAGCGCACGATTGGCGTTGTGCTTCAGCTTCACGCCCAGGTGGCGGATATTATCCGCGGGTTGAATAAACGTACGGCCGACATAGTGCGATCGAATGATGCCGAGCTCGAATGGAATCCCAGATTCCTGCGCGTAACCAATTGCGGCTGGCACGCCCGAATCGGGCACGGGAATGATATAATCGGCATCGACCCCCGCCTCGCGCGCCAGTTCGGCGCCGATCGCCTTCCGGATCGAGTAGACCGACTGCCCGCCCGCGATCGAATCCGGCCGCGAGAAATAGACATGCTCGAAGATGCACGGGCGCGGCTGCACAGAGGCGAAGGGCTTGAGCGAGCGGACGAGCGTGTCGTTGACGATAACGATCTCGCCCGGCTGAACCTCGCGCACGAATTCCGCGCCGCAGACGTCGAGCGCGACCGTCTCGGAAGCGAAGATGGTGGCATCGCCCAGCTTGCCCATCACCAGCGGGCGGATGCCAAGCGGATCGCGGCAGGCGATCATGCCCTCGCGCGTCAGGCAGACGAGCGAATAAGCACCCTCGATTCGGCGCAGCGCGTCGATGAACCGGTCGATGAGCGTGGGATAGGTCGAAGTTGCGACGAGATGGATGATCGTCTCGGTGTCGCTGGTCGACTGAAAGATGGAACCGCGCCGCACCAGTTCCTGCCGCAGGTGCATGGCGTTGGAGAGGTTGCCATTATGCGCAACCGCGAAGCCGCCGCCCGCCAGCTCGGCGAAAAGCGGCTGCACGTTGCGCAATGCCGTTTCGCCGGTCGTGGAATAGCGGACATGGCCGATCGCGGCGCGCCCCGGCAGCGCACGGATCACCTCGTCCCGGTCGAAATTGCCCGCAACATGGCCCATCGCCCGATGGCTGTGGAACAGATGGCCGTCCCAGCTGGTGATGCCCGCAGCCTCCTGGCCACGATGTTGGAGCGCATGCAACCCGAGCGCGACGACTGCAGCCGCCGATTCGGAATTGTAAACGCCGAAGATGCCGCACTCTTCGCGCAGCTTGTCGTCATCGAAAGGATTGGTGGTGAGCATCTCAGCCCTATTGCCGCCGCGTGGCGCCCATATAGGGGCGCTTCTCGCCAATGTCGCCCCTTGTGACAGACAAATGACGAAGTTTTCGTAACGAACGGATGCGGCTAAGGCCGAAACCATGAGCAATGATCGTGAAACCGGAGACGAATTGTACCCTCGCTGGGATCGTGCGGGGCTGGTAACCGCGGTCGTCACCGATCGGACGACCGGCGAATTGCTGATGGTCGCGCATATGAATGCCGATGCGCTCGACCGCACGATCGATACGGGCGAGGCCTGGTTCTGGTCCCGCTCACGCGAACGGCTGTGGAAGAAGGGCGAGAGCTCCGGACATGTGCTGCACGTCGCCGAACTGCGAATCGACTGCGATCAGGATGCGGTGTGGCTGAAGGTCGATCCGGCAGGGCCTGCCTGCCACACCGGCGAACGCAGCTGCTTTTACCGCCGAATCGAAGGCGATCGGTTGGTGCGGGACGAATGAAGGCGTAAGATCAATCCGCTGAGCTTCGACCCGAAGAGGGGAGTGGTCCGATGATGCTTCTGCTGCTTGCGCTGGCGACCGAGGCCGCTCCCGCAATTGAACCTCCGGCCGTTGTGACACCTCCGCACAATTATCTCCATGCCGCCGACCCATGTGATGGCCGTGCGGCAGCCGCCGACGAAGTCGTCGTGTGCGGCGCCAAGGACGTGGACGAGCGCTACCGACTACGCACCCAGGATAATCGGCGTTATCAGGATCCGCCTCTGCGCGCGGTGATGAAGCTCGGTGGCGGCACGGCGGCGCTGGGCGCCAGCAGGGCGGGGGTCGGCGGCTTTCCGAGCAATCGGATCATGGTCACGCTCAAGTTCCCTTTCTGATGCGATTGACGCACCAGCGGCCGCGTTGGGACTGACCTGCCGAGCCGGAGCCGGTTGATCTTGGACAATGCGTCCAAGCGTCAGTTGCGCCGTTCCACCACCGTGCCTATCTTTACGCCCGAACAAGGGAGACCTGACCTATGACCACCTTCGACGACCGCGAGCGTGCCTTCGAGACGAAGTTCGCGCGCGACGAGGAGATGGCTTTCCGCATTACCGCCCGGCGCAATCGCCTCGCCGGTGCCTGGGCAGGCGGATTGATGGGCCTGACGCCCGAAGAAACAGACGCTTATGCCAAGGCGGTCGTCCAGACCGACTTCGAAGGGGCGGGCGACGAGGACGTTGTACGCAAACTCCTGGGCGACCTGGTCTCCGCCAATATCGATATGGACGAAGGCCGCGTCCGCGCAGCGCTCCATGATGCGACTATCGAGGCCCGTCGCCAGCTGATGGGCGTCGAGGAATAATCCATGCCGATGGCGGCCGAAGAAATCGAGACGATGATCCGGGCGGCGATTCCGGACGCGGAGGTCGAAATTACCGATCTGGCGGGCGATGGCGATCACTACGCCGCGCGTGTCGTTGCCGAAAGCTTCCGCGGCCTGCCGCGCGTGCGCCAGCATCAGCGCGTCTATGAGGCGCTAGGCGGCCGCATGGGCGGCGTGCTCCACGCGCTTCAGCTCACAACAGCCTGTCCTCAATAGAGTATCATTCCATGACCGACGACGCCCGCTCCCGCATCGATTCCACCGTCAAGGGCAATGACGTGGTCCTGTTCATGAAGGGCACGCCACTCTTCCCGCAATGCGGCTTCTCCAGCCGTGCGGTGGCGATCCTCGAACATCTCGGGGTCGAGTATGCCAGCGTCGACGTGCTTCAGGACCAGGCAGTCCGCCAGGGCATCAAGGAATATTCGGACTGGCCGACGATTCCGCAGCTCTATGTGAAGGGTGAGTTCATTGGCGGCTCGGACATCATGATGGAGATGTACGAGAATGGCGAGCTGAGCCAGCTCCTCCAGGACCAGGGCGTCACGACCGCGCAATAGCGCGGCCCACCCCATGTCGACTTTTCCGGTTACGATCGAGCCGCTGGTCCGTCGGCTGCTCGCGCCCAACCCGTCGCCCTTCACCTATACCGGGACCGAAACCTACATCGTGGGTAAAGGCGAGGTCGCGGTGATCGACCCGGGGCCGGATTTAGCCGAGCATGTCGGGGCGATCCTTGCCGCGACCGAGGGCGAGCGGATCAGTGCAATCCTGTGCACGCACACGCATCGCGATCACAGCCCAGCTAGCCGCCCGTTGGCCGCAGCCACAGGCGCGCCGATCGTTGGGTGCGCGCCGCTCACCATGGATGACGATGGGCCGCGCGCGGATGCGGCGTTCGATGCCGACTACCGGCCGGATCGCGTGCTGGCGGACGGGGAGACCGTAGGTGGAGGGGGCTGGATGCTCGAGGCGGTCGCCACGCCGGGCCACACCTCCAACCATCTTTGCTTCGCTCTACGCGAGAGTGGGGCGCTTTTCACGGGCGACCACATCATGGGCTGGTCGACCACGGTGGTGAGCCCACCGGACGGTGACATGGCCGCCTATATGGCCAGCCTCGATAAACTGATCGAGCGCGATGACCGTATCTATTATCCCGCGCATGGCGATCCGGTGCGCGAGCCGCGGCGCTTCGTCCGCGCGGTGGCGGCGCATCGTCGCTCGCGCGAGCGCCAGATCCTCGACCTCCTCGAACGCGAGCCGCAGCCTATCCCGATGATGGTGGCCGCCATGTATCGGGGCATCGATCCGCGTCTCCACGGCGCCGCCGGCCGTTCTGTTCTGGCGCATCTGATCGATCTGGAGGCTCGGGACCGGGTCTGGCGGGACGGCGACAATTGGGCAATTGCGGCGTGATTCGACCAGTCGCCAAATTTGTGAGCGCACTGGTGTTGGTGGTGGTCTTCGCCACGGCCG